>WBZY01000044.1_pt1 | contig 166105 bp, 152 predicted proteins | sample 5204191 | NCBI WGS metagenome assembly WBZY01 (sample SAMN12344363, study PRJNA552823) | activated sludge metagenome | biome: Activated sludge suspended growth; feature: Anammox Sidestream; material: Wastewater; isolation source: activated sludge from anammox sidestream of wastewater treatment... | reverse complement strand
CAAGTGATTTACGTGCCATGAGGTTATCCTTTCTTTGATCGTTCATTTCAATTTTTCTTCGACAACTTTCACAACCCGCGTCAACGCGTTGGACGCTTCCCCATTCGGCAAACTCCCCTGCGCCATATTCGGACGCCCGCCCCCTTTGCCGCCGATACCGGTGATGAGATCGCCCGCCTTGACTCCGCGCTTAACGAGATCCTCGGTCACGACCGCGATTACGGTTGCCCCAGTTATCAGTACAGCGACTCCACCCTTCGGATATTTCTCGCGGAACTTATCCGCCAGCATCCGCAGTGTGTCTGCGTCCGCGTTCGCGATTTCAGCCGCGAGAACGTTGACATCCTTCACGGCTTGAACGCTGGAAAGTTGCGCGTTGAAAGTTGACAACGCTTGTTGAGCGCGGAGGTTTGCAACTTCCTTTTTCAATTCGGCAATTTCATTTTGTCCACTTTCTATTTTTTGTGGCGTTTCATCCAGGCTGGTTTTCAGGACGCTCGCTATACGCTTCAATGTTTTGAAGCGTTTCTGGATCAACTCGTACGCGCCGCGTCCTGTCACCGCTTCGATGCGCCGCACATTCGCCGCGACCGAACCCTCACTCACGATGAGGAACGCGCCGATATCGGACGTGCGCTCGAGATGCGTGCCGCCGCAAAGTTCGTAAGAATATTTTGTTATTTCATGCTCCATCGGGGTCTCAGACCCCGATGAGCCGAGAATCGAAATCGTCCGCACAGTTTCCCCATATTTCTCGCCGAAGAGCGCCATCGCGCCTTCTTTCTTGGCTTCCTCCAGTGACTTCGATTCTTTGTGAACAGGCATATCCGCCGCGATAGCGTCGTTGACCATGCGCTCGATTCGATCCAGTTGTTCAGGCGTCAACGCTTCGGGATGATTGAAGTCAAAACGCAGATACGTCGGCGCGACGAGCGAGCCTGCTTGCGTGGCTTGGTCGCTCAAAACAACATGCAACGCTTTGTGCAAAAGATGAGTCGCGGTGTGATTCCGCATGATGTTGTGACGCCGCGTCGCATCCACTTCAGCGACGGCGCTATCGCCAACTTTCGGCTGACCGGAGATCACCGTGCCGACATGCACGATCACTCCCGCAGACGGGCGGCGCATTGAAGTGACTTCGATTTCCCAGGATTCTCCCTCACCCTCCTCCCCCTGCCCCCTCCCCCCTCTCCCGCTGGGAGAGGGGAAGGGGGTGAGGAAGCGGATATACCCCGTATCATCCACCTGCCCACCCGATTCAAGATAGAAGCCAGTCTTCGGCAAGATAACTTCAACTTGATCATCCAAGTTCGCCGACTCGACCAGTTGACCGTTCACCACCAACGCCAACACTTCAAGCCCCGAATATTTTTCTACATTTGTGCCTGCGTATGGGTCGTATTCAACACCGTCTTTGCCGAGTTTCTTTTTCGATTGCAAATCTTTCAAAATTTCGGCGTAGAACTCCGCGTCTTCGCCGCCGAGTTTGCCCATCGCTTTACCGCCGCCGGATGCAAGCGCGTGTTTTTCTTTCGCTTCGTTAAATCCTTTTTCGTCCACGTCGAGTCCCTGTTCGCGGGCGATGTCGCGGGAAATTTCAAAGGGGAGTCCATAAGTGGCATAGAGGTCGAAGGCTTTGTGTCCGTCGAGGGTGGTCTGGCTGGAAGCGCGGAGGCTGGAGAGTAGATTCTCTAAATGGTTAGTGCCAGCTTCCACCGTCCGCGCGAAGCGGATCTCTTCCCGAGTCAAATTGTCGAGGATGGCGGGCGTCGCTTTTTTGAGTTCGGGATAAAAATCGCCATATTGACGAATCACCGCTTCGGCGACCTTGGCGAGGAACGGTTCGGTCAACCCGATCTTCGAGCCGAAGCGCGCGGCGCGGCGGATGATCATGCGCGTCACGTAGTTTCGACCCGCGTTACCCGGCACGACGCCATCTGCGATGAGGAACGCGGCGGAACGCACATGGTCGCAGATGACGCGATACGGCGTGAAATTATCGAGCATTTGTTTTTCGCTGTGACCAGTGAGGCTCCGCAACACTTCGAGCGAGCCGGTGAAGAGGTCGGTTTTGTAATTCGAGTCGACGCCTTGCAGAACAGAGACGATGCGCTCGAAGCCCATGCCGGTGTCCACGTGCTTTTGTGGGAGCGGTTCGAGGCGACCGTCATCGAAGAGATTGTATTGGATGAAAACGTTGTTCCAGAGTTCGAGGAAGCGCGTGCACTCGCCGTTCACGCCGCAACGATGAGGCTTGCCGCGCAAGTTGTCGAACTCCTCGCCGCGGTCGAGATGAATCTCGGAGCAAGGACCGCACGGACCGGTCTCTGCCATTTGCCAAAAATTTTCCTTGCGCCCAAAGAACAGAACGTGTTCGGGGTTGAAGCCCGGCTGTTCTCGCCAGGCGTCCGCCGCTTCATCGTCGCGCGGAACATTACCTTTATCGTCTTCAAAACAGGTGGCGTAAATTTTGTCTTTCGGCAAACCCCAAACTTCGGTGAGCAATTGCCACGACCAGGCAATGGCTTCCTTTTTATAGTAATCGCCGAACGACCAGTTGCCGAGCATTTCAAAGAAGGTATGATGCGTATCGTCACGCCCCACATCTTCGAGGTCGTTGTGTTTGCCAGCCACGCGCATACACTTCTGCGAGTCGACCGCGCGGGTGTAGGGTTTTTTGTCGGTGCCGATAAAGACGTCCTTAAACTGAACCATGCCCGAATTGGTGAAAAGAAGCGTGCTGTCGCCGCCCGGCACAAGCGACATGGAAGGCACGGCGGTGTGTCCGTGTTCGACGAAAAAGTCTATAAAAGTTTGGCGGATTTCGTTGCCGGTGAATTTTTTGGTCATGCGGTCTCCAACATTTTGAAAATGACTGGCGAATTATACCAAGCGGAAGATATAAGGAAAGTGGAAAGAAAAAGTCCCGGACCTGTTCGGTGTCGGGACTGGGTTTTCGCTCGGTCTCGTCTCAAGCCGTGACAGGTTTATAGGACGCGCAATGGCGCGGCGGCTTGAGCGACGGCAATCGGGATGACAAAATTTTGTTGCATGGTTAGCATTATACCGCTTTCTTTACTCCCCCCCCAACCATTTTTAGCCGTGATTTTCCCAAGAAATATTGGCAAAACTTTCTTTTGCACACGGAACGCGCGGAAAACACGGAAATTTCAGTAGACAACGGAAAAGATCAGTGTGTGCAGTGAAATCCGTATGCAGAATAATCGAAACCGGACTTTGAGAAAGCTTCGATTTTTTGGGAACCGTCGGTTGAAAAATCCCGTCAAAATGCGTATACTCAAGCAAGAATTACCCCACAGACGGCGCAGTTCCAGCCGCGAATCAGGCAGAAAGGGAAAGGGCACGGATAATGAACGTCTTTACTCGCTATCTCATACTAGGGCTTATCATCGCATTGGTCCTCTACGGATGCAACATTGGCGGCGCGAGCACACCGACTGAGGAAATCGCCCCTGCCATTATTGGTCCTGCTTCGGGCGAGGTGGCTTCGATCAGCCTGACTGCTACGGCGATCAACGCCAATTCCGTCTTCAACACGGTCGGACAGCCCATCCACTACAGTTACACAGTCAGGAACACTGGCGGACCGTCCATTGCGGGGAACGTAACCGTGACCGACGACAAAGCGGCTCCTCCCTCCTGTGCGGCTGTCAACTCCGTAGGAAACGGCAACAATAATTTCGATTTCAACGAAGAGGTGACTTGCGCCTCCTCCTACACGATCACTCAAAACGACCTGAACGCGGGTTCGGTCGTCAGTCACGCTGTTGCCCAGATTGCCGGCGTTTCCTCAAATCAGGTCACCACCACCGTACAAATGGCATCTAACCAGACGCTGGCAGTGACCGTCACACCGAACGTGACCACCTACACTGCCGCCGGACAGGCGATAATTTACACGTATTCGGTGAGAAACACAGGGACAACAACGTTGGGTCCCGCGCAATTCGTTGTGACAGACAATAAAATCCCAGCACCGATCAATTGCGATTCGGCGACCAAGACCCTCGCGCCGAATGAATCAACTCAGACTTGTACAGCGACCTATACCGTCACAGAGAACGATATGAATGCCGGGAGCATCGTCAACTCGGTGACGGCGGCGGGAGGAGGCGCGACCACAGCCCAGCCCGCCTCCAGCACGGTGACGCGAGGCTCGACCTCCAGCGGCAATTACGCCAAAGGCTCGAATATCACCCACAGCGTTGTCAGCGGCGAATGGCTGTATCAGATCGCGCGCTGCTACGGCGCGGATATCAAAGCCACGCTCCTTGCTAACCCGCAGATCCCCGACCCGCATTGGATACTCCCTGCCATGACGGTGAATGTTCCCAACATCGGCTCGAAGGGAAATATTTACGGTCCGCCGTGTGTAGGCGCATACGTTGTCCAAGTGGGCGACACGTGGGAAAATATCGCGACCCGATTCAACGCGGATGTTGTTGTGTTGAAAGCCGCGAATAAAACCATCGTTGCGCCCTCCTTTGGGAACTGCCTCAAGATTCCGTTGAATTCTGCCGGGGGGGCGACTCCCGCCCAACAAGCCGCGACAGCCTGCCCGTCGTCAGGAGGAACCGCTCCTACACAACAGACGCCGGGGACCGCGATCCGCATCACGCCGAACGTCACAGTGACCGGTACTGTGCCAGCTTCCAACAAAGTCCGCTATGTGTTTTCGGCGGCGCAGGGACAAATTCTGAGCGTCCGCGTGTTGAACGCGCCCGCCAACGAATTGGCAATGGGCATCACCGCCTCCAATGGAGGCGTGATCAAGGTTCAAGATTCGAACCTGACTTTCAACGGAACCATTCCATCCGCGGGGGACACGAATATTGACATTGCCGCCATCGCCGGCAATTCGACAAAAACATTCACGCTGGAGGTTATCCTCTCGACGCCACAAACCTCGTTGTTCGAGCGCGTGACAGACGTTAACCCGGGAATCAATAGTTCGAATCCCGCGTATCTGACGGTGTTCAACGGACAGTTATTCTTCCAAGCCACCGGCAACGATAACGCCGGAGCCGAACTGTGGAGATTCGACCCGACCACAAAAACCCCCAGCCGCGCGGCGGATATTTTCCCCGGCGCGGAAAGCGGCAACCCAAGTTATCTCATGGCGTATAAAGGCGAGTTGTATTTCCGCGCAAACGGAAACGACGGCGTCGGCACAGAGTTGTGGCGATTCAACGGCTCGAACGCGGGCAGGATGCCGGATATCAATAACGGACCCGCCGATTCAAACCCAGCCTATCTCACCGTGTTCAATGACCGGCTGTACTTCAGCGCCAAGGGAGGCGATGCGACCGGCGTCGAACTCTGGCGCACCGACGGCGTGAGCATCGAACTGGTCGCGGATATCAACGCTGGGTCGGGCGATTCCAACCCGTCTCACCTCGCCGTGTTCAGGGGCGCGCTCTACTTCAGCGCGGTCAGCACAGACGGCAAGGGCGTGGAACTGTGGAAATACGATGGCACGAACGCTCCCACCCGCGTGAGCGACATCAACCCCGATCTCGGCAATTCGAATCCGTCCTATCTGGCGGTCTTCAACGACACCCTGTATTTTGCCGCCAACGCCAACGACGGCAAGGGCATCGAGTTATTCAAATACGACGGCACGAACGCGCCGACCCGCGTCACCGATATCAACCCGGACGCCGGAGATGCCGCGCCCGCATTCCTCACGCTCTACAAGAACGCCCTATACTTCAGCGCGATCAGCAATGACGGCAAAGGCATCGAGTTGTGGACCTACGATGGCGCGAACGCAAAGCTCGTCGGCGATCTGAACCCGGTTGGGAATTCCAGTCCGTCATACCTGACCGTATTAAACAACGAGTTGTACTTCCAAGCGAACGGCAACGACAACTCCGGCGCAGAATTGTGGAAGTACAAAGGACCCTAAAGCTGGGCAGGACGATCTCGCTCTACTCAAAAATTTCTAATCTTGCCACGCTACAATGACAGGATGAACAAGATAAGATTTCTCGCAATATCTTGGATCATCCTGTCATTGATTCTTGCCGCTTGCGGAATAATGGAAGAAACCGCCTCAACCTCAATTGCGGCTGTTTCGCCCTCCTCAACCGCCTCTCCCCTTCCAACGCCCCTCCCTAGCGAAACCCCAACTTCGACTCCGCTCCCAACCGCGACGCTAATCCCGCATCCGCTGTCCATCGAAGCGATGCGGGCGCGCGAATACCCGGGCAGCGATATTACGATCGAAACAGTCCTCGATCCCGGCGTCAACTACAACCGTTATTATGTTTCCTATCTTTCCGAGGGACTTAAGATCTACGCGCTGATGACCGTGCCAAACGGTGAAAAACCGCCCACCGGCTGGCCCGTCGTCGTCTTCAATCACGGCTACATCCCGCCGGATGTGTACGTCACCACCGAACGCTACGTCGCCTACGTTGACCTGATCGCGCGCAACGGCTACATCGTTTTCCGTTCCGATTATCGCGGACATGCAAACTCCGAAGGCATAGCCGGAGGCGCGTACAGCCGCCCCGATTACACAATTGACGTGTTGAACGCGGTCGCTTCGGTGAAAAAATATCCCGACGCCGACCCGAACCGCATCGGCATGTGGGGACATTCCATGGGCGGATACATCACCCTGCGTTCGATGGTCATCACAGACGATATCAAAGCCGGTGTGATCTGGGCGGGCGTTGTCGGCTCGTATGAAGACCTGCTCTACAATTGGCGACGCGGCACAGGCTCATCCCCCGATTCACAGCCGCGACCCGGCTCGTGGCGTTCGACGTTCGTTGAGCAATACGGCTCGCCGGAGGAAAACCCCGAATTTTGGGACTCGATCTCGGCAAACGCCTATCTTGCCGAGATTTCCGGTCCGATCCAACTGCATCACGGCACGAACGACACCGATGTGCCGCTGTTGTTCTCTGAGAATTTGTTCTTTCAAATGCTCGACGCGGGTCAATACGTGGAGTTGTACAAATATGAAGGCGACAACCACAATATCTCCAATTACTTCAGCACGGCGATGGCGCGCACCATCGAATTCTTCGACAGGTATGTGAAATGACCACCCGCCTCTATCTTGCCCGTCATGGAGCAACGCCGTCCACAGCGGAAGACCGTTTCTCCGGCGGCGAGAACGTGCCTTTGTCGGAGGAGGGTTGCTCACAGGCGCAAAGGCTCGCCGAACGCCTCGCGGACTACAACATCACCGCCGCTTATTCCAGTCCATTAGACCGGACCATGGCAACCGCCAACATCATCGCCCAACCGCACGGGGTGATTCCAATCCCAAGAGTGGAACTACGCGAAATCACGCACGGTCACTGGGAGGGATTGTCACGCGCCGAGGTGGAAGAAAAGTTCGCAGACGAGTACGCCGCTTGGGAAGCGGATCCGTTCACGTTCGCGCCGGAGGGAGGCGAATCAGGCATTGCGGTTTTAGCGCGCGCCTTGCCGGTCATCCGCGAAATTGTGCAAAACCACAAAGATCAGAATATTCTGGTCGTTTCGCATAAAGCCACCCTGCGACTCATCCTTTGCAGTTTGCTCGGCATTGACGCGCGCGGCTACCGCGACCGGCTCGACCAATCTCCCGCGTCCTTGAACATCCTCGACTTCAAAGATGCCATCCACGCGCGGTTGATGCTGTTCAACGATATTTCGCACTACGCCAATCATCCACGCCGCCCGCAGAAACATCTCTCTCGCTGGTGGGATGGCGCGTCAGAGTAGAGCCGGTGGAGGAAACTGAGGCAGACTGACCCGTCGCGCGAGAAGCGTTTGCCCATCAGGGGATAGAACAATCGCATTTGGAGTTTTTATCCGCTGGTCTGCGCCAAATTTCTTGAAAAGATTTGCGGATTCTCAAACAAAAAGTTGGTGTAAAATTTCATCCGCACTTACTCCTATCGTTTTTCGCAATCCAGCCGGAGGTCGCCATGTTCAAGACCCAAAACCTGTACCAGAACGACGAGAAATGGAAAAATGTCAGCCTCGGCAATTCCGCCGAAACCATCGGCGGCTGGGGATGCCTGCTCACCTCCGTGACAATGGTGTTGAACGGCTTCGGCTACAACGAAACACCCGAAACTGTAAATGAAAAGATGAAAGCCAAGGGAGGATTTCAGGGCGCGTGCTTTGTCCCCAGCATGGTTCCGTACATTTGGCCCAATGTTGTCTATCGCGACATGAAATCATACGAGAACATCCCGGCGCCCATCGCAGAGATCGATGCGGCAGTTTTGGCGGGCAAGCCGGTGATCGTAGAAGTGGATTGGAACAAACAAGCGGGCGTCCAGACACACTTCGTTTTGATCAAAGAAAAGAAGGGCAACGACTACGTTATTTACGACCCCTACAAATACTCCGGCGACGGTCCCGATAAAGAAGTTCTGCTGACCGCGCGTTACAAATACAACGGCGCCCGCCTCGACACTGAAATTTACGCGGCGTTGTGGCTCGATTCGTTGGGCGCGCCGCCCGCCGAGCTCCCCAAGCCCACAAAGATTCCGACGCCAGCCGACAAATTCACACTCTACGCGACCGAGGATAACCTTGCCTTGCGCGCCGACGCGTCGGTCAGCGGCGCGCTTCTCAAACGCTTGACGCGGGGAACGGAATTGATCTCGCTCGAGCCAAAAGTCACCGCCACAGCAAAACTCGGCGTAAACGGAAAATGGATCAACGTGCAAGACCCGGGCGGCGCGCAGGGATACGTCGCCGCGTGGTATCTGTCGGATTCAAAGGACGGCACGCCTCCTTCCGCTTCCACGCCTGCTTCGCCCGCTTCGACCTCCCCCGCCTCTTCAACGAACGATCTTCCGCCGGGCGCGCTCGCCTTCTACCCCACCGAGGAACTCTCCTTCCGGTCACAGCCGGTGATCTCGCCCACAACATTGATCCGCCGGATCCCAGCCACGGAAAAGATCGTCAGCGTGGAACCGGCAAATGTGGTGATTCCCAAAGTCGGTGTGGTGAACCAGTGGCTCAAAGTGCGCGACGCGTCGAACCGGGAAGGCTACGTCGCGGCGTGGTATGTGAAATACGCCGGCGGCTCGACGGCGCAACAAACCGACGCGACCTCCCCCTCAACTAGCGGCGAGGTGAAAGTTAAGATCGCGGCGCAAGCCGTCGCGTTCCGCAATCAACCGCTGGTCAGCGATTCCTCATTGATCCGCTGGCTTCCGCTGGGAACCGAATTGACCATCGCGGAGCCGGGCGGCGAAAGCAAAATCGGCGCGAACAACCAGTGGCTGAAAGTCAAAGACGCGGGCGGCATGGAAGGATATGTCGCGGCGTGGTTCGTGTCGCGGTAAAGGCATCCAATGGCAAAACAGCCCGAAGGCGCGAACGGAAGCGTTTTCATCTCCTACTCGCGTAAAGACAAGAAATTCGTCAAGAAATTAAATGACGCGCTCGATAACGAGGGCGTCAAAGCATGGGTGGATTGGGAAGGCATCGAACTGGCGTCCGATTGGCGGGCGAGGATCGCCGACGCCATCCAAAGTTCGGACGCGTTCATCTTTGTCATCAGTCCGGATTCGTTGAAGTCGAAAGTCTGCGGCGAGGAACTCGCGCAAGGGATTCAGTACAACAAAAAACTGATCCCCGTCCTTTATCGCCCAAGGACACCGGGGCAAAAGGTGCCGAAGGAACTCGCGCAAAAGAACTATGTGTACATGCGCGCGGAGGATAACTTCAGGGCAACGCTCCCCAAACTTGTGGAAGCCATCAACACCGACCTGGCATGGGTGCAACTACACACAAAGGTGCTGAACGACGCGATCGAATGGGATACAAAGAATAGAAGTCGCGGTTTCCTGCTTCAGAGCGAGGAACTCAAGGAGGCGGAAACTTGGATGGCGAACGCCTCCACCCAAACAAACCGAAGCGTCCTGCCTTTGCAAGCGGAATTCATTCACGCGAGCCGTTCATTAGCCGACCGGCGTCAGCGCATCGCGTTCTTTGGCGTTACGTTTTTGCTTGTGTTGAGTCTCATTCTCAGCGTATTGGCGTTCATGGCGCGCAACGAGGCGCGCGCCTCTCAGAAGGTCGCGCAAACCAACGAAGCCCTCGCCCTGCAAAGAGAGCAGGAAGCCTCTATCGCGCAAGCCGCCGCAGAGGCGAACGAAGCGTTGGCGGAACAGCAGACCAACCTCGCGAAGGCACAGCGCAGCGCGGCGTTGGCGCAAATCTACCAGTCGCGTCCCGGAGAATTGGATACCAGCGCCCTGCTGGCTCTCGATTCGTGGGATCGCTCGCCATCGTTCGAAGCGGAAGATTTGATCCGCACTAACGTGAGCCTGTTTCCCTTGCCTGTGGCGCACATGAAGCAGGATGGACCGATCTTCAACATCGAATGGAGTCCCGATCATCAGTTCTTCGTCACCGGCAACAAAAGCGACAAAACCAGTAAGTCCGCGAAGAACCTTGCCTGTGTCTGGCGCGAGGATAGCGGGGAAAAAGTCTACTGCGTAGAGCACGACGATGATGTGACCGACGCGCTCTTCAGCCCGGACGGACAATATCTCATCACCGCTAGCGCGGATAAGAGCGTCCGCTTTTGGAACGCGGCAAACGGCGAATTCGTGCAACGCCTGGACTTTGGCGGCGCGGTACTCGATCTGGATGAAAGCCGAACTATCCTTGCCATTGGCAGACAGGATAACTATCTCACCCTGTATTACTTCAACCGTCCCGACCTAAAGCCGTTCGACTATGAAGTAGTTGACAAAGTAAACAACATCAAACAGCCTGTGGGAGTTGACGCCGTACAATTCTCGCCCAGCGGAGGCTACCTTGCCTTTGGCACAACCACAGGCACAGTAAAAATGTGGCAGATCTCCAGCAGTTCCATCTATAACGGACCGAAACATACCGGCAGTGACTTCCACGCGCTTGCCTTCAGCCCGGACAGCCTCTGGCTGGTCTCCGGTGGATCGGACAGTTTCTCGCGCCTGACCAAGCGCGACGGCACAGTGATGGACAGCATCCCGCATGGAGATTGGGTCGAAGATGTCGCGTTCGGACCCGACTCTTCATGGTACGTCACCGTTTCAGATGACAACAAAGTGCGGGTCATTAATACCGAAAGCGGCTCAGAAAAACTTCGTATGTCGCACTCAAGTTTCGTTCAAAAAGTGGCGGTCAGCCCAGACGGGCAATGGATCGCGTCCACCGGGTACGATAAACTCGTCCGCATTTGGGATTCGGTCTCGGGAAGCCTGATGCTCGAGTTTCCTTTGAACGGCAACGGCTCGGCGCTTTCGTTCAACCAAGACGGCAGACGCATCGTCGCCGCCGATGAAAGCGGCACGATCGCCATCTGGGATACCTCTTCCCTTTATGCCCGCCTCAACGCCGTCGAATTCACTGATACTCTGCATAAAGCCCTCTTTGCGCCCTCCGGCGAATTTCTGCTCGTGAACGCAGACGATTACAACGTATGGGAAATATCCGCAGGCGATATAACCACACTGCGAAACGGCGCGCAGAATAAATCAATTCTTCAAACCCGCAGTCTGACGTACGACATGGCGATCAGCCCGGATTCGAACTGGGTCGCCGTAGTGGAGAACGACAACGTCAACCCGCGCTTAAACCGCGCTTTCCTCGCCAGCATGGACGGTCAAGTCCAACTCCCGCTCGAACATGGCGGCGAGGTAACAAGCGTCGGCTTTACGAACGACGGAAAATATACGCTCACCGCCGGCGTGAACGGACTTATAACGGCTTGGGAAGCGGGATCGTCTACCCGCAGTTTCGATCTTGACAACGAAGGACCGGCGCTCTCGCTTACCGCGAGCCCTACGACCGGCATCGTCGCAGTCGGTTTGCGTAATAAAGTCAACGTTTGGGATACGCAAGCAAAGCAACTTGTTACCGAAATCCCGGTCGCGGGCAATATCGTTACACTGACGTTCAGCAAGGACGGTCAATGGCTCGCCGTCGGAAGCGCCAATGGCGCTGTCAGTCTTTGGAAAGTGGAAGCCGCGACGTTCACGCGTAGCGGCGCAGATATGCAATTTAGCGGAACGCTGAACTCGTTGGCATTCAGCCCGAACAACCAATGGCTCGCAGGCGGAGACTCGACCGGCTTCGCCTATTTATGGGATGTCGCCGCCGCGCAAGAGTTGAGCCGTCTCCGCAACGGCGACCCGGTGACCAGCGTAACGTTTTCGCCGGACGGTTCTCAACTGATCACGGTGGCGCGCAAAGTAGTGAGAGTGTGGGATCTATCCGCGATCCAGCCGTACTCAAAGGAAGAACTACAAGCCTTCGCCTGCAAACACTTCACATCCAACCTCAGCCAGAACACGTGGACCTCGCTTTTTGGAACGGAACCATATCACCCAATTTGCCCCGACCTGCCGGAGAAAACACAATGAAAAACCAAAGCCCAATCCCCGAAAGCGAACCGGAGAAGAGCGCCATGGAAACCACAAACGAAAATCAAAAAGCGATACCCATCTTACAGATCGCATGGACTCGTTACGCCCACCTAGCCTCAACTGCGAGGAAACGCACCGCCGCCTTCTATAGCATCCGTCGTTGGATCCTGGCGCTAGGCGTGATCGCTACGCTCTTCGCGATTGTGACCGAAACATACTTTTCAAATACTCAGTCTGTGCTGGGGCTGATCGTAAAGGTCGTTTTCGTTATCACGCCGGTGCTGGCGTCCGTCCTTGCCGCATTCTCCTCCAAGTTTTATGCCAACGGTCATTGGCTCGTGTACCGTTCCGGCGCAGAAGAGATCAAAAAAGAAATTTACCTCTATCGCACAATTCTGCAAAAGAATCTGCAAGCGAGGGCATATCTCGAAAGACGGCTGGGCGAGATTCAACGAAACCTCTACCAAACATTAAGCGGAGAGTTTGCCTACGAGCCTTATAACGGCCCCATCCCGCCTCATTACAATCCAAATGATCCAGACAGCGACCCGGGGTATAACGATTTGACCGGCGAGGAGTATTTCAAATACCGAGTAGAGGATCAACTCGATTGGCACAACAGGAGCATTCTGAGGCATAAGCGAGAACGACGCCAGATGACGCTTTTCATTCTGATCGCCGGCGGGTTGGGCGCCGTATTTGCCGCTTGGGGCGGACCACTCAGCATCTGGGTCGCGTTCACCGCCTCGATCACTACAGCCTTGATCGGATGGCAGGAATTGAGGAATCTCGATAAATCTATCGGGAACTACAGCAAAGTGGTAATGGAATTAACGATCCTCTACGACCACTGGATCAATCTGGAACCGGAGGAACGAACGGTTCCAGAGTTTTACAAAATGGTACACGCCTGCGAAAATATTCTCTGGTCGCAGAATCAAGAATACATCAAATCCATGCAGGAAGCCTTGAAGGAGGCTAACCTCGATGAGGAAGCGAGCCTGATCAACAATGTGATCCGGGAATCGGTCGAATCGACGAAACGCGCCCAACGCGAAATGCGCGAGGCAGTGGTAGACATTACGCAGGATGCATTAACAGAGGCAGAAACCAAGATCGTTGAAGAATTCAAAGATACATTGGGAAAACTCGCAGATGAAGCGTCTTCTGAACTTGTTCAGAAGGAACTGGACGCGATGCAGAACGCCGCGCTGGAAACAGCGCAGGCGGTGATGACTCGCGCCGCCTCCCTTCGCTCTGCGCTTCAAGATATCGTGGACGATTTTTCCCACGTTGACATTGGCAGAGATACGCCCAAAGCGGAGTTGAATACTATTCTTTCCCGCTTCCCAAAAACCGGAGAGGTCAAAGGCTGATGCGCCTCAATTTTTTCAAGGGATTTCTCGTTCTTGCGTTAGCGTCGCTTGCCTGCTCGAATCTAACTTCGCCGCAATCCTCCGCTGAAACGGAATATCGCTACGACGATTTGCCGAATGTCGGGGATGAATCGGCGGCATTTTCGGAATATCGAGCCATATCGCAATGGGAAAAACTTGAGATCGCCTATTTTTTCGTGAACGGCACCGGAAAGATCTCAGGCGACGATGAGAAAGCGGTCATCAAACAAGCCTTTGATCTTTGGGCGCAACGAACTCCGTTGACGTTTACGGAAGCTGTGAATCGCTCGCAAGCGGATATCGTTGTCGGCTGGGCGACCGGCGACCACAACGACGGCGATCCCTTCGACGGACCCGGCGATGTGCTAGCGCACGCGTCATTCCCAAACCCGTATGACGACCGGCAAGTTTTTCTACACTTCGACGATGATGAACGTTGGGTGAACAGCAATTCGCAAAACGTGGATCTGCTTACCGTCGCCGCGCATGAGATCGGTCACACGCTTGGACTCGCTCACAGCGCCGATCCCAATGCGCTGATGTATCCCAGTTACGGCGGACCGCATCGTTTCCTCGGAGAGGATGACATCGCCGGGGTACAGAGTCTCTACGGGGTGGCAAGCGCGTCACCGCCTGCGCCAGATGTCCCTGCGAATGACGCGCCGCATCCTAGCGCGGATAATGATTCGGACGGCGACGGAATCTCCGACCGTGATGAAGTCCTCGTCACCGGAACCGATCCAAATAAAGAAGACAGCGATAACGACGGCTTGAGCGATGGAGTCGAAGTGGTGAACCGCATGAACCCGCTCGATGCCGACATGGATCGCGACGGCGTGAGCGACGGGCAGGAAGTAGCGAACGGAACCGACCCGTTCTTCCCGGAACAAGCGGATGTTTCGCCTGAACTCGAAAATGAGGTGAGCGATTTTCTGACACAGGCGATCGAATTGCAGATCGAAGCCTATCGGCGCAGCGACGCTTCGATCGCGTCGTCCATCATGGCGGGCGAGATTCTCGATAACCTCGCCAACGAGATCAATTCGCTCAACGCGCAAGGCTTGGTTTCGATCTTTGAAATTGATTATTACGAAAGTTACATCAACGACATTCGCGTGGTGAATAACGCACACATCGAAGTGGACACGTGCGAGGTATGGTCAACGGCAACGTATCGCTTTTCAGACGGGCAATTGGTCGCGAGCGATGGGCCGACTTTGCTTCCGCAAACCATCACGATCCAACAATTGAACGCGGGCTGGTTCATCACCGCCGTTGAATTCTTCGACGCGCCGGCGTTTTGTAATTAGACCCATCACTCCTGCGGCAGTTAAAACACGGCAGGAACACACCATCGATTCAATGAACAAATTGATCGCAGTTGTCGGCGTGAGCGGAGTTGGCAAGACCGCGCTCGTGCGCGCGCTGGCGAATACGGGGCAATTTGCTACTGCGTACGAAGAACACGCCGAGCGTCCATTTCAAGCGCTTTTCAAGAAGAACAAACGCTTCGCGCTCGCCAATCAACTGGATTACCTGCTCTTGCGCGCCGAACAAGAAAAGCAATTGCGCGCTGCCGACAAAATCGGGTTGATGGACGGCGGGCTGGATCTGGACTTCCACGGATTCACACGCCTCTTTCACCGCCGCGGCTTGGTCGCCGACCCTGAATTTGACCTATGCCTTCGGTTCTATTCGCTCGTGCGCGAGTTCCTGCCTCCGCCAGACTTGATCGTTCACCTCACCGCGCCCCGAAAAATTATCACACAACGACTCGCCTCCCGCTCGCGAATCAACATCGCGTCCGCGCGCGACGCGGAAACGTTGGATCAGTTGATCCGCGAGTGGCTAGAGTCGGTTCCAGATAAGCATATCCTGCACATCAACTCGGAGGAAGAAGGTCAAAATTATCCGGGGGCAACTCGCAAAATTCTTGAATGGGGCGCTTAGAAAACAGGCAGTGAGATCATTGGAATTCAAGCAAGCGAGGCATGGAAATAGGCGCGCGCTCATCATACGGCTCGGCGATGATGAATAATCGTCCCCACGAGGCGTCTCCGTTGGCATAGATACAGGTCTGCAACACCACATCGCCCGGACGATTGAATACTTTGAGGAAGAGACGGGTGGATGACAATCGCTCGCCGGTTTCAAGATCAACAAAATCGCTTGTCGTACTTTTCGGGGTTAACGCCTGAAAGCGCATAAATTTCGCAACGCGATAGGTCTCTATCCTGCCATCGCCATAGATCAGGTAAAAAATCCGCCCTTCCTCAAGCAGAAAGAAATCTCCACCGGCAAGATAATTGTGTGCGAGCAGGGCGATGGTATCATAGCGCGAAGCGGCGCCGTACTGGGTCAGAACATGACTCTGAGAAGAGACAAAGGCTGGCTGTTCTTCAGGCTGAGATACGATCGCGTGCGCCATGATGCCCGGAACATACACGCCGCGCAGTTCGTCCGCTTCGCCATTGGCAACTTGCGCGACGAACTGTTCAAACGACGGAATTTCATCCGACTCCCACGCCCGCGCCTGCGATGGGATAAGAAGCCATGTCAGCGCGAGGAGCAAGGACAAAATTGTGAGGCGGCGATGTGCGCGTTGATTTATCATGCATGGAATTGTAGAGACTTTGCCGAGATCTTCAAATAGCCGATACGTGATTTTCGATTACAGTTCTGAAAATTGACCCGTACAATTATAAAAAATCACCCGTTGGTACTGTGCAATACGATAAAATTATGCCTATGAAGATCTGCAATGCAGCCGGAGCGTTGAATGAATTTTGCAACACGGAATCGTAAATGCTAAAACTGTACAACGAACTGGCGGCCTGGTGGTCTCTGCTTTCGCCGGTGGAGGATTACGAGGAAGAAGCCGCGTTCTTTGGCGATACGCTGGCGAAGGCGGGCTTGCCTACCTCCCCTTCTCTGCTTGAGTTGGGATGCGGCGGCGGAAGCAACGCGTACTATCTCAAAAAGATGTTTGCACGCGTCACGTTGACCGATATTTCGCCCGCGATGTTGAAAATCAGCCAGGCGCTCAACCCCGAGTGCGAACATCTCGAAGCCGATATGCGGACCGTCCGTTTGGGGCGCGAGTTCGACGCGGTGTTTGTCCACGATGCGATTGATTACATGATCACGCCGCAAGAATTGAAACAAGCGATGGAGACCGCTTTCGTCCACTGCAAGCCGGGAGGAGTCGCGCTCTTCGTCCCCGACGATGTGACCGAAAGTTTCGAACCGTCCACCGAAAGCGACGGGAGCGACGGAGTAGACCGTGCGGCGCGTTACATTGAATGGTCGTACGACCCGGACGAGACCGACAACAACTACACGGTGGAATACGCCTATCTGCTTCGTGAACGAGACGGATCCGTGCACGTCGAACACGAACAACACTTGATCGGGCTGTTTCCGCACGACGAGTGGATTCGAATGTTGCGCGAGGTCGGCTTCGAGGCGGAAAGCGTCCGCGATCCGTACGAACGTGATATCTTTGTGGCGCGCAAGCCTGCAAAACCAATTCGATAGCAAGGAACATGTGAGCGATTCAACTGTCATTGTCATCAGCCTGCTTGTATTCATCCTGATCATGTCGGCAGGGACGGCGTGGTTGTTTTTCGTTTACCTCCCAAAGAAGACTTTATCAGTGGCGGACGAGATCGCTGAAACCGTCAAAAACACACTGGGGCTGACCCCGCAAGTGACGATCAACCAGAAGATCATCTATAAACGGACGAACGAAATCCTCCAGTTGGCGATGATCGAGCAAGATTTCGACGTTGAACACGAGACGAGTCACAAACTGCTTGGGAGCGAAAAACGCATCCACATGCGCGGGAGGTACCGAGCAAAGATCGGCTTCGACCTGACCAAGGGCTTCAACATCGAAGTTCAGCGCGGAAGACTCTTGAAGCCCGGGCAGATCGTTCTGGAATTGCCGCGCGCCGAAATCCTCTCGGTGGAAGCGGTGGATGTGCAAAAGACTACCACCTCTGGTTTAATCAACTGGGTGACAAACAAAGACATTGAAACCGCCATGCACGAACTCGCCTCGCTGGCGCAGGACAAAGCTACCAAACTAGACATGCTCACCGCAGCCGAAAAACAGATCGAAAACCGATTGAACAAAGCGTTGTTACCGAAACTGGTCGGTCGCCAACTCACTCATCAAGTAAAATTTCTGGAGATGGCGCCGAAAGTTCTCGAATCTGAAACGAGAACAACGGCAAACACAATAGAGGAACAAAACGCAGAATAAGTAACTCTTGCTCCACAAGAAAAGTAATACCCACCCCTCCCGCAACATCATCAAAACATGAACAATCCCCGAACCATCTCCCAAATTATCGAACCACAGACGACTATCGAAGGCGCTGGCGTGCGCTTGTTGCGTTCGTTCGGTCCAAAAGTCAGCAATCTGTTCGACCCGTTCCTGCTCTTCGATCACTTCGCTTTCAACGATCCCATCGAAGGACCTCTGCGCGGCTTCCCCTATCATCCGCATCGCGGCATCGAAACCGTCACCTACATGCTCGAAGGTTCCACCTCGCACCGCGACAGCCTCGGCAACCAGGGGCTCATCGGTCCCGGCGATGTGCAATGGATGAGTTCCGGGCGCGGCATCCTCCACGAAGAAATGCCGCGTCGCGGCGAAAGCGGAAACATCTACGGCTTTCAACTCTGGGTCAACCTGCCCTCGCATCTCAAAATGTCCGCGCCGCGCTATCAGGAAGTGACCGCCTCGACGATTCCCACTTACGAAAAGGATGGAGTCAGAATCCGTATCGTCGCGGGGACAGTGGATGGAGTCAACGGACCCGTCGAAGATATCGCCGCCTCGCCTCTTTACATGGACGTTCAACTTGCCCCAGACACCGGATGGCTTTTCCCCGTCCCCAGCGGACATACCGCTCTCGCATATGTGTTCGATGGCGAAGGCGTGTTCGCAAACGAAACCATCAACGCAATCCGCCTCGTCAAATTTTCGGACGGCGATCACATCACGGTCAAAACGGAAAATCACTCCGTCCGCTTCATGCTCATGGCGGGTGTTCCATTCAAAGAGCCGATCGTGCCGTACGGTCCCTTCGTGATGAATACGCTCGAAGAGATTCAAGAAACGCTGAAAGAACTGCGTAACGGGACGTTTATCAAACAATGATTTTGTAGGGGCACAGCGAGACAGTTGACCGTCTAAACCTAAACAGGTTTCGCTGTGCCCCTACACGATTCTGGGAGGTTTTTATGACTCAAATCCTTTACGGCGAACGGCTCGGTAAACAAGGCAAACTCCGCCTCGGCACCTCGGCAATCATCTTCGACGAAAACAAACGCGTCCTGCTCACGCGCCGAACGGACAACGGTCAATGGTGCCTGCCAGGCGGCGCGATGGATTCTGGCGAGACTGCGGCGGAGGCGTGCGAAAGGGAAGTTTTGGAAGAGACAGGCCTCCACGTCCGCGTGAAGCGTTTGGTCGGCGTGTACAGCGATCCGAATCGGCTGGTCATTTATCCCGATGGAAATAAAGCCTTCATCGTCGCCTTGTCGCTCGAAGCGGAGATCGTCGGCGGCGAACTCGGCTTGAGCGCCGAGACGACCGAGGCGGGGTTTTTCTCGTTGGCGGAGATGGAAACGATGCCGATATTTGTCAACCACAAACTGCGCGTGGAAGACGCATTGCTAAATCAAGCAGAGGCATTCATCAAATAGTTTCTATCGGTTCAATCAGCAGTGCAACTGCGCCGAGAACAAAACAAACGTGGAGGAAACCATGCTGGACAAATTGAGCGCGACATTGAGAAAATATGCGAACGGCTGGCTCGTGTTGATCTTTCTCGCAGGTGAAATATTTTTCAACGCGGTCATCCTGCCGAGACAACAAGCAAAGATGCTGACAGGCTCAGGCGGAATCGGACCGATTGACCTGCAACTTTTTTACACACCTGAAAAAGTGTATTCGATGGTGGAATCGTACGGCGAGGCGGGTCGCGCCGATTACCGTTTGTTTGAGTTGACAGGCGACATCCTCTACCCCATTGTGTACACCTTGTTTTTCAGTCTCGCCATCACATGGCTTTTCCAACGCGGGTTCTCTCCAGACAGCGCGATGCAAAAATATAACGTTGTGCCGTTCGGCGGCTGGCTGTTCGACCTATTTGAAAATCTCGGCATCGTCACGATGCTTTCAATTTTCCCGTCCACGCCGCCTGCATTGGCATGGCTCACGGCGCTGTTTACATTTATCAAGTGGCTGTTCGCCATCGCGAGCGGATTGTTGCTTTTACTGGGATTGGTTAAAGCCGCTAGGAATGGATTTAAGAAACAAACGTAGGACCGACTTAAGTCGGTCTTACCCACCACACCCCCGTACACTCAGGCAGGATGACCCACTCGTTCTGCCTGACTTTTTCTCCCAACTCATCGCCGAAGAAAAAGCGCGACAATTCCTCGGCTTCCGCTAGCGAGTCAAACTTGTAATCGGTGCGAATCATTTTGTTTTGAAACCCGACCTCATCCAGCCATTGATAAAAATTTTCAAGATGACTCAGCCTCACAGGCGACTCGTTCCCCGTGCCGAGCGATTCAAACAAAACGATAAAGCCATTGGGTCTGATCACGCGTCGCATTTCGCTCATCCAAATCTCTAATTCTCTCTTCCACGTGTCGGGATTCCAAACTGCCAGATAGCTCACGCTCCAACCCGAGACGACCAGATCAACAGAGTAATTCGTAATTGGTAATTGGCGGTGGTCGGCAATGTCCACTTGCCAATTGGACAACCCACTCGCTTCGAGTCGTTGACGGCAGACGCGTAACATTTCACTCGAAATATCGAACGCCTTGATTGACCTCACGCGTGACGCAAGCATCACCGCCAGCCGCCCCGTCCCCGCGCCGAGATCGAGCGCGTCCAACCCCTCCACACGGACGATTTCGTCCAACGCTTTTTCGATGTTGCCTTGATGATCTTCACGGGCGATCAACGCTTCGTAACGGTCCCCATCGGTCTGGTAGATTTTTCGCTGTTGCTCGTCACTCATTCTGCGATTTCCAATCGTAATTTTCCTTCAACACCTTCGCAGGGACTCCGCCCACCAGCGCGGCGCTCGCTTCCATTTTCCCGCTGACCACGCTTCCCATCGCCACAAGGACGTTGTCGCCAATCGCTGACCCAGGCGCAAAGCGGACCGCGCTCCCAAGATAGCAATCGCTTCCGATTTCAATGTCGCGGTCTTGCACGCCAACTCCATGCGTCCAAAACTGCGAGCCGATTCCCGCGATCCATGAACGGTCGCCGAGTTTAAAAGTCCCCGCCACGTCGAAGTAATGACCCGACGTGATCAGCGTCTCCGCGCCGATCACAAGTCTCCGTGTGTAATTCTTGTCGCGGTTTTCCTTCCGCAAAACCCAGTAGCCGCAGATGAATGAATTGCGATTTTGAATCGAAGCGCCATTCCCGATCTCGACCTTCATCGGTCCGACGAATAGGTTGAACAATCCGATTTTCGATTTCGACAAAGTGAATTCGTCAACAGCGATGATCGTACCAAAGCCAATTTTGGAATTGTCGATTCGATAACCGAACAGAAACTTATAACCCAGAACGCGCAAAACATTTAGCGGTAGGGCGCTGACAAGAATTGCAAGAGCAACTTTGAAAACAGGCATCGTTTTCAAATTATAATCTGCAACATGTCAACCCTCTCCCCCTCCGCACAAAAAATTCAAGACCTGCTCAACTCGCTCGGCTACAACTATACCGTGATCGAACACGCCGAGTCCACGCGCACCGCGCAAGAAGCCGCCGACCGCGCGGGATGCGAACTCGGTCAAATCGTGAAGTCCCTCATCTTCAAAGGCAAAGAATCGAACAAGCCTGTGCTCGTCCTCACCAGTGGCGCCAACCGCGTGGACGAAAAACGCATCAGCGAATACGCGGGCGAGCCCATCGGCAAAGCCGACGCCGATTTTGCGCGCGCCGTCACGGGCTTCGCCATCGGCGGCGTGCCTCCCATCGGTCACACGCAAAAAATTGAAACCTATCTCGACGAAGATTTTCTGCAATATCAAACCGTTTGGGCGGCGGCGGGAACTCCCAACGCCATCTTTGAATTGCAGACTTCCGATCTGCAAAAGATGACAGACGGAAAAGTCGCGCGCGTCAAACCATGAAGCGGATTCTACACACGCTTCTCGCGCTGACGTTCAGCCTGCTCGCCTGCGCCCGAACCGTTCCCGCCTCCCCAACCGATTCGACAGAATCCATTACACACGACGGCATCGAGCGGACATACATTCTGCATGTCCCTGCTTCATACGATGCGAACGAGCCAATTCCACTTTTGTTATCGTTTCATGGCGGCGGAGGCAATGCAGAAAACCAACGCCGAGTTAGCGGCTTCAACGAACTCGCCGACGAAAAGGGATTCATCGTCGTCTACCCGAACGGGACAGGTCGCCTCGATGACAAAGTCCTCACGTGGAACGGCGGCGCGTGTTGCGGCTACGCGGCTCAGAATCAAATTGACGATGTGGGCTTTGTCCGCGCGTTGATCGCCGAACTCCAATCGCAATACAACATTGACCCGAAACGGATTTATGCAGCAGGGTTTTCCAACGGCGGAATCATGTCGTATCGGCTGGCGTGCGAGGCGTCGGATATTTTCGCAGCGATTGGTCCCGTCTCGGGGACGTTGAATTTCACTGAATGTGATCCGAGCGAGCCTGTGTCGGTGATTCACATCCACGGCACGGATGACACTCATCTCCCGTACGTTGGCGGGAAAGGCGACGATTCGATCACAAACGTTGACTACGAGTCTGTGGAAGAGTCCATCAATTTTTGGCTGGACCACGATCAATGTGCGAAAACGCCGCAATCGGCGACCCAGCCCGAGGTCCGAATTGAAGCGTATGACGAATGCGCGTCGAATAGCGCGGTGCATCTGTACACCATCATCGGAGGCAAACACGCGTGGCCAGGCAGTGACGGTCCAGCAGGTCCCGCAGGCGATGAACCGACCCAAGCGATATCCGCCAGCGAAGTCATCTGGGAATTTTTCGCCGCGCATCCGAAGCCGTAATTTATTCATTGCAATCGAACTCTCTTTGTCGTAGAATCGTTCTATCTCAACAAAGGAGGCTCGATGGCTACAACCGTTCAACCCGAAACCCGCCCGATGACCGAAGAGGCGGACTTCCTGAAAATCAAATCATTCGATCACGTTCACTTTTACGTGGGCAACGCCAAACACGCCATGTATTATTGGTGGAAGGCGTTCGGCTTTAAGCCCATTGCCTATTCGGGACTTGAAACAGGCAACCGCGACTTCGCTTCGTATGTGTTGGAATCGGGGCAAGCGCGGTTTGTCGTTTCTGCTCCATACTCGCCGTCGAGTCCGCTTGCCGCGCATCACATGGTGCATGGCGACGGCGTGAAGGTTATCGCACTCGGCGTGGACGATGTGGAAAAAGCATGGAAGGAAACCACCGCGCGCGGAGGCAGGTCTGGTTGGGCGCCGCGTGAAGAAAAAGACGACCACGGCATTTACCGCACGTCCGCTATTTACACCTACGGCGAAACATTGCATGTCTTCGTTGACCGCGACGATTACAAAGGCGTGTTTGCGCCCACGTATCGTCCCATCAAACATGAAGCCGAGTCGACGGGGCTCGCGGCGATTGATCACATCGTGGGCAACGTGCAATTGGGCAAGATGAATCACTGGGTGAATTTTTATCACCAAGTGATGGGCTTCCGCCAACTTCTGCACTTCGACGACAAAGATATTTCCACCGAATACTCCGCGTTGATGTCGAAGGTGATGCAGAACGGCAACGGACGCGTCAAGTTCCCGATCAACGAACCCGCCGAGGGCAAACGCAAGAGCCAGATCGAGGAGTATCTCGATTATTACCTCTCGCCTGGGGCGCAACACATCGCCATCATCACGGGCGATATTCTCAAAACGGTTGACGAACTTCGCAAGCGCGGCGTCGAATTTCTACGCGTGCCAGACACGTATTACGAAGTTCTTCCCGACCGCGTCGGCACGATCAAGGAAGACATGAAAGCGATTCACGAACTCGGCATCCTCGTTGACCGCGACGACGAAGGCTACCTCCTGCAAATCTTCACCCGTCCGATTCAAGACCGCCCGACGATGTTCATCGAAGTCATCCAACGCCACGGCGCAAAAGGATTCGGCAAAGGCAACTTCAAAGCGCTGTTCGAGTCGATTGAACTGGAACAAGAGAGACGAGGCAATCTCTAATGCGATTCGCCACCGTCAGCACGCTTCGCTCCACAACTCAGCCTGCCCTCATCGTGGACGACCGAGTCCACACCCTGCCCTACCCCGACATGCTCGCGGTGATCGCCGCAGGCGCGGAGGTCGCGGCGAAGAAAGCCGCCAAGGAATCGCTCGCGCTCGACGAGGTGAAATTCCTTTCGCCGCTCAAACCGAACACGCTCCGTGATGGCTACGCATTTGAACAACACGTGAAGACCGCCAACAAGAATCGTGGGCGTGAAGTGCCAGAAGAGTGGTATCAGTTTCCTGTCTTCTACTTCACGAATCCCAACACGGCGTTCGGTCACGACGACACGATTCCGTATCCGCATTACACGCAAGCGATGGATTATGAACTCGAAATCGCCGCGATCATCGGCAAGGGCGGGATGAACATCAAAGCCGAGGATGCCGAGAAACACATATTCGGCTATACCATTTTCAACGATTGGTCGGCGCGTGACGTTCAGCGCAAGGAGATGGTTGTCGGGTTGGGTCCAGCCAAAGGCAAGGATTTCGCTTCCGCTTTTGGACCAGTCATCATCACGTCTGAAGCGATTGCCGACAAGGCGGCGGGACGCGCGGGCGTGTACGATCTCGAAATGGTCGCGCGAGTCAACGGGAAGGAATTTTCCAGAGGCAATTGGAAAGATATGCACTGGTCATTTGGGGAGATCATCGCCCGCGCTTCTGACTCGACAATGTTATATCCTGGCGACGTGATCGGGTCGGGAACCGTCGGTACGGGATGCCTGCTCGAACTGACAAAGTTTCAGGGTCCGTGGTTGAATCACGGCGATGTGGTCGAATTGGAAGTGGAACGGATCGGCGTTTTGAGGAATACCGTTGGTTGACGCAATCGTTGGTCGAGTAGTCCCGCGTGATCGTCGCGGGATGTATCGAGACCAAAGCAAAACCTTCAAACAAGTGGTTTGATGAACAGCGGTGGTTTCGATACGCCCCTCCAAGAGCATTCGGGGCTACTCAACCACCAGAGCAAAATGAACTGGAGTAAAAATGCCTTTTTACCAAAAACTCGGACAAATCCCCCACAAGCGACATACGCAATTCCGCAAAGCGAACGGCGAACTGTATCGCGAAGAACTGATGGGCTTGGAGGGATTCTCTTCGCTTCAATCCATCCTGTATCACAACTTCATCCCTGCTCGAGTCAAGCACACCGAAGATCTCGGCTCACGCTTGCCTGAGACGGTGGAGTTCGGACCGATCCGTCACCGCGCGTTCAAAACCGCCGACGCGCCGCTCGGAGGCGACGCGGTATCGGCGCGCATTCCCCTGCTCGCCAACAAGGACGTGATTCTCGGCGTGGCGCGCGCCTCGAAGAGCATGGATTATTTCTATCGCAACGCGCAGGCATACGAGACGTGGTGGGTGCACGAGGGCAGCGGCGTGTTGAAATCGCAGTTCGGCAACCTCAAATTCCGCAAGGGTGATTACATCGTCATCCCGTTCGGTACAACGTGGCAAATGCACATTGACGGGAGCGAAGCGCGTTTCTTCACCATCGAGAATCCTTCGCAGATCGAGCCGCCGAAGCGCTACCGAAACAATTTCGGTCAACTGCTCGAACACGCGCCATATTGCGAACGCGATATCCGCACGCCCGAAGAGCTGGAAACGCACACCGAACGCGGCGAGTTTGAAGTGCGCGTCAAAGTGCGCGACCGCCTCAGCAAACATATTTTGGATTACCACCCGTTCGACGTGGTCGGCTGGGACGGTTATCTCTACCCGTGGATCTTCAACATCGAAGATTTCGAACCGATCACGGGACGCGTGCATCAGCCGCCGCCAGCGCATCAAACCTTCGACGGGCATAACTTTGTCGTCTGTTCGTTCGTGCCGCGTCTGTTCGACTATCATCCGCTCGCCATCCCCGCGCCATACAACCACTCGAACGTCAACTCGGACGAGATCATTTATTACGCCGAGGGCAATTTCATGTCGCGCAAAGGCATTGACCGCTGTGACATTTCCATGCACCCGTACGGCTTGGCGCACGGTCCACAACCTGGCATGACCGAAGCCAGCATCGGCAAAAAAGAAACGCAGGAACTCGCCGTGATGGTGGATACGTTCTATCCCCTGCATCTCACCAAGGACGCGCTCGAATTCGAGAAACCCGAGTATCAGTCCACGTGGATGGAGGGAAGCGGAGAGTAATTCGCCGCGCAGTTCGCCCGTACCGCAAACTTCAGTTTGCGCCAGCCGCTATAAAATAAATCAAGGAATCGCAAGATAAATCTTGCGGTACGGCGCTGAGGGATTCATGAAAACAAAAACATCAGCCTCCGAAAATTTCAAGACCATCGGTTCTCGCATTCAAAAAGAAATGAAACGCCTGCATGTGCCAGGCGTTTCCATTGGCGTTTACCACAAAGGCAAAGAGTGGACAGCAGGATTCGGCGTGACAAGCATCGAGCATCCGTTACCCGTCACGGCCGACACGCTGATGCAAGTCGGCTCGATCAGCAAGACGTTCACGGGCACACTGTTGATGGCGCTCGCCGAACAGGGAAAAGTGAACCTTGACGCGCCCGTGCGGAAGTACATCAAAGATTTCAAACTGCGCGACGAAGCCGTGGCGAAGAAAGTCACAATTCGGCATTTGCTCACACACACGGGCGGATGGGTCGGCGATTACTTCAACGATTTCGGCAACGGCGACGACGCGCTCGATAAAATGGTGAAGGACATTGCACACCTTCCGCAAATCCAACCGCTGGGGAAAATCTGGTCGTATAACAATACAGGATTCAACGTCGCCTCACGCGTGATCGAAGTTGTAACGAAGAGACCCTACGAGCAGGCGTTGCAGGAAATGTTGCTCGATCCGCTTGGCTTGAACATGTCGTTTCTTTACCCAAGCGACATTTTATTCACTCATCGCTTTGTTGTCGGTCATCAGATCGTGAACGGAAAGGTTGAAGTAGCGCGTCCGTGGGCGATTGGGCGAGCGGGCAACGGCGTGGGCGGAGTGGTCAGCACGGTCAAGGATTTGCTCAAGTACGCGCGCTTCCACATGGGAAGTGGAAACAAAATCATTAAACGTAAATCGCTCCAAGCGATGCGCGTCAAACAAGTCAACGCGGGCGGGCGCGGCGACATGGGCATCACTTGGTTCATCCGCTATGCCGATGGTCTCACCGCGTACGCGCACGGCGGCGCGACCAACGGACAGCAGGCATACTTTTTCTTCATCCCTGAAAAAGATTTCGCCCTCGCCATCCTCACCAACAACGACAACGGCGGCGTTATCACCGCGCAGACGTTCGGCTGGGCGCTCGACCTGTATTTCGGCATAAAACTCAAATCGCCGAAGCCGATGAAAAATCCGCAAGACGGAAAAGAACTCGTCGGACGCTACAAGATCGGCACGGAATGTTTCGACCTCAAGGTGAAGGGAAAATATCTCGTCTATCATCACATCCCGCTCGGAGGCTTTCCCACGCCCGATACGCCTCCAGGTCCCGCGCTCGAGCCGATGCGTTTCGCGTTCTACGACCGCGATAATCTCATCGGGCTGGACGAACCCTACAACGGCGCGCTGGCAGACGTGATCCGCGACGCAAAGGGACGCGTGGAATATTTCCGCGTGGGCGGGCGCGCACACAAAAAGATCAAATGAGGGCGAAGCGATTCATTGTCGCTGCGACGCTCGCGCTGGTCGCGGCGATCCTTGCCTGCAACCTGCCGACGGCGCCGCGTCCGCTGACGACGGACGAGCAAGCCGCCACGGCGATCGAAGCGACGTTTATCGAGGGCAGACGCAACGGCGCGGACATCCCGATCACCGCGACGTTTTCCCCCATCCCGAATTTCATCATCCAAAAAACGCCGACGCTTGCCGCGACAATGACGATCACGCCGACGTATTCAACGCCGATGCTCGTCGTGCGCGAGCAGACGAATTGCCGCGCGGGTCCGGGGCAGGATTACGAAGTGATCTTCACGTATCTGCCGAATAAAAAATTGGAGATCGTTGGGCGCTACGGACTCGAAAATTATTGGCTGGTGAAATCCGCCGAAAGCCCGACGGGGCAATGCTGGCTGTGGGGCGAGTTCGTCGAAGTGAGCGGAAGTTATTGGGCAGTGTCGTCGGTCACGCCGCCGCCGACCGCGACCAAAGCGCCGCCCAACGCGCCGTCATTCCAAAGTTGGGATTATCTTTGCGAGTTCAACGGCTCAGGCTATGATTTAACTGTGACGTTGAAATGGTCCGATAAATCCAACAACGAGACGGGCTTCCGCCTCTTTCGGAATGGAGAGTTGGTCGCCGATCTACCAGCCAACTCCACCGCGTATACAGACAAGTACAAGTTAGACTCCGGACAAAACGTTAGCTACCGGCTGGAATCCTATAATCCAAGCGGCGCTGAGAGCGTTACCACAAGTTCATTCGGTTGTTCGTAAGTAGCCTATCGAATCAAAAACGCGTCTCACATTTTTATCTGTGAGACGCGTTTTACGTAGCATGCAATATGCAGTACGATCTACTCTTCCCCCAGCGCTTCCTTCATTTTCTTCACCTGCTTGCCGCGCTCTTCCGTATTCAAAATCCGCTTGCGGATGCGATACGACTCAGGCGTAATTTCAAGCAATTCATCGTCGGACAAATATTCGACCGCCTCGTCCAACGACATACGTCGCGGCGGCGTCAAGCGGATTTCCATATCTGCACCCGCCGAGCGGATGTTCGTCAAATGTTTTTTCTTGCAGACATTGATCGGCATATCCTGTCCACGCGTGTTCTCGCCAACCACCATCCCTTCATAGACGGAAACCCCGGGGCCGATGAACAACGTGCCGCGTTCTTCCGCGTTCTTCAACGCGTAGGCAGTGGAGTCGCCCGCTTCCCACGCGACGAGTGAACCTGTCTGCCGCGTGGACATCGCTCCCGCCATTTCATCATACCCGTGGAAAATGCTGTGCATCACACCTGCGCCGCGCGTGGAGGTGAGGAACTGGTAGCGGAAACCGAGCAAGCCGCGTGTGGGTGCGATGTAGACCATACGCGTCATCCCTTGACCCGCGTCCTGCATCTCCATCATTCTGCCTCGCCTACTCCCAAGCATTTCCACCACCGCGCCGACGGTCTCGGCGCTGGTCTCGATGTGCACTTCCTCAAACGGTTCGAGCAACGCGCCATCATCCGCTTTGTGGAAAATAACTTCGGGACGCGAGACTTGGAATTCATATCCCTCGCGGCGCATCGTTTCGATGAGAATGCCAAGATGCAACTCGCCGCGACCGGAAACGAGGAAATTTTCAGCCGAGTCGGTTTCTTCCACGCGCAAAGACACATTTGTGCGGAGTTCATCGAACAACCGCTCGCGCAGTTTGCGCGAGGTGCTCCATTTGCCCTCTTTGCCGGTGAACGGCGAGGTGTTCACGCCAAACGTCATGCGGACAGTCGGCTCCTCGACTTTGATCGTCGGCAACGCGACCGGGTTCGCAGGGTCGGCGAGCGTTTCGCCGATGGCGATCTCCTCCAAACCTGCGAGCGAAACGATATCTCCCGCGCTGGCGGATTCGATTTCGACTTTGTTCAAGCCTTGAAAGGTGTAAAGATACTTTGCCGATTCGGGCAAATTGCGTCCGTCGGTAGTGAGACGCGCAAGTTTTTGCCCGGCTTTGATTTTGCCCGCGAAGATTCTGCCAACCGCAGTGACGCCGCGATAATCGTCATAGCCCAAGGTGGTGACCAGCATTTGCAAGGGCGCGTCCGCGTCCACTTTGGGGGCGGGGATGTGATTCAAAATCACGTCAAATAAAGGTTGAAGATCGGGACCCAGCTCGGTGGTGAGTCCGGCGCGTTGATCTATCCCGATGGCGTACACCACAGGAAATTCCGCTTGCTCGTCGGTGGCGCCGAGTTCGATGAACAGGTCAAACGTCTCGTTAAGGACGCGTTCAGGCTCGGCATCCTTGCGATCCACTTTGTTGATGACGACGACGGCTTTGTGTCCCATTTGAAGCGCCTTCTTGAGAACAAAGCGCGTCTGCGGCATGGGACCCTCCGCCGCGTCCACGAGAAGGAGCACCCCATCCACCATGTTCATGACGCGTTCGACCTCGCCGCCGAAATCCGCGTGACCGGGCGTATCCACGATGTTGATCTTGATCGGCTTGCCGGTCTTCGGATCGTTGAGCGTGATGGCGGTATTTTTTGCCAGAATGGTGATGCCGCGCTCGCGTTCGAGGTCGTTGGAATCCATCACGCGTTCGGCGACTTGTTGATTGTCGCGGAAGGTGTGCGATTGGCGGAGTAAGCCGTCTACGAGGGTGGTCTTGCCATGGTCAACGTGAGCGATGATGGCGATGTTGCGGAGGTCGGTTCGTTCGGTAATCATTTTTTCCTTGTGAAAGGGCACAGCCGATGAGTGATGGATACGACGAAGATCGTCCTGCTGTGCCCCTACGAATTGACATTAAAAAAGCCCCAGCCGATACGACCGAGGGCTTTCGAGAGCCTTCCGAGGTTCATGACGTGCGGGCGGTATTTTATCAGAATGTTTGCAGATTGGGCAGGGACTGTTATAATCTCCGCCATGCGATACGAAAAGTCAGGCAACTCGTTCCTTTGCATCGGTGTGCGCGGATTTGAGCGCGCGGGGCTTCCTCTAATCGCGCCTACTGACTAAACGATGTTTTTTGTTTATCACGCCGTGGCGCAGAAGCGTCGCGGCGTTTTTGTTTAACTTACAAGAGGTCATTCCGAGCCGCGTAGCGGCGAAGAATCTCCGCCATCAGGCAAGAGACTCTTCGCTTCGCTCAGAGTGACACGGTAGAATGGAACACTCATGATTTCAATCACAATTTCAAACGCCAGCCTTATCCTCGGCGCGCACGCCATCTTCCGTGACTTGAGCTGGGAAATCCAGCACGACCAAAAGATCGGGCTGATCGGACCGAACGGCGCGGGAAAATCGTCGTTGCTCAAGACGATCGTCGGCGAGCACGCGCCAGAAAAAGGTGGGGCAATCGTCCGCGCCAAAGGCGTGACGGTGGGCTACCTGCCTCAACATCCCGAATTTGATCCGCAACGGACAGCGATCTCGCTCGCGCTGGAAGGAAATCCACGCGTGGCAGAGGTCGAAGCGGAGTTGCATCTCGTCGAATCGAAACTAGCCGACCCCGCCGTCTATGGCGATTCAAAAAAATTGGAACGCGCTCTCGACTCGCAACACAAATTATTGGAAGAGTTTGAAGCGCTCGGCGGGGCGAACTACGAATCACGCGCGAGGGAAACACTACGCGGACTAAGCTTGCCCGAATCGGATTTTGAAAAGCCAATCCACGCGCTGAGTGGAGGGCAGAAAAAATTGATCGGGTTGGCGCGACTGTTGTTGGCGCGCCCGTCTGTTCTGTTGCTCGACGAGCCCGACAATCACCTCGACATGCCAGGCAAAGCGTATTTGGAAAAAATGATCAACGACTACGCTGGCGCGGTGGTCATCATCTCGCACGACCGATACATCCTCGACGCGGTCGCGAGTCACATCGCGGAGATCGAAGACGGCAAAATCACAACGTTCATCGGAAATTACACGGAATACATCCTCGACAAAGAGGAGCGACTCGCTCGGCAGGAGGAGTTGTATCGCGTTCAACAACGCGAGATCGGCAGGTTGGAAACCGCAATCAAACGCTTTGCCATGTGGGGCAAAGTGTTTGACAACGAAAAATTCGCCAAGAAAGCCAAGTCCATGCAAAAGCGCTTGGACAAAATGGATAAGATCGAAAAGCCCGTGACGGATCGCCGAAAAATGGACTTGGCGTTGAACGGCTGGCGCGGGTCGAATCAGGTGTTGGAGTTTGAGGGGGTCAGCAAGAGTTTTCTCCCTCACCCCGCGACTTCCCCCTCACCCCTGCCCTCTCCCAAAGGGAGATGGAGTCGTGTACTCAATAACATCAACTTCCTCATTCGGCATGGCGAGCGCGTGGGGTTGATCGGCGCGAACGGCGCGGGAAAGTCCGTGTTGTTGCGTTTGATTCTTGGAAAAGAGCAACCAACCGGCGGCGAGATCAAGATCGGACCCAGCGTGAAAGTCGGGTATTACGCGCAGGAACATGAGACGCTGGACTTCGATCAGACGGTCATGGACGCGGTGCGACTCGGCGGCAACATGAGCGAAGGACGCGCCGTTTCTTTTCTGACCCGCTACCTGTTCACCTATCGTCAAGCGACTCAAAGGGTCGGCTCGCTTTCGGGCGGCGAGCGGAGTCGGCTCCAGTTGGCGTTACTCGTCCTATCGGGAGCCAACTTCCTGTTGCTGGATGAACCGACAAACAATCTCGATATCGCCTCCGCCGAAGTGTTGGAGAACGCGCTGGAAGATTTCAACGGGACCGTGCTCGTCATCTCGCACGATCGTTATTTTCTGGATCGTACCGTCCAACGCATTTTCGAGTTGAAAGATTCGAGAATCACCGAATATCTCGGCGGTTACAGCGACTACGCGGAAAAACAAATTGGAAAATGACTACAAATGCTTTGCGTCAATTTCGCCATAAAATAAAAAGCGGACTCGATTGTATCGAGTCCGCTTTGCTTTCGCCAATGAAGGTCACGCGCCAATCTTGTTCGCCAAATAGAACGCCGTCCAACGTTTGTTGATCTCTTCCGCGGCTTGCTGGCGCGTGTATCCATATTTGACCTGCAAGAGGGTCACGAATTTGTCTTGCTTGTCTACTGCTTTATCCACTTTTTTCAAGTCGTGTTCGCCAAGCAGGTCGAACCATTCGATGGTGCGCCCACGGATGGTTTTCCATTTTTGATCGAACTTCGATTTTTGAACCTTCATTGCTATCTCCTCAGAGAGTATAAAATTGATCGGACTCAGTTCGGAGTTTTCGAGATTTCGTTTCCTGCTGACGACCCGTTCCCCCATCACGTGAATCGGCGCGAACAAAATTGTCAAACTCTTACACCGTTATTGTACTACGGATGAACGGCAATACCAAGTTTTTTGCATACAAGTTTCAGAACCGAGCGCCTTCCAGAAATCCTTTTGGATGTTGCAAAAATAGAAAAACCTGGGTCCTCTGCGCGTTTTGCGGTCAACGTCACAATTTTAAAAGTGTAAGAGAGTGTTTTATAAATAGGACATACGCAAGACCTAAAAAGACCAGCCGCGAATTACACGGATTATTTCAGAGTTCATAAAAATTCGTGTTAATTCGCGGCAAAGGAGATATTCTGCGTAAATCCTGAATTAAAATTTACTACAGATAAACGCCGACGAAAAGGATTTTGAACGTTTTTTCGGAATATTCATCAATAAATGAGGTTTATCCGCGTTCATCTGTGGTTAAAAACGAATTTCAAAACGCTCTCCACAGGAACCAGCGTTCAGAGGCACATAGCGCTCAAACCGCCTCGCCAACTTTTATTTAACGCGCAAGAACTTCCTCTTTCCCACCTGCAATACACCGGGGTGAGGCAGGGGTTCGGCACCGTTCTTGATCGTCTCGCCATCCAACCGCACGCCTTTTTGCTCGAACAGCCGCCGCGCCTCCGATTTACTTGCCGCCAACTTCGCCGCCAACAGAATCTCCATCACCGACTGACCGGGCGTGGATTGGAACTCCGGCATTTCGTCCGGCAGCGCTTTCTGCTGGAACAACTTGACGAACGTGTCTTGCGCGGACTGGGCGTCTGCCTCGCCGTAGAAAATGGATACAATCTCGCGCGCCAACGCCATCTTCACGTCGCGTGGATGAGCAGTTCCCGCCGCAAGGTCTTTTTCCAATTTCTCGATCTCCTGCGGACTCCAGCGCGTGACGAGCCGCATGTACGTCCCCATCGCAAAATCCGGGATAGACATCAGCTTGCCATACATGTCCTCCGCGCCGGTGTTGATCGGCACAATATTGCCGGTGGATTTAGACATCCGCTGGACGCCGTCGGTGCCGGGCAAGATACCGGTGATGATGCCCACGAGTGGTTTCTGGCCCAACGCTTCCTGCAATTTCCTTCCCGCTACGATGATGTTGAACAGTTGATCTGTCCCGCCGACTTGCACATCGGTCTGCATCGCGACGGCGTCGTATCCCTGCATCAGCGCGTAAAACGTTTCATGCAGGAAGATCGGCTCGCCCTTGTCCAAACGATTCGCAAAATTATCCCGCGCCAGAAACTGCTGCACGGTGAAGTTCTGTCCAAGGCGGATCAAATCCACCAACGACAATTCGCTCAACCATTCTCCGTTGTATCGAATTTTAGTTTTCGATTGGTCTAGCACACGGAATGCCTGTTCGGCATACGTTTTTGAGTTTTCTCCAACTTGTTCCTGTGTGAGTATCGGGCGCGCTTTGTTCTTATCCGAAGGGTCGCCGACGAGCGCGGTATAACTTCCGATCAAAAAGGTTACTTCGTGTCCCAAATCTTGAAACTGGCGAAGTTTCCGCATGGTGATCGTGTGTCCCAAGTGCAGATCGGTGGAAGTGGGATCGTAACCGCAATAGACGCGCAGAGGTCTGCCTTCGGCGAGGCGGGCGCGCAACTCGGCGCTCATCGCCTTTTTGAGGTCTTCGTCGCCGTAATCGGTGCCTTGCATCAATAATTCAACTTGGTCTTCGATGTTCATTTCTACCTCTGCATAAGCGGGAGAACATCCCGCTCTACGGATATTATAAATAAAAACGCGTGGCGCGAGCCTTAAACGGCGAGTGCGCCACGCGTTCAAGTCGCCTTCGCGGGGTCATGCAAGTTGATAATAATATTTCCGAAACAACTTGGCTTTGGACATGCGCCGATTATACATCATCACTGCCCAAGATCGAACGTGAACGACCACGGTCCGCGAACGGTGTAGAACTCATCGCTGAAAACGATCTGCTCCGCCTCTTCCTGCGACATGCTTTCGGGCTTGGCTACGATCTGCATGATTTGCACTCCGTTCGCATCCGCGCAGCCCAGAACGATACCAATGCCGCGCGCGTCGAGCGTCTGTTGGATCTTCGGCATGAAGATCGTGCAGTAATCCTCCGGGCGCGGAGGCGCGGCGATGGCATCCACTGAAATGGTCACGGCGGAAAGGTCGGCATCCGGTGGAATGTTGAAAAACGACAGGGTGTCGCACCGTAAACCGGATTGTCCTTCCACCGGCATTTGCAGACTGAGCATGGTCGAGGCGAAGTCGAAGACAACCGTCTCGCCGTATTGCAAACTCGCGCCCCAAATGGACCAATCCGACGCGTCAATTAACGTAAAGCAGACTTCGGCGTTCACATCCTTGCCTTCGCGCCAAGCGCGCGTCACACTGACGTTGATCCCGCTGATGGATTGCACCGGCGCGGCCGGCGCGGCTTGGATGGTCGGGTAAGACGGGTCAATGAACGCCGTAGGGAGGGATTGAGCAAATCCCTGCGGTTCGCCCGGGGCTGAACAAGCGGAAAAGAAAAGGCACAATAACAAGATCAAACGTTTCATGAAGGTTCCTTTTATGCAAATAGATTTTTCAACGCGCCGCTCAGATCGCCGTAGTTGAATTTGAATCCCATTTCCAGCAAATGGTTGGGGCGGGCAAATCGCCCATCCACGAGCATGACGCTCATCTCGCCGAGGGTCATGCTCAGCAGGGATTCTGGGAGATGGAACCAATATGGACGCGCAAGAGCCCTGCAAGTCTCGCGCATGAATTCCGCGTTGCTGGTGGGTTCCGGCGAAATGAGGTTGAAGGGACCGCGCGCGTTTTCGTCCTCAAGCAGGAAGCGCGCGGCTCGCGCATAATCTTCGATGTGAATCCACGGGAAGGCTTGCAAGCCGTTCCCAAACCTGCCGCCAAAAAATAATCGGACGGGCAAAACCATCAACGGAAACAAGCCGCGCTGTTTGTCCAGCACAACCGCCGAGCGCAGGACCACCCTGCGAACGCCAAGTTCTTCGAGCGGGCGCGTGGACTCTTCCCATTGGACGGTAAGTTGGGCGAGAAAATCATCCGCAGGCGGCGTGGATTCGTCCGCAACCGAGTCGCCGCGTAAGCCGTAGTGGTTGATGCCCGAGACTTGCAGAAAAACGCGCGGGCGGCGGATGGCGCTCCCTATGGCGGAGGCAAGCGCACGTCCGGGCAAGACGCGTGAATCCACGAATTGCCGCTTCCGCTTTTTCGTCCAGGGCCAATGGGCGGTACTGAGTCCGGTGAGGTTTATGACCGCGTCCACTTCGTTGACGATGGGAGTCCATCCGCTGGTTGTGACCCCATCCCACTGAACGTGATTCGGCGCGCTGGGTTTTTGGCGGGTGAGGATGAAAATTTTGTGCCCGTCTGCAGCGAGCCTGTCCGCGAGGGTCGAACCGAGAAAGCCCGTCCCCCCGGCGATCAATATGTTCACAAGCGCTCCTGGTAGTTTTACACGTTCAAAAAATCAGCAGTATAATCGTGCCTGTTATACGGAGACCGAATGTACGAACCTGTGCTGGTGTTGAATGCAAATTTCGAGCCGATCAACGTCTGTACGACGAGACGCGCGGTGGGTTTGCTTTTGGCTGGCAAAGCCGGGATGGTGATGAACGGCCGCGGTCATATTCGAACCGTGAGGGAACTGATCCCATGCCCTTCGATCATCCGGCTCGAAAGCCAGATCCATCGTCCGCGTCCGCACGTCAAGTTGACGCGGCGCGAGGTCTTCCGGCGGGATAATTATACCTGTCAGTATTGCGGCAGGCGCGAAGGCGGGCTGACGGTTGACCACGTGATCCCCCGTCATCTCGGCGGCGCGCACATTTGGACCAACGTGGTCGCGGCGTGCCCGTCGTGCAACCATCGCAAAGGCGGGCGGAGGGTGGAGGAATCGCACATGCGTTTGCACACGCCGCCCAAAGAGCCGCCCGCAAATGCCGCGTATATTTTCGGCAAACATCTCAACGAATACCGCGAGTGGGAACCGTATATCGCGGGCTGGTGAACGAGTTCGAGTAGACGACCACCGCCATAGGCGGTTTTCGCGCCATAACGACTGAAAGACGCGCTCTTTCTGTACGTTATGGCGCTTTTACTCTCGCGCTCAGATTTAATCAGATTATGTCTTTTGTATTCAAATCCCATAGCCCAAGCATTGTAAAAACAAAAGCGCCAGCCAGGCTTACCAATAGCGGTAACCCCAGCGAAGTCTGTTGTTTGATATAAGGTTCCAACGCGTTGAAGGGCAAAGACCAAGGAATAACTTGCGCGAACGTAACGCTCCTCACAAGGATAAAAGACAACATGGAGCCAACGCTCCCAACCCCTAAAGCCACTATAAAACTTGACCATTTCATACTTACATAAGTCTGCAGGGCGATCATGCACCATGAAAGTATAAATACATGCAGCGCGGTGCGGACCGCAACGCCCCATGAGGGGTTCGGACTTGTCCAGTTAAAATCCGGGCGGATGCCAAACTTCTGTATAAGCCAGCCGGATAAAACTATTCCTGCCATAAGAACAGCCGTAGACACGCCGACTATGATCATGGTGATAATCAATTTTGCCAGATAGGTCGTCCAACGAGGGGTTGGAAGAGAAAACAGATGTTTCCACATCTTTTGACCATGTTCGAGTTGCGCCAAAAGAGAACTTTCAAGCGCGACGAACATCGGCAGCATAAGAACTACCCAGAATCCCAGTGTGTCGCGTACCATGACCGCCCAAGCATCTTCGCCTGCCCCAGAAACATCTGCCGCAAGGCGAACATCGAAAAGGACGGTCATCCCCACGATTCCCAATGGCGCTAAAAACATCATCCAAAACGCGAGTGTGCGGCGTAATTTTATTGCCTCTACCTGGATGGCGACGATCAATGCTTTCATGGTTAATCCTCCTTTTCCGAAGTCAACCGCATAAAGATTTCTTCCAGCGATGGAGTGATGCTGTTGATTTGAAACACTTCGATCTGATTCTGCACCAACAACTTCGTGACCGCCGACGGATTGGTTTGCAAATCGTTGACAAGGCGTATTTCATTTCCTGAGTATCGCCGAACGACAAAGCCATTATCAATAAGGAGTTGAGAAGCGGCTTCCGTTTGATCGGTTTTGATTTGGATATAGGCTTCACCTTCCGCCCGAAGTTGATCCAGCCTGCCTTGGAAGATCAATTTACCCCTAGACACAATTCCAACATGAGTGGCAATTTGCTCCACTTCATTGAGTAAATGGCTGGATATGAAGACGGTGATCCCCTGCTCTGTTGCCAGGCGCCGTATTAATGCCCGCATCTCTTGAATCCCCGCCGGGTCCAATCCATTTGTCGGTTCATCGAGAATAAGAAGTTCTGGGTCGCCTAATAGCGCAAGCGCCAAAGCCAAACGCTGACGCATCCCCAAAGAATAGCCCCGCACTAATCTTTGCGAATCTTTTTCCAAACGGACAAGGTTTAGAACAGCGTTGATTTTATGCCGGTTTACGCCAAGCAATCTTCTGGTTATGTCAAGATTTTCATAACCGGTCAGGTGTGGATATAGCGATGGCAGTTCCACAAACGACCCGACTTTCTGAAGGATCGCCTCTCGCTGTTGAGGAAGAGAAAATCCAAAAATGCGAACTGTGCCTTCATCAGGACGAATCAAGCGCAGGAGCAATCGAATGGTTGTAGTTTTTCCTGCGCCATTTGGTCCCAAAAAACCGTAAATACTTCCCTGCGGAACTTGCAAGGCGACATGATCGACTGCGGTCACTTTGTGAAAACGACGCGTCAAACCGTTCGTTTGGATAACATTTGCCAGCGCCATAAAACCTCCAGATTTTTCATATTGTTTCTTTATCGAGACTTACGCAGAACCTCTCTTTTGCCGCGAATTAACGCGAATTTTCGCAAAATCGAAAATAATTCGCGCGAACCCGCGTGCTTCGCGGCTGATCGTTCGGGGTTTTGCATAAGTTTTACTTATGAAATAGTTACGAAACCCCGTAAAAAAAGTTGCGCTCTGCCTGCCGCAGTAACATAAAAAAAACAGAGCTGCCTCACGGCAACTCTGTTCGGTTCGCAAAACTGGTCTCAGTCTTACGAGACGGGCACCACGTTGGCGGCTTGCAGACCTTTAGGACCATCCTCAACGGAAAACTCCACTTTCTGCTCGGCTTCCAACTTGCGGTAGCCCTCGGACTGAATGGCGCTGAAATGCACAAACACATCCTCGCCATTCTCACGGCCGATGAAGCCGTAGCCCTTGGTGGCATTGAACCACTTGACCGTACCAACATATCGTTCTGACATCTTGCAACTCTCCTACTGAGAAAAATTTATGCCCAATCGCCACTTCGCTTTCAAGACGGATCAGGCACGTGAGCGCAAGATTATCATGCCTGAATTTTCATGTCAAGACTTGGATTAACCCTCTTCCAAAAACTCGCCCAACGCGAAACAAGATGGATCCACGGCGGCGACCAGCGCGTCTGCGGGATTCCACTGCGGATGACGCCTCGCATCTCCTCCGGACCTTCAAACTGGTCCAGCCTCAGCAGGCTTCGCCCCAACTCGAACGCCGCGTGCGCGTCCGAGCCGACCGTGCCAGCCACGTTATGTTTCTCTGCGAAAAGTCTCGCCTCGCGGTTGAACTGCGGAAGCCAGCAACGCGAGTTATACACCTCGATCGCATCCACCAGCGGAAGAATTTCGAGCAGATCATCCTCCGCCCAGCCGCCCTCACGAAACTTGTCGAAAGGGTGCGAAACGCTGATGAACGCGCCCTGATCCCTCAGCCGCCGAATGGTCTCTTGCGGAGTTAACCGCGCGGGAATCTCCTCGGTCACATACGCGGCAAGGATTTCCCCCCGCGTGGTGAGAATCTCCTCCCCCACGATGACCAACTCCGGGTCCAGTTTTTGAGCCGCCCGCGCCCCCGCAATCGTGTTGTGATCGGTGACGATGACGCGGTCAATTCCCTTGCGGCGGCAAGCTTCCACCAGCGCGCGCGGACGCGTCAGCGAATCCTTTGAAGCGATGGTATGGCAGTGGAATTCCACGCGGAGCATGGATAGGATTTTACCGCGTTGGTTGTGGCGCATTGCGCGGTTTTGTTATAAAATTCAACGAAATGGGCGACACTCCGTTTTACAGAAAGCCGTGGTTTTACATTGCCGGGTGGCTGGTTTTCCTTTTGGTCGCCTATGTTTGGGATATTTTCGCCCTCGGGGGAATACGCATCAACGAAGTGCGGATTTTCATTGATCTGTTCTGCGCCTTTCCCATCCTGCTGGTTATTTGGATGGCATTCTTCTCGCAATTTATCCTGCCGGTACATACGTTCACCGACCGTCAGAAAATTTTCGACCGGCTGATCGCGAGCCTTTTTGGCAGCCGCGGACCGGCGATTTTCATCAAGAACGGCATCGAAGAAAAAGAACCGGGCGAGGAAAACAGGAAGGGACCGGGGGTTCTGTGGCTCGATTCTGCCAGCGGCGCAGTGACCCGCACTGCCACAAAGATCAAGCAGAAACTCGGACCCGGCGTCCATTTCACCGAAACGAACGAGACCGTCGCCGGCACGGTTGATCTACATATACAGACTCACACCGTCGGACCGACGCGTGAAGGTGAAGATCCATTCGCGGACAAAACGGACGAACAATCCCAAGATGAATACCACCAAATTCAGGATCGGCGCAAACAGGTCAGCGCATTGACACGCGACGGTATCGAAGTTGTTCCGACCATCAACGTGGTATTCCGCGTAGATACGGGCTTTCCAAACAAAAAACAACCTGGCTCCCGTTTTGGATATCGCGCCGGTGTCACGTCGAGGGACAAGAGGGAGGAAAAGGAAGATCAGGAAGCGATCTATAAAGCAGTCATTGGCGAGGGCATTAACCCAGATTACAAGCCTGAAAACCCGCGTTACCGTGCAGCATGGAATCAATTGCCCGCCGCGCTCGCCGTGGATGTGTGGCGGGATTACGCTTCCAAATTCAAACTGGATGAATTCTTCAGCGCGGAGCAAAATGTCCCGCCGGTGCAGCCCCCCCCAATAGAACCAACTGAAGAAGAAATTGATCCGCTCACGCAAGCGATTCAAGTGGGTCCGAGCCGCGACACAATTCAAACCGCTATCGCTAGAATCCTGCGCCAGATCAATTTGTGGATGGCGCGTAGTGTCGCCGCGTTGGAGAAAAAAGAAAAGTCATCAACGCCTTCCGAAGAACCAGAGCCTTATACGCCTCCTGCCCCTCCTGCCAAGAACAAAGACGAACAGCGGACCGCGTTCGAAGTCATCAATGAGATGGTTACGGCGCGGCTGACAAAGCAATTTGTGGATCATCTCGATGAATTCGGACGGCGGGTGGAATATAGCCCACCGGTTTTGAGTCGCGAGTATGAACTCCTAAAAGCTCGTGGTTTGAAAGTGATCAAGGTCAGCATCAGCAACCCGCGTTTGAACCCGGATGTCAACGCGGAAATCATTGGCAAATGGGAAGCCAATTGGCTCAAACACGCCAAAGCAGAGAAGGAGCAAATCGAGCGCCGTAGGAGCATCCTTGAAGCCACAAGCCAGGAACGGGCAGTGAAACAGTATGTTGAATGGTTAAGCGAGGCGATCGTGCGAGCCGACCCCAAGCGCGGGGAAGTGAAACTCGCATTGAAATCCCTACTGATGAGGACGCGTGCGATCATCGTCCGCAACGATCAACTACGGCGAACCATGAGCGCTGAATTACAAGATATGGAAGAGATCCTCCGCTGGATCGAGGTCAACGGACGATGAATAGGACGATTAAACCCGAATCGGCGTTAAAAAAAGAATGGCGTCTTTTCAAGGAGGGTTTTGTCCGCCTTGGAAACGCCTATTTGAACTCAATGTTCGATCTCTCGCCGAAAGCTTCGCGCGGGAGGTTCTGGGCGTTCGTGGTCCTTTTCTTCTTAACGGGTTTTCTCCTCAGCCTCATCAATTATCCCCTGACGCTTTGGCTGGAGCGGATTCAAGATATTTTCCTCTACTTCTTCAACTCGGCATATCGAGCTGGGTACACAGCGGGCGATCCAATTTCCAATCTGGCGGCGTTTGTCTGGCAAGTGTTCCGCGACCCGAGAAACCTGCGGTTTATTCCTTTGCTTCTTGCGCCCTATTTCATCTCCCTGCAATCGGCGGCGATCTATCTCGCCGATATTTTCAATCCGGATAAGGTTCCCGTACATATTGCTAGAAAACATATCCTGGAAGTAGCGCTCGGCGGAAGCGACGAGACGATTCGCATCTCTAAGGGAGAGATCTCCGAAGAGCACAAAAAGTCCGCCAATTATTTGATCGGCGGACCCGGCAAAGTAGTCGTTGATCTTGACTCGGTGGCTCTCTTCGAAAGGTTAGACGGTACTTTTCATATTATAGGACCGACAGGCAGGGAGCCCGGCGGCAAAGCAACCATCGAAGGCTTCGAACGATTCCGTGAAGCGATTGACTTGCGCGATCTTTTCGTCGAAGTGCGAAACGATCGAGGCGACAACGCACGCGTCATTTCCAGCCGGAGCCGAGATGGCGTACCCATCAGCGCGACCGACGTGCGTTTCATGTTCAGCATTGACAGAGGAGAGGAAAACCACGAAAGCCGGGACAAATCAAAGCCAGCGGACAATCCATATACATTCAGCGCTCAAGCGGTGGAAAAAATTATCTACAAAGCCGCTTCGCGAGTCACCCCCGATCAAAAAGAGCCTTCTACGTACAATTTTTTATGGAGGGAAAATATGGTTTCCCTCGTACGGGGGGAACTTACCAAATTTATGGGGCAAAACATGTTGAACAAATATTTTGCCAGCATCGGCTCGCCTGAAGTAGACCGCGCTATCCAACGAGAGACTTTGTTGGCGGATGAAGCGCAAAACCTGCTTCCGCTGGATGTCAAACCTTCCGAGAAAAAGGAGTCGCCGAAGAAGCCGGAATTTATTCCAAGACCGCAGATCAAAAACGATTTATTCAGCGAGTTCGCCGATAATTTCAACAAAAATTCCCGTGACCGCGGGGTGCAACTGAAGTGGATCGGCATCGGCACATGGAAAAGCCCTGTCGAAAAAGTTTTCAGCAAGCACACCGAGGCGTGGAAAGCCGGCGGGGAAAATGAAAAATTGGAGAGCGGCGAGGCTTTGAAGGGATTCGGCATCGGAACGGTTCTGCAAAAAATGGTGGAATTGATTCAGGATATTCCGCTTGGGGCATATCAGCAAGCGCAGAGCGAACGAACGGACCACACCGCCATCATGCGCACCGTGCTGAACGACTATAAGAAACAACTCTCGACGGCGAGAGATTTATGGATTTCAAAAGGCGAAATGGTACCAGTAGATGTAGAGGATGCCATTAATATCATCCTCAAAGTGTTGGGAGTAATCTCGCCCGGTAACGGTCAAACGCCGAATGAGAATACCGATTCGCCAGATGATAGCCGCGGTCCTGATGCAAGCGGCTATCCAAGTCCTGATGCAAGCGGCTATCCAAGTCCTGATGGAGGCGATGATGCACCGCCCATGCCCGGCTTTGCTTATGAAGATCTGATCCGCATGGTCAATGGAGATGGGGCTGCGGCAAATCGCTTAATTGAGCATGAAAGAGCGCAATTCCCGAACGAATCGCAGGATCGTCTGGTTGCACGAGCAATTGATAAACTGATACGAGATAGACAATAGGACCCTGCCATGGAAGAACTCTACAAATCCCCCGATGTCGGCCGGGCAATGCGAGCAAAATTGCCGATCGTCGCGCTCGAGTCGACCGTGATCACGCACGGTTTGCCGCGTCCGCAAAATTTGGAGCTGGCGCGTGATATGGAACGCGCCGTCCGCGAGGAAAGCGCGACGCCGGCAACCATCGCGTTCCTGGATGGAGAGTTGCATATCGGCTTGAACGAGAGCCAACTCGAACGGCTCTCCAACGAGAAGGAGACATACAAAGTCGGTCCGCGCGATTTTGCGACGGTCATCGTGGAAGAGGCGTGCGGCGGGACAACCGTCGCGGGGACCATGCTCGCTTGCAAACACGCGGGCATCAAGGTTTTTGCCACCGGGGGAATCGGCGGCGTACACCGCGAATCATCGTTCGACGTTTCGGCTGATCTGCAAGCGTTGGCAACCATCCCCATGATCGTGGTCTGCGCGGGGGCAAAAGCGATTTTGGATTTGCCCGCGACTCTCGAATATCTTGAAACAATGGGCGTGCCGGTTGTCGGCTACAAAACCGACGACTTCCCCGCGTTCTACTCGCGCGAAAGCGGATTGGAGGTGAGCGTGAAAATCGAATCACCGGAAGATATCGTCGAGTTTGCGCGGGAGCATTGGGGCGCGGGCTTGCAGAGCGCGGTCTTGGTGGCGAATCCGCTCCCCGCTGGCGAGGCAATTCCAAAGTCTGAGATGGAACCGTTGATCGAGCAGGCATCCAAAGAAGCAAAGGAAAAAGGCATCCACGGCAAAGAAGTCACGCCGTTTCTCCTCCAGCGCATCAACGAGTTGACGAAGGGGAAATCTATGCGCGCCAATCTGGCGTTGTTGTTGAATAACGCGCGGCTGGCGGCGCAGATCGCGCGGGCGTGGCGCGTCAGCGAGAAGCGGAAGATCGCGTAATCCCACTCTTGACAAATTAGAACACATGTTCTATACTCGCCTCATTGTCACTCATTCGACAAAGGAGGTCGAGATGACTACGTATCGAAGAAACTCTGGGGACGGGTTGCGAGCGCTGTTCCGCGATATGACGCACGGACGCCGCTTAAACCGAGGCGCGGCATGGGGCATGATCATCCTCATGGCGCTGATTGCATTCGAAGTATCCAACTTCAACGCGACGCGATTTGCCCTGCGCGATATTCTGGGCAACCTGTCGTTTGGCGGATTGCAGTGGGCGACCATCCTTGCCATTGCCTTCTGCGGCATTGACTTTGCCGGTATCGCCCGCGTGTTCACGCCCGAACAAGGCGCAGACGAACCGAAGGAAGTGTATTATCTCTTCGGCGCGTGGTTGCTTGCGGCAGGTTTCAATGCCATCCTCACATGGTGGGGCGTTTCCATCGCCATCATCAACCACACCAGCGCGTCCGGCGGAGCGGTGATCAGCAACGAGACTATGACGAAAGTCGTGCCGATCTTCGTCGCCGCGATGATCCTGCTCATCCGCGTACTGATCATCGGTTCGTTCTCGCTCGCCGGTGACCGCATGTTCACAACGGCAGAATCCGATCGCAACTATTCCCGCCCGGCTTCACAGCAAACATATCGCCCGACGAACCAGCAATCGGTTTTGCGCCCTGCATCCAGCCTGAATCGCCCGGTACCAACCGCACAGAATCAATCCTATCGCCCCGCGTCCAGACCTACACAACAGGCATCCTTCATGCGGGCAGAACCGACGTACCACTCGGTCAACGATCCATCAACCGACAAATCTTACGACGCCTAATTCGTTGACCCTCACAACAACTGAATAATCCGAACTCATTTCGAGCTCGGGTCCCTGTATCTCGAATTAAAGGAACCCATTTATGCCCCGCGCTCGCTCACAACAATACGACGACTGGCAAACAGCCGCGGCAGACGACAATGCAAGCGGCTGTTTGTCTTTTTATGCCTTGCCTCCGCTGGCGGTAATCCTCATCGCGTGCCTGCTCGCCGCGTTGGCTTCGAACCTGCCCATTCAAACATCCGCTTCGCCGATTATTCAAGCGGCGACCATCCCATCCAGCGGGATGACTTCGTCCCTGCTTTCCCCCATCTTCACGCGGGAAGTGCAATACTGGGGAGGCAATATCGTCCGTTGGGCAAACGCTTCTTCTCTGGACCCCAATCTGGTCGCCACCGTGATGCAGATCGAATCGTGCGGCGACCCGCGCGCGCTGTCGCGCTCCGGCGCGATGGGACTCTTTCAAGTGATGCCGTTCCACTTCCACTTCGGCGAAAACGGATTCGACACCGAAACCAACGCCCTGCGCGGACTCGAATACCTCGCCAATTCGCTTCAAACCGCGAACGGCGATCCGCGCCTCGCGCTGGCGGGCTACAACGGCGGCATCGGCGTCATCGGGCTTAGCGAATGGATGTGGCACGCTGAAACGGCACGTTACGTCCGCTATGGCGCGCCAATTTACAATGACGCTCGAAGCGGGTTTACATCCAGTTTGACGCTCGATGAGTGGTATCAACGCTACGGCGCGGGACTCTGTCGCCAAGCCGCGCAAAGACTGGGGTTAGACAACTAACAAACCAGAGAACTAGAGAACTAGAGAACTAGAAAACTAACTCACCGGCAGCCAAACGGCGAACGCTGTACCTTGCCCCTCTTTTGAATTGACTTCGATCCTCCCGCCGTGACGTTCCACGATCCAATTGGCAATGGAGAGACCCAGCCCGAAGCCGGTGGTCCTGCCGCGCGTGCGCGATTTTTCCGCCCGATAGAAACGCTCGAAGATATGGGGCAAATCCTCCGCTGGGATGCCCGCTCCCGTGTCCCGGCAGATGATGCGAGCCTGATCCTTGATCCGTTCAAGGCTGAGGAAGATCTCCCCACCGGGCGGGGTATATTGAATTGCGTTCGCGACCAGATTGATCAACACTTGTTTGAGACGGTCGCGATCGCCGGTTATCACGACTTGATCAATTTCATTGAGATGCAAACGGACTTTGTTCCGCGCGAGAATGCTCATCTCTTGAAAAACTTCCGTGACCAGCAGATCGAGTTCGACGGGTTTTTCGACGAGCGCGAGTTTTCCCGATTCAGCCTGCGCCAGCAGAAGCAAGCCGCCCACGAGGCGCGTGAGGCGTCCCGCTTCCTGGTCAATGCTGGTGAGCGATTCTTCATCGAGACTTTTCATGCGGCGCATCAAATCCACGTTGCCTTTGATCACGGTGAGCGGCGTGCGAAGTTCGTGACTCACATCTGCAAGCAGGCGCTGCTGCGAAGTGAACAGCACTTCGATCCGTTCGAGCGTTTGATTGAACGACTCTACAAGACCTCCGATCTCATCATCGGGACCGGAATACGGAATACGACGCGAGAGATCGTCGGCGCGGTTGATCTGCTCTGCTGTTTCGGTGATGATCTTCAATGGGCGAAGCGTTTGACCGAGCGTCAACCACGCGGCATTTCCAGAAATCAGAACAGCGACCGCCCAAATGACAACGAGCGTGTTCGTCAATCCCAAGCGGGCGGCATCCACCACATTGAGATTGACCGCCACCTGAAGCGTCGCAACGCGATGAGTGTTCCGTACGAGCGGAACGCTCACCACCCGCAGACGCTGATTACCGATCGGCACTTCACGGTACAGCGGCGTATCGAGCGCGAGCGCGCCGGGATCAAACGGTCTGTCGGAAAAACCTTCAAGAGTTCGCAAGCCGGTCTGCAATTTATTGTCTATCCCCCAGATTTGCACATAAACATCGGAACTTAGGTCAATGGTCGTTAGATCTGCCTTCACTTCATCAATCGCATCCAGCGTAATGCCCTTGACGATCACATCCACCGCAGTTTCGAGCGTATTATCAATCTGGTTGACAAGAATGGCATTGAACACGAAGATGACCGCCGCCGCGAAGACAAGCAAAATCCCCCCTGTGAGAGTTGCATACAACAGGGTCAGACGGAGGCGCAGAGACATTTCAATTTAAGATTGACGATTGAGGCTTACGGATTTTCTCGCAACACATACCCCACGCCGCGCACCGTGTGGATGAGACGCGGCTCCCCTTCGCCTTCGAGTTTTTGCCGCAGATAGCGGATATACACTTCCAGCACGTTGCTCTCGCCACCGAAATCATATCCCCATACGCGGTCGAAGATCACTTCACGAGTCAACACCTGCTTCGGATGTCGCAGGAACAATTCAAGCAATTCGTATTCTTTGGCGGTCAACGAGATCGTGCGGTTGCCGCGCGAGGCTTGGCGAGTGCCGGTATCCAGTGAAAGATCGGCGAACTTCAAAACAGGGATTCGCTCCGGCTGAGTCCTTCGCAATAACGCGCGCACACGCGCAAGCAATTCATCGAGATTGAACGGCTTGATCATGTAATCGTCCGCGCCGGCATCCAAACCTTGAATGCGATCCTGCACGGTATCCTTGGCGGTCAACATCAAAATCGGAATCGAACCGCCGGTGCGCAAGCGATGGCAAACCTCCAACCCATCCATGCCGGGCAACATCCAATCGAGAATCACAAGGTCGGGCGTGTGGTCACGCGCAAGGATCAACCCCATGCGCCCATCGGTCGCCGAATCAACCGTGTAGCCTTCATACGCGAGTCCGCGCTGAAGCAATTTGAGGATTTGCTGGTCGTCTTCGATGATCAAAATCCGCTCGTTCATGACGATACTCCTAACCAAACTATACCATAATTTGACGGGCAGATTCAAAGCACGATCCACCCTCGACGGGAAACCTGCTTCGCCTGCGGAAGATTTTCGGAGAGTGGTTAGAAGGGTGGGCTAAATCATTCGATTGCCACAGAGCGCACAAAGAACTCAGAGTTTTTCTCTGAATCTCTGTGAACTCTGTGGCTAAGTCTACGAGATTAGCCACTCCCGATTTTCGCCGCCTGTTGACACATCCTCACCCCGCATGTATAATCTGCCCGCTTCTGCCTCAGCAGTTGGTTTCGCTGGGGCGGTTGTATGTATCAACCCAGCTTCCCCGTTCGCAGGCGATGGTCAGGCGACAGTGCAACTGTCGCCAGAACTCTGGTGAAACCCGCAGGCGACTGGCGAAGTGAATGACTGGAGAAAAAATGAGATTTGCAATCGTTGAAAGCGGCGGCAAGCAATACCGTGCCGTCGAAGGGCGAACCATCGAAGTGGATCGCCTGCCCGTGGAAGCGGGCAAGAAATTCGACCTTGAACGCGTCCTGCTCATGGCAGACGGCGACGAGGTCGTGGTCGGAACCCCCACCGTCAGCGGCATCGAAGTCAAGGTCACGGTCATGGATCATATCCGTGGTCCGAAAATTGACCGTTTCAAGTATCGCCCGAAGAAACGCATCCGCGTACGCGGCGGACACCGCCAGCAGTACACGTTGTTGATGGTGGACTTCATCGGCAAGCCTGGCGAAAAGCGCAAGGTCGAAGAGCCGAAGGTCGAGAAAACGGCTGAGGTGGAAGTCGCTGAGGCTGAGATGAAGCCGAAGTCGGAGAAGCAGCCGAAGGTCAAGAAAGAAGCGGCGAAGCCATCCGCAAAGAAGGCTCCCGCGAAGAAAGAGTCCGCCAGCAAGTCTTCATCCAAAAAGTCGGATTCAAAGAAGAAGTAAGAGGTAACCATGGCACATAAAACAGGCGCGGGCTCAACCCGCAACGGACGAGATTCAAATTCACAACGACTCGGCGTGAAGCGTTACGCGGGTCAGTTTGTGCTTTCTGGAAATATTTTGGTGCGTCAGCGCGGCACGAGGATCAAACCTGGTTTGAACGTGAAGGCTGGCAAGGACGACACGTTGTTTGCAACCGCCGACGGCGTGGTGATGTACGATGTGGTGCGCGGACAAAAGCGCGTGAACATCGTCGCGCAAGTGGAGGCTTAACATGAAGCCCGATATTCATCCGACTTATTTCCCCGACGCAAAAGTGACCTGCGCTTCGTGCGGTCGCACGTGGACAACGGGTTCGACGAAAAAAGAATTCCGTGTGGACATTTGCGGAAGTTGTCATCCGTTCTTCACGGGCGAGGCTTCACGCCTGCTCGACATCGAAGGTCAGGTGGACCGCTTCTACAAGAAGTTGTCCGTCCGCCAGACGTATGTGGAACAGCAAAAGGTGAAAGAGGAATTGAAGGGTTCGCCTGAGCGTCTGATCGAGGATCTCGGTCTGGCGGCTCGCGCGACCGAAGCGCTCAAAGCGGCTGGCATCGTCAATGTCGGTCAGTTCCTTGAGAAGTTGAACGGCGGCAACGACGCGGTGTTAGCTGTCGCTGGTTTTGGTCAGGCTTCGTTGACGGCGGCGAAGAAGAAACTCCGCTCGCTTGGATACGAACTCCCCGAAGCCGCGGCGTAATTGCTTGCGGAATGAAAATTCTCAGGTAAACTTACAGGCAGATGTGAAAACGTCTGCCTGTTTTTGTTAAAAGCATTGCCGCGAATTGCGCGAATTTCACGAAAAAAAATCTCTCCAATTCGCGCTAATTCGTGAAATTCGCGGCTGAAGTTCTTCACAACCCAAAGGATTTATGAAACACACTCACGGTTCCATTGAAGTAGTTTGCGGTTCGATGTTTAGCGGCAAGACGGATGAGTTGATTCGCCGTCTCGTCCGCGCGACGATTGCCAAGCAAAAGGTGCAGGTGTTTAAACCCGCCATAGACATTCGCTACGCGGTGGAAAAGGTCACGTCGCACGCGGGCTCAGACTTCGACGCCATCCCCATCGAAAAAGCGACCGAGATTCTGAACAAGCTGGATAAAGATACAACCGTCGTCGGCATTGACGAGGCGCAGTTCTTCGACCCTGAGGTTGTCCCTGTCTCGCGCGAACTCGCCTCACGCGGCATACGCGTCATTGCCGCAGGCTTGGACACGGACTTCCGCGGCGAGCCATTCGGTCCGATGCCAATCCTCATGTCCATCGCCGAGGAAGTGGACAAACTCCACGCCATTTGCATGGTCTGCGGCGGAGAAGCCTCGCGCACGCAAAGATTGGTCAACGGGAAGCCAGCCAGATTTGACGATCCTGTGGTGATCGTCGGCGCGGCGGAAATGTACGAGGCGCGTTGCCGCGAGCATCACGAAGTCCCACGCTAGTGGGGCGAAGCGCCGAGATAACTAGATGGCTGTGCATTTGCGAGTAAATATTAAACATGCAAATTGCCGATTCTGCTAAAGCCCTGATAAATAATGAACTGTACCAGCTTGCTAAATCAAGAAAATATTTTTTACTGCCCCAAACCCGAATAGATATTTATGCGGCTTTAGGAGTTTCCAACGTTAATGATGAAAAAGTTCTCGATGAGGCGCACAGTAACGATTCTTTTCCCCATTTATTGGTCGCTGATAGGATTCGAGCCAACATTGCATTAATTACTGCGAGAAAGGTTGCACTGCTTTGGGAAAATGCTTGCCAAGAATCAGAGTCGTACTTTAAAGAGCAAGATTGGCAAGATAAGCATAAAGACCAGGACCAAGAAGAGGTCTATCGGCGTAGAAGTAAAAACCAACCAATCGAAGAGATTTCTGTTTACGAAGTACCAAGAGCTTTCATCCCATTTCATATTATTGATATGGCTGAGATTGCACTGACAGGCAAAATTCAAAATCAAAGAACTTTCCTAAGACAGGCTAATGAATGGTGGCAAATCTATGGACATCCTAAACAAATGGAACGAGAATTCTTTATCAAGTGGGCAGCCCAGGATGCACTTTATGAGGCGATCGGCTGGATTAAATACAATCTTAAACCGCCAGCAGAAAATGCCCTATGTGCTTTTGCAGGTATATTTGACGGGGAGAGTTTTGAGGATAGAAATTGTACGTTTGATGAAAACAAACAACATGAATTTTGGGTTTGGTGGCTTTCCGAGGCTATTCCGCAAGCCCACGAAAAAGTGTAATAATTCAACTGCCGCGTATCAAAACTTCGGCTGTCAGGCGAAATTCCAAAATGAAAGTATTGCGTAACAGATGGAGATCGGATGCAAAACTACAAAGACATCCTCGCTGAAATCCTCGTTGACGAAAAAGCCCTCCAATCTCGCATCGTCGAACTCGGCGCGGAGATCAGCGCGGACTATCCCGACGGCAACCTGCTCCTCGTTTGCATTTTGCGAGGCGGCGTGCCATTCCTCGTTGACCTCAGCCGCAACATCACTGCGCCGCACATGATGGACTTCATGGCGGTCTCGTCGTACGGCGCGGGCAAACGAGAATCAAGCGGCGCAGTGCGCGTCACGATGGATTTGCAAATGGACATCCACGACAAAGACGTTCTGCTCGTCGAAGACATCGTGGACAGCGGCAACACCATCGCCTCGGTGCTCGAGTTGCTCCAAGTCCGCCAGCCGCGCACGCTCAAAGTCTGCGCGTTGCTCGACAAGCCCGAACGACGCGAGACGGTCGTCCCCATCCACTATCGCGGCTTCGAGATCCCTAACAAATTCGTCTTCGGTTACGGTCTCGACCTCGACGAATACTATCGCAACCTTCCCTTCGTCGGCGTGGTTGACCTGCAAAAATACAAACCCGATTAACCAACATGCAAGACGATTCGCAAACCGCTTACGCTGGACGCTGGGTTGCTCGCATTCGCGGAAAGATCGTCGCACAGGGAGGAACGCCCGAACAAGCGCTTCACGCCGCGCAGACCAGCCGTCACAAAGAAAAACTCGAAATCATTTACATGCCGATTCAATTTTCACACCCGCCTCTTTTGGATAAAGTCCGAGACGCGTTGCCGAATCAGGAGATTTACCTCGTCGGCGGCGCAGTGCGGGATTTGTACCTCAACCGCTTCTCCCCCGACTTTGATTTTGCCTCGCCTTCGGGCGGCATTTCCCTCGCCCGACGCGTTGCCCGCGCCCTCGACGCAAACTTCATGATCCTCGACGAACAACGCGACACGGGACGCGTCATCGTCACCGAAGCGGACAACTCCCGCATCTTCCTCGACTTCGCAACCTTTCGCGGCGGCGATAAACTCGAAGACGATCTTCGCGCCCGTGATTTCACCATCAACGCCATCGGCTATGATCTCCGCACAAACTCGATCATTGACCCGCTCAACGGCGCGGACGACATCCGCGCAAAAATCATCCGCGCTTGCTCACCCGCCTCATTGAGCGACGACCCGATTCGCATTTTGCGCGGCGTCCGCCTCGCCGCGGCGCTCGATTTCAAAATTGACCTCGCCACACGCAATGCAATGAAAGACGCCGCCTCGCTGTTGCCAAACGTCTCACCTGAACGTCAACGCGACGAGTTGTTCAAGATTCTCGAAGGACCCAAGCCCGACGCGTCCATGCGCGCGTTGGAAATGCTTGGCGTGTTTCCTCATCTCCTGCCCGAACTTATCGCTATGAAGGGATGCGAGCAATCTCCGCCGCATGTGTTCGACGTGTGGGAACACACATTGAAAGTGTTGGGCTATCTCGAAGGGATCCTTGCCGCGCTTGAAACTGAATCAAGCGACGACCCTTTCCTTGCCGCGTTGATTGCCGCGCTTGGAAAGTATCGCGAAAAGTTTGCCGCGCACTTCGCCGAATCCCTCAACACGGATCGCTCCGTCCGCGCGGCGCTGTTCTTCGCCGCGTTGTATCACGACGTGGAGAAGCCCGCCACCAAGACCGTGGATTACACTGGGCGCATCCGCTTCTTCGACCACGACGTGCAAGGCGCGCAGGTCGCGTCAAAGCGCTCGCACGCCTTCAACCTCAGCAATGATGAGATCCAACGTATCAAGAAGATCATCTTCAATCACATGCGTTTCCATTTTTTCACGACGCAGTTGGAGGAGAAGAAGCGTGAGCCTACGCGTAAATCCATTTATCGCTTCTTCCGTGACGCGGGCGAAGCAGGCGTTGACCTTGTCCTGCTCGGTCTCGCCGACCTGCGCGGCACCCGCGACAAAACGCTGACAGCTGAACTCTGGGATTCGGCGCTGAAAATTTCGAGTATCTTCCTTGAAAATTACTGGGAGAAGCGCGAAGAAACCGTCGCCCCGCCGCGTCTGCTAAACGGATACGAGTTGATGAAAGAACTCAATTTGGAGTCAGGACGAATCGTCGGTCAATTGCTCGAAGCCATCCGCGAGGAGCAAGCCATCGGAAATATTCAAAGTCGAGAACAAGCCGTTGAATTTTCACATAACTGGCTTGAAAAGAATCGCAAATCCGAAATCGAAAATCGGAAATCGCCATGAATCTTGTCTATTTTGACCTTGAAACGCAGAAGTTATTTGAAGATGTCGGCGGGCGCGACCCATCGAAACTTCTACTCGCCTGCGGCGTGACGTGGTCCACGGCGCGGAATGATTTTGCCGTGTACTGGGAAAAAGACGCGGCGGCGTTGGTCGCCGAGTTGAAATCCGCCGACCGCGTAATCGGATTCAACATCCTCAACTTTGATTACGCGGTTCTCCAACCCTACGCGCCAAACGAGAACCTGCGTTCCACCCGCACGACGGACATGTTGCAGGATATTTATCGCGCGCTCGGATTCCGTCTCAGTTTGGATTCGCTGGCGAAGGCAACCCTCGGCGCGACGAAATCCGCCGACGGCGTGCAATCCGTGAAATGGTTTCGGGATGGCGAATTGGATAAAGTGGCTGAATATTGCAAAACGGACGTGGATGTGACTCGCCGCTTGTACGAATTCGGGCGCGACAATGGGTTTGTCAATTATTATTCGAAGTTGGGAAGCAAATTGAAGGTGGCGGTGAATTGGAAATGACGTTCCCGCTCGGACGGGGTCTGAGACCCCGTCCGAGCAAGTAGCAAAGGAGAAAAATGGAAAAAATAAAAATCAACGGTATCGACCTCGCCTATGAACGACGCGGCAAAGGGACTCCGCTTGTGCTGTTGCATGGATATCCCCTCGACCATCACACGTGGGATTTTGTCGCGCCAGCACTCGATGGGACGTTCGACCTCATCATGCCCGACCTGCGCGGGTTTGGAGAATCGTCCACGGTGGATTCGCAATACACGCTGGACGATTTTGCGTCGGACATTGTTGGCTTGCTCGATCATCTCGGTATTCAGAAAGCCGCAATCGCGGGACATTCGATGGGCGGATATATCGCGCTGGCGTTTGCAAAACGCTATCCCGAACGCGTAAGCGGGCTAGGACTTGTCTCGACGCAAACTCTCGCCGACCCGCCCGACCGCAAGGAGGGACGCTACAAGTCTGCGGCGGAGGTGGCGGAAAAAGGAATCGGCGGCGTGGTGGAAACGATGAAGTCGAAATTTTCGCCGAGCGAGGAACATCAAAACGCAGTGAGCGCCATCATGCAAAGACAACAACCCGCCGCGTTCATCGGCGCGCTCAAGGCGATGGCTGAACGTATGGACACGTCGCCGCTGTTGGCGAGCGCCAAATTTCCCGTCGTGATCGTCCACGGCGATGCGGATTCGTTGGTCTCGGTCGAGCGCGGGCGTGAAATGAAAGCATCCGCTCCGAACGCGCATTACGTGGAGTTGAAAGGCGTCGGTCATTTGCCGATGATGGAAGCGGTGGAAGAAACGGCTGAGGCGTTGCAGCGGTTGGCGTAATATCGACAATTACGTGGGGCGGGATGGCATCCCGCACGCTCTTGATCAGGCGGGATAACATCCCGCCCTACGAAAAAAACATCCCCGGCGGAGAAGGCTGGGGATGAGCGAGGCAGACGTAAATTGGGGAAAGAAGCGGTTAGGATGTCGCCATTTGTGGGGAATGCCCAAGCGTGCTGTGTCCATGCGAGCCGTTTCGTTTGACGAGTCGGTTGATGTGCGCGACGAGCACGCGGCTGGGCGTCGGCTTGGTGAGGTAGTCGTCCGCGCCGGCATCCAGCACGCTGGCGATCATCGAGGGGTCGTTCAACGCGGAGAGGACGATGATCGGCACTTTGCTGAAGGAACGCACTGCCCGGCACACTTCCCAACCGTCCACTTCGGGCATCATCAAATCCAACACCACCAGATCGGGAGGGGTTTCACGAATCATGTTCAAGCCGTCGCCGCTGTTGTTGGTCACGGAGACTTCAAACCCCTGCGACTTCAATAAGAGCGCGAGCAGATCGGTCACTGCCGCGTCGTCGTCAATTACGAGGATTTTGGTTGGCATAGATATTCCAGTCGCTCCCATTATATCGAAGAATGGAAGGAAACCCACTTTGCAAAGGCTTATCAGTTGGTAAAGTGGCAAATAGCGCTCCAACGGATTACTTTCGTCGGTCTTCTTCATGGTACACTACGAGCGATTTTGAACTAATTCTACGCAGAGGGTGTGCCGCGTCCGATAGTTGGGCGAGAAAAATACAGCCGCTGTGCAAGGTGAGTTAGAAATTTTTGACGGAGGTTTAGAATGAAAACTTGGGTTTATCTGTTCGATGAAGTGGCAAAAGCCGAAAAATATGCAGGCTCATGGGAAGCCGTGCGCTCCTTGCTGGGCGGCAAAGGCGCGGGATTATTCGACATGACGCGCGCCGGGGTGCCAGTGCCGCCAGGGTTCACGATCACGACCGAAGCGTGTAACTGGTTTCGCAAAGCGGGAAAATTTCCACCGGGGATGTGGAAGCAGGCGCTCGCCGCGATGAAAGTGACCGAGAAACGCGCCGGCAAGAAGTTCGGCGACGCGAACAATCCGCTGTTGGTTTCGTGCCGCTCCGGGGCGAAATTCTCGATGCCCGGCATGATGAACACCATCCTCAACATCGGCTTGAACGATGAAGTTGTGGAGGGCATGGCGAAACTCACGAATAATCCGCGCTTCGCGTGGGATTCGTACCGCCGCCTGATCGAGATGTTCGGCGCGACCGTGTTCAACCTCGACGACGAACATTTCGAACATCCGCTGGCGGAGCATAAAGCGAAGAAAGGCTATAAATCGGATACCGAGATGACCGCCGAAGATTGGCGAGAACTGGTCGCGGTTTTCAAAGTTGTCTTCAAGAAGCAAGTCGGTTTCGACTTCCCGCAGGATGTGTATAAGCAGTTGGAGTTCGCCGTGAAAGCGGTGTTCGAATCGTGGATGGGCAAGCGCGCTATTGATTACCGCCGCGCGACGGACATCCCGGACGATCTTGGCACAGCGGTCAACATTGTGACGATGGTCTTCGGCAACATGGGCGACGACTCAGGCACGGGCGTGGCGTTCACGCGCGACCCGTCCACTGGGGAAAAGAAAATGCTGGGCGAATATTTGCTCAACGCGCAGGGCGAGGATGTAGTGGCGGGTATCCGCAACGCCGATCCGATCGAGCATTTGAAAGACCAGATGCCCAAAGCCTACAAGCAGTTCATGGAGATCACCTCCCGCCTCGAAAAACATTACAAGGATATGCAAGACGTCGAGTTCACAATCGAACGCGGAAAGTTGTGGATGTTGCAGACGCGCAACGGCAAACGGACGGCAAAGTCCGCCGTGAAGATCGCGGTGGATATGGCGAAGGAGAAACTGATCACGAAAGAGCAAGCGGTGCAACGCGTCACGCCAGACAATGTGGATTCGCTCCTCCACCCGCAGTTCGATCACGCGGCGATGGACAACGCCGAGAAGACCGGCAAGTTCTTCTCGAAGGGCGTGAACGCGTCCCCTGGCGCGGCAGTTGGACAAGTCTATTTCGACGCGGACACCGCCGAAAAGATGGCGAAGGATGAGAAGCAGGATACGATCATGGTGCGTCCGTTCACCAAGCCGGACGATGTCCACGGCATGATCGCGTCGAAGGGCGTGCTGACCAGCGAAGGCGGCGCAACATCTCACGCGGCGGTGGTGGCGCGACAGTTCGGAATCCCGTGCGTGGTCGGCGCGTCGGCGATCAAGATCAACCTTGAAAAACGGCAGATGTCCGTAAACGAAACTGTAGTGAAAGAAGGCGATTGGATCTCGGTAGATGGCACGACCGGCAAAGTGTTCATCGGAAAAATTCCGACAAGTTCGCCGTCGCTTGAAGAGCAGACCGAATTGCTGACTTTGCTCAAATGGGCAGATGAAATTTCGGCGCGGAAGGATATGCGCGCGGCACGCGCGGCAGGCTACCCCACGCGCGGCTTACAAGTGTGGGCAAACGCGGATTATCCAAAGGACGCGCAGCGCGCTCGTTCGTATGGCGCGGTGGGAATCGGTCTCTGCCGCACAGAGCATATGTTCTTCGAGCCGGAACGCCTGCCGATCGTTCAGCGCATGGTTTTGTCTGGAAACAGCGAAGGGCGAACGGCGGCTCTAAGCGAATTGCTCCCGTTCCAACGTAAAGACTTCGACGGTCTCTTCGAAGCGATGGATGGACTCCCGGTCATCATCCGTTTGATTGACCCGCCTTTGCACGAGTTCATGCCCGACGAGGAAAAACTTCTCGAAGAAGTCGTTACGATGCGCGTAAAAAATGAGACGGCTGGCTTACAGGAAAAAGAAGATCTGCTCGCCGCCATCAGACGATTGCACGAATCAAACCCGATGATGGGTCTGCGCGGCGTTCGTTTGAGCATCTCGATGCCGGAGATTGTGGAAATGCAGGTGCGCGCCATCTTCGAAGCCGCGGCGGACTGCACGAAACGCGGCATCAAGGTCAAGCCTGAAGTGATGATTCCGTTGACAGGGACAGTCAAAGAACTCGAATGGATTCAGCCGAGACTTGAACGCATCGCAAAGGCTGTGATGGATGAAAAGAAAGTCAAGTTCGATTACAAATTCGGTACGATGATCGAAATCCCGCGCGCGGCGGTCACTGCGGCGGAAGTCGCTACGCACGCCGAGTTCTTCTCCTTCGGCACGAACGACCTAACGCAAATGACCTACGGTTATTCGCGCGACGACGCGGAGCGCAACTTCCTCATCACGTATCAAGAACAGGGCATCCTTGAAACGAATCCCTTCCAGTCGCTGGACCGCGGCGGCGTGGGCAAACTGATGGATTGGGCGATCGCCGAGGGACGCACAACGCGCCCGAATCTCGAAGTGGGCATCTGCGGCGAGCATGGCGGCGATCCGAGTTCCATCGAGTGGTGTCACATCATAGGCAACAATTACGTTTCGTGTTCGCCGTTCCGAGTACCGGTGGCGCGTCTCGCCGCGGCTCATGCGGCGTTGAAGTACAAACCCGTCAAGGTAAGCGCTCCGAAGAGAAAACCAATGAAACGCGGAAAGAAAGCGAAGAAAAAATAAGAGCCTTCGCCGCTTCGTTCCTTAGAATGATATGCTAGCAAAAAAATCCCCCGTTCGGCGGGGGATTTTTTGTCGCTGTCTATTTGTTGCTTTTGTTGAACTGTTCAAAATCAGGAAGGAGATGCCAGAGATATTCGGTGTCGAAGTAATCGCTGTTGATATTCTTCCCATCGCATTTACCGGTGATCTTGATGTTCTCTCCCTTGCGGTCATATTTCAGGTTGCACTTCCAGCGTCCGGTGGTGGAAACATTCAATACGAACCGATCGTTATTCACGTTGTAAAAACCGGCGCCGGTCATGATGAATTTCTCGGCGAAACTACATTTGTTGAGAGTGAAGTTGATCCGTGTACCGGGGTTATTCAACTCGAACCCAAGCGTACCGCCATAATTACAGCCAACGCTGGTCGGTGTGAAGCCGTCCCAATAGTAGAACTCCGGCAGGTAGTAGATCTCAGTTTCCATCGCGGACAAGGCGTTGCGCGGGCTTCCAAACAAGGATGCAAAACGCGGCGCAAGCGGAACGTACGGATCCATCAAGTAGCCATCGCAGACAGTTTCACGTTCGGCAGGGACAACATCATTGACGAGGAAATCCGTCACCAAATCATCCGGGCAGGCGTTGCCGCGTCCGAAAATGACGTGGGGCCCAAATTCCTGAGTGATGAGGTATCCATCTGCAAGATGTTCGTAAACGCTAACGCCGTTGCCGTACGGAGTCGCCGGGTCCGCGGTTGCGCCAAGCACCAACGTTGGAACGTTTTCAGCAAAGAGATAATCGGGGCGCGTCAAGTCGGTGGTGGCGTCGGGCCAATAGGCGCAGGGCATATCGGCGTATAGCAGGGAGGAAAGGCGCGGGATGGAGAATTCGAACAAATCAACCGCTGCGAGATAGTTGTTCGCTTTTTCGTCCGGGGAGTCGCCGGGATAGCCATAATCCTGACATTCCACGCCGGCAAATACCGCTTCGGAATAGGTTGGGTCGGGGATCACCTCGAGGGTTTGAGAATCAACCCCAAGGTTCAGATACAGGAGGCGGGCGAGCGGAACTAAATCCAACTTGGAGGTTGCCGCGGCAAGGGCGCGGACGAACATCATGCGGTCGGACTCGCCGTATACCTGACCCGCCGCGACAACTTCAAGATCGGCAAGCGTGAACTGTCGGTTCGCAAACCCGCCCGCGGGAAGCGGAAATCTGAACGGCAGAGAGCGGTGGCCGAGAATTTTGGCGAGCGTATCATAGGCGCGGGTTGCGTTGCCGAGCATATCCCTGCGGCAGGCTGGATCGTCGTTGCACGCGGAGAGCGAATCGGTCAAAACATCGCTGAACGCTTGCGTTTGTTGAATGTAATATTCGAAACCATTCAAGGTGAGGTCAACCGTGCCGTCGAGAACGAGACCGGCGAGATGGTCGCTGTGCGCGGCGGCATAGGTCTGCGCGTACTGCGTGCCGTAACTTTCACCGTACAACCAGAATTTTTCATCGCCAACCATCTGGCGGAAGATTTCAAGGTCTTCGACCGCTTGTTTCGTTCCCAGATACGGCAGGAGGCTAGGGTCGCTCACTTCGGCGACGCAATCCGCGCTAAATGTCGCGGCAGATTGCTTGAGCGCGGCTTCTTGCGCGGGCGTTTTGCCACGCGCATCCTGTTGATAGTAAACGCTCGCGGCAAGCGGACAATTCTGATCGCCGGAATATAACAAGCCGCGCTGATCGAAGAAGACGATGTCGAAGGCGTTCACAATATCTTCGGAGAAGCCGGTGAGATAATAATCGGCGGAGGAAATACCCGAATAGCCGGGGCCGCCGATGGCGGTGACAAACATCCCCTTGCGCACGCCAGCCGCGGGAAGCACGGCAAATGTGACATCCAATGTGCGCGTGTCAGCGGGGTTGAAGTGATCGAGCGGAACTTCGATGGTCACACAGGTAAAGACGCTGCCTTCGAAACACTCGTAACCCCCAAGCGCGTCCAGCAGATCTTCCATGGGAGTTTGAAACGCCGGCTTGTAGGGTGTTGCGGCGATAGACGAGATCAACAGCGCAGAAATGAAAAACAATCGCGCAGGCAAACTGAAGGGAGATTTCATGTGTCCTCCAAGGTTATTAAGTTCTAATGCTCAGGCTTGAAAGGAGATTATAAATTAAAACAATCATCAGGCAAGCGGCTTTCTGCTACGAAAAGGTTACAGACATAAAACAACAAAGGCGCACTTGATCATGCGCCTTTGTTGTTTATTTTCAAAAACTATGTTTCTATCTCACGTTAATCACCTGTCCAACGTAGATCAGGTTGGCGTTCTTGATGTTCGGGTTGAGGGCGAGTAAGGCGTCCACGGTGGCGCCAAACTTCCCTGCGATGATGCGAAGCGTGTCTCCTTTTTGCACGATGTAGGAAGAAGCGCCGAGCGGAATGTTGATCGCTTGCCCAACATAGATCAAATTGGGGTTCGTGATCTGTGGGTTGACTTTGAGAATCTCCTCAACGGTGGTGCTCCAGCGAGAAGCAATGTTGCGGAGCGTATCGCCGCGTTGGACATAATACACTTGTCCGCTAGAAGGCGGCGGAGTGGCAGGCGGAGGCGTGCTTGGCGCCACAGTCACTTTGACCCACTGCCCTTCATAGATCACATTGACGTTCGTGATTTCAGGGTTGTCGCGGAGCAGAGCGTCTATCGTCGTGCCGAAGCGGGTTGCCAAACCTTTCAGGGTATCGCCGCGCGCCACGATGTAGATAAAGTAGCCGCCGTCACTGCCGAGAATCGTGCCGGGCAGTTGCAAAACTTGACCCGGGTAAATCAAATTTCCCGAACCGATCTGCGGATTGGCACGCTGTAGTGCAGAGACGGTCGTCCCACAACGTTCGGCGATCTTGCGGAGGGTATCTCCTTCCACAACGGTGACGCTCGACCCGCACCATGCCGCGAACGCGGAACTGGTGGATGCAAAGGCAGTCAGCAAAACTGCCACAAGGACAAAAAGGTGAATAAATTTTCTGTGTTTCATTGTAGGCTCCATTCTTTTGTGTACTGAGTAGATGTTCACCCACGCGTAAATGTTCCCAAACTGATCTACCCTACCTTCTTCCTATTTGCGGCAACGACGCCTCCGAAAAAACAGCCGCTGAAAGTTGGATTATACTTACCGCGTGTTTCCAACGCAGTTGAACGGCGTCGGAAGCTCAACACAAAAACACTTGGAGAGGCAAATGGACACGATCATCGAAAGCATTTCGGCGCTGGAAATTTTGGATTCCCGCGGCAACCCGACGGTGGAGGTTGAAGTCACCCTAGCCGACGGTTCGTGGGGGCGGGCGGCGGTTCCCTCGGGCGCGTCGACGGGCGAGCATGAGGCGCTCGAAATGCGCGATGGCGATAAGAAACGCTACGGCGGGAAGGGAGTCTCGAAGGCGGTCGCGAACGTCAACGGCGTGATCGCAGACGCCCTGTTCGGCTGGGACGCGTCGGAACAAAAAGCGATCGACGCAGAATTGTTGAGTCTCGACGGCACGCCAAACAAATCCAAGTTGGGCGCAAACGCCATTTTGGGAGTCAGCCTCGCGGTGGCGAAAGCCGCGGCGAATTCGTACGGTCTGCCTTTGTATCGTTATCTCGGCGGCGTGTACGCGCACGTGTTGCCTGTGCCGATGTTGAACATCATGAACGGCGGCGCGCACACGTCGTGGCAATCCACGGACATGCAAGAGTTCATGGTCATGCCGTTCGGCGCGCCGACCTTCGCCGAGGGCGTGCGTTGGGGCGCGGAAATTTATCACGCGCTGAAATCGGTGTTGAAGGACAAAGGTTATCCGACGCTCGTCGGCGACGAAGGCGGATACGCGCCCGCGCTGAAAGCCAACAACGAAGCGATTGAACTAATTCTCGCCGCAATTGATAAGGCGGGATTCAAAGCAGGTCGCGGAGAGCAAGTCGCCATCGCGCTCGACCCCGCCGCATCCGAACTGTACGAAGAAGATTCAAAAATGTATAACCTCCGCAAGGAGGGCAAGAAACTGACGGGCGAGCAAATGGTCGAGTTTTGGGCAAAGTGGGTGAAAGATTATCCGATCGTTTCGATTGAAGACGGACTGGCGCAGGACGATTGGGCTTCGTGGAAACATCTCGTCAATGCCATCGGCGACAAATGCCAGATCGTGGGCGACGATTTGCTCGTGACAAACCCCGAACGCGTGCGACGCGCCATCAAAGAGAACGCCGCCAACGCCTTGCTCGTGAAAGTGAACCAAATCGGCTCGCTGACCGAAACCATCGAAGCCGTGGACGAATGTCAGCGTGCGGGTTGGCGTGCGGTGACGAGTCACCGTTCGGGCGAGACCGAAGACGCGACGATTGCCGATCTCGCGGTCGCGTTGAACACAGGCCAGATCAAGACAGGCGCGCCCGCCCGCTCCGACCGCGTAGCGAAATATAATCAATTGCTCCGCATCGAAGCAGAGTTGGGCGATACGGCGAAATATGCGGGATGGGATGCGTTGAAGGCGTAGGCAGTTTAAGGAATTGAACATCTAATCTCTTGTTGGACTTCTTGCCCCACCAATCACGTACCGAGCCAAAAAATTGTTGATTTTAGGCGCAATTAGGGCTATACTAATATCAAGATAAACCAAGTTGGAGGTCCGAGATGAACTCATCTAAAACTTTCGTAATAGCATTTTTGTGTTTATCACTAATTTTAAGTAGTTGTGGAATAGTGTCAGAGAGTAAAGATCCAAAAGAGGCTGTGTACCCAATTTCTCAAGAAGAATTATATTTGCTTGTTGATCGTGGGGATATGACACCCCCAGAAATTGCAAGAGAACTAGAATTAAAACCAAACAAGACCTATAAAGATTTAATAGATCTTGGAACGTCTTACATATGGATGGGGGAATATTTAAAGGCAGCTGAAGCCTATGAAGTTGGCGCGAGAGAAGCCGATACAAAGGCACAGCTTGTTGGTGCGCTTTATAACAAATCTATTGCTTTAGGATATGCTAATCAGATACGAGAAGCTCTTCAAACATTAGATTATCTAGTCAATATTGACCCTGAAAATATACATGTTGCGTGGTTACGATATGCCTTTTATCGTTATGCTGGGAGCAACTTTGGCATGACTGTGGCGGCTGATCACCTTATAACACTTGATCCTTCATTATCAGGAAATGAGGTATTGGGACCGCTAGAAACTGTGATAATAGTTTCAGCAATTTTTGTAGTTATAACATCCGCGACTGTCATAACCGTTTATACTTTGACGCCTCCTGAAGACAGAAAAGAAATTATCAAGCCATTGATGGACAACTATAGTGATATAGTGGGCGGTGAATCAAAGGCATTAGGTTCTTATGGATATCTTCTTGTCCAAGCTTTAAAGGGCACAAAATGAAGATCAGCAACCTTTCACAGTTGTGTTTGTTGGTAATTCTAGTGTCTTGTTCGTCTTTGCAACAAGCAAAGAGCCCATCTTCTGAGCCGCTAAGTGATATTTCCACATCACCAGAAAACTACCCTGCCGGGCAACAATATAATGCAAACAGTGTTCAAAACGATGGTTTTAAAGGCTTAGTTAAAATTTTTGTCAAACACGGTGTTCAAGACATTAACGGAACTGTTGGAACATATATCGCACAAGGAACGGGGACTGTTCTTATTAAGAATGGTCAATGGTATGTAATAACTGCCAGACATATTATTGTTCCTAACCCAAATTTGAAAGAAATTCTACTCGATCCCAATGATCCTCAAAAAAAGCTGGAGTTTTCCGATTTAATAAAAACAGGTACGATAATCTCACTTGGGCATACTGCCGTTTCACCGGTAAGGATATGGTTACCGACAGATACGGATTTAGATGTCGCCATATTGGAAGTTTCGCATGATTTAGCTCAGAGCATGGTGTTCCGACCATTTGAAGTTCAATTTGAACCATTACAATTAAGCACAATCCAACTGGGATTTGACACTGAGTGCTGGGGTTATCCGGCCAAACAATATCCGCAAACTAAAAAACTGGTTATTAGCGATGTGAATAAGAATTTTCTTGTCCTTAATGAAGCACTTGAGCAAGGCTACAGCGGCGGATTGGTAGTTCTGCCAGTTACGGATGGAGGAAAGCTTGTTCTAGCTATGATATTAAGAGCCGATCAAGCTAGTAATCAGAGCATAGCACTTGCTTGGTCTGACGTCGAAATAGTTTTCAACAATGCAGTCAACGGTAATTCGTCAACTATATCTATAGCCAAGAATGAAACTGTCAATTATAGCAATGTCGATTTTACTTATTATGATTTTTACGATTTTCCATTTTTTTCTTCCGCACCCAATCTCAAAAAATGGTGGCAGTTTTGGAAGTAATGTGGCGTGCCACCTTAAGGCATAGCTAGAACCCAGCGACAGGTATAGCATAGGTAACTAAAGGTTTAAGGGTTCATGAACAAGACAACAAATGCCTAACAATGCGTGCGCCATTAGATATTTCTACATCGCGTTCGCGTACTTCTCCGCAAACAACGCGGGCTGTCCGCCAGTGTGCCAGAATAGTTCTCCGTATAGCAGATCTCGCTCATCCCTGTTGTAAGAAAAGCTATTAAGACGGCAGAGGTTGATTTTACGATCCGATGGTGATAAGAACCGCGTTGACTCCGCCAACGGCTGTGACCACAACCGCGCCAGTAATATTATTTCCAACAAAATACAACGCTGTGAATCCTGCGCTTTCATTGACCGTTAACTCGTATTCATAACCCAGGTTGGAGAGTTCGGTTTGGTAGAAAGCCACAATCGAATCAATATCTGCCTGAGTGGTAAATTGATAGGAATTGCCCACAGCTTCACCGCTGATGGCGCCCGGCATGATCGGGAAACCTTCCCATTCCGCCAATGGGGTTCCCACAGGCAGGGTGATGGCTGGCACAACCTCCTCCTGATAAGGGATGCCAATGGCGGCGACCTCGTAGGTGAGCCGTTCATTACCAACATAATTGATATCGCTAACTGAAAGCCCGCTGGCGGTGTCGCCAGGTTGTATGCCTATTCTTTCAAAGAAGCTGGCTACCGCATTTCCAGAAGCGGCAACACCAACATATCGGCCGTTGTTATCGCGCGCCAGTACGCGATATGCGACGCTTTCCAATACCTGATCGCTGGTATTCGTCATGGTCGTCGCTACGCCAGGTCCCGTAAAGCCATGAGTAACCTCCTCAAGGAGAACGAATTCCGCCGTCACAACCACATCAGGAGTGTAGGCAAGATCAGTGGCGATCTCAAGCGGCGCCACTAATTCGAGAGTTTCCCAATTCTGCCTTTCCAATCCTTGTGTCTGGAAACACACGCAGGCAGAGAGCGCCGCAGTTTCGCCCGGTAGCATCCATTCGCCCTGCCAGATGTAAAAGACCGGGTTGGGATTTACATACACAACCTCGCCAGCCACATTCACGAATCGCAATTCATCGTTTCCATTGCCCACCTTCACAGGAAAATTATTCGGATTGCGGATGAGCGCTTCTACATGAGTATCTTTATTCGAAGGGTCTACCAGGTTGGCATAGGGCCACTCCGACCATTCCAGGATCTCCAGATCGAGGATCGTCGGTGTTGGCGTGAGCGAAGGTTCAGGGGTGACCGTCTCCGTCGGCACGGTCGTTTCCGTTGGAGATACGGCTGGCGCATGCGAAGGGGTGGCCGCAACAGTCTCAATTGGCGCGCGAGAACCGCACGCAGATACAATGGAGATGACCATGATAAACAATGCAACGAATCTGATTGTTGGTCTCATATTCACTTCCCTTTACACATGCGCTATATCTTATTTGCATACTTCTCCGCAAACAATGCAGGCTGTCCACCCGTGTGCCAGAATAGCACAGTCTCCTCCTTCGTGAAATAGCCTTTTCGGATGAGATCGATCATCCCCGCCGCGGCGCGTCCTGTGTAGACGGGATCGAGCAAGAGACCTTCGTACTTCGCAAACAATGTGACCGCTTCGCGCTCCGCGTCTGTCAGGACCCCGTAGCCTGCCGCGCAGTAGTCGGCATTCGCGACCACCTCGGCGGGAGTGAACTCAATCCGCTCCCCCAACTTTTCGCTCGCCTCCGACGCAAGTTGGGACACGCGGCTCTTCAACCACTCCTCCGATTCGTCAATGCTGATTCCCAACACCTTGCCTTTGAATCCAAACGCGCGTTGACCCAACACCAGCCCCGCGTGTGTCCCGCCTGAGGATGTTCCAAAGATGATCCAATCAGGATTCGCATTTTGCCCCATCAACTCCTCCATCGCAAACGCGTACCCCAGCGCGCCTGTGGGACTCGATCCGCCATACGGAACGAGATACGGCTTGCGACCATCTGCGGCGGCTTTATCGAATGTTTCCTGCAACACGCGGTCGCGCTCGTTACGGTCTGGGATTGCGATAATCTCCGCGCCGAATAACTGATCGAGCAATAAATTTGCAGAGGGTTTCTCGGGCATCTCGCCGTTCAGCACGAGGATGCAATCCAAGCCAAATCTCGCGGCGGCAGCGGCGGTTTGACGACAATGATTCGATTGCAACGCGCCGCCAGAGATCAAGGTCTTTGCGCCTTGCTCTTGCGCCTCGGCAACAAGAAATTCCAACTTGCGAGTCTTGTTACCACCGAAGGCGAGTCCTGTTTGGTCATCGCGCTTGACGAGGATTCGTGGTCCGCCCAAATGAGCAGAAAGACGCGGGAGGTCTTCGATGGGAGTTGGGAGGTGAGCGAAATGGAGGCGGGGGATGTGATTCATGTTTTCTATTTCCAAAAGTAATTCGATGGTCGAGTAGCCCGAAGCGATAGCGGAGGGCGTATCGAGACCACACGCGCTCAGGTAATTCCTTATTTGAATCTAGCCTCTGGTCTCGATACGTCCCGCGACGAGCATCGCGGGACTACTCGACCAGCGACGTATTATGAAATCATGCCCCTAAACTCTGCTTCGTCTTCGATCTTCCCCGCGCGCGCATCACGTCCAACACGCGCGGCATCACGTCGGAATAAAGTTTGTACCACAACGGACTGGGAGCATAGTCCCATGCGCCGAGCGTGCGGACGACTTGCCCGCCCAGCCCTTCCTTGAAGCGATAGACTCCCCACATCGAATCTGATTCATCGAAGGCTTCGGGCGCGCCCCACAGATCGTAAACCGCGCATCCACGCGCTTTGGCGCGCTTGATCGCTTCCCATTGCAGAAGATATGTCGGCATTTTTTCACGATGCGCGTCCCGCGACATGCCATAGACGTAATACGCGCGACCAGCGAAATAGAAAACAAAGATCGCGGCGACGGGTTCGTTATCTACTTCAGCGATGAGAGGCTCGGCGAAAGGTAATTGGTAATTTGTAATTTGAGAATTAGAGAATTGGAGACTGGAGATTGGAGATTGCTCGTTCAACATAAACATCTGCCAGACGGTCTTGTAATAATCTTCGTCACGAATCACAAAGCCATCGCGCACAGAGGTTTCCGCGTACATCTTGTACAAAAGGTCTAAGTCTTCCAGTTTGCCTACGCGCACGGAAACGCCTTTCTTTTCGGCGAGGCGGATGTTGTAACGCGTCTTCTGTTTCATCCGCATCAGGATTTCATCTTCAGTTGGATTCAAATTGATGACGACCGTATTCCTGAATTGGATTTGATCCAACGAGTATCCCCATCCCCTCCGCTTCAACTCGGACGTGACGGTTGATCCGCTTTTCTCTTCGACATCTTCGGCGCTTGCAGGGACTCCCCTGCCCAACACCACATCGGGATCGCATTTGAGGAAGATCGCGCCCTGTTTCTTCGCAAAGGATTGCAAATCGTCGAGTACGCGGTTTCGCAGGGATTCGTTCGTCCAATCGAGGAGAGGTCCTTTTGGCGAATAAAGGATCGAGAGCCGCGCGGCGAATCCATTGCGGAGGATTTGGCGTTTGAGGATGAGCGCGGCGGCGGATGGAGGAAAGAGGAAAGAGGAAAGACGGCTGGCATCTCTTTCTTCTTTCATCTTTCCTTGGTTATCCCATACAAGATAAATCGGCTCCCATCCGTATTTCGCCTTCACCTGCCCCCACTCGTAGGTTTGGAGAAAGTGTGGGTTCGGAAGTTTGGAGATGATCGAATTCCAATAATTACTTTCCACTTTCTATTCCTTGTTCCCAACAAACTTCAAATATGCCCAATACAAAAGCGGATTGTACACTCGATCCAGCGCCTGCGCGGCGCGCTTGAGTTCGCCGCCGAAGCCGCGCTTGAAGCGATAGACGCCCCACAAACCATCGTGCCGCAACTCGAAATTAGATTCGAGAGTCGCTTCGTCTTCGTCGGGAACGCCCCAGAGATCGTATTCGTCACAGCCGCGCGACTTTGCCCATTTCATCGCTTCCCATTGCAGGAGGTAAGTTGGCATTCGGTTGCGCTCTTCGTCGGTGGACGCGCCGTAGAGGTAGTAGGCTCGATTGCCATTGCGTGCAACAAACAACGCGGCGAGCGGTTTGCCATCGTATTCTGCAACTAGGATTTCACACATCCCTTTCGGGTGGAATAACTCGTAGGCGCGGCGGTAATATTCCAACGAGTGGACTCCGAACCCGTCGCGCCCGCCTGTGACGAGCATCATCTTGTGAAAGGATTCGATATCGTCCCACGCGCGGACGGTCACGCCTTTTTTCTCGGCGAGGCGGATGTTGTAACGGGTCTTTTGTTTCATTCGGGCGAGGATGGATTCTTCGTCGCTGGTTAAATCAACGATGATGGTGCGAGGGGGTTGGATGTTGTGAGGAGATATTGGTAATTGGTAATTAGTAATTGGAGTCTCGTCTTCCCATTGATCAAGTTCAATTTTCAGGAAGATTGTTTTATTTTTTCGACAAACCGAGTCGATTTCTTTCCACAACTGTTCACTCGATAACTGATTACCGATCACAGCCTTTGGGATATAACCAACGGTAAAACCAAGCGGAAGTTTGCGGAATAAAATTTGCGCGCCAACATTTTCACAAACTATCCTTACAGGCTTCCACCCAAACGCAGACTTCAACTCGCCCCACTCCCCTGTTTGCAGGAGGTGGGCGTTAGGATGTTGAACAAGGAATTGATTCCAATCGGTGAGGGAGACGATCATTGGGTTGAAGGTTGAAGGTTGCAGGTTGAAAGTTGAAGGTCAAAGGTCGAAGGTCAGGAGGGATTTTTGGCTTTTGACTTGCGTGATCGAAGAGTTTGGAATCAGTTCATCCAAAAGTTTGATGATGGCGTCGGTGTCGTCGGCGCGGCTGAGGCGGGAGAGAGAGTCGATGGCTTGAGCTAAATTCAAATCGGAGGATGAAGCGTCTGCGTCCAAGCGGAAGATGTCGGGGTGACGAGTCGGCACGAGGGGCGTGCCTTCATCCCAAAGTTCTTCCGTTAATTTCTCACCTGCACGAATGCCCGTGTATGAAATTTCGATGTCGCGATGAGGTTCGAGTCCAGAGAGTCGAATCAGATCTTCGGCGAGGTCGAGGATGCGGACAGGCTCACCCATGTTGAGCACAAACGTTTCACCGCCCGATTCCATCGACGCGGCTTGAAGCACGAGATAAACGGCTTCGGGGATCGTCATAAAAAAACGAAACATGTCGGGATGCGTGATGGTGACGGGACCGCCGCTTGCGATTTGATTTTTGAAAATTGGAATGATGGAGCCGCGACTGCCAAGCACGTTGCCGAAGCGAACGACCGAGTACGCGTGAGGCGTCGATCGTGAGGCGTTGATGACGATCATTTCAGCGAGACGTTTGGTCGCGCCGTAGATGGACGACGGGCGGACGGCTTTGTCGGTGGAGATGAGCACGAATCGTTCGACGTTTTGGCTGAGCGCGGCTTGGACGACGTTGCGCGTGCCGATGACGTTGTTCGTGACGGCTTCGACGATGTTGACTTCCATCAACGGGACGTGTTTGTGCGCCGCCGCGTGAAAGACAACTTGCGGCTGATGGTGTTTGAAAATTTGATCGAGTCGCTCGGCGTTGCGGACATCCGCAATGACGGGCGATAACGTGAGGTTGGGATAATCTTGATTCAGTTCAAGGAGAATTTCAAAGATGCTGTTCTCGCCGTGCCCGAGCAAAACGAGTTCGCTCGGATTGCGCCGCGCAATTTGGCGACAGAGTTCACGCCCGATCGAACCGCCCGCGCCTGTGACGAGCACACGCTTGCCCTCAAGCGCCGCGCCGACGGCTTCATCGTTGACGCGGACGGGTTCACGGCGGAGCAGGTCAGTGATGTCCACTTCACGCAGGCGGTTGACGCTGACCTTGCCGCCGATGAGTTCGTAGATGCCTGGCATGGTGCGCGAGACAATTCCCTTGACTCGACAAACATCGTTGATCGTCCGCACAAGTTGACCTGGCGCGGAAGGAATCGCAATGATGACTTCGTCAATTTTGTGCAAGTCAATTGCGGAAGAGAGATCGGCAACTGTGCCGATCACCGTCACACCATGGATGGAATGTTTTTGTTTGGCGGGATCGTCGTCGAGAAAGCCGACAGGCACGAGATTCAACTGGGACGATTTCTGCAATTCACGCACGACGAGCGCACCCGCGTCGCCTGCGCCGATGATGAGGGCGCGCTTGGCTTTCCCGTCCGTGCGCGCGGACATGGTCTGCTCGGCAAGAATCCGCAAGGCGAAGCGCGAGCCGCCGATGAGGACAAGCGAGAGAAGCCAGTCAATGCCCAAAGCGGAGCGCGGCATTCCAGGCACTACACGTCCCGCGCTGATGAGCAAGAGCATCACGCCAGAAACAAGGACGGACGCAGACGTGACCGCGACGGTGATCAAGCGCAATTCGCCTGTGCTGGCGTAAATCCACAGGCGGCGATATAAGCCGAAGAAGAAATACGTGGGGATCTTGATCGCAAGCGCGACCGCGCACATCAACACAACGGCGGGGAAATAAAACGGCAGTTCTTCCACATTCAGCCGCAAGGCAAAACTTCCCAGCACGGAAACGATCGTGAGGGCAATGTCGCCGATGAGGACGAAGCGGTTGCGGATGTGGGAACGGGGGCGCATAAAAGTGATTGGTAAATTGTAATTGGTAATTTGGAGGAGGTAATGAGAGAAGGAGGAGAATTAGAGAATTGGAGACTAGAGACTGGAGATTTAGGAGTTATCTTCCCGTGCGGCGGAGCATGGTGCCGATGGTGCGGAGGATGATTTGAAAGTCCATGGCGAGGGTGCGATGTTTGATGTAGTACAGGTCGTATTCGAGTTTGACCGCCATTTCCGTTATGCTGGCGTAGTAACCGTAGTTAATCTGCGCCCAACCCGAAACGCCAGGTTTGACCAGCAAGCGCGCCCGATAAAACGGGACTTGCTTTTGAAACGCGGCGACGAGTTCAGGTCGCTCGGCGCGCGGACCGACGAGACTCATGTCGCCGCGCAGAACGTTCCAGAATTGCGGAAATTCGTCGAGCCGCGTTTTCCGCAAAAAATCGCCGACCCGCGTCACGCGCGGATCGTTCTTCTCCGCTAATCTTGCTTCGCCGTCCTGTTCGGCGTTTTGCTTCATCGTGCGGAATTTATAAATGACAAACTTCCTGCCCCCTTTTCCGAGCCGCGTCTGCGTGTACAGAATCGGCAAGCCGCTATCGAGCAAGATGGCGAGCGAAATGATGGGGAACAAGGCAAAGAAAACGATCATGCCGATCAACCCGCCAAAGAAATCGAGCGTTCGTTTGGCAAGTTCATAAAATCCGCTCACGCGCACTTCATCCACGAACGAGCGGATGATCCAATCCGATTCGAGGTGATGGATAGGAAGCCTGCCCGTCATCTCTTCGTAGAGAATCGGCATCCGCGTCACTTCAACGCCTTTTTCTTGCGCGTCCAAAATGGTTTGGAATGTCGCGCCTTCGATCTCGCCGTTGATCGCCACGACCAGATCGCTGATGCGGTGTTCGTCAATCAGCGCGAGCAAACGCTCACTGGGACCAAGAACCTTCAACCCGTGATAGGTCTTTCTGAATTTCTGTTTGTCGTCGTCTACAAAGCCGATGATGTTGAACGATCGCGTGCCAAGCGACTCGTACAGCCGAGCAAGCGTTTGTCCCGCCTTGCCCGCGCCGATGATCAATAACCGACGCAGTTGCCCCGTCCGCTTGTAGATGCGGATGAAGATCATGCGCCAGCCCAACGTCAGGAGTGAAGCGAAAAGCAGGAAGGCGCCAACGCCGACGCGCGGGAGGTTAGTCGGGTCTTGGGTAAAGACGAAAACGAACGAGTACAACGCCAAGCCGATGAACGCGGCGATGGCAATGCCACGCGTCGTCCTGCGTCCACTGCTCGCCACGTAGGGTTCGTAAAGTTCCACGAGCAAAAGCATCCACAGAATCGGCAGGAGATAAAACCAAATTGGGACTTCAATGTCCACGCGCGTTTCGAGGATCGCCAGGATTCTGGGTTCGGGAATCGGAGGTTTCTCCGCGAGCAACGCCTGTAACTGAACGTTGTAATTGTATGAACGCCATACCGCCTGCGCGGCGAACACAGACAGAACGGACATAATGAGATCGCCGATAAACAGTATGGCGCGATGCTCGCTTGGGCGCAGACGCAGAGGCGTAGTGCGAATATTTTCAGACATTCTTACGAAAACCAGAGGCGAGCATACTCCACAACAAACCGCTCCCCCACGAGATGTGCATAACGGGAATCGCAAGCGGCAAACCAACGCTCAGGAATTGTTTCCGTAAACGAAGCCTTGCTTGAATGCCGACAAGCAACAAGATGAAAAAATAGAGGAGTAACTCAAACAGTAAGAGGTATTTTGCAAACGGAAAGAAGAACGATCCCAAAACGAGTCCCGCCAAACTCAGGACAAACAACGGAGGCAGAGCCTGCCTCCAGCGAAGGGTATTCGGATATCTGCGTAACATGCGCCACTTCCAATATCCATAACGCCAGTATTGCCGCGCAAGTTCCAACAGAGTCGGACGCGCAAAATAGATCGAGCGGATGGACGGGTCGAGCCAGATTCTACCACCCGCCTTCCGCACCCGCGCGTTGAACTCGTAATCTTCGTTCGTCAACAACGTTTCGTCGAACGGTCCGACCTTTTTGATCAACGTCCGCTTGAACGCGCCGAACGGGACTGTGTCCACTTCGGCGGCTTTCTTCGCGTGACGATACAACGCGTCGCCCACACCGAGCGGATGCGCCGCGGCAACCGCGATCGACTCGGCAATCCACGTTTTTGCCCCCGCTTGAATCTCCCACACGCCGCCGACATTGTCGCCGAGTTTTGCTTTGAGAGCTTTGACGCAATTCGCCACATAATCGGGATACGGCTTCGAATGCGCGTCGAGTCGCACGATGATCTCGCCGCTCGCCTCTTCGATGGCGCGGTTCACAGCCGAAGGGATGGTCTGTTTGACATTATCCACCACGAGCGTTTTCAAGTCACGATGTTTTTTCCGAAACGCGGCAATCTCCGCCCGCGTGTTGTCGGTGGACATCCCGTCGGAAACGATCACTTCCATCTGGGCGCGCGGAAACGTCTGCTCGCGCAAAGCCTCCAGCAAGAGTCGAATCGTAGATTGCTCGTTGTAACAGGGAATAACAATGGAAACTTTTGGCATGTCTTTATTCCTACCGCGAAGTTTACCGAACCGCCAAGAACGCCGAAGCCTCCGAAATTTTTTCAACGCGCGCTCTGCGGCTACTATTTCGCAGGTCTATTTTACTTCTTTGTGAGCGGCAGGCGGATCGTAAACGTCGTCCCATGCCCCACCGAACTTTGGACGCCAATTTTACCACCGTGAGCATGGACGATCTCCTGCGCAATCGCCAGCCCCAAACCCGATCCTTGATGCTCGCCCCGCGCGCGTGACGGATCCGCCTGATAAAACCGATCGAACAGACGCGGCAACGCTTCACTTCCGACGCCGACGCCTGAATCAGCCACCTCAAATTCTATCGCCTCCCCAACCGACTTGGCAGAGAGAGTCACCTGCCCGTTGGCAGGCGTGAATTTCAAGGCGTTATCAACCAAATTTGTAAACACTTGCGCGAGTCTATCCCCATCGCCAGTGAGCGGAGGTAGATCGTCGGCAACATTCACCTGTAAATTGACATTCGCTTTTTGCGCTTGCAAGGAAAATTTCTCGGCAACGCCGTGCAGCAATGCCCCCGCGTCCATCGTGGACATGTTCAAGTCGGCGGCGCCGCTTTCCAGTCGGGCAAGATCGAGCAGGTCGAGCGCCATGCGATGCATCCGCCCGGCTTCATCATAGATGATCTGCGCGGCTTGTTTGCGCGCTTCTGGCGTGTCGGCGGCGCCATCGAGGATGGCTTGCGCGAATCCCTGAATCGAAGTCAGCGGGGTCTTCAACTCGTGCGACACATTCGCGACAAAATCGCGCTGTGACCTTTGGCTGTCGTTCACGCGCCGAATCATCGAATTGAACGCGTTGGTCAACGCCTGCACCTCACGCGGACCACGCGGCGAGACGGGTTTTGCATCCACAGGAAAATTCCGCGCGGCGACAATGACGTTTTGCAACGGGTCCGCCACCCAACGCGAAAGCAGAAATGCCAGAATGAGCGAAAGCAGGAAGGCGATCGCCCCTCCTTCAAGAATCGGAATTAACAATTCATCGGCAAAGACATTCAAGAGGCGCACGGGCGGACGCGGCGCGGCAACCACCAGCACGCTTCCATTGGGCAGGCGCGAGATCGCGTGCAACCACACGCCTCCCTCCGCGTCGGTCGCGTACTGAGAAGTTCGATTCAACAAGGTTTTGCGCGGGAACGGGAGGGATGGCTGTTCAGGGTTGGAATCAAACGTCAATGCGCGGGAGGAATCGAAGAGCATTAGCCGCACGTTGTTGGCTTCGGCGATCCGCTGAAGCGCCGCAGTGTCCGCGAGTATGTCGCGCGAACTATCCGTGAGCTGAGTCTGCACATTCCGCAATCGCTGTGTCGTTTCGCGATAAAGCCCCGGATTGCGGATCAAGAAAACCAACAGCACGACGATCACGATGCCGAGAGCGAGTGTGATCACCATCGCGTAACTCAGCCACAAACGGGAACGGAGGGATGTGAACATGGGATAAAAGGCGACAGTCACTTTAGAAGCGACTGTCGCTTGCGGTCTTCCTGATTTCACGCAAACGCTCGCGCAGTCTGATGAGCAGATCGTACAACTCGTCCAACTCATCCTGCGCCAATGCCGACCACGGCGCGTAAAAATAGTCGTCGGTTTGGGCTTCCACTTGTTCGCGTAATTCTTTCCCCTTTTGCGAAATGCGGAATGCGCCGGGCGATTCGGTTTCCTCGAGCCAGCCGATCTCTTTCGCGGCTTGCAACGCGACCTCATAATCGTCCGCATCGTAACCGCGAAACGTCAACGCTTCCGCGAGCTTCTCGGCGCTGACCGCGCCAGCCTCCCATGCCGCGCCAAGCGTCAACCAGACAATGCCCGCATCGTTGAAATGCGGACGCGCCGCCGCAAGATGCGAATCGTCGCGATAGGCGAACAGATCCATGAGATATTCGCGGATCTTCACCAACACCGGGCTGGCTCTGTTCGCCACGCGGAAACGATGAGCGATCGCCCATTTCTCCGGCGGCTCGGGCGCGCCATCGTTCGATACCACAATCTGCTTGACCAAAACCTTGAGCCGTTCAAGATCGATCTCGGGAAACGCCTCTTCGGGAGGCAGTTTCGCATCGCCCGACATGATGATGAATTTTGCGCCCGCCCGCGCCATTTCGGTCACTGCGTAGCCTTCGTCGTGCTGGGGTTCGATCCAGCCTTTCACATCGAGCCGGGTAAATAATTTTTCGAACTGTTCGGGGTTTGAAAACGGGTCGCGCTTTTGGAAGTTTTCGAGCGAGAATCGGCTCAACCCCAACTCGCCGTAATAATACAACTCGATGGGGATGTCGTTATGGATGGCGGCATCTTCGATCGCGGGTTCGGTGATCATCCAATATTCCTGAATCACAGAATAAGCGGCTTGCCAAAATTTGGAGAGCGGATGAACTTCTGCCATACGTCAAGTGTACAGCAGAGAACGTGAAATAAACTTGCAAAGGCATGATGAACGCCCTTGCCTACCCTCGCTCTTGAACTACCAGTTTGTAGCCAACGCCCGTCACGGTTTCGATCTTCACGTTACTGGCTTCGAGTTTCTTCCGCAAATGCGCCACATGCACGTCCACCGTGCGCGTCTGACCGTAAAAATCAAAGCCCCACGCCTTTTGCAGGATTTGCTCGCGGCTGAGGACGAGTCCGCGGTGTTCGACGAAGGTGAGGAGCAGGTCGAACTCCTGGGTACGCAAATCCACATTGGAAGAATCGATTCGGACCTCCCTTCGGGCTGGGTCAATCGTAAGGGAGCCGAGTCGCATCGGGGAGGCGTCTTTGTCGCTGATCGCGCGATCCCCGCGCCGCAGAATCGCCTTGACGCGCGCCACCAATTCACGCGGGTTGAACGGCTTGGTGAGGTAGTCGTCCGCGCCGAGTTCGAGACCGAGAATCTTGTCAATGTCGTCGTCGCGCGCGGTGAGCATGAGGATCGCGGACGGATGGTTCGCGGCACGCAATCGGCGGCACACCTCGAAGCCGTCCAGTTTGGGGAGCATCACATCCAACACGATCAACGCGGGGTGTTCGTGGTCCACAGAGTCGAGCGCGGCTTCGCCATCTTTTGCGGTGGCAATGCGAAAGCCCTCGCGTTCGAGGTACATGCGCGCAAGTTTAATAATGGACGGTTCGTCGTCAACGAGGAGGATGAGTTCGTTCAAAGCAGTGATCGGTAAATGGCAATTGAGGCTGGGCGCGCGACGCGTTTCAGAAAAGAGAATTGGAGATTACAGGCTGGAGATCAGTCGCCGCGCGTGGGAGACAGCAGCGCCACACACTCGATCTCGACCCGCGCGCCTTTCGGCAACCCCGCCACTTGGACGGTACTGCGCGCAGGCGGGTTTTCGGGAAAGAATTCAGAGTAGATCGCGTTCATCTTTGCAAAGTCGTTCATATCCTGCAAAAAGACGAGGGTCTTGACCACGAAATTCAATCCCGAGTCCGCCGATTCAAGGACGTGTTTGAGGTTGGTCAACACTTGCTTTGTTTCGGCTTCGATGCCGCCTTGGACGATTTCCATCGTAGCGGGGTCAAGTCCAATTTGCCCGGCGGTAAAGATCAAGTTTTCGGTGCGGATGGCTTGCGAATAAGGACCAATGGCTTTCGGCGCCTTCTCTGTGGAAACGATTTTCTTGCCTTCAGATGTGTACATTTTGCCTCGCTTTTTATTTTAGTGAGGCGATTGTACTTCCGATTGCAAGTTTGTGTAAATCTTCCTCTGCCACAGAGTCACAGAGACACGGAGATTGAATTGTTAGCTCACCTTACGCAATATCATTCTCCCGAAAGACATCGGGACGATGTGAGCAAAGCGAAGAACCCCTACGATTATCGTAGAGACCCTTCGCTGTCGCTCAGGGTGACATGCTTTACTCAAAACTGCATAAGGTGAATTGTTAAATTTCTCTGCGACTCCGCGTCTCTGCGGCTAATGAAATTTACGGCGCTGGGGTTTTCTCCGGTCGCGGGTTGGCTTCACGGAAGGCTTGGAGCGCCTCGCGCAGGGCTTTGCCTGTGCCGCCCATCGCATCCTTGATCGCCTTCATTTTCTCACCCAGCGCGTGGACAGTTTCCTTCGCCTGCTCGGGGTCGGTCACTTTGCCGTTCGCGTCGAAGCCCGCGTGCGCGTCAATGATTTCCTGCGCGCTCTCGTAGATCGGCTTGGCATCATTGAGCGCGGCATCCTCGAACGCGTCGAGCGCGGCTTGCACGGCAGAGACGTCCTTGTTGTTTTGCGCGGCATGATCAATGAGTTTTTGAACTTTCGCGACGAATTTCTCAGTTTTGCCGAGATTCTCATAGAGCCTCCGCTGGCGCGCCCAGATTCGTTCGAGACGTTCGTTCGTCATCTCGCCGCGCGGCGGTGTAGACGGATCCTCCGCTCCTGCCGCGGCGACGCCAAACATCGGAAGACTCGCCATTCCCAGCGCGGAGACTAGCGCCACTAACATCGTTTTCTTGAATATATTTTTCATCGTCGTAAACCTCCTTTCAAGGTTACGACGACGATTGTAGGTTGTGTGGGTTACGGGGGTATGGTGAGCGTGTAAATTTCTTGTAAAATCTTGGTTGATATAAGGCGAAGGCTTCTGTCCAACGCCGACAAGCAAGCGTTGCTTCTGTTACTGTCAAAGAATCTTCGCTATTCGCGTACTCTGACCCGGTTCTGTTCGACCGTGATCAATGCACCAGCTGATAAATTGGATTCGTAACGCGCCAAAACATCCACGCAAACTTCCCCTTGTCTTTTTGTCGCCATGTTTACTAATCGGACAATTCCATGATGAGGCCGCCCGAAGACAATGGCCAATTCCCCAAAATCTTTGTCCAAGGTGATCAGCACGCGTCCTTCGCGATGGGCAATTGTCAGAATTTCGTCATCCCCAGGATCCTTCTCCCAATCGCCCGACCAGATTACCTCATGCCCGGCATCAAGGAGGACTTGTTTCACGCCTCCCCACACACAAGTATCCAGCAAGACCTTCATGCAGCGGTTCCAGAAACCAATAGCTCCACACGTTCATGACTTACCAGCCGGTTGGCATAGACCAGGCAGGCTTGAATATCCTCGGTCTCCAGGAACGGATAACCTTGCAGGATGGCTTCAGGTGTGTCGCCAGCAGCAAGCATGCCAAGCACATGCTCGACCGCAATGCGACGGCCGCGGATGATGGGCTTACCCCCAAATATTTTCGGGTTGACAACAATCCTTTCAAGCAGTTTGTTTTCTTCCATCGTAACCTCTTCGCCAATTGTACAATACTTTTCCCTTCCACAAAGCAGGTAGAATCTCTTCACTCTGGCTACGAAAATAAGGCGAAACGGCGCGACTCGAAGTCGTCGAAGTAAACCGTGCCGTTTGTGGTGGTATCCACGCCCTTTCGATTAGCCGAGGGGAACACCTGCGTCACGCAATTGCTCAACGCAGGCTGCCGCGTCACCTCCATTCAGTGCTTTCTAGGTCACAAGGCTACGAAGAACACCTAGATTTTGTCAGTCGATTGCGCGCGGCGTTAGGCGCCATCCATAAATACGCCATCGCCTGAAAATAAAAAAAACGGAGATATTAAGCATGACTTATTTTCCTCGCTAATACAAAAAAGACGCCGTAAACAGACAATAAGGAAATCAATTCCAAAATATCGGAATCTACATTAAGAAAAATACGATATGCAGAATAGAGAACAATCGGAGCATAGATTATTGCAAGGAGCATTTTCTTTAGAAACTTACATGTCTGTTCTTCGTAAATTTTGATATATAAGCCCCAGATTATGGCATAAATAAAAACAATGCCAGTGAAGATTAATTTATATGATTCATTTTGTGCATAGACCATCCACAAATAAGCCAAGTAGAACGCAGGTAATAGATACAACAAGAATTTAATTGTCATTTTCATAATAGCGTCTCCTACAATTCCTAGCTTACGGGGCTAAAGGGTTAAAAAGGAAGATTTAGACCAGGATTATATGTGACGGTTGTGACACTTCAGTCATTCCAGAGTCAGCTGTATGCGTCTTCCAGTCTCTAATGGAGAAAGAGAGGCGAGAATGGTTGCGTTGGTTCTGTGTAGGTGAAATCAGTGGAGGTGATGTTGTTCAAGGACGGGATACTGCGAGGAGCCCCAAACGGCAGGTAGCGTTGTTGTTCGAGGATTGTACCACTCGCACTCAGCACAAGCGCGGTGGATCCCAAATGGTCGCTGACAAAGTATTTGAATGTACCGCCCACTTTCATGGCAATCGTTTGACCCGCGAAGGAGTAGTACTTTGTTGCCGTTCCATCTGTCGATTCGAGGGAACCGCCGAAGTAATAACGCGTGGTTGAGTCGGGAGTCCCGCTCGTCCCTGTGAAGTGGGCGGTGGAGACGCGGTTGTAGTTTTCGTATACAGTTCAGAACTTATTCACATTCGGAGAACTTCGCCGGTCATAATTCATCATAGGCCGGGATCATCATCGAACATAGGGACGATCAATCTGATCTTATTATTTCATACTCACTACTACTTGCATCAATATAAATCTTAAACTGTCGTACACCACCAATTCTCGACACCAGCACTACCCATCCCTTATATTCAAAATTCTCATTATAGGTGAGCGAAACTTGACAATCGTTATTGAGGGACAAGCGGAAATCTTCTCCCCCATTTTTCTCTGCTATATCGAGCGCTTCATCCGCGTCAACTTTAACAGTTTCAAGTTCAACTTTCTTCCAACCTGAGGATGGGCGAGGATAAACTGCCTCTGCGCCCCAACTGATATCGCCATACAAAGGCCGGATTAAAATTTCTCGATAAGAATAACTTTTCTCCTCTTGCATTGTAATTTCTTTATAAAATACGAAGTCGCCAATTGAAAACCCATTTGGTTTACCTTGACAATCTACATAAAAGCGCATGCTAAATAGACTCCAGTCTTGCATATCTTCTGACCAAATCTGTTGTTGCAAAGCGGAAGCGACCACTATGTAGTCTGAAAACTGCCATAGATAGGAACTTCCTTCCGCAAGAGGCGTGATATGGACCTCAGGCATAGTAAGAACCGGCGTAAACACTTTTTTTTCACCATGCGCTAAGGCAACCAATATTGTCTCAGGATTGATGTAGTATTGCCCTGATTGTGGGTATTTAGAAATAGAATTAGGGTAAAACTCAACTCGATTATCAGCAGGAGCGCATCCTGTATCAGAAACCACCAGCGCACTTAACAAAATAATCAACCATGTTATTTTAATCTGCGAAATTTTCACCGATGAGCTCCTATAGTAAGGCTATCAATATATGTCCAATCGACATTAGGCACATACCAACTCCTGTCACTAAGCTCCTCAACGTCGTTTTTGAATAACTTTATCATGAGCTTATCGTAATGATGATCGTGATCTGCTGAAAGGTAATTATCCCACGGCAATGTAGCGCCATGTGGGTTATCGGCATCAGGCATCTTATTCAGGTTAACCATAATTGGTTTACAAAATTTGCTCAAAATACGGCTTTTTCGATATGGGTTTTGTTAGGCAATCAGTGTTAACCTGAATAAGTACAAAAGGCCAACAATGAAAATAACCTCCCTGGCTGGATATAAAGCCTCGTGAATTAAAATCAGGATTGAATTAATCTTCTCTTGCATACTACTTCCTTTTAAGGATATATCAATACGTACCAATCGCCCTTGATTGTGAAGCCAAGGCTTACATAATTAGGAATCTTTCCTGTAATTCTTCCTAGATCATAGAAGAAGGAGCCTCCTGTTGTGACAGCATCGGTTACTGCGGAACCAGGATAATACCCTACTCCTCCAGATGGAGCACCAGCAACTACGCCACCCACCACTGGAGCAACTAGGTCAGTCCCAGTTATTATCATGTCTTGGTTAATTACTAACATGGCAGGTAAACTTGAATCTGGTTTACCGATATAGCATTCACCATACAGGTAACAAGCTCTTGATGTTATTATTACATCACCTGCACTTAAAGCATATTCCCCAAAAACGAGATCTCCCGGAAACAGAATTACGCCTTCCTCACCGCCAGCATCGTCAAGTCATCGGCGGGAGGCATATCCTGCACAAAATCAAGCAGAGATTTTTCCACCACATCCATCAACTGCGACGCGGACGAGCATTGATTGATCACAATCGATTCGGTCAACCGCAACTCGCCGTAGAACTCGCCTTCGTTATTGAACGATTCCGTCAAACCATCGGTGTAGAACAAGAGGTTATCGCCGTCGGTAAGTTGGATGGCGCGCTGTTCATAGAGCGCCTCCTCCGACGCGCCGAGCGCAATGCCCGTGCGCGTGAGTTTTTCGACCGCGCCGTCATGCCGCACCCAGATCGGCGGGTTATGCCCCGCGTTGACATACGTCAACTCGCCTTTTTCAAGGTCGAGCACGGCATAGACCGCCGTGATGAACATGCCTTGTTTGGTGTCGGGGATGAGCAGATCGTTCACGCGGCGCAACGCGTCGGCGGGAGAATCTGTTTCCAACACGGCGGCGCGCACCAACGTCCGCGTGAGCGCCATAAACAGCGCGGCTGGCACGCCCTTGTCCGCGACGTCGGCGATGAAAAAGCCGATGCGGCGATTCGGCAGATCGAACACATCGTAAAAATCGCCGCCCACCTGCCGCGCCGTTTTCCAACGCGCGGCAAACTCCCAGCCCTCCACCTGCGGCAACGAGTCGGGGAGGAAGGTCTGCTGAATTTGGCGAGCCAACTGCACTTCCGTTTCGAGGCGTTCGCGCACCACCATCTCGCGTTGCAACAAGTCGTTCTGAATCGCCAGTGCGGCTTGTTGCGCGATCCCGTTGATGATCTCCAAGCGCCGCGTGCGGAAGCGCAATCCGCCTTCGGCTTCTTCGATCAGCATCACGCCATACAACGCGTCTTTGACCGCGATGGGGACTGCGAACAACAGCGCGTTCGGATTGGCGAGATTCGCCTCTTCCGACGGGCGGGCTGATAACCACGCTTCGAGTCCGCGCGCCTCATTCAACGGACTGGCGAGCAAGCCCGTCGCGCCGCGGCACGAATCGAGCATGGGGAATTCGCCCTCTGTGAACGAACGATTCCAGAAGTTGGCTTCATCCTCTTCGCTCAAACCATATTGCTGAGACGATAGAAATTTTTCCTCCGCAGAATCGAACTGATACAACGCGGCGCGTCGAACCCCCACCAAGATCGGCATAATGCGGATGATCGTATCGAGGATCTCATCGAGGTCGCTCAAACTGACAATGGCTTGCGCCACCTGCAACAACGCCGCGGACGCGTACGCTTGTTCTTGTGCAATATCGAATAAGCGCGTGTTTTCGATGGCAACGGCGGCATAATTCGCAAAGGTGGTTGCCACAGCCAGCGCTTCCCTACCATATCTGCCGGGCGAATGATGCGCGAGCGTGATCACTCCGAACGGTTGATTGCCCACACGCAACGGCGCTGCCAGCGCGGAATAATTCTGATCGAACCCAGCCGCGAGACCGGTAGCGCCCATGATATCTGTCGGCTTGCGCACTTCCGCCCCTTCCGATTCGATGACGCGCATCAAAGCGGCATACGCTTCGGGCGTACCGTACAAGGTGCTCTCCAAAAGCGCTTCGTCCATATTATGGCTTGCCGCTAGATATAACTCATCGTCTTCGAGAAGCCAAATGGATGAAATCTCCACCGGCAGGTTCTTTTCCAATTCAAGCAGGATCACTTCGAGAACATCGTCCACGTCCTCGTCGGCTGAGATCAAACCTGCGACCTCGCGCAGGCTGTCCGCGATCTGCCGCCGCCACTGCTCCGAGCGATAAAGCGCCGCGTTATGGATCGCGATGGCGATATTATCTGCCACCGCTTCGAACATGAATTGGTCCTCTGTGGTGAAGGCGTTGTAGCGATCCGATTGAATATCCAGCAAGCCGACCACTTCGCCATCGTATAACAACGGCACACAGATTTCAGATTTTGTATTCTCCGGCGGCAACGGCGATGGAACGTAACGCTTATCCTTTCGCACATCGTTCGCGACGACGGTTGTTCCTTCGCGCGCTACCCACGGGAGGATACCCGCCGCGTCATCCAACGGGACGGTGAATCCGGCCGATTGAGCGCTTCGCTCGCCGCTTCCGGCTTGATACTCGATCATGCCCCGAAGATGATGCACCGTAAACAAATTGACATGCGGAAATTTGAAACGATTATGGATTAAATCCGAAACGTTCTGCATCAACGTGTTCAATTCAAGCGAGGCGTTCACGCTCCGGCTGACATCCGCGATCAAAGCAAGATGATCCGAATGCCGCCGCAAATCGTGATATAGACGAGCGCCCTCCACGGCACGCGCAATGGTATCCGCCAGCGCGTTCAGAACAAGCAAGTCGTTGGGATGGAACGCATCCGCCTGATCGCTCTGCACATCAAGCACACCCAACACTCGCCCTTCAATTTTTAATGGGATCGCAACCTCCGAGCGGGTCCCCGGAAGCGCGTTGATGAACCGGTAGCGCGCATCCTTCCGCACATCGCGGACAACGATCTGCTCGCCGGATTCAGCCGCCTCCCCGATCAACCCTTGACCGATCTTCACCTCCAGCGCGACCTTGGCGCGGCGTTTCCCATCACGATGAGACATCGCGCTCGCGCGGAATCGAAGCCCCGGGGAGCGCTCTCGCAACGTGAAGATAGCGACGTAGTAATAATGGAACGTCTGTTGAATGAGTTGCGTGACGCGTTCCGCCAGCTCGTTCAAATCCAGCACGTTGGCGATCTGCGCGCTAACCTCACGCACAAGGTTCAATTGATCAAGCCGGAACCCCTCCACTGCGACTCGATGCGAAGCCACCAGACTAACGCCGATGACACCAGCCAAACCTACGAGCAGATCGAGTTCATCCTTTTTGAATTCAGGTCCGCGTGGGCGCACTACCTGAATCGCTCCCAGAGGGGCTTCCTGATTCTTTAGCGGAACGGACGCCCATACCTGCCGCGCGGCGCGGTTCTTTTTTCTCCCCTTTTGGTAACTGGTCAGAAGACCTTTCGATTTCAAGGCGCGGGTCAACGCCTGCGATTCAGGGCTTGGCGAGAAGACAATTTCATCGCGCGCGTCAGGGAGGCGGAACAAGTCTTCATCGAGCCACAGGTCCGCATCCCCTTTGAGCAGGCGCGAAGCTACAGCGACGATCTGGTCGCGCTGTTCCGACAACGATGTAGTGCCGATGAGTTGTTCGCCCAGTTTGGCAAGTTCGCGCCACTCGGACGATGACGCCGCTTTCATGCGTCCTAGCCCTTCCGCTTGAGCATCGTCAGCACATTACTCTTATCCGAGTTGGAGTGGTAATGCACTTCGTCCATCAATTTCCGCATCAGGAAGATGCCCAATCCCCCGATCTTTCGATCCGCTAGATCAGCTTGCAGGTCAGGCATGGGAACTTCAGAAGGATCGAATGGCGCGCCGTGATCCACCAAAATAACCGTCAGACCTTCCCCCTGCATACCACAAGACAGGTCGAGAACGCCGTCTGTGATATCTTCATACGCATGTTCGATGATATTCGAGGCGGCTTCGTCCGTGGCGAGTTGAATGTTGTACACATCTTTATCGCCGAAGCCGTTTTCCCGCGCGATCGTTCCCACGAATTCGCGGATCTCATCGAGAAATTCAAACTTTGCCGGAAAATGAATCGTTTTCATGACGAGAGAAAATTAAAAGCCGCCTCAGCCAGCGTCGCCGAAAGCGGCTTTTCCATTTACACTGCTCACCAGATCCAGCCCCTGCACGCTCGCCCTAGAAATACCCCACCGCATGAAGCGGATCGTCGAACGTCTTAAATAGTTCCGTGAACCCCGCCAGTTCAAGCGCTTCACGGATACGTTCAGGCACCGAAGCAAGCACAACTTCGCCGCGATTGTATTTCTTCGAATTTCGCTGGGCGGCTAACAACGCACGAAAGCCCGCGCTGGACATGTACTCTAACTCGCTCATATCCAACACCAGTTTATGTTTGCCGTTCTCGTTGGCGGTTTCCAACGTCTGGGCAAGCTGAGGCGCGGTCGCGCTATCTACCCGTCCCTTGACCTTGATCAATTCACAATGTTTGAATTCCTGATGCGTAATTTCCATGACACATCCTCCGGGTTGAAATTGCCTTACTAATGGGCGAAATTATATCACGAGAATGCAACTGGCTTGTTCTCCGGAAAGGCGCCGCTTGGCTTGGGAGTGGCGAAAAGGGGCCGTAAAAACCTTTTCTGCCACAGAGAATCACAGAGTTCTTTGAGAGAAAACTCAAACTCTCTGTAGGCTCTGCCGTCTCGCACCGTCGTGCTCGCGGCATCAGCGAAGCGATCCTGCGGACGAACGGTGTGGCTTACACACTCAATTAGCCACTCCCCTTAGCTTGGAATAATCACCGCGTCTCTCTCTTATGGTAAAATCCCGTCCACTCGCAAAACGAATCGGGTTTTGTGGAGGGATGGCCGAGCGGCTGAAGGCGCATGTCTTGAAAACATGTTTGGGTCACACCAACGTGGGTTCGAATCCCACTCCCTCCGCCAGACGATTTACGATTGGCGATTTCAGATTTACGATTGAGCAATCAAAAATCGTCGATCTGAAATCGTACATTGAATTGGGGAGGTGCCAGAGTGGCTGAATGGGCTCGCCTGCTAAGTGAGTGCTGGGTAAAACCAGTCGCGGGTTCGAATCCCGCCCTCCCCGCCACATGAAAAACACGCGCTCCGCGATGAGGGCGTGTTTTTTCTTTACCGCGAAGCGCGCAAAGAGCGCCAAGTCAAAGAAAATAAAAAAACGCGCTCCGTGATGAGGGCGTTTCGTTTTCGGAGGGGAAAATGAATTACGCCCTTTGCCTTGTCAATTCCGCATACTCTGGATTCGCCCGAATGTGCGCCGCCACATACGAACACATCGGAATCACCCGTAAGGATTTCTCGCGCGCATACGCCAGCGCGACATCCGTGATCTTGCCTGCAATGCCCTGACCGCGATCCTGCGGGTCTACGCCGACGTGCGTCATCACAATGGTGTTGCCGTCTTCGATGTAATCCAACTTCGAGAGCCGACCTTCGATCCATGTCTCGAAGCGGTTCTCAGCCGGGTTGTGAGTGACTTGAAGTTCATCAAGGTTCATCTGTATCTGTGCCTCTTCTCAGCATTGTAGTCCGTTTAAATGAAAACGGACAGCAAGAAAATCTTACTGTCCGTTCGCAAATCGAAGCGCTTACTTTGAATTGATGAACGCGATCAACGCCTCGATCTCAGAGTCAGACAAATCTAAATTCGGCATCTGTGTATCAGATTTCGCGTCTTTTGGGTTCCTTAATCGAATCCGCAAAATTTCGGGGCTGGCGGAAAAGTTCGAGAGGTTGGTTGCGCCCATGTCTATTGTCCAATAATCGTCATGATTTGGGATCTTCGTATTGACGTGGCAAGTGATACAACCTTTGGCAACGAACAATCGCTGACCCAACTCAATCTGCGAGATGGATTCAACGCTCGCCGCCTTCGTCGGGGATTTGCTCTCCGCTTCCGCCGCAGGGACAGCTGACCCTACCATAAACGAGCCGACTCCAATCGTGAGGCAAAGCGCGGTCAATGCGATCGCAATACGACTCTTCCTCCGCAACGCGTATGCCAAAGCGATCAATCCCATTCCCAGCGCCCCCGTACGGACAATCAACAGCGGCGAAATGGTCGGCGATTCGACCGGTTGAAGTTTTGTTTCAGGCATGCTGGCAAGTGCAATGCTTGGAGCGGCAACGCTGAGGGTTGGCATCTTTTGTTCCATGCTAAACGCATGAATCGTCCACTCCCATTCGCCTTCGGTTGGAAGGGTTAGGCTCACGGCGTAATGTCCGGGCTTGCCTTCTTCGGCAGGCAAGAAAGAGAGCTTCTCACTGCCAGAACGCGCGATGATCACAGGCTCAAGATTCGTCATCGGCGTTTTGCCATGCTGTAAAACCATAAAGCCGACAGTGAACGGCTCGCCCGCGATAACGCTTGACGGCAATTCATCCAAAGTGATGACCGCCCACCCGCCGGCAAGGACCGGAACGGCAAGAATCAGCGCGAGCATCAAAGCAAGAATGAGCGAAATTTTGAAACGAGAAATCATGTCTGCCTCCGTGTTTATTGATGTACACCGCCTGCGGAGGCTTGGTTCCAATTTAGGAGATCAGAGACTGGAAGTCTCCAGTCTCTAGTCTCCAATTTTATGGAATAGGCTCAAGTGATTCCGCGACTTTTATCGCCTCATCCATTGGCAACGCCGTTTCAAGCCGGTACGTGATGTCCCCTTCTGCCCAAATCAAAACGAACCCGTCTATCAGCCGCGCGAATTCGAGGTTGCCGTTGGAATATCGTAACGGATAGGGTCCCGCCGCCCACACGGCGCGTCGACCGTTGACCAGCGTTTCTTGAATCGTCACCGGTTCGGATTTGCGAATCACCCAACTTCCTTCTGGGATGAAATGCAAACTCAGCAATACTTTTTCGGAATTTTGCGGGTCGAGCCAGACAAGGATCGTCATCGCGCCGTCGGCGTCTTGCACAAAGATATGGTCGGGCGCGCCTAAATCGGGAGGGTAAGTTGGCAAGAGAATTTGATACTCGGACGCGACAAGAGACTGCGCTTGCGAAAGAGTCCGTTCACCGGCGAGTTTACTGAGGTCAACCAGAAGGGTTGAGGATTCTAAATACGGCGTCGCGGTCACAGGCGCATACGATTGAGGAGTTGTCACAGTGGCTGTTTGAATCGGCAATTCGGTTGGACGCGGGAAGATGCGCACGATGCCGATCTGAATAAATTCGATGACGGCAGCGCGCACTGGCGGGATAAGCATAACGCTGAAGAGGAGGACAACGATGAGGGTTAGCGACCAGGCAACCCGTCGCGAAGAGACGCGGGGTTTCGTCACAGGCACGATGCGCGGCATCACGCGTCCTGCAATATCGGGTGTGCGCGGATACGTCGTCATTTTCGCGAGCGCTTGCAGTTGATGCTCGAAATTCATTTCGCTCATGCTTCACGTCCTTCGACCAACACGGGGAAATCGTGATGAATAACCGTTCGCAATTTTTCGAGGGCGCGGCTCAACCGCGATTTGACGGTGCCTTCGGCAACTTGCAAAGTTTCAGCAGTTTCAATAACGGAGAGTTCGAGGAAATATCTCAGGTAGATGATTTGCTGGTCGGACATTTCCAGCCGTTGAACGGCGCGCCAGAGTTCGTTCGCTTCTGTGTTTTGCGCGCTGGTTTCGTCGAGGGGCGTCTCTTTCGGTTGTTCGCGGAAGGCGCGGGTTAGCGCGGCGAGGTATCTTCCCGCAGAACGGCGGCGGTTGCGCGAGAGATTCGACGCGATGCTCAACAGCCACGGGCGCAGAGGGCGCGTCGCGTCGAAGCGCTTGAGATGATTCCAAGCGCGCAAGAAGGTTTCCTGCGCGATGTCTTCCGCGTCGTCGGCATCGCCGAGGAGCAGGTAGGCAAGCCGGAAGACCGCTTGCTGGTGCGCCAATACGAGCGGCTCCCAAGCCGCCGCGTCGCCGTTTGCGGCGCGTCGAATTAGTGTGGGTTCATCCAATCATGCCTCTGCAGAGGTACGGTTTATCAGTTATACACCGCCGGAGAATTTCAGGTTCCAATTTCGATTGATCCACTAATCTTCGCTAATCCGCGCTAACCTATCAAGAATTTGCGCGGATTAGCGGATGAATGACCGCCAACCCGCCAAAAGTGACATTGACCCGATTTTTGTTTCCCCGTACAATTCAATTCACTATGAACGCTTGTGTGCATAACGCCGGGTTCTTCAGACCCGACCATGATCCTCCGTTTCGCTTGTTTGTCGCATCTACTTGAGTCGAATCCAACCTTGTAACCCGGAGGAAAAAACCATGTCTGAACCTTTTGTTTCAAAACGAGCGCCCATTTACGCCGACGTTCCCGATGAAAAGTGGAACGACTGGCGCTGGCAACTCAGCCACCGCATGAATTCGGTCGAGGAGATCGAAAAAGTCCTGCCGCTCACCGACTCGGAACGCAAAGCCCTGCAAACGCAAGGACTGTTTCGCGTGGACATCACGCCCTATTTCATTTCGTTGATCGATCCGAACGACCCCGACGACCCGATCCGCAAACAGGTCATCCCACTTTCGGAGGAAATGCAAACCTTCACCGCGATGATGGAAGATTCGCTGGCGGAAGACCGCCACTCGCCGGTGCCCGGGCTGGTCCACCGCTACCCGGACCGAGTCCTCATGCTGGTGACGACGCAATGCGCCTCGTACTGCCGCTATTGCACGCGTTCGCGCATCGTCGGCGACCCGGGACAGACCTTCTCGCGGCAAGAATTCGAGATGCAGATCGAATATCTCAAACGCACGCCGCAAGTGCGCGACGTCCTGCTCTCCGGCGGCGACCCGCTGGTGCTGGCGCCGAAAATTCTCGAGGAGATTCTCCGCCGCTTGCGCGAAATCCCGCACATCGAGATCATCCGCCTTGGTTCGCGCGTGCCGGTCTTCATGCCGATGCGCGTCACGCAGGAACTGTGCGACATGCTCGCCAAATATCACCCGCTGTGGATCAACATCCACGTCAACCACTCGAACGAAATTACGAAGGAACTTGACGAAGCCTGCGACCGTTTAACGAAGGCGGGCATCCCGCTTGGTAACCAGTCGGTGCTGCTGGCGGGCGTGAACGATAACGTCCACATCCAGCGCAAACTTGTGCAAGACCTCGTCCGCATCCGCGTGCGCCCGTACTACCTCTATCAGTGTGATCTGGTCGAAGGGGCTGGGCACTTCCGCACCCCCGTCGCGAAAGGAATCGAGATCATGGAAGGCTTGCGCGGTCACACGAGCGGCTATGCCGTCCCGCAATATATCATCGACGCGCCGGGCGGGGGCGGAAAGATCCCCGTCATGCCGAATTACCTGATCAGTATGTCTGACCACAAGATCATCCTGCGGAATTACGAAGGCTACATTACCACCTACGAGGAACCCACCAACTACCTGCCATCCGACGCGGCAAAGTTCAAAGGCGAGAAACGCCTAGAGCCCGGACAAGCCGGTGTGCTCGGCTTGCTCGACGGCGAGCAGATGTTCATCAAGCCCGACGGTTTCGACGAAGTCCATGACCGGCATGGAATCCAACACCGCCTCAAAGATGAAAAGAAATGGCAGCCGCTCGGCATCGGTGACGGCGCGTCACCCCCTAATGAGAAATAAGAAAACGAAGGAGTCCAAATGACACACCACACGAAACGAATCCTATTCACCGCGCTCAGCATCCTCTTTTTGGTCAGCGCCTGCCTGCCGCAACCGCAGGCAACGCCTGACCCGGTGGATATTGCGAATCAGGTCGCGACGTCGGTCGCGTTGACCGTCTCCGCCGCGCAGGCGCAGACGGAAGCCGCGCAACCGGTGGCGACGAACACCACGCTTCCAACCCAGACGGAGGCTGTCCCGCCCTCGCCGACCGCGCTCATCCCTTCGGCGACTCCGTTCGTGATCGTCCCGCCCACCGCGACGATCGTTGTCAGCAGTGGCGGCGGCGGAGGCAGCGGAGGCGGAACTGCTCCTAAACCTGCGCTGGATTGCACGCCCATCAACAACAAACCCCGCGACCTCACCGTCTTCAAGAAAGGCAATGAGTTCGATATCGTGTGGACGATCGTCAACACCGGCACCAAGATCATCCCGGCTAATTTAGACATAAAATACATCAGCGGAACAAAATTGATGAAAGATCCGACCGACACCTTCCGCGAATTCGGCGTGGACCTCAAACCGGGCGAATCGGTGAAGATCATCATTGACGCGGTCGCCCCCGCCGAAAAAGGCAAGCACGTGATGGAATGGATCGTCGAAGGCAATTTGTGCCGTCCCTACATCGCGATCGTTGTCGAATGATCAGCCTGCTGTTCTTGACATGCGCAAAAACAAACTGTTGATCTGGCTGGGAGCATTGACACTGGTAATGGCGTGCCTGCCAACGGCAAGTACGCCGTTCCCCACCCTTGCTCCCGGCGCGATCAATACGTACATCGCTGAAACGGCGGAAGCCGCCTCCACACAAACCGCTGTGGCGGCGCCGCCATCTGAAACGCCGTCTGCCACTCCCAGACCAACCTTCACAGGGACCACATCTCCCTCCCCCACCATCACCTTTGTTTTCATCCTGCCGGGTTTAGGCGTTTCCGGTACACCGACGCTTCCCGGGCTTGGCAGTGGAACGAGCGCTTCCAAGTATGGATGTAACGTGTTCAGCACGGAACCGGCGAACAATACTGTGTTCGCTCCACGGACCGATTTCGAGGCGAAATGGGGAGTCAAGAATATCGGCAAAGAAACCTGGTACCGCGCCACCATGGATTACGTTTATTACAAAGGAGCCAAACTTCATAAGGTGGCTTCGTACGATATTCCCAAAGGGGCTGAAACAGGGAAGAATGTTTACCTAACTGTGGAAATGGCGGCATTCAAAGACCGTGGCACGTATACGACCCAATGGGCATTGAAAGAAGATAACGTTTATTTTTGCCCCATGACCTTGACGATCATTGTGGAATAAAAACAGCGGCGACCGTTTTGGTCGCCGCTGAATTTTTTTTATTCGACACTGCTTTCCGGGGGAACTAACTCGCTCACGTCCGGCTTCTTCCGCAAGGCGAAGAAACCGACGGCAACCGGCACCAGAATCATCAGGAAGGACAGGCATAGAAATACATAACCGTATGCCGGGGGCATCTGCTCGGTTGAATTTCCCAGCGTGTATGTTCCATTGCCTGTGATCGTCCCGAAGCCCATGACGCAGGCAAAAAGCGCGCAACAGCCGCACAGGATCGCGGTCGCGACGGTCGCGATCATTCCAGTATTTTTGTTGTTCATAGATATAGTCTCCTATTTTGAATTTAGAACATTATATCAACTTCGCAGCTTCGCGCCGACCTCATGTTCCAGCCGTTTGACGATCTTCATGCGGATCGCCGCGGCGTCAGCATCGGTCATCGTTTTATCCGATTGATAGGTGAGATTGTACGCCAGCGACTTCTTCCCCGCGCCGATCTTCTCATCGCGGTAGACGTCAAACAAGCGGACGCGGGTCACGGTCTTTCCGCCGGTCTGCTTGATGAGGCTCTCGACGCGTTCCGCCGCCACCGATTCATCCACGATGACGGCGATATCCTCGAACACTGGCGGAAACTCGGACACGGGCGTGATTCCATACGTCGGCGCGGCGTTTCGCAACGCGTCCAAGTCAAACTCGGCGACGATCGCCGCTGATTCGAAATCGTATTTCTCTTTCGCCAGCGGATGCAATTCGCCGAACATGCCGACGGTCTGCCCGTTCACTTTCACTTCGGCGGCTTTGCCCGGGTGGAGGAAAGAGGAAGACTCGGCTGGGGCGTAGGAAATGCCGCTAAGGCGTAGTCCGCCTAAAAGGAGTTCGACGCGGCCCTTCATGTCGTAGAAATCGTACGCAGGCGAATCCTTCACATCCCACGCGGAGGCGAGGCGAGCGCCTGTCATGACGATGGCAAGTTTGCGCGGCTCGTTGGGGAGTCCGTTTTGTTGCGGCTCGAAAACAGGACCGATCTCGAATAACGAAGTCGATTCGCCGCGCGCGTTGTTCTTGGCGCTTTCAAGAACCGAGGCGAGCAAACTGCGACGCATCACACTGCGTTCGGGCGCGATGGGATTCGCCAATGCAACATACTCGCTGTACGAAACGAGGCGGCTCTCGCGCTCGCGCGAGGTCATGCGATAATTGACCACCTCCTGCAAACCAAGCGTGCTGAGAATATCGCGGACACGTTCCTCCCACTCGTGTTTAGGGTTGCCCAACTGCGGCGGAAGCGAATCGGACATGCGCGTTTCGGGGATGCGGTCATAGCCATAGACGCGCGCAACTTCCTCCAGCACATCCGCGAGACCGACAAAGCCTTCGCCAATGTCGAGGCGATGCGGCGGAGTTTTCGCTTTGACAACATTCTTCTCGACTGTGCATTTGAATTCGAGACGCGTGAGCAGGTCGGCGATCTGTTTCGCCGTGAGCTCGATGCCAAGCAAGCGTTTGACGTCTTTCGGCGTGACGGCAATCGTCGGGTCTTTCGGCTTGAGCGGATATTCGTCCACCAGTCCAGGCGCGATGACTCCGCCCGACCACTCCGCCATGAGTTGAAGCCCGCGCTTGACGCCCTGTTCCGCCAAGGCAGGATGCACACCGCGCGAGAATCGGAACGACGCCTCAGACTGCAAGTTATGCTGTTGCGCCGTCTTGCGCGTGTTGATCGAATTCCAGTTCGCGCCTTCGAGCAAGACCGTCTTCGTTTTTTCGGTTACTTCGGATTCAAGTCCGCCCATGACTCCAGCCAGCGCGAGCGAGCCTTTTTCATCGCACACAAGCACGTTTGCGGATGTCAATGTCCGTTCGTTGCCGTCGAGCGTGGTTAGTTTTTCTCCATCCTTCGCGGGGCGGGTGATGATTTTGACCTTCTTTCCGTGGGGCGGGATGTTATCCCGCCTTGCGGACGGGTTAGCAACCCGTCCCACGAGAACGTCGTAATCAAACGCGTGCAACGGCTCGCCAACATCGAGCATGGCATAGTTCGTCGCGTCCACAATATTGTTAATGGGACGCATCCCCGCCAGCCTCAGCCGTCGCTGAATGTGATACGGACTGGGCTTGATTTCGATGTCGCGGATCAATCCCATCACAAAGCGCGGGTTGAGTTCAGGATTTGTGATTTCGATTTCAACGAGGTCGGTTACTGATTGCTGCGTACTGCGTACTGCGTTTTTTCCTTGTTTACCTGTTTCCTTGTTTCCGTGTTTCCGCAATTCCCGCCCCGTCAATGCGGCGAGTTCACGCGCCACGCCGAGTACGTTCGCGTTGCGCGCCATGCTCGGCAAAATGGAAATATCCAGCACGGCGTCGCCCATGTAATCGGCGAGCGACATTCCCACAGGCGCGTCGTCATCGAGCAGGATGATCCCCTCGTGTTCCTCGGAAATGCCGAGTTCTTTTTCGGAACAGACCATCGAATAGGATTCCACGCCGCGAATCTTGGCGCGTTTCAGGGTGGTCAACACCAATCCGTCCGCGTGACCATCGTAAATTGTTGATCCCTCTTTGGCATACGCGGCTTTGAGCGGCTTGGCGAGTTTGCCCGTCCCTTTGAGGTGGAAAATATTCGGCGCGCCTGTCAGCACAGTTTGATTCTGTTCCCCGTCGAACAGATCGAGCAAGGTCAACCTGTCCGCGTTGGGATGCGGCATCACCTCGCGAATCTCCGCCACAACGAGCTTTTCCTTGTCCCAGCCGATGCCGCTGGTCTTGAACTCATGCTTCTCGCCGTCTTCGTATTCGGGCATCGGCAACCCCGCGTACTTGATCTCGTCCACTTCAAGACCAGCCAGCGTCAACTTGCGGGCGATATCTTCAACGGAGAGACCGTCGAGGTCAATGTAATCTTTGAGCCATGAAATAGGTATCTTCATAAAATTATCCTTATCATCTCAACTCGTTGGTCGAGTAGGGCGACGTTCGTTGTCGCCCGTATCGAGACCAACAGTTACAGAAATACTTTTGTAACCAATAACATTGTGGTTAGCGGTGGTTTCGATACGTCCCGCGACGAGCATCGCGGGACTACTCAACCACCGTTTTATCTAAAATTGTTCCAAAAACCTGAGGTCGTTGCCCCAGAAATATCGGATGTCGTCAATCTTGTACCTCAGCATCAACTGGCGTTCGGGTCCCATGCCCCAGGCGAAACCTGAATAACGCGCGGGATCGTATCCGCCGTTTTGCAAGACGATGGGATGCACCATGCCGCAACCCAAAATCTCCAGCCAGCCCGAATTTTTGCAGACACTGCATCCCTTGCCGCCACACACGAAACATTCGATGTCCATTTCGGCGGACGGCTCAGTGAACGGGAAATACGACGCGCGGAAACGCGTGCGCGCGTTCTGCCCGAACATGCGGCGGGCAAAATCAACCAACGTGCCTTTCAAATCAGCGAACGTGATGTTCTCGCCGACAACAAGTCCCTCCACCTGATTGAACTGAATCTCCGAGCGCGCCGTGATCTGCTCATAGCGAAAGCACATACCAGGCAACGCGATGCGAATCGGCGGAGGGTTGTCGGGGTTCATCGCAGAAAATTCGCGCATCGCGTGAATTTGCCCAGGCGAAGTATGCGTCCGCAACAGAATCGGATTATCGCCGCGCCCCTCCGCCTCGACAAAAAACGTATCCTGCATATCGCGCGCGGGATGGTTCGGCGGGAAGTTCAGCAGTTGAAAATTGTATTCGTCCGTCTCCACCTCACGCGACGTGTACACCTGAAAGCCCATGTCTGCGAGAATGCTCAACACCTTCCGCAACTGCTGGGTAGACGGATGCAACCTCCCCACGTGGATTCCGCGTCCAGGCAACGTTACGTCCAACGCGTCTTCTTCGAGGGATTTCGCCAGCGCGGCTTCTTTCACCAATTTGGCGCGTGCCTCCAGCGCGGCTTCTAGCGCCACCTTCACACGGTTCGCTCCCTGACCTACAACTGGTCGCTCCTCCTTCGACAGTTTCCCCAACCCCGCGAAGACCGACATCAACGGCGAACTCCGCCCCAAATGCGACACGCGCCACGCCTCCAGCGCGGACGAATCTGTGACGGATTGCAACGACTCCAGCGCGGCTTTTTCGATTTCGTTCAATTGATCCAACATATTTTTCTCCATTCACCGTAGGGGCACAGCGAGTCATCAAACGACTTTGACGATCTCGCGTTTCGCTGTGCCCCTACATAATAATACAAACAAAAACCTCCCGTCCACAAAATGGGACGAGAGGGAGTCTCGCGGTACCACCCAAGTTTCCCGCGAAAACGCGGGACGCTTTGTGCCGACTGACATCGGCTTCTCGGGTAACGTTGAGAAAACGGTTCACACTACTTTCGTGGAGCGGGATACCATCCCGCCCCACGTATTCACATGAACGGCTCGAGAGGGAACTTCAACTGGTTTCTGACGAGTGCAATCTCACCGCGTGCCTTGCACTTCTCTGGCGGCTTCTGCCAGTTTACTTTCCTCTGTCACAGCCTTTGAGTTGATTGGGCTTATTATCTGCGGAAACGGGAGGATGTCAAGGCTGCGAAAATGCGTCCGCTGGCGGGACAGTTGAAAGGGAGAGAGGAAGCGTCAGTCCGCTTTGGAGAGTTGATACGAAAAGTAGATGTAATCCCGATTGACGAACATGTTGTAGATACTGCTCCCCTCCACCGCCGCGAACATCTCGGCGAACGGATGCAGAATCTTCGGCGCGAACTGATGGGCGAGTTGACGATACCATTTGCTGTTGCGCGTGAGGGCGCGCAGCACGTGCGCGGTGATGTCGGTCTTCGAGGCGATGTCGAAGCCCGCCGCGTGGATGTCGCGCTCGACCTTTGGCTCGTCTGCCACTGTGCGGAAATCGGCATAGAGGAATTTTCCGCCGCGCCGCAGGACGCGGTAGACCGAGTGGAAAAACGCATCCTGCCGCGGGTAGCAATGCGAAGCCTCGACGTTGAGTACCGCGTCGAAATGATCTTCAGGGAAGTCGAGCGCTTGCGCGTCGCCGGTACGGAAGTCAATGCCGAGCGCGCCGTGCGCCTTGCGGTTGTACTCGATGGCGTTTTTATTCTGGTCAATCGCCGTGTACATTTTCGGTTTGTGATAGCGTTTGACGAACGACGCGCCGCCGCCATGCCCGCAACTGACTTCAAGCACGTTTTTGCCGTTAAGAGTATCGCCGCTGGCGACGTGGTGATAGAGTTGGATCGCGGCGCGGTTGACCTCATCCTCGGGCTGGAGTTCCACCGTCTCGCCTTCGGGGGGCCAAAAGCCATAGTTCAAAAACGTGACAGGCGCACTGCCGATGCGGCGCGTGAGGTATTGGTACCAGTGCTTCCAAAAGATTTGTTTGAAGGCGGGCATGAGTCTCCTTGGTTTTGGAGGTAAAACACAGAAGGCGGTTTTTCGTCGCTCATGATTCTTCATGGGCAAGAAGCAAGGGGCTTAGAGGGTTTGCGGATTAGGCAAAACGGTTGTATAGTTGGAACTGATTGTGGTTGTCATTCCATATAAGACCCCTGTATGGCGGCTTATATGGAAGATTTTCTGTTATTACATAGTTAGCCCGCTAGTTCCCACACTTATGGCGAAAACGCATATGAAAAACCCTACTTTTAAACCAAGATATTCTTTCAGAAACTTCTGGGATGTAATCACACTCGGTCTTCTTTTATTCTTTTCGGCGGTGTTCTTCTATCTAAAAACTGGTTTTAGCCCAATGACAATATTGGATTTGATAATTCTTGTTCCTTTTATAGTCTGGGTTTTACATGTGTTAATTCGACGCATTGTCTTTTCTCAGTCCACTTTCTATGTAGAAAGGTACACGTGGCCATCAAAGAGAATTAAATATAGCGACGTCCTTGATCTTGGGAAGATCAGAATCAAAACTCGAAAAGGCGACGTCATTCTTGCAGGTATAAGCAACGCGCCTGAGTTAATTGAACAATTCGAAGAGCTAATTGAACAAGGCCGAATCGACAAGGGTCAAATTGAAGGCAAACTTGTTCAAGAAGAAGCCACTTTTCGAAAATCGATCATCCCCGCTTCGGTTGTTTCTTTCATATTGTGGGCTCTGGCGCTATATTTATGGCCATACCATCACCCTGTTTTCAATAAGGATGGCATTTGGCTATTGCTTTTTGGCATTTTGGTTTCTCTTCCAATCATCTTTTTGGTCGTACTGTTGGTTACGCAATTGATAATCAAGAAAGTAGGCTACCGATGAGTAGCAGAGTCAAGGCGGGAATAGAAAAGGCAAGGCTTCACCAGCCCGTTCCATTTTCCACTAATCCTATCCAAAAAAATGACAACAAGCAGGGTGATTTAAGTCATTCATAACTAACGCTTCCCGTTGGCGGAGGCTACACTTGCTCAAGGAGAAATTTCAAAGGAGCAGGTATGGACAAAAAACCAGTCATAATGATGGACGGAAACGAAGCCGCGGCTTCGGTCGCGCATCGTCTGAGCGAAGTCATCGCCATCTATCCCATCACTCCTTCCTCCGCGATGGGCGAATTCGCCGATGAATGGTCGGCAAAAGGCAAACCGAATCTGTGGGGCACGGTTCCGCTCGTGATCGAAATGCAATCCGAAGGCGGCGCGGCGGGGACAGTCCACGGCGCGTTGCAGACCGGCGCGCTCACCACCACCTTCACCGCCTCGCAAGGTTTGTTGTTGATGATCCCCAACATGTACAAGATCGCGGGCGAACTCACCAGCGCGGTCTTTCACGTGGCGGCGCGTTCCATCGCGGCGCAGGGGCTTTCGATCTTCGGCGACCATCAGGATGTGATGGCTGTCCGCCAGACGGGTTGGTCATTACTTTCGAGCGGATCGGTGCAAGAAGCGCACGACTTCGCCGCCATCGCGCAGATGTCCACGCTGAAAACACGCGTCCCGTTCCTGCATTTCTTCGACGGATTCCGCACTTCGCACGAAGTCGCCAAAATTTTTTATCTTACGGATGACGAACTCCGCCTCCTTCTCGACGGGGAACTGATTCGCGCGCATCGGGCGCGTGCCCTCACCCCTGAGCGACCGGTCCTACGCGGCACCGCGCAGAACCCAGATGTCTACTTCCAAGCGCGCGAGACGGTGAATCCGTTCTACGCCGCGACGCCCGCCTGTGTGCAAGAGCTGATGGATAAATTCGCAGAGTTCACTGGCAGGCAATATCGTCTCTTCGATTACGCCGGTCACCCCGAAGCGGAGCGCGTGATCGTCATCATGGGCTCGGGCGGCGAAACCGCCGAAGCGACGGTGAACTATCTCGCCCAAAAAGGCGAAAAGGTCGGCGCGTTGCGCGTGCGGCTGTATCGTCCGTTCTCGATGGAGCATTTCATCGAGGCTCTGCCCGCGTCCGTGAAAAAGATCGCTGTGCTAGATCGCACGAAAGAACCGGGCGCGCTTGGCGAGCCGTTGTACCTCGATGTTGTAAACGCGCTCGTTGAAAGTTCCAAGTTGAAGGTTGAAGGTAAACCGGCAACTTTCCAACCTTCCAACCTTCCAACCGTTATCGGCGGAAGATACGGCTTATCGTCAAAAGAATTCACGCCAGCGATGGTAAAAGCGACCCTCGATGAATTGTCCAAGCCTGAGCCGAAGAACCATTTCACCGTCGGCATTCGCGATGACGTGAGCCACACAAGTTTGGATTTCGACCCGTCGTTTTCCATCGAAGACGAACAAACTGTCCGCTGTGTGTTCTTTGGGCTGGGGTCCGACGGCACAGTGGGAGCCAACAAGAACTCGATCAAGATCATCGGCGAAGAGACCGGGAATTACGCGCAGGGTTACTTCGTCTACGATTCGAAGAAGTCGGGACAGATGACCACGTCGCATTTGCGGTTTGGTCCCAAGCCGATTCAGGCCCCGTACTTGATCGAGCCGAAACAGGCGAATTTTGTAGCCTGTCACCAATTCAACTTCCTTGAACGGTTCGACGTGTTGAAATACGCCAAAGACGGCGCGGTCTTTTTGCTGAACAGTTTATATGGTCCCGATACGATCTGGGATCATCTTCCCAGCGAAGCGCAAAAAGATATTATCGAAAAGAATCTCAAGTTCTACGTTATCAACGGATACGACGTTGCCGAAAAGGCGGGCATGGGTCAACGCGTCAACACCATCATGCAGACGGCGTTCTTCGCCATCAGCGGAGTCTTACCGCGCGAGCAGGCGATCGCCGAAATCAAACGCGCCATCCAAAAAACCTATGGCAAGCGCGGCGAAGCGGTCGTGAAGAAAAACTTCGAGGCGGTGGATGCGACGCTTGAACATCTCTTGGAGGTCAACGTCCCGGCGGCGATAACGTCACAGGCGGCGCGCCGGCTCCCTGTCCCGGATGAAGCGCCTGAGTTCGTGAAGAGCGTGCTGGGTAGGATGATCCAGTTCGAGGGCGATGAAGTCCCCGTCTCCGCGCTTCCGAATGACGGCACGTATCCGCTGGCGACATCGCAATGGGAGAAACGCAACCTCGCGCTCGAAATCCCGGTATGGGACGAGACGTTGTGCATCCAATGCGGGAAGTGCGTGATCGTGTGTCCGCACGCGGTGATACGGCACAAAGTGTACAGCGAGGTTGCGCTGGCGGACGCGCCCGAAACGTTCAAACACATGCCGTCGAAGTTCAAAGAGTTTTCGGCGGGCTATGCCTACACGGTGCAGGTCGCGCCGGAGGATTGCACAGGCTGTACCTTGTGTGTGGAAGCGTGCCCAGTGAAAGATAAAACGCAGGTCGGGCGAAAAGCCATCAACATGGAACCGCAGCCGCCTTTGCGCGAAGCCGAAGCGAAGAACTGGGATTTCTTCATGACGATTCCCGGTCTGGGCCGGAAGTTGATCAATCCTTCGACGATCAAGAATTCGCAATTGCTGAGACCTTTGTTTGAATTTAGCGGCGCCTGCGCGGGATGCGGCGAAACTCCGTATGTGAAACTGGTCTCGCAGTTGTTCGGCGACCGGGCGGTGATCGCGAACGCAACCGGCTGTTCTTCGATCTACGGCGGCAACCTCCCCACTACGCCGTGGGCGGTGGACTCAAACGGACGCGGTCCCGCATGGTCGAACTCGTTATTCGAAGATAACGCCGAGTTCGGTTTAGGCATGAGGCTCACGCTCGATAAACAAAATGAATATGCCCGCGAACTGCTTGAAAGCCTGAGCGGAGATTTGGGCAGTGATTTCGCGGCAGCGCTTTTGAACGCGGACCAAAATGACGAACAGGGGATCGAAGCGCAGCGCGAGCGTGTGGAAGAGTTGAAGAGCAAACTCGCCAAATCCAACGATCCGCAAGCGAAGGATCTGGTCAGCATCGCCGACTCTCTCGTGAAGAAATCCGTGTGGATCATCGGCGGCGACGGCTGGGCGTATGATATCGGCTATGGCGGTCTCGATCACGTGATGGCAAGCGGACGCAATGTGAACATCCTTGTCCTCGATACCGAAGTGTATTCCAACACCGGCGGGCAGGCGAGCAAAGCCACGCCGCGCGCGGCGGTCGCCAAGTTTGCGATGGGCGGCAAAGGAATGCCAAAAAAGGATTTAGGCTTGCTCGCCATGTCGTACGGTTACGTCTATGTGGCGCGCATCGCAATGGGCGCGAACGATCAACAGACCTTGCGCGCCTTGCTCGAAGCCGAGGCATACGATGGACCATCGCTGGTCATCGCGTACAGTCCTTGCATTGCGCACGGGTACGATATGGCGCGCAGTCTCGACCAGACGAAATTCGCAGTACAATCGGGTCACTGGCCCCTCTATCGTTATGATCCGCGTCTCACCGAACAAGGACAGAACCCGCTGGTCATTGAATCGAGAGAGCCGAGCATTCCGTTCTCGCAATATGCCTACAACGAGACACGTTACAAGATGCTCACGCAAATGGACGAGGAACGCGCCGAAGCGTTGATCGGCGAAGCGGAAAAGGACGCGCAGAGCCGCTGGGCGTTGTACCAGCAAATGGCGGCGATGCACTATGGAAACGGCAATGGACGCAAGGAGTAAACCATGACGGATCTTTCCACCACCTATCTTGGTCTGCCGCTGCGGAACCCGATCGTCGCCTCTGCTTCTCCCCTCTCAAGAAAGATCGACCGCGCCAAAAAACTGGAGGAGGCTGGCATTGCGGCGATCGTGATGTATTCGCTCTTCGAGGAGCAGATCATCCACGAGAGTCTCGAATTGGATCACTACCTCAATCGCGGCAGTGATTCATTTGCCGAAGCGTTATCCTACCTGCCGGACGGGGGCTTGTACGGCATCAGCCCTGAAAAATATCTAAACCAAGTGGCGGGATTGAAAAAGGCTCTGACGATTCCCGTTATCGGGAGTTTGAACGGAGTCTCCAAAGGCGGCTGGACGGATTACGCGCGCCGCATCGAAGAAGCGGGCGCCGACGCGCTCGAACTCAACATGTACTACATCCCCACCGATATTCACATGACCTCCAGCAACATCGAGGATATGCAAGTCGAGTTGGTGGCAGAGGTGAAGTCTGCGATCAAAATTCCGCTGGCGGTGAAACTCAGCCCGTTTTATACATCCCTGCCGCATTTCACGAAACGGCTGGTCGAAGCCGGAGCGGATGGGCTGGTGTTGTTCAACCGCTTCTATCAACCGGATTTCGATCTGGACGAATTGGAAATCCACCACAGCCTGGATTTAAGCGATTCATCCGACTTGCGATTGCCCCTGCGTTGGATTTCGATACTGTACGGCAAACTGAATGTGGACTTCGCGCTCACCAGCGGCGTACACACCTACACCGACGCCTTGAAGGCAATGATGGCGGGCGCGAAAGTCGCCATGATGGCATCCAACCTGCTTCAGTTCGGCGAGGATGTCGTCGGCTCGATCCTTGCTTATCTCCAAGCATGGATGAAGGAACACGAGTACGAATCCATCCGGCAAATGCAGGGGAGCATGAGTCAAAAATCCGTGAAGGAGCCGGAAGCCTTCGAACGCGCAAATTATATGAAGGTGTTGAATAATTTCAGAAACCTGCCCTGATTCTCGTAGGGCGACCCGTCATGATCGTTTAAATTCCCGGTTATCCTTGACGAGACACCCTACCGCGATGAAACGGCAAACTCCGCGTTCTCACGCGGAGTTGCCCTTGACCAACCTAGAGGGAGGAGAGCGAGTGAACGCGCGCGAACGGCGCGGGCACATCTAGAGAGGATTATGATTCGGATTGGTGCCGCAGTATACACAAGCCATTTTTTCGATCTTGTTGCACTCAATAGCATTCGAACAGCGATGGGCAAGGATGTGCGGCGGCTGATCGGGTAAATGCTCAGGCGTGTCTACCATCTGCGCTTCCAGCCTCACCTCATGCCCTACATGCTCACAATAGCGGACTTCGACCAATTTCCACTTCTTCTGAGTCATCGGCGCCTCCAGAATATGCGCCCATTGTAGGCAAAACAAACGACGCGTGCCAGTGACACGCGTCATTCCTTAACATGACAAATCGCGCATAGACGATTGGCATTGTCTACTTACGAGTCAACAGATAAACGCCGCCGTTATCGTCAATGATATAGACTTCGCCGTTCGCGTCCTGCCCAAAGGAGGTGATGCGGAAATCCGTTCCAAACAACAATTGATTCTGCCACGCCCCCCCGGAGTGGATCAACCCCCAAACTTGCCCGGTACAGTAATCGCCGTAGAGGTAGATTCCGCTCCACTCAGGCATCGCGCCGCGATAGACGTATCCGCCCGTGACAGAGCATCCGCCTTCGTTATGGCTGTATTCCGCGATGGGATCAATCATTCCAACGGGACCGCCGCCTTCGAAATCATGCGCGCCTTCTCTGTGATCCCAGCCGAAGTTTTCGCCACCCGGTGAACCGGCGGGACTGAAGTCAATCTCTTCCCAATCGCCCTGCCCCACATCGCCGATGTATAGATCGCCAGTCAGCGAATCGAACGACATTCGCCATGGGTTTCGCAAACCATACGCCCAAATCTCATCGCCGAACGGGTTATCAGGCGGAACGGCATACGGTTGAGCCGAATCCACATCTATGCGTAGGATTTTCCCCAGCAGGGTATCCAACGATTGACCATTGCCTTCGGGGTCGCCGCCGGAGCCGCCGTCACCGAGACCGGCGTACAAATAGCCATCGGGACCGAAATTCAACGTCCCGCCGTTGTGATTCGGATACGGTTGCTCGACGCGCAACAGAATAACTTCGCTGTTCGGGTCTGCCGAATCGCCGTTGGCGGTGAAACGTGAGATGAAAGTGTCGCCTCGCGCGCCGGTGTAATTGACATAAAAGTATCCGTTCTGTGCGAAGTTGGGATGCAAGGCAAGACCCAGCAAGCCCATTTCATTGGAACTGTCGTTGACGCGATCTTCGAGGTTGATGAACGGCTCCTTGACTCGCTGTCCATTCTGCACGAGATGGATGTGTCCCAACTTTTCAACAATCCACAAACGACCTGAGGGGTCGGGTTGCAAATCTACGGGACGATCAAAACCATCGGTGACGAGTTGCCATGTATACGCGTCCGGGTTGGGAAAGGTCGTCGCATCCGGCGGCAGGTCAGTTGGAGGAATGGAGGTCGGCGGGAGCGGTTGCGTGGGCGGAGTATCCGTCGAAGAGGGCGAGGCAGTTTCACTCGGCGAGGGAGGCGGGGTACTTAATCCATTACAAGCCAGAATCGGCAAAAGAAGCAGAATCAAAAAACGCTTCATTGATTGTCCACATCCGTTGTTTCGGCATCCACAACATCGCCGCTGGAATCGTCATCCATGTTACTGGCGAGTTCGTTCATGTGTTCCTGAACAACTTTGGGCGGGCAGAGTTCAACGAAGAGGGTTGAGCCGATCCACAGGATCGCCGCGTCGTCCAGCACGCCGATGAAGGGGATGGCGATCGCATCGAGGGGCCAGAAGAGATACGCCACCGAAGCGAGCGGAAGAAATTTGAGAAAGAAATTGACGCGGCGGTCGCCCATCAGCCGCCCGATGAGTTTGAGGCGCGTGACGAGGTCGCGTAACATACCGCCTTGCGGCGGCACCATGATCTTGGAAGGTCGTTTGTCTGCCATGTTAGACTCCTTTGAAGATGTGACATACATCCTATGAAACCTATTATAAAACACATGTCTGTGCGGCGTTTGATGTGTCGTCAATACTTACGCAAAACTTATTTTGGAGTAGCAGCATGGAACTATTGATTGACTTTCCCGGCGGCGCGCGCGTGGACGCGCACTTCGACGGGCACACGGTGAAAACGGATCAACCGGCGATGGGCGGAGGCGAGGATTCGGCGCCGACGCCATTCGAGGTGTTCCTCGCTTCGATCGGCGCTTGCGCGGGCATTTACATCCTCGGCTTTTGCCGCCAGCGCAACCTGCCCACCGAAGGGATTCGCGTCTTACAGCGGACCCGAACAAACCCCAACACCGGCAAATTGGAAAAGGTGGAAATGGAAATTCAAATCCCACCGTCTTTCCCACAACAATATCACAGCGCGCTGATCCGCTCGGCGGAACTATGCAAGGTGAAGAAGACGCTGGAGAATCCTCCGCTCTTTGAAATTACCACGCGCGAAACAGAAACCGCGTAGCCAATTTGGCAAGGGGGTACAATAACAACATGCCTTATCTCATTGACGGACATAACCTGATCCCAAAACTCGGGTTGCGACTTGATTCCATGGACGATGAAATGGAATTGGTCGCGATCTTGCAGGAATTTTGCCGATTGGAACGCCGCCAAGTGGATGTGTTTTTCGACGGCGCCCCCTCGCCTCACGTCGGGACAAGGAAACTGGGCGCGGTGACTATGCATTTCTCGCCCCTCGGCAGTACAGCCGATAGCGCCATCCGCAGCCGGTTGAGGAAACTGCAAAAAGCGGCAAAGAACTGGACGGTGGTCACTTCAGACCGGCAAGTACAATCCGATGCGCGCGCCGCGCAAGCGGAGGTGATTTCATCCGATGAGTTTGCGAAAACGCTCAAGCAGGCGATGAATTCGCCGCGCGTGGCAAAAAGCGAGCGCGTGGTATCTAAGGATGAGGTGGAGGAGTGGATGAAGGTGTTTGGGAGGAAAGAGAAATGACTCCCTCCCTGCCTCCCCCAAATCCAACTAGCGGATTTGGGGGAGGATTTTTATTGAAGATATAATTCAAATATGACCACTGTTTACACCTATGTGCCGTCGCCGAATCATATCTTTCCCGATCATCCTGAACGACCGGGGCGGCTGGATGTGTTACAGCCGCGACTCGATTCATTCCACGCGCAATTACTGGATTCAAAACCCGCTTCGCGCGACGAAGTGAGTCTGGTTCACAAACCCCAGCTTGTTTCAACGCTTGAACGCGTCTGCCGCGAGGAGGCGCCCGGCATCATTGACTACGCGCCAACGTACATTACTAAATCCTCGTTCGATGACGCGCTACTCGCGGCTGGCGGAGTCATCGCCTGCACACGCGCAGTGTTACGCGGCGATGCAAGCAACGCCTTCGCCATCGTCCGCCCGCCGGGACACCATGCGGAACCCGACCGCGCGATGGGATTTTGCATCTTCAACAACATCGCCGTCGCCGCGCGAGATGCGTTGGCGAACGGACTGGAACGCGTGGCGATCATTGACTACGACGCGCATCACGGCAATGGCACGCAAGCCGCGTTCATCAACGATGAACGAGTCGCATTTTTGTCTGCGCATCAATTTCAGCCCGGGTTTTATCCCGGCACCGGCGCGTTGAAAGACGCGCCTCATGCAAAGAAACGAATCGTCAATGTGCCATTGCCCGCTTACGCGGGCGATAGCGTTTATGAGCAAGTCGCCGATCAGATTTTCAAACCGTTCGTTGAATCATTCAAGCCGCAGATGATTCTCGTTTCGGTTGGGTTCGACGCGCACTGGAGCGATCCGATCTCATCTTTGGGATTATCGTCGGCGGGATATTTCATGCTGGCGCAAAAGGTCATCGCGCTGGCGGAGGAATTTTGCGATGGGAGAATCGTTTTCGTCCTTGAGGGCGGCTACGACCCGGTCAACGTGGCGAACGGGGCTGAATCAACTTTCCTAGCGCTGACCAAGTCTCCCCGTCGGAATGAAGCGGGAGATTTGAGTCCGCACAAGGAACCGGATTGTGAATCCCGCATCGAAGAAATACGAAAATGGCATGGATTTTCGTGAGTCGTAATTTATAATTAGCCACAGAGGGCACAGAGTTCTCAGAGAAAAATCTCAAGGGTCTCTGTGGACTCTGTGGCTAAGATAAAGGAGTATTCATGGCACGCAGGCGAACGGTTGGTTATATTCAAAACGAATGGGTCTGCCCGAATTGCAACACGCGCAACAAGGGCGGCGTAAAGACTTGTGAAAATTGCGGCGCGCCGCAACCGGAGAATGTGCAGTTCGAGTTGCCGTCGGAACAAAAGTTTGTGACAGACGAGAACGCGGTGAAAGCCGCGCAAGCCGGCGCGGACATCCACTGCGGATTCTGCGGGACGCGCAATCCCGCGACAGCAACGACCTGCTCGCAATGCGGCGCAGATTTGAAAGAGGGCAAGGCGCGCGCGGCGGGACAGGTGATGCAACAACCTGCCGCACAGCCGAAAATTGTGAAATGCGATAACTGCGGGACGGATAATCCGAGCAGTAACGCGGTGTGCTCCAATTGCGGTTCGCCCCTGCCGAAATTGACGCCCGCGCAACCCGCGTTCAACGCGCCGCAAGCCCGCAGTGGACTCTCCCCCGCCGCGCCGCTGACCGGGAAGAAATCATCGCGCGCCCCGTGGGTCGTCGCGGCGGCGGTGTTGGGATGTCTGGCGATCCTTTGTATCGGTGCGTTGGTGTTGTTCGTTTTCCCCAGTTCATCGGTGCAAGCGACTGTGACCGATGTGTACTGGCAGACTTCTGTGCCTGTGCAGGAAGTTCAGGCTGTGAATTACTCAAACGAGCGTGGCAGTCCGCCCTCGGACGCGTACAATGTCTCGTGCCACGACGAGAGTCGCGATGTTTGCGAACAAAAGACGATTGACAAAGGCAACGGCTACTCGGAGGTTGTGGAGGACTGTCACACCGAAACCGAAACGTATTGTTCCTACACCGTGGACGAATGGACGACGATTCAAACGTACACGCTTGACGGACATGACTTGCAACCGGTCTACGAAAGTCCAAGCGTCAGCTCCGACCAGCGAATTGGAGATGAATCTGAAACGTTGACGGTGTATTTCACAACAGAAGACGGCTCACAGGAAACTTACACGGCAGACTCGGTTTCTGAATTTCAACAATTCACCATCGGAAGCACGTGGACGTTGAACATGAATCTCGCAGGCGGGATTTTGAGCGTGGAGCCGTAAGTTATGAACAACGATCATGAGCGATTAGATGAAAAGTATGTGCGCTTGGCATTGGCAATCAACGAACACCAGCCCGGATATGTCGATTCGTATTTTGGTCCCGGCGAGTGGGAACAGCAAGCAAGCCAGGATGGGAAAATCCCACTTCCTGAGTTGAACAGTCGAGTCGACCAACTCGCAAACGATCTATCTCGCGCAACCGACTGGGATGCTCAACGGAAAGATTTTCTTGAAAGACAAATCAGCGCCATGAAAATGAGCCTGCGTTTGTTGGCGGATGAAACCGTGCCATTCGTAGAAGAAGCCCGTGGGCTGTACGACATACAGCCAACGTGGAAAGATGAAGCCGATTTTATGGAATTTCAAAAATGGCTCGATGAAAGCCTGCCAAAGGGAGGCACATTAAACGAGCGTTTCGAGAATTGGCAGAAGTCTCTCGAAATTTCAGTTGACAAGGCAAAGGAACTTCTCCCTTTTATTACCGATACATTGCGAGAGTTGGCTCACAAAAAGTTCGACCTGCCGGAAGAAGAATCGTTCAATGTGGAATTTGTTCACGACCAGCCGTGGATGGCTTATAACCAGTACCTTGGTGAATACAAGTCGCAGATCGAGATTAATGCCGACCTCCCCATGCAGATCGATTCTCTGATGATCACAATTGCTCATGAAGGCTATCCCGGTCATCATACAGAGCTGGCGATCAAAGATGCCAAATTGATTCGGCAAAAGGGCTGGCGCGAGCACTTTGTAACCTTACTTAATTCTCCCTGGGGCGTGATCGCAGAAGGGATAGCAACCACCGCGTTGGAGACTCTTCTAACCGATCAGGAACTTGAAGACTTTTATCGGGAAGAACTCCTGCCGCGCGCAAAAATGAAGCAGGTTAATGTAAGAACCATGTTGGAGATCAATCGCGCAGAATGGAGGATAAGAGAGCTTTGGGGTAATGCGGCTTTTCTTCTTCACGACCAAAAGAAAAGCGCGGATGAAATAGTTTCCTATTTGAAAAAATATGCGCTAAGTTCCGAAGAGGAGGCGCGCCGGACAATAGAATTCATTTCGGGTCCATTGGATCGCACCTACATCTTTACCTATACCGCCGGGTACAAACTGTTGAAGGAACTTTTCTCGAGGGCAGACCGAAATAAGTATTTTGCCCGCCTGCTATCAGAGCCTGTGACGCCTAACCAGATTCGCACATGGATTTCAACTGGATCGGCATAAGCCAGTCCCATTCAATGCTACCCCAACTCCCCCACTGCCTTCTCCACTTCATCCAAAATTTCTCCGCGCTGCACTAAATTCTTCATCGCGTTGTGATCGCTATACAACGGACGATCCACTTCGAGATGCTCCACGTATTGGCGGATGACTTCGCGCGCACGGTTCGTGCCGCGTCCCGGTAGGAACTGGCGGAAGTCCATGGCTTGCGCCGCCGCCATGAATTCGATTCCCAGCACGCCGTAGGCGTTGTCTAAAATCTGTCCGTTTTTCAGGGCGGTGTTCATTCCCATCGAAACAAAATCTTCCTGGTCCGCCGCGGCAGGGATGGATTGAATCGACGCGGGCGCGGAAAGGATGCGTTGCTCGACGATCAAATGATCGGCAGTGTATTGGCTGAGCATCATGCCGGAGTAGAAGCCGGGCTCGTGGGCGAGGAAATCAGGCAGTCCCTGCGAAAGAGCCGGGTTCGTCAGGCGGTTCATCCGCCGCTCGGAAAGCACGCACACCATCGTGATCGCCGCGCCTGCCATGTCCATCGGCAGTGACACGGGCGACCCCTGAAAGTTTGCGCCGGTGAGAGTTAATTTATCTTCGGGGATGAAGATCGGATTATCGCCAACGCCGTTCAACTCGATCTCGACTTGCGAGCGCGCGTACGCAATCGCGTCACGCGCCGCGCCAATCACTTGCGGGGTCGAACGCATCGAGTACGCGTCCTGCACTTTGGTTTTCATCTTGCCGGTCTTCAGATCAGAACCTTCAAGGACTTTCATAATATTTTTTGCAGAGACTATCGCACCGCTGAAACCGCGCAATTCGTGCAACTTCGTGTTGTACGGTTTGAGATTTCCAAGCAATGCTTCGATCGTCATCGCCGCGGCAATCTCCGCTTGCTTGATGAATCGTTCCATGTCGTAGATGTGCAACGCAGACATGGCGGTCAGCACATTGGATCCGTTGATCGCGGCGAGACCGTCCCGCGCTTGCAAACCGGGGATTTGAATCCCCGCCTTCCGCATCGCTTCAGACCCCGACATGCGCTCGCCATCGTAAAACGCTTCGCCCTCCCCCATCAACAGCAACGCGGCTTGCGCCATCGGCGCCAAGTCGCCGCTCGCGCCGACCGAGCCTTTTGTTGAAACAACGGGCGTTACTCCCTTGTTCAACATCTCCACAAAGGTGAGCGTGATCTCAGGTCGGCAACCAGAATTCCCGTGGGCGTGAACGTTAATCCTCCCCGCCAGCGCCGCGCGGACGTATTCAATGGGCAGCGGCTCGCCAATCCCTGCCGCGTGGTTGTAGATCAGATATTTCTGAAAGTCTTTCACCTGTTCTTCGTTGAGAATCTTTTCGGAAAATTCGCCGATGCCAGTGTTCGTGCCATACATGATCTCTTTGTTGGCGAGCTTTTCCTCCAGCATGGCGCGACAGATTTTGATGCGTTCCAACGCTTCGGGGGCGAGTTCCACTTTTTCGTTATCGCGCGCGATGGCGACAAGTTTTTCAATGGTGAGGGACGATCCGTCGAGGATGATGGGCATGGATGGACTCCTGAGAAAGGTTGAGGTATTTTACTCCAAAGGAACAATCCGATTCACGCCAACGTCATCCTCACATGAAGAGCCGCCGCAAAATTCTTCTCCTACTCACTTTATCAGTCGTCATCATTTTCAGCGCGGTTTGGTATATTTACGACTCACAAAATCAAGCGATGACAAATATCTTCCCCGCCAAAGCCAGCCGCGATTGCGCGCCATGGGACGGGGCGGCATTTACCGTAACGATTCAATATGACGCTGAAACGATCATTGATATTTCTGTTTGGCAATCTCCAACGATTACAATGCCGTCCAGTTTTCGATTTACAGATGGCGAAGAACAGGTTGCCAACGCGCTGATCGCCTCAGGAGGCGGCGTGTTCGTTCCATTGCGCGGCACAGTTTGGTTTGAACGCGTGGAGGAGGGAACGCCCATCGAAGGGCGATTCAGGCTCACGTCCGAAAGAGGCGAACTATATGAGGGAGGCTTCGTCGCCGAGTGGGAAAGTCAAATGGTGTATTGCGGTTGACGACTGCAAATCATCCACTTCGATTTTCACTCTTTTCTAATTTCTCCAATGTAAGATGATGCAGATTACAAAAGGAGAAATTTATGGACGACGACAAACCCGTTGGTCTGATCTTAACCCGAAGAGACGCGCTCAAATTGCTGGGAGTCGGAGGCGCGGCATTTCTCGCATCCTGCGCCGCGCCCGAGATCACGAACACGGTGATCCCGACGTTGATCTCGGCGACGACTTCACCGACGCAATCCCCTTCCGAGACGCAAGCCGCGCTTTCATGCGTGGTGCGCCCCGAGATGACGATCGGACCATACTTCGTTGACGATCAACTCAATCGTTCGGATATTCGCTCTGAGCCTTCCGATGGTTCGGTGAAAGAAGGTGTGCCTCTTACGCTTGCCATCGGCGTGTATGATGTTTCGCAAAACAGTTGCAGTCCTATCGAAGGCGCGCAGGTGGACATTTGGCATTGCGACGCGGCAGGCATTTACTCGGGCGTAACAGATCGAAGCTTCGATACGACGGGACAAAAATTCCTGCGCGGTTTCCAACTTGCAGATGCGACAGGCAAGGTGCAATTTATAACGATCTATCCCGGCTGGTATTCTGGCAGGACAGTGCACATCCATTTTATGATTCGCACCACAGGCGCGGATGGGAACGCGTATGAGTTCGTATCGCAGTTCTTCTTCGACGAGGCGATCACCGATCAGGTTCATGCCGTGGAACCGTATTCCGCCAAAGGTCAGCGCGATACGTTCAACTCGACCGATAACATCTACACCAACGGCGGCGACCAACTGTTGCTCGATATCACTGGTGATAACACAAATGGGTATACCGCGACGATCAACATCGGGCTCGATTTGAGCGATTAGCAAGTCGGCGCATCTGAATCGTTCGGCGAACCTCCGTAAATTCTCAAGAGATATATTTCGACCATCCAAAGCCACTCGCTTTGGATGGTTTGCTTTCGGTTACAATCGCTCCCGATGAGCATGGAAAATATTGACGCGTTGAAATCGAATCCAGCCCAGCGCGGGCGGTTGGCATACCGATTGAAGAATGCGAATGTCTATATTTCGGAAAACGGATTTCACTTCATTGACTATCTCGACCCCGTGGAAGAAATTTCGCCAGAGATTGACGCTTCTCAACTGACGGGTGAAGTTGCCGCGTACATCGAGACGCAACTCCAAGCGAATGCGAAGAAATTCGAGAACCAAGCCAATATCGTCAAAAACCATCTCCCCCTCCGAAACGCCAAGGTATTGGACATCGGTTGCGGCGGCGGGTTGTTTTTGTCTTTGCTCAAAGAACAAGACGCGCAAGTTATTGGCATCGAACTCAGCGACAGCCGCGCGCAATATGCAAAGTCGAAACACGGGTTGGAGATTCACAAACGCCCCATCGAAAGCGATTTCTGGCAAACAGGCTACGCGAATCATTTCGATGCGGTCACACTGTGGGATGTGATCGAGCATGTGAATTTTCCGCTTCAAACCCTGCAGTCTGCGGCGAAGGTGTTGAAGGAGGGAGGCTTGTTGCTGATCGACACTCCCTGCCGCGACAGTTTTTATCACCGCTTTGGCGAATTGACGTATCGGCTCACAGGTGGGAGATTTCCAACCTTTTTGAACGCCATGTATTCGTCGCACTTGTTCGGTCACAAACAGATTTTTTCGACGGGCGAAATGAGGCAACTTTTTGAAGCCGTTGGGTTTGAAATCGTTGACTTGCACAAGTTCCATGAACTATCTTTTCCATATGAGTTTTACTTGAAGAAATTGTTGAAGTCGCAACTGTTGGTAAATTTGTCCTTGCCGTTTGTCAAAGTTTTTTTCAGCGTGTTCAAAATTCAAAATAAAATGTTGGTTGTTGGAAGAAGAACGTAGCGCGACATTTATGTCGCAAAAACATATGAAAGAAAGGCGACATAAATGTCGCTTTACTTGCATGACAAATTTCAGGAGAAAGAATTTATGAGTAATGAATACATTCCAAGAATCGCAATGACCATCCACGCGCACCCGGACGATCAGGAATTTTCCATCGGCGGCACGGTTGCGAAGTGGGCGAAGGCGGGATGCGAAATTATTTCCGTGGTCATCACCAGCGGCGACTCGGGCTCGAACGATCCCGCGAAGGACGGCAGTCACAAAAAGGAACTCGCCGAATTACGCGAGCGGGAGCAACTCGCCGCAAACAAAGTTTTGGGAGTCAAAGAGACGGTTTTCCTGCGTTACCCCGACGGCGAACTGGAACCGACGATTCAACTCCGCAAGGATTTGACGCGTCTCATCCGACAATTCAAGCCGGATACGGTTTCGTGCGGAAATCCCGAAGCGTGGTTCTATGGCAACGAGTATGTCAATCATCCCGATCATCGCGCCGCGGCGGAGGCGGCATGTACGGCGGTCTTCCCGTCGGCGGGGAGTCGGCTGATGTTCACGGACCTGCTCGAAGCGGGGTATGAACCGCATGAGGTGAAGCGGTTATACGTCCACGGTGGTGAAAAATCCGACACGTGGATTGACATCACCGAAACGTTGGAACTCAAGATCAAGGCGTTACAACAGCATGCGAGCCAAGTCCCTGTGGATGAAGTCGGCAAATGGATGACCGAATGGGCGGAGGAGGAAGCGAAAGACAAAGACATGAAGTATGCCGAGAGTTACCGCGTGATGATTTTGAAGAAGGACGAGGAAGAAAAAGCCGGGTGACCTGTCTCTGTGCAATCAATCGAAAGCCACAGAGAGCACGGAGACCATTGAGAAAAGAATTTAGAACTCAATTTCTCTGCGGTGAAAAAAGAAAGTCAAAAGACAAAATGACCGATAACAGCACAGGCGAGCGTAACCGTGAGGTTGTCAATGTCCTTGAAAGGTAACGATTCGACCAGCGTTGCCCCAAGCGCCACCCACGTGACGGGCAAAAGAAAACGCGTCACCGGTCCGCTGAAGGCGCCCATCCAAACGTAGACGGCGAAGATGAGCATGGTCAACGCCCAGCCGCCGACGAAAACGCTGAGGGAGCCGGCAACGCTCTTTTCGGGCGACCAGAATAACGTCGGAGATTTGACGCGGCGCCCGACGATGTCGGCGATCCCGTCGCCGCCGCACATGATCATCAGGGCGGGAATCCCGATGAGCGAATCCTTCCAGTAGAGCAAGGTCATCGCGACGAAGACGATCCCGTAAAACAGCGGACCGCGCAAAATCTCGCGCGGGTCGCCGGTGCGCGACATGGCTTTGACCGCGGCTTCGTCTTTGAGGATGCCCAATCCGACCAAAGCGAATTGAACCGTGATGACCAGCGGCACGAGCGCGGCAAGCCAGCGCGAAATAAAAACGTCGGTGAACATGAGCCAGCACAGAACGAAAATGGGACCGGTGCCAATATGGATGAGTTTGCGGCTCAACCGGCTTTCGATGACCCCGCGCTGCGCGAGAAAATCCATGAGGCGGAGAAATGCCACCGCGATCAGGAAAGTGACGAGAGTAGCGAGATAGGGCGACATAATTGCCGAATTTTGAAATCATGATAACATAGTTTGGCAATAGGATACCGAGGCGAATTTGGGAGTGGCGAGAAAGGTGTGTAAAAATTTTCTTTGCCACAGAGGTCACTGAGTCCTTTGAGAAAAAAACTCAAAATCTCTGCGCGCTCTGTGGCTTGCACACCAAATTAGCCACTCCTGCGAATTTAAAATCCTTATAACGATTATGACCAAGAATCAATTTTATATCCCTGAACTCGACAGTTTGCGTTTCTTTGCATTCGTATTGGTGCTGATCCATCATGCGCGAGATTCGGAACTGATCCCCACGTGGACGACGATCTCCCGATACGGCTGGATAGGCGTGGACATATTCTTATGCCTCTCCGCTTTCCTCTTCACCAAGCTACTTTACGCCGAATACACAAAGACAGGCGGAATAAACGTAAAGAATTTCTACATCCGCCGGGGGTTTCGAATCTGGCCCCTGTATTTCTTTTTCCTTGCTCTCGCCGTCTTCCTTACAATTCAAAAGGATGGCTGGAGCCATGGCGCAACGATTCGGGCGTTAGGCATGTTCACGTTCACCGATAATTTAATGACGGCGTGGTTTACGTACAACACGACAATCCTATATTCTTCGCATCTCTGGACGATCTCGTACGAGGAACAGGTCTATTTGATCATTCCGTGGGTGTTATTGTTCTTCTACCGTTCAAAACCATCTACCACCCGGCTGATTCTATTGTTTCTTGCCTGCGGCGGGACTTTCCTACGGGCTTGGATGATCTTCCGTCAGGTGGGTCACCCTGATATTTGGGTCTTACCCTACACACATTTCGATTCTGTACTGGGGGGAATTGTCATCGGACTGGGTATTTTTGATCGCCCCCTCAAAAAGATACCCAACATCGTTTGGTTGCTAGTTGGGATTCTCGCGCTTTGGCAGGTCACTCACTTGCCCAACGTGACGCGCATCCAGTGGAAATTGATGCTCACCTACCCTCTGGTCGGCATCGGCGCCTCCCTGCTGATTTACTCGCTTACCCAAGGCAGGCTTGGCATACTTTCCGCCCTGTTACAGAACAGATGGCTTGCCTATCTTGGAAAAATCTCGTATGGGTTATACGTGTACCACAAACTTGGAATTTATCTTGCCAATAAAATTACAGGGCAATACCTCGAACCGGAACGCTTGCTCCTTTATCCGACTGTTGCGCTGCTCCTAGCGTTCATCATTACCGTTGTAATGTCTACGATCTCCTTCGAGGTTCTTGAGAAGCCTTTTCTAAAACTAAAAGATCGCTTCGCCGTTGTCCAATCGCGCCCGGTGTGACCGGTATTATTTTGTATAAAATTCTTTGATACATTCCACAACATAATCCGCTTCATCAAGATGCAAGTGCGGTCCCATAGGCAAACTCAAAACCGAATCGGCGATTCGCTCGGAGATGGGAAAGTCTCCGCGTTTGTACTTCAAGTCGGCGTAGGCTTCGGACAAATGAGGCGGAATCGGATAATGCACCAACGTCCCAACCCCGCGCTGTTCAAGATGCGCTTGCAATTGATCCCTGTCGGCGGCAGAGATCACGAACAAATGCCAGACGTGCGCGGCATTTGGAGCGATTGTAGGCAGGACGACGCCGGGGGTACTCGACAACCCCTCAAGATAAAACTCGGCGATTCGACCCCGCCGTTGATTCCATTCGTCAAGCCTCTTCAGTTTCACCCGTAGGAAGGCGGCTTGCAGCGGGTCGAGCCGGGAGTTATGTCCCTTCACCTCGTTGAAGTATTTTTTCCGCGAGCCGTAATTCCTCAGCACGCGTATCCTATCCGCCAATTGCGCGTCATCTGTTGTCACCGCGCCGGCATCGCCAAACGCCCCAAGGTTTTTTGTCGGATAAAAACTAAAACCCGCCGCGGAGCCTAACGCCCCAGCCATCCGTCCGTTAAAGCGCGCTCCGTGAGTCTGCGCGGAATCTTCAACAACGTAAAGACCATGCTTTTCCGCAATTTGGCTGATCGCATCCATTTCAGATGGCTGACCATACAAGTGGACAGGCATGATCGCCTTCATCCGTTTTGTGATCGCCGATTCGATCCGGGCAGGGTCAATGTTATACGTTCCCGCGTCCGGCTCGACGGGGACCGGTGTTGCGCCAACGTATGACACCGCCAACCATGAGGCGATATACGTATTGGCAGGGACAATGATCTCGTCCCCTTCTCCTATACCGTATCCCATGAGGATCAATTGCAATGCTTCCAACCCATTGCCGACGCCGATGCAGTGACTCACACCAAGGTATTGCGCAAACTCCTTCTCGAAATTTCCCACCTCATCGCTCAATATATACCACCCCGAATCCATGACGCGCTGATAGGCGCTGTCCATTTCAGCCCTTAACTCTTCGTACTGAGGCTTCATATCAAGGAAAGGAATCTTTTGTTTCATGATTTCGAAACGGCTTTCAAATAATCGCCATAATCGCGTATGTAATCCTCCGCCTTGTAGATGTCCGACGCAAAGACAAGCAAAGCGGCGTCGCTCGAAAACTTATACTCCGTAGCCCAGATCATCGGCGGGATGTGTAATCCCAGCGTAGGGTCGTCCAACAAAACTTCATACCGGTCTTTACCATTATCCAACACCACAGAACAATTCCCTTTGATGCAAATCAAAAACTGATGAAGTTCTTTGTGAGCGTGTTCACCGCGCACATCCTTGCCGGGCACGTCGTAGATCAGGAAGAAACGACGAGGTTGAAAAGGCAGCAACCCCGGAGTCTCGGCAAAGGTGAGGTTGCCGCGCAAATCGGATATTTTCGGCAGGCGCATCAAGTGCGCGCCGGCAATGGGCAGTTCCCGTTTGCCCGTATCGAGTTGAGATACCCGCTCACGCGCGGGAAAATTGCCGGTTACATAACTTACAATCCGCGCCGGGTTGCCAAACACGATGGAATTTGGCGGCACATCTTTGGTTACGACGGATCCCGCCCCGACCATTGCATTTTGTCCAATAGTCAGACCGGGCAGGATGGTCGCGTTCGCTCCGATGGACGCGCCGTTTTTGATAACCGTAAGTAAAAATTTCTCCGGATATTGTTTACTGCGGGGGAACGGGTCGTTCGTGAAAGCGGCATTTGGACCGATAAAAACATCGTCCTCGATCCGTATCCCATCCCACAACTGTACCCCGCATTTGACCGTGACGCGATCCCCGACCACCACGTCGTTTTCAATGAAGACGTGATCGCAAATGTTACAGTCCGTGCCGATCGCGGCGCCGGGCAAGATATGCGCGAACGCCCACACGCGCGTGGCTTTTCCGATCTTCGCAGATTCAACGATCGCATTGGGGTGGGCGAAATAATCGCTCATGCCTGCTCCTTGTTCTCCGGCTGGGTTTGAGCATTTCCATCTTGATGATCAAAAATCGCATCGATCACAAAGGGAGGACGGTTGCGCGCCTCGTCGAGCGTCCGCCATAAATATTCGCCCAACACGCCCAACATCGCCATCTGGATGCCGGAGGTAAACGATAGCACGAGAATGGTCGGCACCCAGCCGCGCACCACCGTGCCAAAAAAATACCAGTAGAACAGAACGAACGCTCCATACAAGAAGGAACCGATTGCAACCAGTAAGCCAATCAGGGAAAGAATTCGAATGGGGAAAAAGGAAAACGCCACAAAGGTGTCAATGAAAAGTTTGATCTTCTTCGCAAACGTCCAGCGCGATCTGCCTTTCGACCTCTGCCGGCGGACGTAGGGAATCATCACCGGCTTGTAGCCCAGCCAGTAGATCAGGGTCATGATGTTCGTATTTTTTTCGCGGATGCGGTTGAGGTCGGCGATCACCTGCCGGTCAACCAGAAAGAAATCGAATCCGCCATTGGGATAATCGGCGAGCGCGAACTTTCGGATGAAAGAGTAGTACAGGTTCGAGAGCGACTTTTGGACAACGGGTTCTTCTCGATCCTGCCGGACGGCAAAGACCGCTTTGTTTCCCTTTTCCCAATGGGCAATCATGTCTAGAAATATTTCAGGCGGGTCTTGCAGGTCGGCGGAGATCATGCCGACGCAGTCGCCGGTCGCCACCGTGAACCCAGCCTGAATGGCGGACATCGAACCGAAGTTGCGAGTCAACTTGACTACTTTGATCTTGCCCGAAGAGCGAGAGCGATAATCCAATAGCAGATCGAGCGAACGATCCCCCGAACCGTCGTCCACAAAAACGAGTTCGAGGGAATACCCGGGGAACTTCTCCTCCAAAGCGAGGAGTTGAGGAATGGTATCCGCCAGGTTGGATTCGTTGTAATAGACTGGAATGACGATAGAAATCTTTTTCATAGCAAGAAAAATCTTTTCTCATCTTAACACAAAATGCCGCCTCACAGCGCGGCACAATCGTCAATCAAAAATCGTAAATCGAAGTGTGGGCCCAGTAGGATTCGAACCTACGACCAAGCGATTATGAGTCGCCTGCGCTAACCACTGCGCCATGGGCCCCCGACGGTTGAAAGTACAAGGTTGCAAGTTGAAAGGTTTCAGAGAATCCTTGAACCTTCGACCTGCAACCTTCAACCGCATCAGAGCGGGAGACGGGATTCGAACCCGCGAATATCAGCTTGGAAGGCTGATGCCTTACCACTTGGCGACTCCCGCGTGCGAACGAGATTTTACCACAGCAACAAATGTCATTGCGAGGAGCCCGAAGGGCGACGAAGCAATCTCCTCGCACAGTTGGGAACTGTTTCAAGGCGTTTGCGATTGATATAAGTTATTCTTGTTCAACAATTAACGCCAATCATTACCCTTTGAAAATAACAAATTACTCCCTCGCTCTCGGCTTCTCGGACTCCTCGATCAACTCCTGCGGGGTCGGCGCGCCGCAACTGGGACAAATATATTTTTCATCGGCTGGGACATACGCGCGCCCGCAGTTCGGGCAGGTGACCGACCTCGGCGCGACGGGCACTTCCACTTCTTTCGTCACTTCTTTTGTGACTTCGCGCGTCCGCGTCCCGCCACCGCCAAGCACAACGACATTGCCGAGATTGATCCCTCGTCCAACGTGGGATGAAGAAGTTGATGATGGCGCGGCGCTCGCCGTCACCTTCGGCGCGCCCGAAGATGGACTCGATTTCCATGAACCGCCAGAGCCGCCTTTTGAAGATCCACGCTTCGACGATCCGCTCGGCAGTTTCCCGCCGCCAAACAATACCAGCGCCAACACCGCGACGATGACAACCGCCGCAACGGTTAGGAAAACGATGATCGCCGTGAGACGAATGGCGCGCGGGAGGTTGTACAACTCATAGCCATAACTGAACAAGAACACACCGCCCACGTAGAACGGGAACAACAAGCCGATCAGAATCAAGCCTGTGTTTTGATTCAGTTGGGTTTCAAACCAGGTTAGGTACGCGATGAGGATGATCGTGCCTAACGCGCCTAATGCGACCAACCCGCCGGGGACCATGATAAACAACGGTCTGCCAGGCTTCGATTTGTCATGATCATATTCCACCACTTCGTGAGTCTTCGCGGCGACCTGCCGCGCGCGATATTCTGATTTTGGGGCGTTCACTTTAGTCTCCAGTCTCCAATTACCAATTACTACTTGCTGAGTTCCTCCGCCGTATCGTCCATTTGCTTCAAGATTAACGGTACCTGACCTTCGGTCAAATCGGGGTGGCGGATACTGTCAAACATATCACGGAACCCGTCTTCCAACATGACTCGTACGAGCCGCCAGGATGAAAGTTGCGGTGTGACATCGCCCTCTGAAAGATAGGTCACCGCCTCTGCCCACTGCGGGTGGTCGGCTGAATAATCGGCGAGCAGGTCGAACGTCGAGGAACGAAGCGGGAAGAGTCCAGTCGTCCGTACCCAATCGGCTTGAGTCTCCGAGGAGAGCATCCAGCGGATGAAGAGCCACGAGGCGAGTTGAGTCTCGGCGTCTGAGTTGAAGACGATGAACGATGAGCCGTAGACCACGAGCGCGTCGCGTTCGGCGCCGGGGAACGGGATGGCGATCCATTCGTCGTTGTTGCTTGCGGCGGAAAAGGCGCGCGCTTGATCGGGAAATTCTTCGAGGCTCGCGGTGGCGAACAACGCCTGCCGCGCGGCGAAGCGATCGTAAACCGAGAGGTCGGGCGAGGCGACCCACGCGCAACTTTTTTGTTGCAACGTTTTCAAAAATTTGAACGCGGCGATGTTGCCAGGCGCGAGAAAACGATAACCGTTTTCCTCTTGCGCGCCGCCGTCGAACGCGAGCATCCACGAAAGCGCGGTGTGCGCGTCGGAGTCAATGAGCCAGCCGCCGAGCGAATCGTTGTTAGAGTCGGAATCTTTTGTGAGGGCGTCGTGCGCGGCGCAGGCTTGCGCTTCGAACTCGGAAGAACTTTGAGGCGGCGAATCGAATCCAAGTTGGCGCGCCCAGGTCGAATTGTAGAGAATGAAGCGTGCCGTCCGTTGCGCGGGCGCGCCGAATCGTTTGCCGTCCACTTCATCTTGCCGCCAGATCACGTTCGCAAAATCTGACATCTCGAGCGCGCTCATTCCAAATTCGGGATCGTGCACGTACGGATTCAAATCGGTCACATCGTCGCCCCATGCGAGCGCGTGTTCGGGCAACGCAATCACAATTTGCGGAGCGCTCGAATTTTCCAACGCGGCGGAGGTCTGCGAAAAAATTTCGTTGTAATTATTTTTGGATTCGGCGACGACCACGATGCCCCACTCGTTCTCCGTGTTGAATTGCGCGACTTGCGACTCGAACAGACTCGCCTGCGCGCCGAACCACGGATGCCACACGTTGACCTGCTTGCCGCGCAACGCGTCTTTCTCGACGCCAAGCTGACTCGCCTCTGGCGTCGGCGTTTTCGCGTCCTCGGCTTTTGGCGTCGCGCTGGGACGCGGCGTCAGCGTATTCGAATCGGTTGTCGTCGGCGTGCATGAGGAAAGAATGAAAGCAACTAGCAATAAGGCGGTAAATGTTTTTCGGGAATTCATCAAACGCTCGTAAAATTGAATTGGGTGGACAATGACCCCGAAGGGGTCACATGATTATAGTTTACGGATGGATTAAATATGAACCCCGAAGGGGTGTCAGATGATAAACATCCATGTCATCCCTTCGGGATTTCGGTTTCGTTTCGTCTATTTCTAGAATCCTTGCATCCCTTCGGGATTGATTAATACAACACCATCGGAATCGGCGTGAAGAGCAACACGAACACGATTAACATCACAAACCCCAAGGCGCGACGCGGCGAATCGAGTTCGGTGATCTCGTCCAGCGGCTGTGCGCGGACCTTGCCCAGCCAAAATAAAATGAATACCCACAAAATCCAACTGGAGTTGAACGCCGCGAGCGAAAGCGTGAGCAGAGACGGCAAAACGCTCAAGGCGATCAGCGCGCCGATGGCGAAGGGAAAAATCTTGCGCGCTTTGTCGCCGAACAAGCCGTACGCCACGTGCCCGCCGTCGAGCGTGCCAACTGGGACAAGGTTCAACGCGGTGACGAGCAGTCCCGCCCAGCCCGCCAACGCGACGGAATGGAGTTGCACGTCCACGCCGCCGAAGGGAATCGGCGCGCCAGTGAGAAAATATTGCAACCAATACACCGCTTGCGACAGTCCGCCCGTACTGACGGGATGCGGTAGTAATTGACCGAACACCATGTATTTTGAAAAGAGATAAAAGATCGAATTGCCTTCGAGAAAGCCAGACATGCCTGCGGGCGCGTGCTCGATCGGTCCGAGCGGCGAAAGCGACAAGCCGATGAACAAAACAGGGATTGCGACGATCAATCCTGCAATGGGACCCGCGACGCCGACATCAAACAAGACGCGTTTATTTTTCGGAATGCCGCGCATGGCGATGAACGCGCCAAACGTCCCCAACGGACTGATGAGCGGCGCGGGCAAAAAGTACGGCAACGTGGCAGGGACTTTGTAGATGCGACAGGCGATGTAATGTCCCATTTCATGCGCGAACAAGATGCCCATCATGCTCAACGCGAAGGGCCAGCCCGTAAGAATATTTTGAAGCAAATACAGAAAAGGAAACGACCCGTCCGCAGGCACGGCGGAGGGAGGAATCTCGACCCCCGTGAGCAACATGCTGATCACTGTGAGAACGAACAGAATGACGTTGACATAAATCCTTGCATTCACATTCGGCGTTGGCAAACTTGGGACAAGAAAGATGGCTTGCCTGCCCTCTTCACCTTTTCTAAATAGCGGCGTGAGGTTATAGCCGCGCACCGCTTCGGCTAACCGATCGTACGCGGCAACCGAGTCATCGCCGAGCAGTTGTCCGCGATAACGGACGATCCACTCGCGCGGGTCGCCCGCGGTGACGTCGTCAATGCGAAAGATTTTGGATACGTGACTGGTGAGGACTTCGATTTCGGGTTGGGGCATTTGTTTCCTTGTTGTTGTGTGTCACTCTGAGCGGAGGGTTGAGTCGTCCGTGTTTTTCGGACGTATCGAAACCCGCAGCGAAGAGTCTCGCGCAATGTTGTGAAGATTCTTCGCTCCCTTCGGCCGCTCAGAATGACATGGCATGTGATAGGCGAGAGTGGATGGGAGTCGAACCCACCGCGGCCCGCAACGCGACCCGCCACAGGTTTTGAAGACCAGGAAGCCCACCGGGACCTAACCACTCCCGTGAGCAAGGATAATCGAAGGGAGAGGGGATTGCAAGGCAACGTGTCAAGGTCTAATTCGATTCATAATTTCATGAATAAAATCAGAAATATGCGGAAAGAGAAGCGCGCCGAGTGAAATTACGCAGAGCATGGCGAGAAGCGTAATCCCTCCAATCCACACCGCGAACCAGGCGAGCGAGCGTCCATTCATGCCGTCGGTCTTCGTTTCACGCAAGGCGAGCGAGCCGACGATTAATGCGGAGATGCTCAGTACAAGTCCTGGTGGGAAGCAGATCAACTCGATTAATGGGATTGGCAACACACCCATACACAACGCGAGGACAGCCAGCAGTGAGAGGAGGAAGCCAGTCAGGGCTTTGCGGTTGAATGAGGAGATAGGAACGAATTCGGGCGCCATATTCAACAAAAAGTTCAAGGAGCGGGTTCATTATAGAAAAGTTCAGGCGGCAGTTGAACTGCCGCCTGAGATTCAGTCGGGGCGATAGGATTTGAACCTACGACCCCTTGCACCCCATGCAAGTGCGCTACCGGGCTGCGCCACGCCCCGATTGAGAGAACCGCATTATAGTCTCATTTAGAAAAATCGGCAAATCTATGTAATGAGGATGTGAATATGCTATACTAGAAAATACAAGCCCGGAGTTTCCCATGCAAAAAATGATCGAAGTGCAAATTGACAGTGTACGCGTTCACCTGATGACGCCCAACCGAGTGGTTGTGCTCAAACAGGTCAACGAAGAACGCTACCTCCCCATCTGGGTCGGACCGTACGAAGCGGAGGCGATCACCATCGCTTTGCAGGAAGTGGAAGTCAGCCGTCCGCTCACGCACGACCTGTTGCGAAACATCTTCAACGCCTTCAACGCGCGCATCACGCGCATCGAGATCGTCAAACTGGAAAACGACACCTACTTCGGCGCGATCATCGCCGAGTTGAACGGCAAAGAACTCAAGATCGATTCTCGCTCCTCGGACGCCATCGCATTGTCGGTGCGCGCGCACGTGCCGATCTACGTCCACCCGAGCGTGATGGACGCGGCAAGCATCATCCCTGAGGAGGAAGTGGCTGAAAGCGCCGCGCCGCCTCCCAAATCGGAGCCAGCCCCACTCACGAAAGAAGGAGCCGAGCGTTTGTCCGTCTTCGAAAACTTTTTGGAAAAACTCGATTTCGATAAACCCGATGAAAGCAAATCCGAAGGCGACGCTCCAGACCAACCGAAAAAGCCGAAGAAAAAATGACCGACTTTTTTCCCACTGAAGATACCGCCCCCGCGTCGTCCACAGCGGCAGTCCCGCATAGCCGCGAAGCCGAAGAAGCCGTCGTTGGGGCGGTGTTCATTAACCCTGAGGTGTATTACGACGTCGCGCAGTTTTTGAACGCGGAGGATTTTTACATCCACCGACATCAGTGGATTTGGGACGCGTTCACGAGCCTGCACGAACAACGCATCCCTATCGACCTTTTGACTGTCTCGAACGAACTCGACAAACGCGGGCAGTTGAGCGAGATCGGCGGACCCGCGTATCTCACCGCGTTGGTGAACCAAGTGCCCTCGTCGTTGAACGCTGAGTCGTATGGGCGCATCGTGGAGGGATATTCCGTCCGCCGCAAGATGATCACGGCGGCGAACAGAATCGCTTCGATCGCGTACGACGAAAAGACGAACGTTGACACCGTGATGGACGAAGCCGAGAAGGCGGTCTTCAACGTCAGCGAACGGCGGCTCAAACACGACCTGCAACCGATCTCCAACGTGTTGAGCGACTACTACGACCGCATCGACACGCTCGCCAAACGTCCCGATGAAATCGTTGGCGTGCCAACGGGGTTCATTGACCTCGATAAAATGCTCACGGGCTTGCAACCCTCGGACTTGCTCATCATCGCTGGTCGTCCTGGTCAAGGCAAAACTGGTTTCCTGCTTTCGATTGCAAAGAACGCGGGATTGACTCACAAAAAACATGTCGCCATTTTTTCGCTCGAAATGTCGAACGAACAAGTTGTGCAAAGATTGATCGCGCAAGAGACGGGAATCGACTCGCAACGCCTGCGGACAGGCAAACTGCAAGAGAACGAGTGGCCCCTGTTCACACACTCCATTGAAGTGTTCGGGGATACGCACATCTATCTCGACGACACGCCCGCCATCACCCCGCTTCAATTGCGGACGAAATGCCGCCGCCTCCACCTCGAATTTGGTCTCGACCTCATCATCGTGGATTACCTCCAATTGATGGGCGGCGACACGCGCACCGACAACCGCGTGCAGGAAGTTTCGTACATCTCGCGCAATCTCAAAGTGCTGGCGCGCGAGTTGAATGTGCCAGTCCTTGCCGCGGCGCAGTTGAGTCGCGCGGTCGAGCAACGTTCCGATAAACGCCCCGTGCTTTCGGATTTGAGGGAGTCGGGATCTTTGGAACAGGACGCCGACATCGTGATGTTCATCTATCGCCCCGATCAATACGAAAAGGATACGGTCAAGCAAAATGTCGCCGAGATCATCGTAGCGAAGCATCGTAATGGTCCCGTTGGAAGCGTGGAGTTGGTCTTCCGTGGCGCGCTGGCGAAGTTCGAGAACGCGGCGACGCGGGTGTTTAAGCCGAATGAATGATGTTGTAGGGGCAGGTCTGAGACCTGCCCCTACGGAAATCCAATGAATAATTTCAAAGGTTTTACCGACTCTGAAACTTTCACACCACTGCCCGATCAGTTCTTTCACAATCTATTGAAGGAGATTGACGACGCGGCGGAGTTGAAGGTGACGTTGTACTTCCTGTGGCGCGCGGAGCACATGGACGGTCCGTTTCGGGCGTTGAGCAGGATGGATTTCAACGTCAAGGAGTTGGGCTTGAGCGCGGAGGAGATCACGCGTGGGCTTGAGAAAGCCGTCCGACGCGGGAGCATCCTCAAGGTCAAAAAAGAAGCGGTGGTTTACTTCCTGTTGAATTCGCCGCGAGGGCGGGCAGGAATCCAAGCGATCGAAAATGGAACGTGGAATCCAGCAAGTAAAGTTTCTGCGCCGCCGATGGAACGTCCGAATGTGTTTCGGTTGTACGAGGAGAATATCGGTCCGCTCACGCCGTTGATCGCCGACGCGTTGAAAGACGCCGAGGAGTTGTATTCGGACGAATGGGTTGCGGACGCCATCGAGTTGGCGGCAAAAAATAACAAGCGCAATTGGAAATATTGCGAAGCGGTTTTGAAACGATGGAAGGACGAAGGCAGGCATGGACAAAAAGATCAGCGCGACGCTCGACAAGGTTCTGAGCGCTACACCAAAAGCGAGTTCGCCGAATATCTCGACGGGTAGCGCCGCGCCGATGTTGGGCAAACCCGATTGTCCGCATTGTGGCGGCGTGGGTTTTTTGCGCGTGGACGTGCCAGTGGGACATGAAAAATTCGGTCGGCTCGAGCCGTGTGTGTGCCGCGCCAATGAAATTGCTGAAAACGCACGCCAACGTTTGTATGAGATGAGCAACCTCGAACGGTTGAGTCATTTGACGTTTGCAAATTTCAACCCATCGGGGAATCCGAAAGCGGAGTTTGTCTCGCCGCAGGAAGTGGCGAGTTTGCGCGACGCGCTCGACGCGTCGGAAAATTTTGCGAAGTCGTTGAAGGGTTGGTTGCTGCTCGAAGGCGCGTACGGTTGCGGGAAGACGCATCTCGCCGCGGCGATCGCCAATGAATGTGTACAACGCGGCGTGCCCACGTTGTTTATCACTGTCCCCGATCTGCTCGATTCGCTTCGCTTTGCATACAACGATCCCGAAACGACATTCGAGCAACGCTTCGAAGACATTCGCGGCGCAAACCTGCTGGTGATGGACGACTTCGGCACACAGAACGCCACGCCGTGGGCACAGGAAAAATTATTCCAGATCATCAACTATCGTTACATCAACAAGCTGCCGACAGTCATCACCACGAATTTGATTCTCGACGAGATCGAGAGCCGCATCCGCTCACGCTTGCAGGATGCGGAGTTCGTGAAGTACGTCCGCATCACCGCGCCCGATTACCGCCGCCCCACCGAAACGAGCAACCCAGGCATCTCGATGCTGTCGCTTTCGCACGTCAAGGAAATGTCGTTCGGAAATTTTGAAACGCGCGACGACGAGGTCGGCAAGGAAATTGTCACCACAATCATCAAGGAAAGACAAGACCGCTACGGCAGGCCCGTCAAAGACAAAGAGATCGTCCGCGAGAAAGTGACCGCGCAACACGTCAAGCGGTTGCACGAAGCGCTCGACGCGGCTGTGCAATTTGCGGAGAGTCCGAACAGCTGGCTGGTCATTCTGGGACAATCGCACAACGGGAAGACTCACCTAGCCGCGGCGATCGGCAATTATAGACTCCTCCTCGGCGGACAAGCGATTCTTTCCGAAGTTTCGACTCTGCTCGACTACCTCAAAGCGACCTTCCGCCCCAACTCCGACGTGACGTTTGATCGCCGCGCCTACGAGATCCGCACCACGCCCCTACTCATGCTCGACGATTTGAAGGAAAGCGGCATCTCATCCGTGTGGGCGGAGGATAAACTGCACCAGATACTGAATCACCGCTATTACGCCAACCTGCCGACAGTCATCACGTCCACGCTCGACCCCGAATCCTTTGCGAAGAGTTATCCGAGTTTGTGGAATAAGCTGCTCGACACGAGCAAATGCCAAATCTGCGTGATTGACATGCCGCCGTATCGCAAGTCTGCGAAGGGGAAGAAGGCGGTGGGAACAAAGAAAAAAGGATAAAGAAACGAATAAGCAGTGGACGATTTTTTCTTCCGCCTTGTATACACTGACAAAATTCGATTCAAGCATGTGTTATTGCTTTTAGCATTAATTTTGGTTCTGGCACGAGGCGCAAGCATCGCGCTTGAGCATTTGCAACGACGGGAACTCGCGCAACGCCTCAATATAGCCGTAGATTCTCCCTATCTGGATACTCAGTCGTTTCCTGAAAATTATTTTTGGGAGACTCTTAAGGAGGGTATGACCAAAAAAGAAGTCCATGAAATCGTGAAAGGATATGAGCTTGTGCTTCATTGTCCACGCTACGCCGAAATCTACTACTATTACAGCGATCAAACCGATAAAGCCGTACGCTTTGAGATACTTTACGATGAGGATGGAAAATTCACTAAACTAATGGGAGAAGGTGATAGCAATACTCTTGATGACTATGGATGTGTCCCAGGTCTACTGGGTGAGCCCTAAAATAACAACAGCAACTCCGATAGTCGAATTTACTGCGTGATTGACATGCCACCGTATCGCAAGTCCGCAAACGGGAAGAAGGCGGCAGCGAAGAAAGGCCGCGGCTAAGATTAGTTTTTACGGAGAGTCCATATGCCAGCGAAAAAGCAATCAAACAAAAAACTTAAGCGCGTACAATTCTCAAAAGAATCGACGGCAGAAATGATCGTTTCTCATATCAGAAGAGTACAGGACGAATGGGCGCTGAAGAATCCTGAAAAGGCACATCGCTTGTATCCAAAGGTTTTTGACGAAACAGGAAAACGTATCGGACCAGAGGATTATGACGAGACGGAAAAACGCATCAAACCGAAGGTGCGCAAAACAAAGAAAAAATAGCCCAGCCGCTACGCTTTCTTTAATCTGCCGACGGTGATCGCCTCCACGCTCGACCCCGAGTCCTTTGCGAAGAGTTATCCGAGTTTGTGGAATAAGTTGCTGGATACAAGCAAGCGCCAAATCTGCGTGATTGACATGCCGCCGTATCGCAAGTCCGCGAAGGGGAAGAAGGTCACTGGGAAGAAAGGGAAATAGAGAAGTTCGTTGGATGGCATCTTATGAAAAGTACAACCGAATCAGGTTTTCGGATCGTTTTTTTGGTTACTACACTAATAAGCACGTTGGCAAGTTGTAATGCAATAGATTCGTTATCAACAAACACACCAACTTCGAATTGGCAACCATTACCAACATATCTCTATGACGCCCCCACTTCCAATACATCTTCATACACACATTACACTCCTTCAAAAACTTTTGAGTTCCATCTAGAGTTCGATTATCCAAGTCATTGGTTATTGACTGAACATATCAATGAAATAGGATGGGCTTCTATTTTTTTAGCAGATCCACGAATTCTAACCCTGCCAACCCCATATCCTGATGACCATCATCCAATCCCACATGATTTTGGAAATATCGCGATCTGGAGTCAGCCCAGCAATCCTGGACAAACCCCTGACACCGAACTCCAATCACATAAACAAAGTTATACTCAGATCCCCTGGCGATTGACCATATTAAGTGACTATAAAACTAAAATAGATGGGTATGACGCTGGTGTGTTGGAATATCTAAGTGACGACCCTGAAGATTCGCCTTCATTGATGTTTATTAGAAGGATATTCATTGTCGTCAACGACCAGATGTATGAAATCTACTATTCGGTAGCAGAAAAAGAGCGTGGCGGAGAATTTGAGCAGGGATTTGAGCATTTTTTCAATAGTTTGAAGATCGTGCCATAAATAGAAACAGGCTCCCCGTCGAAATGACGTAGGAGCCTGTTTTGTTGTCTTCGGCGTTAGAGAACGCCGACTACGCAATTAAATCCCGCTAAAAATCCCCATCTCGCCTGTTGGAGTGTAGCCGGGGAACACGGACGCGACATCGGCGTTGCCAAGTCGTCGTGAGAGGAGTTCGGTGAGGACTTGGCGATAGTCGGTGGTGATGGCGAGGTCGGCGTGGTCGTAGAGTTGGTCGTTGTGCAAGCCGGGCCACGCGCCGTAGACTTGTCCGCCGTTGACGCCGCCGCCGAGGGCGAACATCACGTTGCCGTGACCGTGATCCGTGCCGTAGGATTCGTTTTGCACGAGGCGGCGACCGAATTCGCTGATGACGACGACCGATAATTTATCGGTGTAGCCCGAGTCGAGATCGAGATAAAAGTTGGAAAGACCCGAAGCGAGATTGCCGAGCAAGTCCGCGATGTAGCCGCCGTCGCCGTCGTTTTCGTACTCGTGCGTGTCCCAGCCGCCGTAATCCACGGTGGCGACGCGCAGACCCGTTTCGAGTTTGATCATGCGCGCCACAGTTTTGAGTTGCTGGCTAAGTTCGTCGTCGTTGTAGCGCGCGCCGTTGGATGGTTGGTAATCCTGTTCGACGATGGGGCTGACGATATCGAGCGACTCGAGCGTGCGCGCGCCCGCGCGATGGAGGAGAGTCTCGCCTGTGTACATTTGTCGCAGAGCGGATTGATGCGACGCGGCGAGACCGTTATCCCAGAGCGAAAATTCTGAGGGATCGTTCAAGTTCACGGTCGGGACAAAATTCAACAGCGACGACGGCGCGCCCGATGTGGAGAGCGCGGGCAAAATGGACGAGACCCCGCTCGTTTGCAGGTGACGCGTGATCCAGCCTGAGGTGGTGCTTTTTTGCCCAGGCGTGCCAAGCTCGATGTATTCCATCGCGTCGAAGTGACTGCGCGTATCGTAGTTGAGTCCCACCGCGTGGACGACCGCCATCTTGCCTTGCTGGTACAGTCCATGCAACGGGGCGAGGGCAGGATGCAAACCGAATTGGTCGTTGAGCGGCAATAGATTGCTGATCTTGATGTTGGGACGCGCGAGTTCGTAGTAGCCGCGGTCGTCGCCAGCACGCGGCGGGACAACGTTGAGCGCGTCCCAGCCGCCGCGCAGAAAGACGACGACGAGCGTGTCGGTTGGGTTGTCTTGTTGCGAGAAGGCGAGATTGCTCAAGCGCGCGCCAGCCAGTTCGGCAATGGCGGCGGAGCATCCCTGTAAAAAGTTTCGGCGTGAGTATTTTTGTGGAGGCATGAGAGGTATCCTTGGCGGTTTTTTAGTCACAGAGATCACAGAGTTCACTGAGAAAAATCTCAAAATCTCTGCGCGCTCTGTGGCTAATCATCTTTATTTCCATTGAAAGTCGGGGCTCATGAGGATGACTTCGACCATGGCTGGCAAAACGTAATTGATGTGATCTTGATCGAGTTCGTCTTGCGGACCGTATTCCTGCGCCATCACCGCGATGACCGCCGCGCGGTCCGCGTCGGACATGGGGCGGTTGAGGAGGCGCGGAATCCAAAAGTCCGCGAGAGATGCGGCAGTGCGCAGGTCGGCGGGAGTCTGCGCGACGACGTCCGTCCGAATGACGCGTTGTTGTTCCTCGTCGTCCATCCAATTTTGCGAAATGCCGACGGCAAAATTCCAGCGATACAACATGGACATCGAATTCGCCCACGCTTCTTTCACGTCGGGGTAGCCGTCGGGCGGACGTCGCTCGAACATGGCTTGCCCCATCAACGAACACATCCACGGGATGCCGCCGGGGAGTTTGGTGAAGTCAGTGTTGAGCGCGCGCATCATCGAGATGACCGCTTCGATCGGACGTTTGATCTTTGCGCCCCACGTGGAACGGAATTCAGGCGAAAGCAGAATCGTCTCGACCACGCGCTTGAGTTGATCGGGCGCGGAGCGGTTGTCCATAAAAGTTTGCGCGGCAGCTTCCACGATTGAATCAGGCGGATTGTCCGAGATGAAGCGGCGGGCAAGTTTGCGCGAGATGAAGCGTGCCGTGCCCGGATGATATGCGAGCAAATCCAAAACGTCGCGTCCATCCTGCATATCGGGTTGGTCGGCGGGGATATATTTTCCGAGAATCAATTTGTTGAAGCGGTCGTGCCAGGGCTTGTAATACAAAAAGCGACCAGTCTTTTCGACGCCGTCTTCGTATTCGTAGATGTCGTCGTCCACGCGCCAGCCTGTGAGCGCCCGCGCCGATTCGTACACGTCGTTGTCCACGTAGCCGATGGAAATTCCGTTGGCGTCTTTCTGAACAAGATTCGGATCGAGCACGCCGAGATAATTTTCCGCGCCGAGCGTATGCAGTTCGAACAATTCACGCGCAAAGTTTTCGTTCGGTCCCGCATCAGATGAATTGTTTTGATTCAAGTAATACAACATCGAGGGATGCGTCGCGACCGCTTCGAGCATTTGGCGGAAGTTGCCGAACATGTGCGCGCGCAACACGTCGCGGTTGTACGACGCCAGCATCGGCACGCCGTCGTCCTGCCAGAAATACACGTTGAAATGGTTGTGCCAAAAATCAGCGAGCACTTCCACGAGTTGTTTTTTGCTGTACACCGCGCGCAGGAACGACGCGTCCACCAATTCATACGCGGGTTTGGAATACCAATCCCAGTATGCCTCATCGTTTGAGTCATATTGATTGTTCGCGATGTGTTCGAAATACAATTCGTCCTGCGTTTTGTGAAGAGTTTCAAAACCCGCCGCGTTGTAACGCGCTTCGAACTCGCTATCGTCAATCGTTTCGGGATTCAATTGTTGCGCGACGTATGCGCGCAAGCGTTCATCGTCGGTCGCGCCGAGCGCGTTGAACGCTTCCACTTCGCCGGGGCGCGGTCCGTACGCCATTCGATTCAACGCGATGATTCCCAACTCGACGGGCGGGAGGACAGGTTCAGGTGGGACTCCCGTCGGCTGGATGGGGACAACCCGCGTCGGGTCCGGAAGGGGAACCTGTTCCGGCGCGCAAGCCGTGATCGCCGCCGACGCGCCCGCGGCTCCCGCGAACGCGCCCATCAACTTGAGGAAGTCGCGGCGGTTCATCTTTGGTTTTTGTTGAAGCATGGATTTATCTCCTCATTGGAAGGATGCCGAAGTGTATCAAAGTCTTTTTCAATTGAGAAATCACCCATCGGTTTTATGAATAGTTGCCGTCATTGCGAGCCCGAAGGGCGAAGCAATCTCCAACACAATGACGCGATTATTCGAACACTTCCCCAAACGCTTTCACAATTTCTTCCTTCACTCGCGCCATTGAGGGCGGATCGGAAAATAAATCCGCCAGCGAAACGACCGGCTCGTCCTGCAACCCGCAAGCGATGATGCCATCCCAATATTCCATATCGGGATTCACATTCAACGCAAAGCCGTGACGCGACACGCCGCGCGCGTCCACTTTGACGCCGATCGCCGCGATCTTGGCGGGCTTCTTCCGATCTTCCGGCGAACAGCGCGGACAGCGCGAATGCACGTCGGCTTGAATCCACACGCCGGTGAGTCCGGGGCGCTGTCCCGCCGCGAGACCGAGGTTCGCGAGCGCGGTGATGATCACTTTTTCGAGGTTGCGGACGTAGCCGACGTAATCAGCATCGGGGATTCTCCCCTCACCCCCATCCCCTCTCCCGTTGGGAGAGGGGAGTCCCTCACCCCTTCCCCTCTCCCGCTGGGAGAGGGGAATCAGTGGAATTAACGGATACCCCACCAACTGACCGGGTCCGTGATAAGTCACGTCGCCGCCGCGATCCACCCAGTGGATGGCGATTCCTTTTTCTTTCAGTTGCGCTTCGCCCCACAGCAAATTTTCCTGTTTGCCGCGCCGACCGAAGGTGTAGACGTGGGGATGTTCGAGCAGGAGAAGCGTCGGCGCGCGCTTGCCCTCCGCGATTTCCGCCGCGTACTGATCCTGCAATTTCCACGCGGTTTCGTATTCGATCAAGCCGAGATCGAGAACGTCAATTTGCATTCTTCAACTCTTTTTATTCGACGCATTCCACTTTTCAAAATTCCCCAATCCATCGTACGCCGCGTATTTATACGTATCCGCGAGCGTGGGATAGTTATAGACCGCGTCGATGAAAACGTCTATCGAGCCGCTTGCCATCATCACGTGTGACGCGATATGAATCAATTCCGACGCCTGCTCGCCGATGATGTGCGCGCCGAGCAATTTCTTATCCGCTGTGGCAAAGACAAGTTTGATCATGCCGCTCATATCGCCGATGATCTGTCCGCGCGCGTTGTGTTCGTAGTATGCGCGTCCGACAAGGCACGGAATATTTTTGGCACGGCATTCATCCTCGGTCAAACCCACTGACGACATTTCGGGAATCGTATACACCGCCAACGGCAGAACGGATGACATCCGTTCCTTGTATTCCAAATCGAAGGCGTGCACCATCGCCACGCGCGCCTGCTCCATTGAGGTGGATGCCAGTGCGGGGAAACCGATCACGTCGCCTGCGGCGTAGATGTTCGGCACGCTCGTCTGATATTTTTCGTTGACGATCACGAGACCGCGATTGCCAAGCGTAATGCCGATCTGCTCCAGACCCAATCCCTGCACGTTGCTTTGCCTGCCAGCAGAGATCAACGCTACGTCGAATTCCATCTCGCCCGCTTGTTCCAACGTCAGATGGACGTGATGTTCATGGCGCGAGATTTCGGTCATCTTTTCGCCAAGCGCAAAATGCAAACCGATCAGGGACAGTTGATAGCGCAGTCGTTCGATAATCTCCGAGTCGATGAAAGACAGGATGCGTTCCTTCGATTCGATCAAGGTTACGTCCACGCCGAGCGCGGCAAAGATCGAAGCGTACTCGGAGCCGATCACGCCGCCGCCAACGACCGCCATCGTTTTGGGGATGCGGTTCATCCGCAGGATCGTGTCCGAGTCGAAGATCAAGTCGCCGTCGAAGGGAATCTCCGGCGGATGGTGCGGAGAAGAGCCGGTCGCGATCAGGATGAAATCTGCCGCGAGAGTCGTTTCGCCTTTTGGAGATTCGACGCGCACCGTGTGGGCATCCACCAGCGAGGCATTCCCGTGAATCAAGTCAATGTTGTGGCGTTGCAGATTCCGCTCGATGATGTGACGCTCTTTGTTCACCACTACATGCTCGCGATGCATGAAATCTTTGACCGAGAGATTTTCTTTCAGTGAATAATCAATGCCGTACAACCCACGTTGACGGATGCCCGAAAAATACAACGCGGCTTCGCGTAAAGTCTTCGATGGGACGGTGCCGGTGTTAATCCCCGCGCCGCCTACGTGTTCAGCACGTTCGATGATTGCCACCCTTTTACCGAAATACGCCGCCTGCGCCGCGCCCTTCTCCCCTGCGGGTCCGGAGCCGACGACAATCAAGTCGTAGCGTTCCGTTGTCATTGCCTTTGACCGAATATCCTGCGATACAGATCCGACTCGAGCGCTCCGTTCGGATCACAGCGTTTTTTGAGTTTTTTGAATTTGGCGATTGCCTCGTCGCCCAAAAACCGTCTCGCGCTTTCGGCGGTCGTCTCGCTATTTTTAGCGAAATAGAACCGCCCGCCCGCGTCGAGAACGATTCGGTCGAACTCTTGCAGCATCGCGCACAGCCGTCCGCGATTCGAGTCGGTCACTTTGAAGTCCAGCGCGAGCGAAAAACCGTCCACGCCGTGGGTTAGTAGGAATTTATCCGGGCGGTGACGCTTCGTCACTCCCAAATACGACGGCAGTCCGCGGCGTTGTGAAAGTTGCAGGAGTTCACGCCATGCATCCTCCGCCGTCTCTTTGGGCAAAAACGACTGATATTGGATCAAGCCTCCCCGTCCGAACGATCGTTCCCAATCCGGCACATAATCCAGCAAGAAGTGAAATTCCGCATGAGATTGCCGGAACGTATGTTTTCGCAAAGAAGCGATATATTTTGCAAAATTGACCGCCCGCCAACCGAGGTTATTCACGAACGGATTCATGAAATAATGCAACAGCGATTTGGGCATCACGCCGAAGAGGCGATCGGGCAAATGCTGATACGAAAGTTTTAACGTCTCTTGCACGTTTGGGTCTTCGCCTTCTTTCAAATTCCGCGCCGCATGGATCTGCCCGCGTCCCAAACTCCGCCCACCGGGAAATGTATCGAGCCAGCCGACGATGTAATCGTTTTTCGGCGCGTTTTCCAGCAAGTCATTCAGATGTTCATGCAGATCATGCACGGGGCGCGCGTCCACTGAAATAAGCCCGGAGTAAATGCGTTTCATTTGCAACGTGATCGAAGTGAAAACGCCCAACATTCCCAGTCCGCTGATCATCGCGTAGAACAGATCGGCGTTCTTCTTCGGCGAGCAAGTGACCAACGCGCCGGTCGGAAGCATCGCGGTACATTCGACGACATGCTCGCCGATGGTACCGACTTGAAAATTATTTTTGCCGTGAATGTTTGCCCCGAGACATCCGCCCAGAGTTGTTTTCATCGTGCCGGAGACAACGGGAGGCCACCAGCCATCCGGTTCGACGCGTTGCCACAATTGTTCGAGCGTGACGCCGGACTCGCATCGTATCACGCCGGAGACGGGATCCCACTCTTCGATCTGGTTCATCCCCTGCATATCCAACACAATGCCGCCACCGTTGAGCGACGCGTCGTTATAACTGAGCCCTGTGCCGCGCGCGGCAATTTTCAAGCCGAATTTTTTCGCAAGTTGAAAGGCTTCGTAAATATCTTCAGTCTGTTTGATCGCTATGCGATAGGAAGGCGCTCTAAGCGAGTGACCGAAATTTTCAAGTTGAGCAAAGGTGTTATGTAGGTTGAAAGACATGGCTAAAAGAGAATTAGAAGATCGGTGAACTCTCCAAACATCAGCGGTTTAGAAAGATAATCTTCTGAAAATAAACGACGGCGTATGTTGAATCGCCAGCATGATCCAGCGCCAGATAGACGCGGTGTAGATGACTTGTTTGCGCCTCTTCATTGCTTTCACGATGTGGTTTGCGGCGACAGTCGGTTCGATGGCAAACGGCGTCGGACCAGACGCGGCTTTGAGCATCTCCGTTTTCATGAAACCCGGTTTGACCGTCAACACGTTCACGCCGTGACGGGTCAGCCGGTTTCGCAACGCTTCGAGATATGTGGTCAACCCGGCTTTGGAGGTGTTGTAACCGGGATTGCCCACGCGTCCGCGATCTCCCGCAACGGATGAAATGCCGAGGATCTGTCCCGCTTTGGCAGACTGGAACATTTCAGCAATTGGGGTGAGCCACGCCATCGCGCCGATGAGATTGACCTCGATCATTTGTTTATCGTTCTCGAAGTTGTATTTGTCCAGGCCGCCGGGCGGGAGGTTCACGCTGGCGACGTAAATGACCAGGTCCAAGCCGCCCAAGTCCGCGACGATTCGTCGAAGCAGAGTTGGAACTTCATCGAAGTGGCTCACGTTATGAACGTAAGCCCAAGCTTGCCCGCCTTGCGAGTTGATTTCCTGACAAAGCGCGTCCAGTTTATTTTGACTGCGAGCGATCAGGGCAAGCGAATATCCCTCTTGCGAAAGTTTGCGGGCAAGCGCGGCGCCAAGTCCATCTGAGGCGCCGAGGATGAGTCCGCGTCGGCGTGGATTCAGTGGAGTGGCAGAGACAGGTTTGGCTGGGAAAGACACGTTACCTCCAAATGTGGGGCTGTCTCCATTGTAGCATACCAAATATGGACGGGCTGTAACGGGCGTGTAATCTCATAATTATGACATCGTGAGTATAATGAATCGATATGCGTAGGACAAAAGAGCCTACAATGTACGATTAAGATGTGATTAAATGCCTGTCGGGCAAAGTTAAGAATGGGAAACATCCAACACAACATATTCGATGAGACGCGCAAATCGTTGATCGAACAGGGGGCGTCTCCAACCGATTCGGAGCATCTGCTCGGATTACTCGATATACTTTTAACTTCATTGGACCGATACGAACCCAGAAGCGCTAGAGCGCCGAAACTGCTTGCCCGGCAGTTGATCGAGAACCGCGCGCTGCTTTCTCTGCTCAAACAACAGACCGAAGAACTCGAAGCGCTCAAGAAGTTGAGCATCAATCTGACTTCCAGTCTCGATCTGTCCGATGTGCTGGATGCTGTTGCCGCGGAAGCCATGCGCCTGATAGACCAAGCGCGCGATGTGAATATTTTTCTCTACAAGAACCATCGCATCTCGTTCGGCGCGGCGCTCGATTCGGACGGCGCGCGCAATAAACCGTGGTCGAAGCCGCGCTCGAACGGAATCACCTACACTGTGGCTCGCAGTGGGGAAATCACCATCGTGGAAGACATGCAAAATCATCCGCTTTACGCGAATACGCCTCTCGATTGGAGCGGCTCGATCATCAGCATACCGTTAAAATTCAACAACGCTGTAGTTGGCGTTATGAATCTTTCGCGCTTGACCATCGGCGGATTCTCTCCCTCAGAGTTGCGATTGCTGGGATTACTCTCCGATCAAGCCGCGGTGGCGATCTCGAACGCCAGCCTGCATCAGTTGATCAGCCGACAGGCATACAGCGACACGTTGACCGGCTTGCCCAACCGCCGCGCCCTCGACGAACGCCTGGAGGATGAGGTGATATCCGCCCGGCGAAACAATTATTCCTTTGCCGTGATCATGATGGACCTCGACGGTTTCAAATCCATCAACGATACCTACGGACATTCGACCGGCGACGAAGTGTTGAAGCTGGTCTTCAATCAGATGGCACGCGGCGTGCGCAACACGGATTTCCTGGCGCGCTACGGCGGCGATGAATTGACACTGATCCTCAGCCAGTCCGACTTATCTTCCGCGCAGATCGTCACTGCCAAGATCCTCGAAGGGATGAAAAATATCAAATATACGCTACCTGACGGTAAACGCCTAACGTTAGGAATCTCCGGCGGGATCGCGCTCTACCCCATCCACGGGCAGATCGGCGCCAACCTTCTGCGCGCGGCGGATGCGGCGCTCTATCACGCCAAGAAATATCAAAAGGGAACCTTTCAGATCGCATTGAGCACGACCGGTCCTTTATCCGCAAACCCGCGCAATGACGAACAATAAGCCTCCCTGCCGCCTTTCGGGGGTTATAATCCGCAAGTTCAATATCACAAGCCGCATTACGGAGGAAGCATCATGGCTCCCAAAATCAAAATCATCCTCAATCCTATGGCAGACATGGGCAACGCTTGGCGCGTGGCACGCGACCTGCGATCTATCACTGAGCAACATGGCAACGTAACATGGAGCGGAACAGTGTATCCAGGTCACGCGATCGAATTGGCGCGGCAAGCCAGCGAGGAAGGATACGACCGAATCATCGCCATGGGCGGCGACGGAACTGTCCATGAAGTGATCAACGGCATCATGCAAGTCCCTGAAAACAATCGCCCGATTCTCGGAGTCGTCCCCGTCGGCTCGGGCAACGACTTCGCGCACGGCATCGGCGCGACGAAAAAATCGGACCAAGCCCTGCGCCGCGCCCTCGACGGCGAACACTCCACCGTTGACCTCGGCTTGATGACCGACGGCAACGGGCGCAAAGAATATTTCGACAACACGCTCGGCATCGGCTTCGGCGCGACAGTCACGATCCGTTCGCATCGTCTCCCCCTCCTGCGCGGCTTCCTCATGTATCTCACGTCGGTCGTGCAAACCATCATCATCGATCACAACCCGATCAAAATGCAGATCGAAACCGACACCGAAAAATGGGAACAAAAAGTCATCTACCTCGTGCTGTGCAATGGTCCACGCGAGGGCGGCGGTTTCCTCATCGCGCCTGAAGCGAAAATTGACGACGGCGCGCTCAATTTCGCGATGATCACCGACGTCAGCCGCCTGATGATGTTCCGCATCCTACCTGAAGTGATGAAAGGCACGCATGGTCGCTTCAAAGAAGTCAAAATGGGCACGTGCAAAAAATTCTCGCTCACCGCTGACCGCCCGTTGTACATCCACACCGATGGCGAAATTTTTTCAGGTCCTGGCACCGACATTCGCAAAGTCAGTTTTGAAGTTTTGCCGAACGCGTTGAAGGTCGTGCGCGGCTAATTATCCACAGTAAACAGGTAGACACGTACACAAGTAGACAGGTACAATGCTTGTGTACGTGTTTTCTTGTATACCTGTTTACTTTCGCCGCCATGCCCGACCTCACCCACTCCCTCCTCAAACAAGATCTCGGACACCTCCGCATCATTGCGGATTTTTGGGGACTCGAACTGGACTCAACGGATGCCGATTCCGCGCGGGATGAACTAACCGCTTCTCTCCTCGACGTCAACCTGCTCGCCGAACTTTTAGATTCTCTCCCCCCCAAAGCGGACTCTGCGCTCGCCGCCCTCAGCGCTTCCAACGGACGCATTCCCTGGGCGACCTTCACGCGTCAATTCGGCGACATCCGCGAGATGGGCGCGGGCAAACGCGACCGAGAGAAGCCGCATATCCATCCGATTTCAACGTCGGAGATTCTGTTCTATCGCGGCTTATTGGCGCGGGCGTTCTTCGATACAGATAAAGGCTCGCAAGAGTTTGCTTACATTCCCGATGATTTACTTCAATTGATTAGCCACAAAGACACAGAGACGCCGAGAAAAAAACAAAAAGAATCTCCACTTCTCCGCGACTCGGCAGCACAAGAAGAACCGCTCGGTCGCCCTGCATCTCCCGCCGAAAAGGGAAAAGAGATTCTCGCGGACGATTCCATCCTCGACGATGCCACGACGATGCTTGCCGCGTTGCGAATGGGTAAGTCAAATTGGCAATTTGACCTACGACTCGCCGCATTGCTTACCTCTGCAAAGTTGATCGAGAATAACAGCATCCACGCCGAAGCGGTAAAAAATTTCCTCGAAGCCTCTCGCGCCGACGCGTTGACAATGCTCCACGCGGCATGGATGGAAAGCGACACATTCAACGAACTCAAACTCATGCCGAGCCTCGTCTGCGAAGGCGAGTGGACAAACCAACGGCAAGAGACGCGTGAATTTCTGTTGAACCTGCTCGACGCAATCCCCGAAGGGAAATGGTGGAGCCTGAGTGCCTTCATCCGCGACATCAAACAGAAATACGCCGACTTTCAACGCCCCGCAGGTGATTACGATTCGTGGTTCATCAAGCGAGCCTCTGACGGACAATTTCTACGCGGCTTCGAGTCGTGGGATCATGTGGACGGTGCGCTGATTCAATTCTTTATCACGAAAATTTTGCACTGGCTGGGGCAAGTGGATTTGTCGTTTGCAGAAGGAGCGGAGGAGGCGACGGCTTTTCGAGTGTCATCGTTTGAGGGGAAGAAAGAAGAAAGAGGAAAAATTGTCGCTTCATCGAATGGCAAGATCAGCATCGAACGAACTGCTCCACGGGTTGTTCGTTATCAGATTGCGAGATTTTGTGAATGGGAGGAACGCGTTGGTCGAGTAGCGGAGCGTATCGAGACCAAAGGTGATAAATATAAATACCAGATCACGGCGCAATCGTTGAAGCATGCGAAGGAGCAGGGATTGAAAGCCGAGCAATTGCTTTCGCTGTTGGTCAAGCACACGGATGGGAAAGTCCCGCCGCCGCTGGTGAAAGCGCTGAAGCGTTGGGAAGCCAAAGGCACGGAGGCGCGGGTGGAGACTCAAACCGTCCTACGGGTGAGTCAGCCAGAAGTGTTGGAAGAGATGCGTAAGTCACGGGCGGGAAAATTTTTGGGCGAGGTATTAAGTCCCACAGCGGTCATCGTCAAAAGCGGAGCCATCCAAAAAGTGATGGAAGCGATGATCGAGTTGGGGTTGTTTGCAGACGATCTGTCATTGCGAGCGAACGAAGTGAGCGAAGCAATCTCCGACACGACGGGGGGATTGCTTCGTCGCGACGAACGCTCCTCGCAATGACATAATCTTTGGAGGTAACATGTCAAAAATTGATTGGCTCACGCAGGAACTTGACGGATTGAAAGAACAGGGATTGTACAACCGCATCCGCACGATCGGATCGGCGCAGGGCGCGCGGCTCGTGGTAGATGGCAAGGACGTGTTGAATTTTTGCTCGAATAATTATTTGGGTTTGGCGAACCATCCGAAGTTGGTCGAGGCGGCGAAAGAGGCGACGAAAAAATTCGGCGTGGGTCCCGCCGCCGTGCGGACGATCGCAGGCACGACCGACCTGCACGTGCAACTCGAACAGCGGCTCGCAAAGTTCAAAGGCGCGGAAGACGTCATCACGTTTCAATCAGGCTTCACCGCCAACCTCGGCGCGATCTCGGCGTTGGTCGGCAAAGAGGATGTGATTTTTTCGGATCGATTGAATCACGCGTCGATCATTGATGGATGCCGACTCTCGGGCGCGAAGATCATCGCGTACGAACATAACGACGCGGGCGCTTTGGAGGATGCGATCAAAGAACACGCTTCATCCCACCGCCGAAGCCTGATCATCACCGACGGCGTTTTCAGCATGGACGGCGACATCGCCCCCCTGCCCGCCTTGTATGAGGTCGCGCAGAAATACGACATTTTGTTGATGGTGGATGACGCACACGGCGAAGGCGTTTTGGGAAAAGGCGGGCGCGGCATCGTGGATCACTTCGGCTTGCACGGAAAAATTGACATTGAAGTCGGCACGATGTCAAAGGCGTTCGGCGTGGTCGGCGGGATGGTCGCGGGGAATAAAACCATCATCGAATGGTTGCGTCAGCGCGGACGCCCGTTCCTGTTTTCGTCGGCGGTCACCGCGCCCGACGCGGCGGCATGTCTCGCGGCGGTTGACCTGCTCGAAGAATCAACCGAACTCGTGGATACACTTTGGGACAACGCGCGTTATTTCAAAGAAGAAATGAAGAAACTGGGATTCAATACGGGCGTCAGCGAAACGCCCATCACGCCCGTGATGCTCGGCGAAGCGCCGCTCGCCCAACAATTCAGCCGCGAACTGTTCGAGGAGGGAGTCTTCGCCATGTCCATCGGATTCCCCACCGTGGCGAAAGGCAAGGCGCGCATCCGCGTGATGATCTCCGCCTCGCATGACCGCGATGATCTGGGTCAGGGGTTGGAGGCGTTTGCGAGGGTTGGGAAGAAACTTGGAGTCATCTAGTCGGATGGTCGAATAGTCGCAAGTTGACGGTTCAGAGGCAACCATGAAAACAGGAAACCAATCGTTTGAAAACAGCCTGCGATGCTTACAACATCCGCTCACTTTATTGAGCATTGCGTTGCTGTTGCTCAACGATCACGTTTTCAAAACCGTCAGTCCCTCGTGGCTGACGGGGAAATTGAGCGATTTCGCAGGGTTGTTCTTTTTCCCATTCATCGTCGCGGCTGGCTTGAGCGTTTTACTTTCAAAGTTCAATTTCACGCCGCGCGTTGTTGGGCAAACCTCATTCGCGCTTGTCGCGATCTGGTTTCTCCTCCTCAAAACATTTCCGTTCGCCAATTCGCTGACAACACAATTCGCATCCTCCTTCGTAGGTTATCAAACACAATTCAGCCTCGATTGGACAGACCTCATCGGGCTGACCGCGATGCTCCCTGCATGGAGGCTTTGGAATCAAAGCCGACAATGGAAGCGGAGCAGATTCGCCTATGTCGCTCTGTCTATTGGGGTATTTGCATCAATTGCTACCTCACCTGTAGCGCCTACCATTACGACAGTTACGCACCTCAAAGAAAAGAATGGATCTGTCTTTGCATTCGACATGAATATGGACACAATGGCGGCTAGTAAAGATGGCGGAAAATCGTGGGAGCGGGTGTACGATTCTGACTTTGAACTTCCAAGCGAGTATGCCTCCCTGCCAATCGTTGAATGTGCGACAAATTATCCAAATGAATGCTATCGAATCAACGGCGATGAGATCGTCGAACACTCGAAAGATGGAGGCACAACATGGGAAATTTCGTGGGAATTACCCGCTGACAGGGAAATATTTTTCGAGCGCGCTAATCCAGATATGGATCTCGGTCCCTATGACATGTTGATCGTCCAACGGGGAAATCAAGAATACGTGTTGGTTGCCGTAGGAGAAGAAGGCATCCTGCGAAAAGAATTGCCAGACGGCGAATGGGAAAGAATCAAAGTGGAAAATGCCGAACCTACGCCGTATCGTTCGACCAGTATATCCGATGCGATTGCACTGACGTACAGGGAAATAATTATTTGGTTTATGTTATCCATCTTTGCATTTCACATTGCGTGCTGGCTCGTTTGGTCGGCGGCATCCAAGTTTTCATCTGAACCGCTCGACAAACTCCAATGGATATTTTCACCTGCCTTATCGCCACTGGCGGGAATGCTCATTAGCGCTTTGCTTATTCTTCTAATAGGCTTGATCGCAACTGCAATAACTCAACTTCTGCCGTTTGTCTTTGGCGATTATGACGTGGTGATGACCTTGCTTATCCTCCTTGGTCTTTGCGCGCTAGCAACGCTGGCATTCATTCCAGGCACAATCATTCGGCTGTTGAAAAAATGGAGAGTCCTGCTCGTCGCAAATGGTTACGCCCCTGAGACTGCAACGCAATTAACCTGGCTCGTCTACCTATTCCACCTGACCGTGTTCCTTGCAGGTTGTTTGGTTTGGATCCTGTGGGCAATGGGTGGGATTGCGAGATACGAGGTCGCAATGATCTTCGCTTTAATATCAACTTGTGTAATCGCGCTGATTTTCTTCAGGAAGATCAAGGGACTATCAAAACAAATTGGCTCTCCTCCGAGCATAGAATGAACTCAAAATAGCAATGCGACAATTAGGGCGGAAAGACTCCGCCCCTACCGCCGTCTTCTCTTCTTCCTCCCTCTCATCATCGCCGCTTCGATCCATGCCGCGAGCGGTTCGGGGGGCGGATACGGTTGAACGTCGAACGATTCTTTCCCGCACAAAGATAACACGTGGTTCGCGGCTTCGAGGCCTGTGACGCAGGCGCGCTCCAAAAAGAAAGCGGGAGTTTCATGCCGCACCCAATCGCCCGCGCAGAAAAAATTTTCCCACGGCGTTTCGATTCCCAAATGTGTGCCGCGTGCGCCCAGCGCGGGCAGAGTGTGAGTCGCGGCGTTGCGTTGCACGTGCGGTTTGATGAGATGCCCTTTCAATTCGGGGAAGGCGCGATAAAAATCGGTCAACACATTGGTCAGAAGAACGGCATCCGATTGTTTCAACGCGTCTTCGGGTCCGTATACGTGCACTTCAATGCACGCGCCGCCCGCTTCAGCGCTCCACTTGCGATACTCGTCATAAATTTTATCGAGCCAGAAAAAATTGTGCATCACAAAATCGCCGCTGAAAATTCCCGCCTCGGGATGTTTGCGCGGTTGTTTGCCGAACCACAAACGAATCACCGCGTGACCCAATCCATGCGGGAAGAACAAACCGTCGGCGGGGAAACTGTTGCGGATGATGGACTCAGCCGAAGGTGAGTCTGAAGCGAGGATGACGAAGCGGGATCGAATCGAAGCGGGGATTCCATCCGACTCAAGGTGCGCGATCCAATCCCCATCTTTATCCACACGCTTCACTCGGGACTTCAACCTGATCTCGCCTCCGTATTGCTTTATCGCCACCGACAATTTTTCGCACACATCGCCGCCGCCGTTGGGAAGATATTCGAACCGCCACGCGTCGCGTCGCATGACCGTGTAAAAACGGAGGAACGCCAGGAAACTCGCCAACGGCACATCATCGGGATTCGTGGACAAGCCGTTGCGCGTGAGACCGAAGAACAACGCGCGGAACGCGGGCCCCCAGCGTTTGAGCGATTTGCCAAACGTCAGTCCTTCAAGCGGCTGATCTTCGACAAACGGATCAATGCCGATGGACATGAGGATTATCCCCCACACATGAAACAGCGACGCCCAATCGCTGAGGCTGAGCATCCACATAAATTTTGGATGGAACAACAAAGGGAGGTAATGAAGCGGAGCGGGCAACAGGCTGTTGCGAATCATCGATCCGATGCCCACCCGCCCGACGAAGTTACCGCTGCGATAGATCCACTGTTCATCGTTTGCGGGAATCAACTTATCAATGATGCCATGCCGTCGCAACATGGATTTGAAATTCACATACGAAGACCAGACGCCATGCACACCGTGTTCATTCGGGAAGGTCCACCCGTTGATATTGATTTCATCTTTCCCCGAAAGCCTGCCGCCCACGCGTTCACCCGCTTCGAGGATCAACGGTTTGAGTCCGCGTTCGGCGAGGTGGAGCGCGGCGGTGAGTCCAGTCACTCCCCCGCCGATGATGATGGCATCGTGATGATTGTCCATTGCGAGGAATTATAGTGCATCGAAGATGCAGGGATTGTCAACACTTCGTCAATGAGGCATAATTTCATCAGGAGAAAATACAATGGCATCTGCATTCATGGCTTTCCTGCATCACCTGTTCGCGTTCACACTCGTAGCCTGCGTAGTGTACGAATTCATCGCCTTCCGCAAAGGACTCACCATCGAAGAAGCGCGTCGTATCCAGCGCGCAGATTTGTTCTACGGGATTTCGGCGGGATTGTTGTTGATCGTCGGCTTGTTGCGCGTGTTCTTTTTTGAAAAAGGCGCGGCGTTTTATAACCAAAGCCCGTTCTTCTGGGTAAAGATGAACACATTCCTCATCGTCGGTTTGTTGTCCATTGATCCCACCATCCGCTATCTCCGTTGGAATAAGACCATCAAAGAGAACAAAGTACCCGAGATCAGCGACAAGGAATTCAAGCGGACTCGCCTCATCCTCTGGCTGGAGGTGATCGGACTTGTCATCATCATGCTCGCGGCGGCGTTTATGGCACGCGGCATCGGGTTGAGTTGACCCAAGCCCGCTTCTTCCTCAGGGACGGCTGATACCCGTCCCTTTTTCGTTAACGATAGTGCGTCGCACCTTGCTTCACGGAGTTAGCCCCAATCTGTCAGGTGCGACGCACCTTCGCTCCACGTTGAAAAAATTAGCGCCATCTAAATTCTTCTTGATGAAGTATCATTCCCTCCATGCCGCATAAACACGCCGAACACAGCGACTTGATGCAAAACCGCGCCTCGCTGACGCGCTTCGCGTGGTTGTCTATCGGCGCTGCGGTCGCCACAATTGGATTGAAGACTGTCGCATATTTGCTCACAGGGTCGGTAGGCTTACTTTCGGATGCAATCGAGTCGCTAGTGAATCTGGTCGGCGCGGGAATGGCGCTGGGCATGTTGACGATTGCCGCGCGCCCTGCGGACGAGAGTCACATGTATGGTCACAGCAAGGCGGAATATTTTGCCAGCGCGACGGAGGGATTGCTCATCCTCGGCGCGGCGGCGGGAATCGTCGGTGCGGCGATTCAGCGGTTGGTAAATCCACAGGCACTGGAACAGTTGGGGCTGGGGTTGGGCGTGTCTGTTTTGGCGAGCGCGGTCAACTTCCTAGCGGCGCGCAGGTTGACGTCGGAGGGAAAGAAGCGGAATTCCATCACGCTCGAAGCAGACGGGCAACATCTGATGACCGATGTGTGGACGTCGGCAGGAGTCATCCTCGCGGTGGGAATCGTCGCGCTCACTGGTTGGACGATTCTCGATCCGATCATCGCAATCGTTGTCGCGTTGAATATCGTTTGGACGGGTTATCAATTGATGAGCCGTTCGGTTTCGGGTTTGATGGACGCGTCGCTGCCTGCTAAAGAACTTGGTTTGATCGAAGGCGTGATGGAAAAATATCGCGCTCAGCGCGTCTCGTTTCACGCGTTGCTCACGCGCCAAGCGGCGGCGCGGCAATTTGTGTCGGTGCACATGCTCGTGCCTGGCGCAATGACGGTGCACGACGCGCATCACCTCGCGGAAGATTTCGAGTCCGATATTCGCAGCGCCCTCGGCGGCGCGGTGACTGTCTTTACTCATCTCGAACCCGTGGAAGACGAACTTTCGATGGAAGACATCAAACTGGATCGTTGATACAATTTCAAAAGGAGGCTCTCCCATTTTGGACAGGATTTCACTGACAATGAGATTTTTTTGCCACGGATTCACACGGATTTTCGCTGATTTGTTTTCCGAAGGTTCCGTGCAAATCCGTGCAATCCGTGGCTGAGGTATTAGGTTTTCTCGTTAATTACGAAGGAGTCCAAAAGAATACAATATGCCCATTTTCATCACACAAAGTCTCATCGCTGGGATAATCGCGAGTTTCGCGTGTGGACTCGGCGCATTGCCGTTGACGATCAAAGCGTTCGACCTTCGCAAGCATACGGGTCTCGCCTATTCTGCCGCGGGCGGACTTATGTTCGCCGCCTCGGTGTACAACTTGATCTTGCCTGGGCTGACACTTTCCTCTGCCCACATTGAACTTGCCGACGCCGCGCCAATCGTGGTTGGGATTCTTTTGGGAGCGTTGTTCCTCTCGCAAGTGGATACTTATTTTTCACCCGAGCGGCTCCAGCAGGGAAATTGGAAGCGCTGGGGCAACAAAGCCCAAATTCTGATCTTCGTCGCGATGGCGGTTCACAGCATCCCAGAGGGAGTGGCGGTGGGAGTCGGGTATGCCTCCTCCGCAGTGTACGAAAACGATCTCGGAAATTACATCGCGCTCGCCATCGCGTTGCACAACATCCCTGAGGGGCTGGCAGTGGCGGTGCCGATGCGCGCCGCGGGCGCTTCGATCTGGCGATGTTTTTGGGCAGCGTTTTTTACCAGCCTGCCGCAACCGATCGCCGCCGTCCCTGCCGCGTTTGTTTCGTGGCTGTTCCAACCCATCATGCCGATCCTGATGGGCTTTGCCGCAGGAGCGATGATCTTCCTCGTCATCCTTGAATTGATCCCCGAAGCGTTGCACAACTCCACCCCGATCAAAGTAGCGTGGGCGTTTTCCATCGGCTTCTGCGCGATGATCCTCGTTCAGGTGGTGTTGTAAGTGAAAAGCTGGGCAACTCTGTGTTTGCCACAGATCACACGGATTTTCACAAATTGTTTTTTTCCATGAGAATTCGTGAAATCCGTGGCTGAATATTCCGTGTCCGAATATCATCACTCCATGCCTACTTCATCCGCAAACCGAGTCTACTTCCCTAACCTAAACGGGCTTCGCTTCGTCGCCGCGCTGTTGGTAATTATTCACCACATCGAACAGATCAAATACATCTACAATCTGCCGAATGATTTCTCTTCAACCTTCATACAGATCATCGGCGAACTCGGCGTGATTCTCTTCTTCGTGCTGAGCGGATTCCTCATCACGTATCTACTACTTGAAGAAGAGCAAAGAACCAACACCATCGCTATTAAAAATTTTTACATCAGAAGAATCCTGCGCATCTGGCCCCTATATTTTTTCATCGTCTTTCTCGCGCTTGCGATCCTCCCGAACATTCCGCTGTTCGTCCTGCCCGAATACGACAAAGCGACCATCTACGAAGACCTATCCACGAAAATTTTGCTGTACGTTTTCTTTCTTCCGAATCTTGTCTCGCCGTTGCTTGGCGTTGTGCCGTACGCGTCGCTCACGTGGTCCATTGGCACAGAGGAACAGTTTTATCTCCTCTGGCCCCCGATCCTAAAATTCTTCAAAAAATATCGCATGGCGTTGATGTTCGCCATCGTCATTGGCTACCTGCTGTTCGCCCGCGCGCTGTTTTCAAGTCGCACCGATTTCATCCCGTTCAAATACGAACTCAACGCGTTCTGGCAATCGTTCAACATTCCGAGCATGGCGATCGGCGGCTTCTTCGCCCTGCTGTTGCACTCCAAACACAAGGCGCTCAAATTTTTCCTCAACAACTATCTTTTTTATTTTGCCCTCGCCTTCACGTGCATCATGCTCTATCGCGGCGTCTACTTTCCGCACATCACGGTCAACGACATGCCCTTCCCTTATCTTTACAAAGAGTTTTACTCGATCTGGTTCGGCATCATCATCCTCAACTTCGCGGCAAATAAAAATAACTTCATCTCTTTGGAACAAAAACCGATTCGCTACCTTGGCAAGATTTCATACGGACTCTACATGTACCATCCCATCGCCATCGTGCTTGCGCTTCACACGACGGGCTGGCTGGGCGCGCCAGCGGACGTGTTTCTCTACCCCCTCACCCTCGCGCTGACGATTCTCCTCGCGGGACTGTCCTACAAACACTTCGAGTCGTACTTCCTGAATTTCAAATCCAATTACACCAAGGTCAAAAGCGGAGAGGTGTCGTCCTAACGGCAATGCCGCCTCGTGCGCGCCGGACAAGTCCGTGCCGTTGGGGAGCAGGTCCTTTCGAAAATATCCCAAAAACGGGGCTTGAAATAGCATGACACTCATGCTATGATGTGGGTGTGATCCAATCCTTCAAAGATACGGGCACGGAAGATATTTTCAATGGCGAAAATACCAAAGAGGCTCGCAAGGTCTGCCCGGTTTCCATTTGGAAAATTGCCTCTCGAAAATTGGATCAGGTTGACTCTGTTTCTGCGCTTCACGAATTACGAATCCCGCCGAACAATAAACTGGAATCCCTCTCAGGCAATAGAAAAGGTCAATACAGCATTCGAATCAACGACCAATATCGAATTTGTTTTGTGTGGACGGACTTGGGTCCCGATCAAGTCGAAATCGTAGATTATCACTAGAACCACCGAAAGGAGATTGACATGGTTCGCATTCCCACCCGCCGCGTCCCTACTCATCCGGGCGAAATGCTTTTAGAAGAGTTCCTTAACCCCATGGGGATTAGCCAGAAAGACTTGGCGGATAACATTCAGGTTCCATATCAGCGCATCAACGAGATCGTCAACGGTCGCCGGGGGATCACGCCCAGTACAGCTTTGCGTTTGGCAAAATTTTTTAACATGTCCGCCGATTTCTGGATGAATTTGCAACTGCGCTGGGATCTGTATTTTGCACAACAGGATGAAAACAAGGTTCTGGAAAAGATTCATCCATACACCGCGCTTGCATAGTTGGCTCGTGCGGCGAACCTCCCCAACGAGCAGATCGGACCGACCATGTCGGAGTGCTTGGCGACGGGGTTCGCTAATGAAAACGGCGATGTGGCACTGTGCGCGCCGGACAAGTCCGTGCCGCTGGAAAGTAAGTCGTTTTGATGGTGAGTCGCGGGGTTATAATCTTCGACAGTATAACGCCGCTAACGATTCATGAAGCGATAAGGTGCGGCAACGCTACCTAAAAGTCATTCTACAGAGCGCCCCACCGCATAGCCCCTGATTGGATGGCATTTTGTGAATGATAATCCCTGAAAGGAGATGCATCATGCTGCGAGTCGGCAAACTAAAGATCGTTGGTCGGGTTGCGCCTCTGGTATTGTTGTTGGTAACAACGATGGGGCCCTGGTTTATTGACAGTCACCCGGCAACAGAAGAATCGTGCTCTCCTCCTTTCGTCTGGCAAGGTAACGGTTACTGCGCGTGCCTGGTGTCTTTCGCGGCAGCGATTGGGCTAGCGGTGAAACCGGGCCATAGTGTGTTGTGGTTACTACTCCTGCCGCTAGCGCTGCCTTTTCTCAGCGCACTGCTTCTCCTCTTGAGGGGAGAACGCCGGTCGTTACGGGTCTGTCACTTGGCGGCGTGGGGATTGGTTGCTATTTACTCGCTCTTTTTGTTCGTTGGATATTGGTTACGGCATCCAGCCCTGATACTGTGGGGCGCCGGATTTTGTGGCATGGTGGCCGTTGCCATACTGGTAGGAGAAATACTGGCAGGTAAGTCTCCAAATCTCAACGAATCATCTTTTAGTGTTTTGTAGGCAGGTTTATACTCGCTCCAAAGGTAATCAGTATAAAGCCATCCATCGATGAGTAATATTGCCAATCGGCAAGGAGAAATTGCAAGGCTTCACGCCTTGAAGCAACGCTGACAGTCGCCCCTACTTATTCTTCCACACCGTAAAATCTTTCAAAATCGAACCGCCGAGGAACTCGCGCATCAGCGATGTTTCGGGTACGAGGTTGATATCGAGCGGCACGAACCACTCCAAGAACGCGAGCAGGCGTTTCGCTTCGATATATTCCGGCGTGCCGTGTTGCACTTGGCGGATCAACGGCTCGGCGAGGGGTTTCAGCGCCGCCACTTCATATACTAGCGCAGAGTTGAACATCACATCCGCATTTTCTTGATTCGGGAAAATGTACTTCGCCTCCCCGCGCCGCACCGATTCCCAGCGTGAGATGGTCTGCCCAGCGGTGTAGCCGCGCTCGCGCGCGTCGCGCACGATGCGGCGCAGGAGACGCGTGTCGGTGGTAGAGACTCGATTATGGCGATCCAGATTCAATTGGGTAAGAGCCGAGATGTAGATCCGAAACGCCTCGCCGCTCAAACTTTGCGGGATCAGCCGCGGCTCAAGTCCATGAATCCCTTCGAGGATGATCGGCTGTCCGCGCGTCAAGCGGATGACTTCGCCCGCCTCGCGCAATCCTGTTTTGAAGTTGTAGCGCGGCAGTTGCACTTCCTCGCCGCGCACCAGCTTTTGTAGATGGTCCGCAAGCAATGGGAGGTCGAGCGCTTCGAGCGCCTCGAAATCGGGTTTGCCGTCTTCGCCGTGCGGAGTATCAGCGCGCGACAAAAAATAATTGTCGAGTTCAAGCGGGAACGGCGAAATGCCGAACGTGAGCAACTGCACTGTCAGCCGTTTTGAAAACGTGGTCTTGCCCGCCGAGGACGGACCCGAGACGAGGATCAAATGCGCGCGCTCGATCTGCTCCGCCACTTGGCGCGCGATCTGCGCCAACCGTTGTTCGTGGAACGCCTCAGACACCAAAACAATTTCGTCGCCGCGTCCGCTTTCGATGGCATGGTTCAACGCGCCGATGTTCGAGATGCCGAGTTTTTCGAGCCAGCCGCCGTATTGTAAAAATGTGGCAAGCAGTTTCGGATATTCGGGCATCGGCAACAATTCGTTCGGGTTTTTCCGGCTGGGATACAACAACGTAAAACCATCGCCCGTCGGCACGAGATCGAACCAGCGCAAATAACCGGTGGACGGAACCATGTAGCCGTGATGATAATCCGAGCGTTCATTGAGGCTGTATAACGTGAGGTACGGCTTCTTGCGATACTTCAACAGCTGGACTTTATCCTCTTCGCCCCGCGAAAGAAAATACTCCATCGCTTCTTTCAATGGGACTTCTTTGCGCGTGAACGGGAGATCGTCCTTGACGATCTTTTGCATCAGCACTTTCAACACGCCCAGTTCAGATACGGACAGCGGCTGGCGTCCCTTTACCTGACAGTAATAGCCGCCGGAGGCAACTGAGTGATCAATGTACAATGTGGCGTGCGGATACATATCCGCAAAAACCATTTCAAGGAGGAAGGTCAGCGAACGGCGATAGATGCGCGTGCCGTCCGGCGTGGTCATGGTGACCGGCGTGACTCTCGCGTCCATTCCGACGGGGAAAGTTAACTCACGCAGTTCGCCGTTGACCACCGCCCCGACCAATTGCGCATCGTGTTCGATCTGGGAGAGGAAATCGCCCACCGCCGCCCCTCGCGGACCGGATAACACCCGTCCATCCGGGAGATGGATTTCGACAGTAGGTCTGGGAGAAACAAGTTTGAATTCCGTCATTTTCTTCCTTCAAAACGGTTGAAGGTCAAAAGTCAAACGTCACGGCGACGTGCGACTTTTGACTTTTGACCATAGTTTTTCCGGCTTCTTCGCGAATACATCCAACGGGAGTTCTTTATTCACCAACGCCAGCAGAGTCTCGGTCAGCATTTTGTTGACCGGCGTCGGCACGTTGAATTTTTTACCTGCGCGTACGACCTCGCCGTGCAAATAATCCACTTCGCTTTTGCCTTTGCCGGAGTGCAAGTCAATGTGGAAGGAGGGCATCTTATTCCCGCGTCCCGCGCCAGCCGCCCGGCTGAGAAACGGTTTAGATAACCACAACGGCAATCGCGTCGCAAACGCCAGCGCGCGGACCGGCGCGCCGGGCAGGTCAACCGGTTCGATGTTCTGCGCATTCATCACCGCAAGACACTCTCGCAACATTTCCACTTCGAGTTTGTACAACTTTCTGTTCGAGAGAACCTCCGCCGCCGACATATTCAGAATGGCAGAGGTTGGGTTGGCGATCAAGTTGGTCAGTAGTTTCGACCATTTCATCGCCGCCGCGTCGTCGTATAGACGCGGGTTGAGCAACGCATTCTCGAACGCGACGAGCAAATTGGGGACCAACGGATGTCCTTTGGCAATGCCGATGCCGCGCAAACGTTCAAGCACGATATCGCCTGCGCCGCGCCGACCGACAGCCGTAGTCACTGTGCCGGGGATGACTTTATCCTTGCCGAACGCGTCTGAGATCAACGCTTCGTTCGCAAGTCCGTTGGAGAGGCACAACACCGGCGGAAGTTTGTCCGCGAAGGGTTTGAGGGTTGCGAGCGCGGCTGGGGTGTCGTAGGATTTCAAAGCAAAGAGGACCAAGTCGAACGGTCCGTAACGAAGCGCATCGTCCAAGGAGGAAACAGCCACAAAGGAGGCGGGTCGCACGAGCGAGATTTCTTTCGTCTTGCGTCTTTCATCCAACGTCAAATCGAGTCGCAACCCGCGTTCGCGCAGTTCATTCACTTTGTCGCCGCGTTCGAGAAAGACGACGTGACTTCCCGCCAGCGCGAGACTGCCGCCCACATACGTGCCGATGGCACCAGCTCCCAAGCACAGGATCTTCATCGAGGCGTTGACGTGACTCGCCGTGTCATTCAGGGTCACGGTCTTTTCCTATCTGAACCTTTGAGCGATTCAACGCGTGCACGTGCGCGCGGTCATTGACCGCGTCGATCGCCCAGCGATGCAAATGCGGCTGATAGATCACGCGCGCAAAAGCGGTGTTCTCAAATCGGAAACGCACGCCGGACGGGTCGGCATGATGCGCCACGCCGACAATGGCGTGCATGAGTTGATTCAACAAGCCGCCGTGCGAAACGATAAGGTAACTGCCGGCGGGACGCTTCAACAGATCATGCAATGCCTGCCCGGCGCGTAAAAATAATTCCCAATCGCCTTCGCCGTTACCGCCGACCGAATCATACGGCGTGACGTACGGTGGGCGCGGCTTCTGCCTGACCTCTTCGGCGGTCAGCCCTTCCATTTCGCCGATATCGCGTTCGAGCCAGATCTCATCGAGTTCAAGTTTCACGCCCAGAGCGGAGGTAACGATTTCCGCCGTTTCTCTGGCGCGCTGTAACGTGCTGGAGATCGCAAGGTCGAATTTCACTTGCTCCTCTTTCCAACGTTCGGCGAGCGCGTTCGCTTGCGCGCGCCCGCGTGCCGTGAGCGGATAATCGGACTGTCCTTGCCAGCGCGACTCGGCATTACCGGTCGATTCGCCGTGACGCAGGAACACAAATTGATAGGTCGGTTTTGGAGTTGTACCCAAACTACTCCCCTTTCTTGAGCAGGTATACCGGTCGTTGTTTCACTTGTTGAAAAATATAACCGACATACACGCCGATGAATCCCAGCAAGATCATAATGATTCCGCTGGCAATGAGCAGGACCGCCATCAACGAACTCCAACCCGGGGCGATCACGTGCTGCGTATTCCCCGAAAACGAAAGCCATAATACCCAACTCAATTGGGCGGCCGCCAGCGCGAAGAAGACCAGTCCCGAACTCAACCCAATGTACAAGGGAATCAATGAAAACGAAAAGATCGCGTCGGAGGCGAGCCTGAACATTTTACCGAGCGAATACTTCGACCTGCCCGCCATGCGCGCCGGTTGGTGATACGGCAGGATGGCGCTGCGATAGCCCATCCACGAGATCATGCCGCGCAGGAAACGATGATATTCGGGCATGGCTTTGAGCGCGTCCACGGCTTGGCGGTTGAGCGCGCGAAAGTCTGCCGCGCCGGAAACAAGTTGCGTGCCGCTGATCGTGTTGAGAAATTTGTAAAAAATATCGGAAGTCCACTTTTTGAAAAACGACGCACGCGCCTCAGTCACGCGCTGCGCTTGCACAATGTCGTAGCCCTGACCGATCAGATCAATCATTTGGATGATCATCTCCGGCGGATGCTGACCGTCGCCGTCCATTGAAATGACGATATCGCCTGTGGAATGATCTATCCCTGCTGAGAGCGCCGCCTGGTGACCAAAGTTGGTACTCAACGTGAGGACGGTCACGCGCCGGTCAGCCTGCCTCACCGAATGAAGCGACTCAGCCGTCCCGTCGTCCGAACCGTCGTCCACGTAGAGGAAACGGAAGTCGTGCGGGAGATTGTCAACCGCCGCGCGAATCTGCGCGTGAATTTTCTCAACCACCCCCGCTTCGTTGTATACGGGAATCACCAGGTCAACTTTATACTTGCGTTTTTTGGAGGGCATGCAACGATTCTACCACCTTGCCGTTTTGAGGATGATTCCGCACGCGCGCTCCGCCATTTTAGCTGTGAAATGACGGTCATTGAATAGATTGAGCGCTTCATCGGCAAGCGATTCCGCGACAGGCGCTTTGCCATCCGCCATGATTCCCGCGAGCGAAGCGTAATGCGGGCTGGCAAATAATTCCGCCGCAAAGATCTCCTTTATGACCTGCAGTTGATTCTTCACGCGGACATTAAATCGCCACGTTTGAAATTCTAGGGACAATTGAATCTCTAGGGGCAGGCGCGAGGAGTAAATTTCATTGAGCGTTTTGCGGTGCGCCAGCGATTCTTTTAGTTCGGACTCCACCTCGCGGCTATAGTCATCCCACACCGGCAATTCAAGGTCAGACTGCAACCAGTCGCTGTCTTGATATTGAAATCGGTTTCGCTCACGGATGGCAATTTTGTAGCGCTCTTCCAGTTGGGCATGATGCGCGGGTTGAAAGGGCAAAGAGGTTGACCGATACAAAATTTCGTCTTTTACAAATGCATATCCGCCAAATCCCAAATCCACGATCTTGGCATAACCAGTACTAAATAAAACAACATCGGCGGATGAGGTTATTTCAAATTTCGGGATGCATAGACAACGATCATCCACGATCCACATTTCAGGATTCAGCGATTTCGCCTGAGCGAAAAATTCCTCCGGCGTGGATTCATCCCCATACGTGTGCGCGTACAACAACCCGCCGACCTCTCGCGTCTTTATCCGCGCCTCTGCCCAATTCAAATCCATGTGCAAGGATTCCGGCGAAATATCCACGAACTCGAACGGGACGCGCGCCTTCATAAATGTGATCGGCACAATCGGGCAGATGTTGGCGGGCAGAAGCCACGGCTTTGTCTGTTTCTGGCTCACCAATAGGTTGTAGAGAATCGCCGAAGCGCGCGGGGCTTGGATGGTTTGCATACAGTAATGTTGTAGGGACAGATCTGAGACCCGTCCCTACTTGCGAACCAAAATGGTGAAATCGTATAAACCATAATCATGGAGCAACGCCACATTACGCGAGAAATTCCGCTTGCAGAAATCGAAAAAGAACAGCGGATCGCCGTAGAACAGGTCAGGGCGTTGAGCCATGCGGTCAGGGTCGGAATATTTCGTGAGCATGTTGAAGGAAAATCCCTTTGAACAGAGTGAGTCCATGCGCTTAAGGGTTTCGCAGGTAAACTCCTGCCAATTTTCATACGATTCTTCGAGTCTGATATTGAAGATCGCGCCTGCCAGCAGATAATCCACCAGCGGGACATCCATTTCATTCGCAGTGAAATGGGCGTTCGGAAATTCCTTGTGCGCTTCACGCCCCGCCAGAACCATTTTTTCGATCAGGTCAATGCCATAGTACTCGAACTTCCAGCCTTTGCCATTTAAAAAGTCGAACATTCCTCCATAACCGCATCCGTAATCAATTACCGAAAACGGACGCGAGGGCTCGATCACTTTCACAAGTTGTTCGAAACGCAACGCTTGCGATTCAGGCCCGTTGTAGTCTACGCCTTTGGGCGTAGCGCCGAACTCTTCCAATTTTTCGGAAAAGTATTCGCTGAGTTTTTTCTGGGTCTCATCCACGCTCATGTTCATGTTCCTTTTGTGCGGTGAAGTATTCCTTTGCCTGATTCCCCAACATAAATAGCTGATCAAGAATCGAGACAAACGGATCGTACGGGGGATACAACTGCTGATATTCGGGATAATCGTATCGCATGTATTCGAATGTGATTCCCGCCGCGTCGAATTTTTCGGACTCCATGTACGAACTCGCGGAGGGACCGCAAATGTAATGCGTCGCGCCGACTTGTTTCAACACGCTCAGTACCCGATCGGTCTTCTGCCCCTCGATATTCGATAACTCAGAAGAACGCATAAAACGCGTGGATGAAAACCCCAACTCGCGCGCAAGTTGAATTGAAGTCTCGATAGTGAAATCGGCAAGGAATTCGTCGCGCCGTTCAAAAAACGACTCAAGCAAAGGGAGATATTGTTTGAAATACGGCGCCTTCGAATACGAGATCGTCATGGTTTTGAGGTGACTCTTCGCCCACGGCTTCGACCAGTCCACGCGCACATCCTTGATCAGAACGCCTTGAGTGACTCCCTTAGAATGGACAGGGATGGTCAACCACTGTTTTCCCTGATGCGTTTTGATCTGGTTGCGGTTGCGCCAACCGTGTTTGTCGTATTGAATATCGTCGTAAAAAATGAACAAGTCCGCGCGGCGGATCTGATCGAAGTAGCCGCGCCATGGGATGTAGGAAGGCTGTAAGATGACAACATTCATTTTCCCGCCGTTTCATGAATGATATACGCGGGACGATCCATGCTGCGGTCGAACATCCGCGCCAAATATTCCCCAAAGATGCCCAACGCAAACAACTGTGCGCCGCTAAACAACGCGATGATGGAGGCAAGAAATGGAAAGCCCGGCAAACTGCCCAACGCGAAATAGATGTACGTCACGTAGATGAAAACTCCCAGACCGAAAAGCGTCATCACAAAACCGATCACGCTTGCCAAGCGCAACGGCGTCGTGCTATATCCGGTTAGAATCAACAAAGCGGCTTTCACGAGATTTGAAAAACGATAATTCGAGCGTTCTTCCGGCTTTTCGATTTCCACCTCCACTGATGTAAACTTCGAGGCGCCCCACGAAAGCAGCACGTCAATGATCAGCGTGGGACTTTGGAAATTTGCAAACGCATTCCGTAGTTCGGTGCGAAACGCCCGAAACGCCGAAATATTCTTCACCGAGGGGATCCCCATCACACGCGCAAGAATGCGCTTGATATTTGCCGTCAATACGTTGCGCCAAAATCCCTGCGGCAGTTTTTTAGGCGAGCCATACACCACATCGAAACCCTTTTCCATTTCAGCCAACAGAATCGGAATTTCCTCAGGCGGATGTTGCAGATCTTGATCCATCGTGACAGTCACTTCATATTGCGCAGCGCGCACACCGCAAAGGGTCGCGTTATGCTGACCGTAATTCCGCATCAGACGGATGCCCCTCACCCATTTGTATTTGCGCGCCAAGTTCTGAATCACCGCCCAACTATCATCGGGACTGCCGTCATTAACGAGCAAGACTTCATATTTTTTTGAAAATTTAGGCAGTGATTTTGCAAGCCGTTCGACGAGCGACTCGATCAACATCGCGCCGCGATAGACCGGGACAACTACTGAAATATTCATCGGAACGCTATTCTACCATCCGCCTCATGATCCTTCGGCTCCGCTCAGGAGGACCCCATGTCTGTCTGCCAAAATGGACAGCGTGCGCGCCGCCTCGGCTTTTTTCTGTTCCGCGTCCCAACCGAGGACGTTGCCCAACACATCCGCGAGTTCGTTCACCGACTCGCGTGTAACGCGCCCCAGCATGGCAAGCATAGATCGCCGCAGGAGAAAATCATCGAGGCGTTTGACCTTTTCGTGCTGGGCAATGAAGGTAATTTCGCGATACGAATAATCGGGCAGGGATTTGAGCGTAAAATCCGCGCCGCCATTAATGTAAGTAGCAACGGCTTCGGCGCGCGTGCCATATCGCTCAAATAAAAGTTTCAGCCATTCTTGCGAAACGCCTGTCCATGCAAAGAGACTTCCAAGTTGGCGATTCGGTTCTTCCATATCGCGCACATAGCCGCGCCCGCCGCCGATGGATAGCGAACGCGTGTCTTTTTTGCGCGCTATGCCAAGATAAGCAAGCGCTTTGTCGGCGACCTGTTCGGAAAAAGCGCGGAACGATGTCCACTTGCCGCCGACGAGGGAGTAGACCGGGAAGGTGAGGTTGGTCCAATCGCCGCCGAGGACTTCGATGCTGTGATCGCGTGAGATCTGGCTGACGGTCTTCGCTGTGGAGCGCGGGAGCGGGCGCACGCCGGAGAAGCGAAAAACGATGCGCTCGCGAGTCAACTGAATGTCCGGGAAGATGCGGCGCGTCAGCGCGAGAAAATAATCCACTTCTTCATCCGTGCAATGCGCGTCGTCCGCGTGATCCACTGGAATGTCCGAAGCGCCGATGAGGACGCGGTCGAAGAGCGGAAAGATCAACACGATGCGTCCATCTTGGTTCTCGAAGAAAAATTCGTAGTCGCCGATCGCCGCGCGGAGTTCGGGATGATCCACCACGATGTGCGAACCTTTCGTACCGCCGATGAAATGCGACGACAAGCCGAGTTTCTTGTTCGTCGAATCGATCCACGGACCCGCCGCGTTGATGACGAGTTTCGGATGCACATCGTACGCTTCGTCGGTGAGTTCGTCGCGCAGGATGATCGTATCTTCACTGCCGCCCACCATGCTGACGTAATTGAGCGCGCGCGCGTTCGGGTTTTCGGATTCCGCGTCGAGGATCAATTCAATTCCGAGACGTTCCGGGTTTAAGATCGCGCCGTCGTAATACACCGCCGTATTGACGATCTGCTGGTTGATGTATTTCCATTTGGCAAGGGATTTTGCGCGTGAAAAAAATTTGTGGCGCGGGACGACGCGCTGTTTGCCGGTGAACGCGTCGTAGAACATCAAACCGATCTTGATGATCAGCGCGCCGCGTTCGGTGGGTTTATCTAACATGCCGAAAAATTTGAGCGGCGCATTGAGCAGACCGGAGAACCGTTTGAAAATAGGAATCGCGGTGGGCAGCGGCTTGACCAAGTGCGGCGCGTTCTGCAACATGAGGTTGCGCTCCCGTACCGCTTCACGCACGAGGCGAAACTCGCCGTTCTCCAGATAGCGGATCCCGCCGTGCGCCATGTGCGAGGACGCGGACGACGCGCCGGACATAAAATCGCCGCGTTCGACGAGCAAGACGTCCACGCCGTTGATCGCAAGGTCGCGGAACGTGCCGATGCCATTGATGCCCCCGCCGACGATCAACACGGAGATGTTTGGATTCGTTTTGAGAGAAGACAGAATTTCGGTGCGATTCATAATTTCGGAGACCTCACAAGCCTTTGAAACCTGTGAGATTCAATCATTCAACCCAATCGAAGGAGCGCGTTACAGCCTTCTTCCATCCTGAGTATAACTTCTTTCGGGCTTTCAAGTCCATCGAAGGCTGCCACGTCTTGTCACGCGCCCAATTGTTCCTCAACTCATCGAAGTCCTTCCAAAAACCGACGGCAAGCCCCGCCGCGTATGCCGCGCCCAGCGATGTGGTCTCTGCCACCTTAGGCCGCACGACTGGCACGTTCAACATGTCGGATTGGAACTGCATCAGCAACTCGTTGGACACCATTCCGCCGTCCACTTTCAGCGCGGATAATTTCACGCCCGAATCTTTTTGCATGGCATCGAGAACTTCGCGCGTCTGATACGCGGTCGCTTCGAGCGCGGCGCGCGCCAAGTGCCCCTTGTTGATGTAGCGCGTCATCCCAACGATTACGCCGCGCGCATCAGACTTCCAATACGGCGCGTACAATCCGCTGAACGCGGGGACGAAATAAATCCCGCCGTTATCCTCCACAGATCCCGCTAACGCCTCAACCTCCAGGGACGACTGAATCAACCCTAGGTTATCCCTCAGCCACTGGACAAGCGCGCCGGCGATCGCGATCGAACCCTCCAGCGCGTAGACGGCTTTTTGCTTCCCAAGTTTATAACCCAGTGTGGTGAGCAATCCCGCCTTGCTTTGCACCGGCTTTTCGCCGGTGTTCATCAACATGAAACAGCCAGTGCCGTAGGTGTTCTTTGCCTCGCCGGGTTTGAAACATGTTTGACCGAACAACGCGGCTTGCTGGTCGCCAAGATCGCCGGAAACCGGGATGCCGCGCAGGGACGAGGGAATCCCGCCCCAACCTGGGGAAGCCGCTCCTGCCCCTACGAATCCATAAACCTCCGACGATGATTTAATCTCCGGCAGCATCGCGCGGGGAATACCCATCGCCTTCAAAATTTCCTCGTCCCATTGCAGAGATTTCAAATTCATCAGCATCGTGCGCGAGGCATTCGTCACATCAGTGACGTGCGCTTCGCGGCCCGTGAGATTCCAGATCAGCCACGTGTCAATATTCCCGAACAATAATTCGCCGCGCTTGGCTTTAGCGCGCGCGTCGTCCACATTGTCCAAGATCCATTTGATCTTCGGACCGGAGAAATACGTGGCAAGCGGCAAGCCTGTCTTTTTTCTGAAGCGATCTTGCCCGCCTGATTTTGCCAATTTTGAACAGATCGCATCCGTACGCGTGTCCTGCCAGACAATCGCGTTATAGATAGGTTTACCGGTATTCTTATCCCACACCACGGTCGTCTCGCGTTGATTCGTGATTCCCACTGCGGCAATGTCTGCGGAGTTCACTCCGCGGAATGCGCCCTGCATCACCTCAAGCGTATTGTTCCAGATCTCCAGCGGATCATGCTCCACCCAGCCGGGTTTGGGATATATCTGTCGGCTCTCCTTCTGGTCAACAGCCACCACAGTTCCGCCATGATCGAAAACGATCGCTCGCGTGCTTGTTGTACCCTGATCAATTGCCGCGACATACTTTGCCATGGAATCACCTCTCCCCGCGATTCTAAATCAAAACAGGATTGACTGCGCCAGTTTAAAAAAGCCTCTCCCAATGGGAGAGGCAAAGGTGAGGAAAAATTATTTCTTCTTTGGCGGCTTCTTGGCGCCTTCAGGCAAAGCATCCGCGCTGTTCAAAAACTTGAACAAACCGACCGCCAGCGCCGAGCCGATCAACGGACCCGCAAAGTAGATCGCATACGTCATGGGGTTTGCAAGCGTGCCGAGAACCAACGCGGGACCGAACGTGCGCGCAGGATTGAGCGAAGCCCCGGTCATTGGTCCGCCAGTGAGGATGGCAAAAACCAGCGTAAAGCCGATCGCCAGCCCGGCAAAGGGACCAGCCCTGCCTGCCACTGCCGCATGCAAGATCGTGTTGACGAGGAAAAAGGTTAGGATCAATTCAACGACAAACGCGGCAAGCGGCACAGATTCTGTCAGCGTGCCGATCGTCGCCGCGCCCTGCATACCCGTCACTGAGCCAGCCACAAAATCCAAAACGAACGCGGCAAGCGTTGCGCCCAGGAATTGCGCAATCCAATAATAAACCGCCTGCCCCCATTTCACCGTTCCGTTCAGCGCCAGCCCGAACGTCACTGCGGGATTGATATGCGCGCCCGAAATGTGACCGAACACATACACAAACACCGCCGCCACCAAACCGTGAGCAAACGCCGCGCCGACCAAGCCTCCAATACCAGTCACTACCGCGCCCGCGCCGATGAACACCAGCGCAAACGTGCCGATCAATTCGGCAACGAACACTTTTGAGTTGAACATGTTTCCTCCAAAAAAATTAAAACCTAGCAAGCCTATTCTACCAATTCCGCGCGCCGACTAAAAACGACTTCCCGCTCATGGATTTTTTCCCGGCAGGCTGCACTTCATCGAGGACGAGAACCCCGCTTCTCGCGCCGATGACGGGCTGATTCGCCAGCGTCAGCCTCTGCCCCACCCCCGGCGCCCTCGCCCCTGCCCCCTCTCCCGGCGGGAGAGAGGCAACGTGCGCGCGATGGATTTTTAGAGTCGCGCCATCAAAGTCCATGAACGCGCCGGGCCACGGGTTGAACGCGCGGATTTGTCGTTCGAGTTCGTTCACGTCGCGTGTGAAGTCGAGGCGTCCCTCTTCCTTGTTGAGCATCGGCGCGTAGGTTGAAAGCGACTCATCCTGCGGCTCCGGTATAATTTCACCGGCGAGCCAGCGCGGCAGAGTTTCGATCAGCAAGTCTGCCCCAAGGTGAGATAACGCGTCGGTGACTGAGCCAGCCGTCCCGTCGGGAGGGACGCGCAGAGAACGTTTCGCCAGCATCGCTCCGGTGTCGAGTCCAACATCCATTTTCATGATCGTGACGCCGGTCTCTTCATCCCCGTGCAAAATCGCGGCTTGGATCGGCGCCGCGCCGCGCCAACGCGGCAAAAGCGAGGCGTGGACGTTAAGGCATCCGTAACGCGGCAAGTCCAGCACGTCTGGTTTGAGAATCTGCCCGAACGCCGCGACGACGATGAGGTCGGGCTTCCACGCGCGGAGTTGATCCATCGCTTCGGGCGCGCGCAGTTTTTCGGGTTGCATCACAGGGATGCCCAATTCGAGCGCGAGCGTTTTCACAGGGGGCATTTTGATCTCGCGCCCGCGCCCAGAGGCGCGGTCGGGTTGGGTGATGACACCCATCACGTGGTAGGGGCGAGTCTGAGACTCGCCCCTACTAAGCGCGCGCAAACTCGGCAAGGCAAACTCCGGCGATCCCATGAAGACAATTTTGGTCATACAAAGATTGTACCAGTAGGGGCAGGGCTTCCTCCCCCTACTTTCCTAGAAACGCTGGTTGCG
>WBZY01000043.1_pt1 | contig 170345 bp, 165 predicted proteins | sample 5204191 | NCBI WGS metagenome assembly WBZY01 (sample SAMN12344363, study PRJNA552823) | activated sludge metagenome | biome: Activated sludge suspended growth; feature: Anammox Sidestream; material: Wastewater; isolation source: activated sludge from anammox sidestream of wastewater treatment... | reverse complement strand
AAGGTACTCCTTCCCCAACATGAATGACTCCTTTTTGAATCCCAACTCGATCAAAAAAGGCTGTAAACGCCGTGCTAGTAGTTTCTTCCGTAGACATGCTCTTTCTCCTTGTACTTTAGAACGCAAACCCCTATTTTGCTCGAAAGTTTCGAGGCTTGGATTAATAAATCCGAAGAAAATCAACCTGTCACAATAAAGACCCTCGCGCGAGGGTCTTTTCTGCTGGGGAGCAAGGATTCGAACCTCAATTTTCACGTCCAGAGCGTGACGTGCTGCCGTTGCACCACTCCCCAAAGACCAGCGGGCGGTATTGTAGCATGGGGAGATTGTTCGGGCAAGCCTTATTTGCGAGCGCTATTTGCGAGCGGCGCGGCGGGTGTTATCTTCTACGTCCAACATGATGAGCAATATTTTCGAAACCGCTTGCAAACCGAAAAAGTAAAACACGCCAGGTAGCGCCTGCGTGAGGAACGGCGAAAACATATTCATGCCCATCAAGAAACTCATGCCCTTGTCGCCCATCATTCCGTTGACGTATTGGGACATGAACAACAACACCGAAAACAGCCACGTCAATACATAAACTGTCAGCGTCACCCATGAAAGGATATCTGCCCAGCGCGATAATTTGATTACTCCGTCACGGTCGAAGTATGCGCCGAGAAATTTTTCGTTCTTTTCGGTTGACTCTGTCATTCCTGCCTCCAAAGGGAATTATAGTGCGTTTGTTATAATTGGACGACGCCGAAGATGGAAAAAAGTTCCCGCAGGGCGAGACAGCCCGAAGGGAGTCTGAAGCGTGCATTTTATCCCAGAGAGAATGGTAATGAGTCCTGAAGAGTCCGCAAACGCCCCAACTGATTTTATCCGTGAAGCCGTCAAAGAAGATTTGAGGAACGGACGCTTCAACTACGTCCGCACGCGCCTGCCGCCTGAGCCGAATGGTTATTTGCATATCGGACACGTCAAGGCGTTTATGATTGATTATTTGATCGCAAAAGAAAACGGCGGCGAGTTGGTTTTGCGCTTCGACGACACGAACCCAACCAAAGAAGAGACTGAGTTTGTGGAAGCCATCGAGGACGACGCGCGCTGGCTTGGTATCGAGTGGGTGAAGGTCACTTTCGCTTCGGATTATTTTGATTTGCTGTACGAGTGGGCGCAGAAGTTGGTGCTGGCTGGCAAAGCCTACGTGGACGACCAGACGCCTGAGGAAGTTAGCAAAAACAGAGGCACACTCACCGAACCTGGAAAAAATTCTCCGTTCCGCGACCGCGACGTGGAAGAAAACATGGACTTGCTCGAACGCATGAAAAACGGCGAATTCCCCGATGGCTCACGGATTTTGCGCGCCAAGATTGACATGGCTCACCCGAACATCAACATGCGCGACCCAGCGATGTATCGCATTTTGCATCAACATCATCATCGCACGGGCGACAAGTGGAAGATTTATCCGCTGTACGATTGGTCGCATGGACAGAACGACTCGATGGAAGGCATCACGCACTCGTTGTGTTCACTCGAATACGAAGACCATCGTCCACTGTACGAATGGTTTTTGGAACAACTCGATGTGTTCAAGCCGCGCCAGATCGAATTTGCACGTTTGAATTTGAACTACACCGTGATGAGCAAACGCAAATTGCGCCGACTGGTGGAAGAAAGGCTCGTCAGCGGCTGGGACGATCCGCGTATGCCGACATTGCGAGCGATGCGTCGGCGCGGCTACACCGCCGCAGGAGTGCTCGAATTCATCCGCCGCGTGGGCGTGGCGAAGAATTACAGCGTCAGCGACGTGGCTCTGCTCGAGGCGTGCATACGCGACGATCTCAACAAAACGTCGCTACGTCGCATGGCGGTGATTCGTCCGCTCAAAGTGGTGATTGACAATTATCCCGACGATTTAGTCGAAGAGATGGACGCGGTCAACAACCCCGAAGAACCGAATGCGGGCACGCGCAAAGTTCCGTTCTCGAAAGTGATCTACATCGAGCAGGACGACTTCCGTGAGACGCCGCCGCCGAAATATTATCGGCTGTATCCAGGCAATGAGGTGAGGTTGCGTTACGCGTATTTCATCAAATGCACGCATGTGGTGAAGAACGACGCGGGCGAAGTGATCGAAGTCCACGCCACGTATGACCCGTCCACAAAAGGCGGCGACGCGCCCGATGGTCGAAAGGTGAAGTCCACCATCCACTGGGTGTCAGCCGTCCATGCGAAAGAAGCGGAAATCCGCATGTATGATCGTCTCTTCTCGAAGGAGAATCCAGAGGAAGGCGAAGAGGGATTCCTCAATTGTTTGAATCCGAACTCGCTGGAGATTCTCACGGGATTTGTCGAGCCGCATCTTTCCGCGCCTGAAGTTGGCTCGCGCTTTCAATTCGAGCGCCTCGGCTACTTCTGCGTGGACAAAGACTCAACGCCCGAAAAGCCCGTGTTCAATCTGACGGTGAATCTCAAAGACACCTGGGCAAAAATTGAAAGGAAGACTGTGTAAATGAAGGCAAATATTTTTCACAGACTCGTGTTGGTGGCGGCGACTCTTTCCGCCTGCGGACCGCAAGCCACAGCCGCTCCCACTGTAGATGTGGCTGCGACGTTAGCGCTGGAGATTGCTTGGATGATGCAAACCCAAACGGCTGGAGCAGTTACGCCAACGCCCTTGCCGCCATCCGAAACAGCGACTCCGCTTTTTACAGAAACGCCAGCGGTTACCCCAACGGATACACCCGAGCCATACGCGCCGGTGGTGATCAAATTTGCAGGCTGTTACAAAGGACCGGGCGAAAATTACACGTTGATCAGTAATATTGACCCGTCCATCCGAAAATCGGGCAGACAGGTTGTTACGATCTTAGGTATTGGGAATGAGCCAGGTTGGATCGTGATTCGAAATCCGTACTTCAATAATCCCTGTTGGATTCGACAGGAATATATGGACATCAGCCCCGCGACGGATTTGACGGCGTATCCCGTTATGACGCCCTCGCCGTAAAAATTGTCTTTAACGGAATACGATTCCTTGACGCCCCAAAACCCCAGTGATAAACTCCGTCCATCTTACTTTGAAAGGAGGCACGTTGCCATGAAAGCCAGCAGAATAACCACCGTCCAACTCTTGAACGCGCCTCCGCAAAGTGTACGACCGACTTAAGTCGGTCGTACGAAACCTCGTATTTAACCGCAGGCGTGTTCCCTGCGGTTTTTCATTTAACCGCTCATCGTATCCGTTTCAATTTCAGTGGTTAACAATGGACACAAAACAATATCTCGAACTGTTCGATGATCTGGATAACAACGACCAGACCGAAAATTTCATACAAAAGAATAAACGCCCCCAGCGATTCCACGAAAGGCATTTCAAACATGCCCGCGCTCGTGACGCAGTGTTCACGAAAGGTCAAGACGATTCAGCGCGCTCGTACAACTTCACATACAAAGCGGCGCGCTTCGAGGAATGGTGGCTCCTCGATTCCATCGGCGGCTTTTACGAGAACAAACTCATCAGCGACGTGCTACGTCGGCTCAAGGGCGGCAAAGAGGCGTCCGTATATCTGTGTCAGGCGCCCCCTGAGTCCGAAGCGTCTCTTCTCACGGCGAAAGTCTATCGCCCGCGCTCGCTCCGCAATCTCAAGAACGATCAGATCTATCGCACGGGTCGCATTGATCTCGCCGACGACGGTAAGAAACTTTTCAAAGAGGCGGATGTCAACGCCATCATCAAGCGCACGGCGTACGGCGAAGAACTTCGTCACACATCGTGGATCGCATACGAGTTCAACACGTTGGAGATTCTCCATACGGCAGGCGCCGACGTGCCGAAACCGATTGCGATGGAGAAGAACGCCATCCTGATGGAATACATTGGGGATGTCGCCAGCGCGGCGCCGACTCTCAATTCGGTGACTCTCGACCGTGACGAAGCGACTCAACTTTTCAAACGCGTCATTCGGAATTTAGACCTGCTTCTAACCAGCGAGCGAATCCACGGGGACTTGTCCGCCTACAACATCCTCTACTGGGACGGCGACATCACGCTGATAGATTTTCCGCAAGTGACGTTCCCCGAAGCGAACCCGTCCGCGTGGGTGATCTTCCTGCGAGACGTGACGCGTGTCTGCCAATACTTCCAATCCCAAGGCGTGAAGTGTGACGCCCATAAACTCGCCGCCGACTTGTGGACTTCGCATGGTCATCGAGTCGTAAAAGAAGTTCATCCCCTCCACCTCGACGCCGAGAAAAAAGAAGACCGCCGCTTGTGGGAGAAACAAAAGTCGCGTTAATGTCATTGCGAGGAGCCCGAAGGGCGTCGAAGCAATCTCCTACCATCAACCAATTGCTAAATTCCAGGAGATTGCTTCGTTTGATTCATCTTGCTCCTCCAAATAAACCCATGCCCTATCTCGTCAACCGAGGAACGTCAGTAAATTCTCCAATCCTCTAAGTCTCTGCCATCCCATCGCTTCGTCTACGGGACGAACACCACGCCCCTCCGCTCAGCGCGAATTACCAATTACCAATTACCCCTCAGTCTCCAGTCTCTTATTTCCTCCCCCACAACCCAAACCCCTCCTCCCGCCTCTTCTCGCGCCTCTCATGCTGTTCATGGATCTGCTCGACATGGTCCGCTTTCTCTTCGATGGCGGCTTCGAGCCATAACCTGCCTTTCTCCGCTGTCGCGTGACTCCCCGCGCCGTACGCGCCAGTCTTCGTGTCATCATCCCACGGCGGATTCGCTACCAGCGCGCCGCCTTCGATCCAATCCATGTAGTAATCAGGCGTGGAGATGAAGTCAGTTTCATCTACCGCGCGTTCCATTTGGCACAGGTCTGGTCGCAAGTGAAGCATGTACGATGTTTCGAGTTCGCCTGCGTGCCCCATCCCGCCGATCTTCGACGTTCGATATTTCGGGATGACCTCTGAACCGATTCGTCCTGAAGTGTGAAGCCAAGTGGTCGCGCAGAAGATTCTTCGATGTCTCTCGCCTGCGTATTTCACAATGTTGACGAGGAATGAAGTATTGCCTCCGTGTCCGCTCATCAGATAGAAGCGATCGAAACCGCGTGTCGCAAGAAGATCAATCACCGCAACCCAAAAATCTTCAAAGGCGCGTCCGCCCGCGTTCATCGTCCCTGCAAATGACGAGCGATGTGTGCTCACGCCGTATGGCATGACGGGCATCGTCCAACAGCGCGTAGGCAATTTGGCTTGTGTGCCTTTGGCGATTGAATCGATAATGATCGTGTCAACGGAGAGGGGCAGGTGATATCCATGTTGTTCAGTGTGACCGATGGGAATCAAAATCACTTTGCCGCGTTCGGAATCAGGAGGTAAAAAAGTAGGCGCCGCGTTATGAGTAGGGGAGGGGATACGTAAGACAAAGGGAGAATGATGAAGGATGAAGGTGGATTGTGGATCAATGCCTGATGGAGCAAGACAATACACGCGCGAGAAACCATCGTCGCGTAAACTGTCAAGCAGGTTGAAAATGTATTGAGCGAAAATTGAATCTGGCAATTCGAGTCCGCTTCCGCGCCAGCCGAACGGGAACGGCGGCAGGAGTTCTGCACGGGGCGGATTCGCTAGCTGGCTTGCGACCAGGTCCAAATCGTAGCCTGAACCGAGAGGCAGAATCAGCGGAGTGTCGCGCGGTAACTCAGCAACTTTATCCCAAGTTAATTCATCGTATTGAAAGAAGGTCGTCATTGTTTTGTTCTCCTAAATCTGCGTGTAGCCAATAATTACTAAATCAGTCAATTTAAATATTAACGCACAAACCTAAGCAACGAAAAAACCATCACCAAGCGCGGCATGGGCTTCTGTTTGCCTTTTCGCATCATGGAATATACAGTAGAATTGCGTTCAATGTATTCTTCGACCGAGAAATCGGCGCGCGTATCTCTTCGCCAAGTATAACAATGGTTCGTACTGCATCGCGGCATTTGCGGCTGGCGATGCAGTTTTTTATTAACCTTGAGGAGAATCTGATGAAGACTAAATATAACTTTCTTGTTGTAGTAACTCTGCTCGCGTTGATACTCTCGGCATGTGGGGGAGGAGCAAGTCAACCCGCTGTTGTGCGAATTGGTTGGGCGGCAGGTCCCGATTCTTTGAACATCGGGATTGCCTGGCTTGGCACGGCGTATACCATTTCAGAATTAACGTATAGCACAATGTATGAACTTCGCCTCGACGGGACTCTGGCATTCGAGCTGGGAACCGACGTCCAGCGTTCGGATGACGGGCTGGTTTATACGTACACGATCCGCGAAGGGGTTGAATTCCACGATGGACAGCCGCTGACCGCGAAGGATGTTGCCTTTACATATAACCTCATCATGGCGCACGAAGATTTCCCGACATTACATTCGTATGTGGAACACTTTGTGTCGGTCGAAGCGCCAGACGATAAAACTGTGGTCATCACTTTGGATGAAGCCATACCGAACATCGAGAGCAAGTTGGTTTTCCTATACATCTTCCCCGAACATATCTGGAAGAACTATGCTGAGGGCGACGCGGCGGCTACCTTTGAGAATTTGGAGATGATCGGAAGCGGTCCTTTCAAGATGTTGGAATATAAACCGAATGAATTTATCCGCCTCGGCGCTAACAAAGATTACTTTGGCGGCGCTCCGAAAGTGGATGAAGTGATCTTCCAAGTCTTTTCCAACTCGGACGTGTTGGTTCAGGCGTTGAAGACCGGGCAAGTGGATATGATCACCGGAGTTCCTAACACTAGCGTTGACTTGTTAAAAGCCGACGAGAATATCAAAGTGGTGAGCGGCGCTCCGCTCTCACCGGATCTGGCAGATATCATTTTCAACATGGTGGACCCGGCAAATTGTCCGGTAGATGATGGCGGACTTTGCACCGGGCATCCCGCATTGCGCGACCGGCAAGTCCGTTTGGCATTAGCGCACGCCACCGATAAACAGAAGATCATTGATGTGATTCTGCTGGGACTTGGCGATCCCGGTATCGCGCTGATTCCGAAAGGGATGGGCGAATGGTTCAATAGCGACATTGTGGATTACAAGTTCGATATCGCCGAAGCCAACAAGATCCTTGACGATGCCGGCTACAAAGACACGGACGGGGACGGGACGCGTGAAATGCCCGACGGCTCGCGTCCGCTTGTGTTCCGTATGAATTGGCCCAGTTCCGATACTTCTGCGCCGCGTTTGGCTGATCTGCTTGCAGAAACATGGGGTCAACTGGGTGTCAAACTCGAAATGCAAGCGGTGGAAAGCGATGCGCTAACCGCCAAGTGCTGTCCCGCGCTGGATTACGACATCATGCTCTGGGGCTGGATCGCCGACCCGGACCCGAACACGTTGTTGATCATTCCCACCACGGATCAAATCCCGACCGGGTACAACGAGACCGGCTACTCGAATCCGCGCTATGATGAATTATTCGCCGCGCAGGGACTCGAACTCGACCATAACAAGCGCGTCGAGATGGTCCACGAGATGCAGGCGATCATCCACGAAGATGTGCCATACATCATTCCCTATTACGCGTCCGCCATTGAAGCCTATCGTGTAGATCGCTTCACCGGCTGGAAAGACAGTGAGACCAAAATCGCATTGGAAGATCCAAGTTCGCTTCTTGCGATCGAACCCGTAAAATAGCGCCTTTGGAAGAGACGGCGCAATGCCGTCTCTTCCATTTTAGGAACCTCCGTGAATCGCTGGCATTATCTTCGTAATAAGGCTGGTTGGTCGTTCTTCACGATTATTTTCGTAATTGTGCTGAACTTCTTTCTGTTTCGGATTCTTCCCGGCGACCCTGCCAAGCAGGGTATCCGAGATCCGCGCTTGACCCCGGAGACCGTCGAGGCAATTCGCGCCCGCTTCGGCTTGGATAAGCCGATCATCAACTGCGTGAAGGAATTCAACCCGCTGGTACTCGGCGATTGCGGCGTGAATCCGCTTGACACTCAGTTCTTCATTTATGTAGAGAATTTGTTACGTGGCGAAATGGGGGTCTCTTTTTATTACAACCGCCCTGTGACCGATATCTTGTGGGAGCGGTTATGGAACACGGTGCTCTTGATCGGCACCGGGCAAATCCTCGCGATCCTTGTGGGCGTTGCGTTTGGGATCTTCGCCGCCTGGAAGGCACGGACTGCAATTGATTACAGCGCGTTGATCACCGGTCTGGTGGCGTGGAGTTTGCCAACCTTCTGGCTCGGCATCATCCTGCTTTTTTGGGGAAGCAATCACGGCTTTCCAATCGGAGGAAAATCAACCCCTGGTATGAGTTCGTATCCGCTCATGACACAGATCGGCGATATCTCGTGGCATTTATTATTACCGACGCTGACGTATACCATCGTCTACATGGGCGAATACATGCTAATCATGCGATCCAGCCTGCTGGACGTGCTTGCCGAAGATTACATCCTGACCGCCAAAGCGAAAGGACTGAGCACCTTCCAAGTTCTACGGGATCATGCCTTAAAAAACGGGATGCTTCCGTTGGTGACCATTATCGCCCTTAATCTTGGTTACACTGTGGGCGGCGTCATTCAGATCGAATCGGTCTTCTCGTGGCCCGGTCTGGGTGGGGCATTGTACGAAGCCGTGGTGCGGACGGATTACCCAATGTTGCAAGGATGCTTTCTGCTCATCGCGGTCAGCGTCGTGATCGCGAACTTTCTCGCGGACTTGACGTATTCCTATCTCGATCCGCGTGTGCAGACAACGGGATAGCGCATGGCACTTCAAACATCGGAAATCAAACCGTCCGTCGCGTCATCTCCACTGCTTAGTTTCTGGCGGTCTTTTAACCGCAATCGAATTGCAGTCGTCGGGGTGGTGATGCTGTTGTCCGTTGTATTAGTGGCTGTTTTTGCGCCTTTGATCGCACAGTATGACCCGAAATCATCGCAGGGAATCAGCGCCGCGGATGTGTATAAACCGCCCAGCGCGTTGCATTGGCTCGGCACAGACGATGCCGGGAAGGACATCTTTTCCCTGTTTGTGTATGGCGCGCGAGTGTCTCTCATTGTCGGGTTCTTCGCTTCGTTCATTTCTGTCGTCATCGGCGGGACGATCGGTTTGGCGGCGGGCTATTACGGCGGGCGAGTTGAAAACTCGTTGATGCGATTCACAGACACGATGCTTGTCATCCCCGACCTGCCGTTGATCGTCGTCATCATTGCTCTGACAAAACCCAGCCTGTTCAATATCATCTTCGTGATCGGCATCTTCGGTTGGACGACCACCGCGCGCATTGTCCGTTCGCAGACGCTGGCGGTGAAATCGAGGAAATTTGTCCTGCGCGCCAAAGGGATCGGCGCGGGCAACCGTCACATTATCCTCCATCACATCCTACCGCTGGTGATGCCAATCCTCGTGGTCAATGCCATTCTCGTGGTCTCGTCTGCTATTTTGAGCGAATCAACGTTGTCTTTCATCGGGCTTGGGAATCCGAGCGCGATCTCGTGGGGGCAAATGCTTAACTTCGCATTCAGCCGCGGGGCCATGAGCGCGGGCGCGTGGTGGGCGTTGATCACACCGGGGTTTGGAATCGTCTGGGTTGTGTTGGCGTTGACTCTGCTGGGTCACGGACTCGAGCAGGTGTTGAACCCGAGGCTTGAATCACATCACCTAATGGTAGGCAGGCAGGCGGTCCAGAGTGAAGCGGGGGGTACATCCGAAGAAAAAAAAAGCAGGAAAGACGCTCCCGTTTTGTTGGATGTGAGAAATCTTTCGGTGCAGTTTGTCAACAACGGAACGGTGGCGCAGGCAGTGCAGAACGTCAGTTTTCAGTTGCACGAAGGCGAGATGATGGGGCTGGTGGGGGAGAGCGGGTGCGGCAAGACCACGTTGATCATGGCGTTGAACCGGTTGCTCCCCGCGTCGGGACAAATCTCGAACGGGCGCATTTATTTTCACGGCAAAGACCTTGCGGCCGCATCGGAAGAGGAACTTGCCGATGTGCGTTGGAGCGGAGTTTCGATCGTGTTCCAAGGCGCGATGAACGCGCTCAACCCGGTGCGAACTGTCGGCGATCAGATCAAGGAAGCGATCGTCAAACATATTCCAACGATGCCGCCTGGACAACTCGAGGAACGCGTGATCGAATTGCTCGATCTGGTGGGCATTGCCGCGGAGCATAAAGATCATTTCCCGCATCAATATTCCGGCGGGATGCGCCAGCGCGCGATGATCGCCATGGCGCTCTCGTGCAACCCGCAAGTGGTGATCGCGGACGAGCCGACCACCGCGTTGGATGTGATGATCCAAGCGCAGATTCTGGAATTGCTCGATTCACTCCGCAGGAAACTTGGTCTGGCTGTGATATTTGTGACTCACGACCTCGGCGTTGTCGCCGAAATGTGCGATTCGGTGCTGGTGATGTACGGCGGCGTGACCGCCGAGTATGCCGACGTGGACACCATCTACAACGCGCCGCGACACCCGTACACACAAGAATTGCTCAAAGCCTTCCCCGACCTTTCGCAACCTGAGAAGCGACTTGTTTCCATCCCCGGCTATCCTCCCAAATTGGACGCGCTGCCTGCCGGTTGCCGGTTCGCGCCGCGCTGTCCATTAGCGTTCGAGCGTTGCATGGTTGCGATACCGAAATTACATGAATTGGACAATGGGCATTTGGCGAGTTGTCATTTGGTGGAAGGATCGTAAGGCGGGATGGCATCCTGCCCCACGACAAATCGAATTATGGACAACGAATTCATCCTCGAAGTGAAAGACCTGAAAAAATATTTCAAAGCAGGCAGACCCGGCTGGTTTTCGCGCGCTGAGAATTTCATCCATGCCGTGGACAATGTGAGCCTGCAACTAAAGCGCGGCGAAGTCATCGCGCTGGTCGGCGAAAGCGGATGCGGAAAATCCACGCTATCGCTCACGCTGATGGGGCTCGAAGAAGCCACCGAGGGGACGATCTTGTTTGAAGGCAGCGACATCACGCATTTGAAAGACCGCGAACGCAAGAAAATACGCCAGCGTATCCAAATGGTTTTTCAAGACCCGTACGAATCGCTGAACCCAACGCAGACCATCGAAGAGATTGTTTCCGAGCCGTTGGTCGTCCATGGGCTTACCCCCAGCCAGGATGAAAGGCGCGAGCGCGTCCGCCGCGCGCTGGAAGATGCAGGCTTGAAGCCAGCCGAAAGTTACATGTACCGCTTCCCGCATCAACTCTCCGGCGGACAGCGTCAACGCGTGGTCATCGCCAGCGCGCTTGTGCTTGAACCGCACCTCCTGCTCGCCGACGAACCCGTCTCGATGTTGGATGTGTCCATCCGCGCGGAGATCATCAACTTGCTGGCAGATTTGCGCGAATCGCGCGGCATCTCGGTCATTTTCATCACGCACGATTTGGGAACGGTTGGTTACTTCGCTGACCGCGTGGCGGTGATGTATTTGGGTCGTATCGTTGAGATTGGAACGATGTCTGAAGTGCTGGAGAGTCCACAGCACCCGTATACACAGGCATTGCTCTCGGTGATTCCTGTTCCCAACCCGCGGTTGCGGAAGAAACGCGTCATCTTGCAGGGTGAGACGCCCAACCCAATTGACCTGCCGAGCGGATGCCGCTTCCACCCGCGTTGTCCGGTTGCGTTTGACCGTTGTAAATCGGAAGACCCGCAATTGACCGCACGAAGCAAAACGCATCAAGCGGCTTGTCTTCTGCTTTCCTAACCCCACATTCGCGTACTATAGCGGCATGAGTGTCCCGTTGTAAAATTTGGAGAATTTAGTGCTGTCCAACACATCCCGTATGCTCACTTATTTGTGCGCCTTGCTGTATGGCGTTCTCGGCGCATTCTTATTTTTCATGCCCGAGGGACTGGCTCCGGTCTTTGCGTGGAAGGTCACGCCCTTTATGACGATGACCATCGGCGGTTGGTGCTTGGGCAATGCGTGGCAAGCGTTATTCGCAGCGCGGCGTTTCGAGAAGTGGGGACGCGTCTACTCATCGCTGCTGTATCTTGGGTTATTTGCCGTCGGCGAATCGCTGGTGGTGTATTTTTTCCGGGATAAATTGTCGTTGGCGCATCCCGTCGCATGGTTGTATCTCTTGATCTTGTTTGTCAGCCTGCTCACATCGCTGGTTGTGTTTCTGTATTGGCTTCGCGCCCGCCCGGCGTTGGATAAGAGCAGGGAGAAAACCTCCTCGCGGCAATACTTCACGCTGATCGTTTTCATCGTCTTTGTTGGCTTCCTCGGTTTGTACGGTTCCACCGCTTCGATCGGCGCGCCCGGCACGAACAGCGGCATCTTTCCTGAGATTATGTCGCTGTTCACATTGCGAAGCTTCGGGGTTTTCTATCTTTCGATAGCGCTCGCCGTTGTCCCGTTTCTCTGGGATCGGAGCCTGAAAGCCATCCTCGCTCATTCCATCGCCGCCTACGGGTTGATCGTCTTCATCACGATCGCGGCGTTCGTCTACATCCGCTTATTCGACTTTGCCGCCAGACCCGGCGGCTTGCTCTACTTTGGCGCGTATCTGGGCGTTGGCATCCCGTTACTTTTCGGGTTCCGAAAATACGGACTCGCAATTGAGTGATGGACATCGCCAGCCTGCAAAACCCGCGCGTCAAGCACCTCGTCAAACTGCGCGACGATAAAAAGACCCGCAGACAAGACGGCTTAATGCTCGTGGAAGGATTCGACGAGATTCAACTCGCCCTCGCGGCTGGACATAAACCTCAGACGGTTCTTTCCGCCCCTCAAATTGCCTCACGCCATTTGACCTTTTCTCACGCCGAAGCGCTGACCGTCTCGCGCGCGGTCTTCGAGAAGATTTCGTATCGCGAGAACCCCGATGGGTGGCTGGCGATCTTTCCCATCCCGCGCACAACTTTCGATGATTTGAAACTAAGCAAAACTCCGTTGGTCGTCGTCGCCGAATCCGTCGAGAAACCGGGGAATCTCGGCGCCATCCTCCGCACGGCGGACGCGGCGGGCGTGGACGCGTTGCTAGTCTGCGATTCGCGCGTGGATGTGTGGAATCCGAACGTGGTGCGCGCGAGCCGCGGCGCGGTGTTTTGTGTGCCAGTCGTCGAGTGCGATAACGCGTCGGCGCTGGAATGGCTGAAAGGCGGAAAGATCCGTGTCGCCGCCGCGAGTCCCGCTGGCGACGCGGTTTATTCCAAAGTGGATTTGAGTCAGGCCGTTGCCATCGTCGTCGGGACAGAAGATGTAGGCTTGTCCGATTTTTGGATGACGAACGCGGACGTGCAGTTGAAAATTCCAATGATGGGGAAAGTCAATTCGTTGAACGTGTCGGTTTCGACGGCGCTGATCTTGTATGAGGCAGTCCGCCAACGGGCATGACGGCTGGGAACAAAAAAGTGGGGGATTGAGTTAATTGGGGTGAAGGAGATATTATGAAAAAAACCGCGCTGATCTGTTTTATTATTTTGACGCTTGCCGCGTGCGCGCCGCAACAGCCTGTGGCGACGAACACGCCTCTACCGCCGGTTGAAACTGCCGCGCCCTTGCCGACTTTGATCCCCACTTCGACTCTTTACGTGGTGACCTCCACAGCGGCGACGCTTTCATCGCCGATTCCGCCCACGAATACTCCTGCTCCGGTTTCGACCTCGACGCCGCTCCCGCCGGTGACGGGGATGAATAACCCGTATGCCGTAATTCTCGTGAGTGCAGGCGACGCGCTTAACATCCGCTCCGGCGCAGGGACGGGATTCTCAATCGTGGGCGCGTTATCGCCCTCCGCGACGGGAGTCATCCGCACGGGACCGGAAGCCAACGCGGGCGGCGATCGCTGGGTGGAAATTCAAAACCCGTCCGGTGGAACCGGCTGGGTGAACGCCAAATTTCTCACGGAGCAGGTCGGCTCATCCACATTTTGCGCAGACGCGCGAGTTACCGACCTTGTGAACAACATACGCGCCGCCATGTTGAATTCAAACGGCGAATTGTTGGCTTCGCTCGTCAGCCCCGAACACGGATTGGACCTGCGTTTGTGGCGTTGGGGCACGGTCGCAAATTACACGCCGAAGGAAGCCGCATGGGTTTTTGGTTCTGACTATGAAGTGAGTTGGGGTCCCGCGCCCGGAAGCGGGGCGGATACGATTGGCACATTCTCTGAGCAAGTCTTGCCCAAGTTGCAAGAAGTCTTCGGCGCGAATTATTCCCTGCACTGCAACGACACGCTCGACCTTGCCACGTTCTCAACAGAACCATGGCCCTCGGAATATTTCAATGTCAATTTCTACATGGTGTATAAGCCCGGCTCTGAGCAATACGGCGGTCTGGACTGGCGCGCCTGGACGGTTGGCGTCGAATACGTGCAAGGCAAGCCGACTCTGTTCTCGTTAATCAATTATCAGTGGGAGCCATGACCCCCTCCGTCCCGCGAGGCGGGACACCTCCCCCAAATCCGACGAACTTCAGTCGGATTTGGGGGAGGGCAGGGTGGGGGTATTAATCAGCCGCCATTGGCTCAGGCTCTGTTTCGTTTACCTTTCCTCCGACCGCATCGGTAAACCCATATTGATTCTCCAGCTCATGCCTAAACTGTTGCGTATACAGGCGATAGTAATGCCCGCGCAGTTTGAGCAGTTCAGCGTGCGAGCCTTGTTCGGCAATCTTTCCGTTTTCAATGACGACAATCCGATTCGCTTTGCGGATGGTGGACAGGCGATGCGCGATGACGAACGACGTGCGTCCGTGCATCAGCGCTTCCATGCCGCGTTGGATGAGCGCTTCGGTGAGCGTGTCCACGCTGGAGGTGGCTTCGTCCATGATGAACAACTCGGGGCGGGCAAGCACGGCTCGCGCGAGACTAATCAACTGTTTCTGCCCAACCGACAGCAAGTTGCCGCCTTCGCCGACGTTGTGATCGTAGCCTTTTTCAAGCGTGACGATGAAATCGTGCGCGCCCGCAATCTTCGCCGCGTCGGTCACTTCGTCGTCGGTCGCGGACAGCCTCCCATAGCGGATGTTGTCGCGCACACTGCCCGAGAAGAGATGAGGAGTCTGAAGCACGATCCCGATCCGACTGTGAATCGAAGCGAGTTTGTAATCCAGATAATCTTGCCCGTTGATTCGAATCGTCCCTGCGCGCGGTTCGTAGAAGCGACACAGCAAATTCACGATGGTTGACTTTCCGCCGCCCGTCGGACCGACGAGGGCGATCATCTCGCCAGGCTTGACCTTCAGCGAAAAATCTTGGAGGACGGGCTTGCGTTCTTCGTAATAGAAATCCACGTGACTAAACTCGATCTCGCCCATGAGTGTTTTTGCTTCAACGGCGTCGGGCTTGTCGTGCACTTCGGGCGGAGTGTCAATCAACTTGAAGATTCTCTCCGCCGAGGCGATGGAGTGCTGCATCTCGGCGTAGACGCGCGCGAGATCCTGCACGGGCCACATCATGAACGTGAGATACGAGACGAAGGCTTGGATACCGCCGATGGTCATTGCGCCGAGTGTGATCTGCTGTCCGCCGTAACCGACGATGAGACCGAGCGCGAGGGCGGCGATGATCTGCACGGTGGGGAGGAAGAGCGCCGAGAGCCACGCAGCGCGATACGACGCCTTGTACATTTTCGTCGTCAGTTCCTGAAACTCTTTTGTGTTCTCGTCCTCACGCAACAGCGCTTTCACCACGCGCACGCCTTGAAAGTTTTCGTTGAACGCGCCCGTGATCTTCGAATTCGTGCGGCGCGAGACGCGATATTCCACCAAAATGAACTGACGGAATTTGATTGCGATAACGATCATGATCGGGATGATGGTGAACACGATCAACGCCAGTTTCCAGTTGATGATCGCCATGAACGTAAGCGAGGTGACGATGTTCATCACTGCCCACGTCGAGTCCACGATGCCCCAGCTGACGAGGTCGGATACGCGCCCCGTGTCCGAGGTGACTCGGGCGATCAAACGTCCCACCGAGTTTTGCGAATAATATGAAAGCGACAGTTGTTGCAGGTGATTGAACAGCATCCTGCGTAGATCGTATTGCACGCGCTCGCCCATCACGCCCGCGAGATAGATGAACGTGAATACTGTTGCTGCCTGAAATAGGATAATCGAGCCATACAGCCAGGCGATGCGCGTCAGCGCGGCGGTATTCTCCAGCCTGATACCCGTATCCACAATTTCCTTGTTCAGGTAAGTGAAATACGCGTCCGTGGAGGAGGTCGCCGCGATGGTGATGAAAAACCCGACCACCCATTTCCAGTGCGGTCTGAGCAGGCTCGCGATCCGCTTGAAGACGGGGAGAGTGAGTTGGCTGGTGAATTCTTCTTCTTCGAGGTCGATTAGTTCGTTGTCAGACATTGCTAATGCTCCATAGATTTTCTATGAGGAGAGTAAAGGATGAAGGCTGAATGATGAAGGATGAATGTTCATCCTTACTTTTTGTTCATCCGTTTCTTGATCTTTGTAACGATGGCTGTAAAGATGGCAAGCAGTTCGTCCGTTTCTCTGATAAGCGGCGCGACCTTTGCCGCAGGGACGATGCCAGCCCGTACGAGCAAGTCCAGCCAGTAGTCGGTCTCATCCAATTCCTGAAGCGCCGAGCCGAACTTGTTGACGATATCGGCGTCTGATTTGGCGCGATGCCCTTCGCGATAATGCGCGCCTATGGATGTGCCAGAGCGCAAGACTTGTTTCCCGAGAACTTGTGCCTCGGTAGATTTGGGAAGGCTTGAGTATAGGCGGATAATACGTAAAGCAAAATCACTTGTCCTGCTTCGTAAATCCTGCGGGGTTTCATTTGTGGTTGTCATTGCGGCATTCTCCTTTATTCATCCTTTATCCTTCATCATTCATCCTTGCAATCTCTAATTCCAGTTCCTCATCAATCCTCGTCTGGATGTCATAAATCCTTCGATACATCCCGTCGGACTGAGCGAGCAATTCTTCGTGCGTTCCCATTTGAATCACTTCGCCTTTATCCAGCACAAGAATCAAATCGGCGATCATCACGGATTGAATGCGATGGGCGATAATGAAGGTTGTGCGGTTCTCCATCAAGCCGTTCAACGCCGAGCGAATCTCGGCTTCGGTTTCTGTGTCCACGCTGGAGGTTGAATCGTCGAGAATCAAAATGCGTGGATTCTTCAACAGCGTGCGCGCGATCGTCGTGCGTTGTTTTTGTCCGCCAGAGAGCGTGACGCCTTTCTCGCCGACGATAGTTTTGTAGCCGTCAGGGAACGTCTGAATCACATCGTGGATCGCCGCGGCTTTAGCAGCGCGCTCAACCTCTTCATCCGACACGTCGCGACCGACGCCATAGGTGATGTTCTCTCGAATCGAGCGGCTAAAAAGAAACGGTTCCTGCTCCACAATGCCGATCTGCCTTCGCAGATACGAGCGCGAGTAATCCTTCAACTCCACGCCATCGAGCAGGATTCGTCCGCCTGTGTATTCGTGGAAGCGCGGCATAAGATTCACCAGCGACGTTTTGCCCGAGCCCGTTGACCCAAGCAACGCCACTGCCTGCCCAGGCTTCACGTGGAAGGAAATATCTTTCAACGCGTTCGACTTCCCATCCGAATACATGAACGAGACATTCTCGAAGACGATATCGCCTCTTACTGGACCGTTCGGCTGGTACGCCCCATCGTGGAGCGGTTCACGCGCCTGCTTGACCACGTCCATGAGGCGACCGTACGAAACCAAACCCGTCGAAGCCGAGACGATGATGCGTCCCAAGTTGCGGATGGGCCAGATTAGCCACACGACCAAACCGACATACGCAATGTACATGCCAACTGTGATCTCGCCTCGTATCGCCATGTTTGCGGCGTAGATGAATCCGAACAACATTTGAAAGCCGAGCACAATATCCGAGAGGGGCCAGAACATCGAGTGCATGAACAGCAGGATCTTGCCCTTCAAGAACTTGCCCCAGTTATCCTTCTCGAATTTTGATTTTTCATACTCCTGCCGCGCAAAGGCTTTGACCACGCGTACGCCCGTCAGGTTTTCTTGAAGGGTGGTGGAGAGGATCGCTTCCTGGGCTTGATATTCCTCGTAGGCTTTTGTCACTCGCTTGAAGAACCACAGCGAGACAAGCAGAATAAACGGAATCACAACCACCGAGACCAATCCCAGTTCCACATTGAGGTCGAGGATGGCGATGAAGTTGATGACGAACAGCAAAACGATTCGTCCCACGCCGATTCCTTGCTCGCTGAAGAAGCGGCGCAACGCGTCCACGTCGGAGGTGACGCGTTCGATCAGGTCGCCTGTCGGCGTGGTGGCGTGGTACGAAAAGTTGAGGCGTTGGATGTGGTCGAAGAGGAAGTCGCGCAGGCGGCGCGTAATGCCCTCCGCTGTGTAGGCGGCTAAACGTCCCGAAAGAAACGACGCGCTTCCTTCCACGAGCGCGAGCAAGACGAATCCCGCCGCGATCCAAAGCGAGGTCGTGACAAGACTCCCGCCAATGAATTTTTCCTGCGTTAGCACGTCGTCGGCGAAATAGCGGAGCAGGAGGTAGGTGTAGGTTTTCGCCAGCGCCGAAATGGCGAGCGCGGCGGTCGCGCCGATGTACGGCGCGCGATAATCCACCATCATGCGCCACAAACCCTTGAGGCGGTTTTCATGCACGGTGTTGCGGAAGTCGAAGGTGATTGCTGGTTCGATTGTGGTCATTTTCTTTTTACTCCCCCCTCTCCTTTTAGGAGAGGGGCAGGGGGTGAGGTCAGATGAGGGTGAGTCTCCCTCACCCTAGCCCTCTCCCAGCGGGAGAGGGAATTAAATGAAAAGGCTGCGGCGAGTACGCCACAGCCTGTAACGACAGGTAGAGTAGACCTAGCGGTCAATGGGCGCACTACGAAAAGGTAAAAATCCAGCGTCAACTGGAACGAAAAAGGTGGTGCTGATGAACGTGGACATTTCGTGCGCTCCTTTCGTGAGATTTGTAGGGCGAGATAAATCTCGCATTACGGTTTCGAGTTTACACCGCAGAGCCGAGAGATGTCAAGGTTTATAATGTTTTATGTCATTGCGAGGAGCGTTCGTTGCGTCGAAGCAATCTCCTCGCTACAGGAGATTGCTTCGACCCGCTTCGCGGGTCTCGCAATGACATACATCTAATGATCCACACTTGGAAAATATCAACCCACCCCATAGAAATTCACTTCCGCGACAACTCCTCGCTCGATGCGGTGACGCGGCAGTTGCCCAACGGCTGGTATTCGACATTCCGCACGTTCGACTCTTGCACGCGCGTGATCGGACTCTCCGCCCATTTGAGGCGACTCCCTCATGCAGACGCTTCACTCTTACGGGTCAACCTGACTCGGCTCCTCGACTCGTTTCGCCCAGGCGAGGCACGCGTCCGTGTGATGGAGGCTGGCGACGGGCAGTTTTACATCTCCATAGAGCCGCTCAAACTTTTGCCGCGTGAAGTGTACGAGAACGGCGTGCGCGTCGAAACGACGACGCTTCACCGCAACGACCCGCGCGTGAAGTCAACAGCGTTTATCTCCGCCAGCGACACGGAGCGCAAGCATCTTGCCAGCGAGGGAATCTTCGAGGCGTTGTTGGTGAAGAATGGCAGGATTTTGGAGGGGATGACGAGTAATTTTTTCTATATCGTGGAGCGGGATGACATCCCGCCCCACGTGAGCACTGCCAGCAAAGACATCCTCCTCGGCGTGACGCGGAGGATGGTGATCCGCGCGGCGCGGGGGAAGGGGCTGGAGGTGCGATATCGCTCGCTGAGGCTGGACCAGCTGTCCCGTGTGAAAGAAGCGTTCATCACGTCCAGTTCACGCGGAGTTGTGCCAGTCATCCAAATTGACGATGTGCGAGTGGGGCAGGGGAGAGTCGGGAAGACGACGAAGTTGTTGATGAAGGCGTACGAGGAATATGTGACCCGTCACGCCGAGGTAATCTGGTCTCGATACGCCCCGTGACGCTTCGTCTTCGTAGCGCCCTGCGACACTCCGCTCAGCGCGCACGGAACTACTCGACCAGCGTTAGGGCGGTGAGATTGTGAATCCACTTGCGCGAGAGGTAGCGGCGGATGCCAAGAATCCATTTTGTGGCTTCCTCGCTCATGGCGCAGAGGTAGACAAAGTAAACGGGGAGACCCCACACATTGGCGCCGAGGTATGCCATCGGCACGCCGACCAGCCAGATGATGATGCCATCGAGGAAGAGCGAGAAGCGTGTGTCGCCGCCCGCGCGCAGAATGCCGACCACGATGGTCATGTTGTTGACACGCATCCAAATGAAAAAGGTGATGATGTTGATGACGTGGCTTGCATTCGAGATGACCTCAGGCGAGACGTTGTACAGCGAGAGAATCGGCGCTTTGACGAGTTGGAGGAGCAAGCCCATTGTGATGCCGCCGACAATGCCCAAGCCGAGCGAGCGACCCGCGTAGAGGTGCGCTTCGTCCTCTTTGCCCGCGCCGATGCGGTTGCCGACCAGCACGGACGTGGCGTTTGAAATGCCGATGAAGATCACGAACGCCATCTGCTCGATGGTCGCGACAATGCTCATGGCGGCGAACGATTCGGTTCCCATCCGCCCGTAGATGGCGTTGTAGGTGGTGATGCCCAGCGCCCAGAACAACTCGTTGAGCATGACGGGGAGCATCGGCTTGATCACGCGCACAGCGAAAGCGGAATCGAAATTCGTCAGTTCACGCAGGGACGCGGCGGCGGGGGATTTCTTGCCATAGGTGACAATGAGCAGGGCGGCACATTCCAGCGCGCGAGAGATGACTGCCGCGACAGCCGCGCCGTTGATTCCCAGTTCTGGTAAGCCGAATTTGCCGAAGATCAGCGAATACGAAAGGAACGTGCTGACCGTCAACGCGCCGACGCTGATCGTGGTTGGCGTTTTCACGTCGCCTGTGGAGCGCATGACCAGGGCGTAACTGAACGTGATCGCAACGAAGAGAAAGACCCACGAGTAGATGCGGATGTAGTCTGTGCCGAGGCGGAGCACTGCCGCGTCTTCCGTGTAGATGCCGAGAATTTCAGATGGGATGAACTGCGCCAGCGCAAAGAAGACGAGGCTCGCAGAAATGGCGAACATCAAACACAGCCCAAGTACGCGGCGGAGATTGAGAACGTCGTTGCGTCCCCAGAATTGCGCGGTGAACATCGCCGCGCCGCTGATGATGCCGAAGTGAACGAGTTGCAGGAGGAAAGCGATCTGCCCTGCGAATCCCACCGCCGCGACGGAGGTCTCGCCTTTTTGCCCAACGAAAACCACGCCAAGCATGTTCAAGCCCGCAAAGGCGAACTGCTGGACGATGATGGGTATGGCGAGTTTGCTGATGTTGTGGAAATAGTCGGGGTCGGCGTAGTAGTTGCGAATTTTGGTAACTACGGACAAATGTCCTCCGATGGAGGCATGATTATAACTGGTTCAAAATTCGCGGGAAAATATGCGGTGGTTTCGACACCGCACCTGCGGTGGGTGCAGGTGTACATCCCGCGACGCTTCGTCTTCGGACTTCGCCCTCCGCTCAGCGCGTGCGGGACTACTCAACCACCGTTTTATTTCTTCTCGAAGATCTCGTAATACCCTTTATCCAACTCGTCGTCGTCGATGTGGGCGTAGCGTTGGGTGATCTGGATGTTTTCGTGGCGGGCGAGGGCTTGTGCGAGTTTGAGGTTGCCCGAGGCGCGGAGGATGGTCGAGACAAAGTAATGGCGGAACGAATGTGGAGTGATGTGTCCCTCGGCTTCACTGCCTAAAACCTGCCGTACGCGTTCGGCGACGATGTTGCGTCCCGTCGTCGGCGTGATCGGCTTGACCTTTTTCCCCGCGCCTTTGTCGTGGCGAGCGAAGAGGGGCAGGGCGGTCAGTTGTTTGCCTGAGGCGCCGTCGAGTTCGGCGCGGATCGCAAGATAATCTTTCAACGCGCTCATGGCGCGGGAGGTGAATCGCACGACCGCTTGCTTGTCGCCTTTGCCGATGATGATGGCGCGCCCTTCGTTCCAGTCGAGGTCGCCGCGGCGGAGGTTGCAGGCTTCATGGACGCGCAGACCCGTGTCGGCGAGGGTGATGAGGAAGGCGCGGTCTCGCATTGCGCGTAACCGCTCGATGGGCGAATCCGCTTGAAGGCTTGAGGCAGACGAAACGGCGTCCAGGACCCGTTCGATGTCGTGTGTGGGGAATTGCGGCAGGCGAATCCCAGGTTTGCGGGTGCGGTTTTCGATGAGGATATCCATGCGCGGCAGGTTGATCTCGGCGAGCCGTTCCGCCGCGAGATGCCTGTAAAAGCGAGCCGCGGCGCGGACGTACAGTTGCTCGGTGGCGGGCGAAAACGATTTGAGCCGCATGGCAAACTTGGAGATCAGGTCTTCTGTGAGGGAGCTGGCAGGGGACGTGTCGGGGTCTATTTTCAGCGTCCGCAACATGTTTTGAAATTCTTTCAGCGCTTTGCCATACGTGAGCGCGGTGTTCTGACTGCGCGCCAGCCTGACGACTTCCAAAAATTCCCGCACAGCGGAGGCGATGGTGGTTGTCTCTTCTGCCATTGTGAAATCTTATGCGAAGTCGGTCAGTTTGTCAATGTTTTTTGTAATGTAACTTATCGAAAGCATGATGTACCATCGGTGGTCGAGTAGCCGAAGGCATATCGAGACCACCTCCCCCACAACAATGATTTATCAAAGGTCGAAAGTGGAAAGTTGGATGATGGAAAACCGCTTCACGCGCCGAGTGAGGCTGGTTCGCCCACCCCACACCGCCTCGCGCCTGACGGGTTGATTCCGCTCCCCTACCCTATTGACCCCCACCCAGCCTCCCCCAAATCCGACGAACTTCAGTCGGATTTGGGGGCACCTGAAGGTGTGCTTCGCGAAGGTGTCCCGCCAATGGCGGGACGGAGGGGGTCCCTACCCTGCCCTATTCCAACGCCCCCCATTTTTTGAGCGTATTCCTAGCCTGCTCAGCATAAGGCGACTCGATGGCTTCAAAGATCGCCAAAGCCTGTCTGACGAATTCTATGGCTTTCGCCTTTTCTCCTAAAGTTGCAAACGCATTTCCCAAGTTGCCGAGAGCAGAAGCTTCCCCACGGAGATCGCCGATCTGATGCACGATTACTAATTTTTTTTCGTAGAATTCAATGGCTTTGCGGACATCGCCCAAAGCCGCATACGCCAATCCCAAGTTGTTGAGGGCATTCCCTTCCCCGCGACGGTCGCCGATCTCACGGTCAATCAGCAGCGCTGGTTCATGAAACTCGATGGCTTTGCGGGCATCGCCCAAAGCCGCATACGCCAATCCCAAGTTGTTGAGGGCTTTCCCTTCCCCGCGACGGTCGCCGATCTCACGCGCAATTGACAAATATTGCTCATAGAACTCAATGGCTTTGCGGGCATCGCCCAAATTTTTATACGCAATCCCCAGGTTGCCGAGGTCTGCACCTTCCCCGCGACGGTCGCCGATCTCACGGTCAATCAGCAAGGCTTGCTCGTAGAACTCGATGGCTTTGCGAGCATCGCCCAAATCCGCATACGCCAATCCCATGTTATTCAGGGCATTCCCTTCCCCGCGACGGTCGCCAATCTCACGGGCAATTATCATTCGCTGTTCATAGAATTCGATAGCTTTGCGGGCATCGCCCAAAGACGCATATGCATTCCCCAGGTTGCCGAGATGGGCACCAATCGCATCTTTCCTGTCAAGTTTATAGGCAGCATCTAGCGCCGATTTCAGCCACTGAATTCTCTGTTGAGGCGTAAGTCGTAAGTCGAGGCAATAAGCGGAAGCGTCAGGATAGAGCATGACGAGTTCGGCGAGATCATCTGAAGTTTCAATATTCTCGGCAATCCATGCCTGAGCAATGCGGATGTGATCCCATTCCCTGTCGAACAATTTCAAGCCATGAAGAACTTTCTCGCCGCCTTCCAAATACAAGGCGTTTGCCGCGCTCATAACATCCTTGTAATGAGCAGCGTGTTTCAGGCGCGCTTCCTGTTCTTCTTCAGCATTCATTTGTTCAAGTGTGTAATCTGCCAGCAAGTCGTGCAAACTGTATCTCGAAGCGTTTTCATCAAAGTCAAGCAGGCTGTAGCGGCGGAACAAGGCGAGGCTGTTTCTTGTTGCATCGTCATCCAAATCCCACACTGCAGAGGCGGCAGTCGCATCAAACGAAGCAGGGAAAACGCCTAACACGCGCCAGCGTTTTTGGTCTTCTTCTTTCAAGGAGTTGTAACTCAATTCAAAGGTAGCGAGCAAATCAGGCTCGGTAGTGAGCTCAGCATTTTCTTTGCTTTGTTTAAGTGTTTCAAGCCGTTTCTTGCGGTCGTTGAGTTGCGAGATATATTTTTCAACCGACCAATCGCCGTTCACCTGCAAGAAACTCCCTGCAATTCGCAGAGCCAAAGGCAGGTACGCGCAGGCTTTGGCGAGGCTGGCGGCGTTATCGCCAACGCGCGGGCAGAGTTCGAGAATGAACTTCATTGCGTCGGCTTCGCTCATCACGTCCACGCGGCGGGGTTGCAAGCCTGGCACGCTGAACGTCCAGCGTGAGGTCACCAGCATGGCGCAGGTCTCTGGCGGTCTCAGCGGGGCGATCTGTTCGGCAGAACGGGCGTTATCGAAAAAGAGCAAGGCTTTCTTTCCGTGCAAGACGGATTGGTAGGTGGCATGAAAATTGTTTTCGTCCAACGCGCGCAAGTCGGCTGTCGGCTCGAAGGAGAGAATTACATGGCGGGCGATCTCCAACGCGCTCAGCGGCGTTGTCGTGCCTTTCAGGTCAAGGAAGATCTGCGCGTTGGGAAAGTCCTTGGCGATTTTGTGCGCCACAACCAAGCCGAGCGCAGTCTTGCCGATTCCACCCATGCCTGTCAAGCCACCGATTTTACTGCTGTGAATCGTGGCGCCGCCTCCCCGCTGAAAGTCCGCTACAAGTTGCTCGATCAATTCGCCGCGACCTGTGAAGTCTGCGGGAGGCGGCGAGAGTTGGTTCAGTGATCGGAAAGTCACATTTTCTACTTTTGTTGCCCCTCTCTGTGAAAGTATTTTTTCTACGTTGCGAAGAATATTCACCGACCGCAAATCTGCTAATGCTCTAACATTCTCCTTAAACCTTTCGTCGGCAAGCGCAAATTCCTCTGTCAAAATGTTGACGTACATTTCGACTGCCGAGGAAACTTTGCTTGTTTCTACGTCGGGAAAACTTTTTGCGACGATTTGATTTATGACATTTTGGAAGTCGGGATCGGTTGGATGGTCATAGAATTTTTCGATGGCATCCGAGATCGACCCCAAGCCATCATCATTCACTTGGGAAAACATTTTTTCAGTAAAAGCACGGTCAGGGGAAAACTCTTTTGGCAGCCGCTTTTCTGAATTTTCCAGCGCGGTTTCAATTGCCCGAACTTTATCCGTCGGCTGGCGCAATTCATCCACGAACTTCTTGCCGAGCACACCCTCGACGAAGTTCTCCAAAATCGCCAAACTCAGTTTGCCCAGCTTCTTTCCGAGTTCTGCCATGCGTCACCTCTCCCCCGCCTCGCGGGAGTCCCCTAATTGTACAATCTCTCGGGTCAAATCACCACCCTTCGGTAACATCTTCTTTTGGCTTGATTAACCTTTCCTCGGGGTTGGACCCCCATCCCATCCTTCCCCCAATCGAACTTCACGATTGGGGGAAGGTGAATGAGTGGTTTGGATGAAAACTGGAAGTTGACCAGCGTCAGTTCTGTGCGTAGCGTCCAATTCTCTACCTCCCATCGGGCGAGAGAGCCTCGTCCTTACCGCCTCGTGATCGGCATTAACCTCCCCCTCCCAAACGACTTTTCGCTCACCTTTAGCACGGGTCCCATTTGCCAGCGTTTGTGTTCGCTCGTCCGCATCGCCGCGTTCGATTGGCTCGCCCGCACCAGCGCTTCCAATTCGGGCGAGAGGGTCTCGTAATCGAACGGGTCAACCTGATCCGCTTTCAACTCAGCCGACGGCTTGCGCGTCATCACAAACGGCGGGATAACATCCCGCCCCACGTTGATCCACTTTGCAAGCGCGTACACCTCTGGCTTCGTCAGGTCGCCGAGCGGGCTGATCGCTCCCGCCATGTCGCCATACAACGTGGAGTAACCGACGGTCAACTCCGTTTTATTGGAGGTGTTGATCAGGAAGCCTCCGCGCTGGTTGACGAAACTCATCAGCGCGATCATTCGCAACCGCGCTTGGATGTTCTCGCCTGCGACGCCCCCGCTTCTTTCCGGACCCAAAGCCTGCTCCGCCGCTTTGTGCATTTTCTCCAATTCGACCGTTTCGAACCCAATCCCCAACCGACTCGCCAACTCCCGCGCCGCCTCGGTCGAGCGCGCGTCCGTGAACCGCGAGGGGATGGCGACTCCCGTCACGCGCTCGGATCCCAACGCCTCCGCCGCGATGATCGCCGCCACCGACGAGTCGATTCCGCCCGACAGCCCGATCACTGCGTGTTTCAACCGATTCTTGTCCGCAAAGTCGCGCAAGCCCAAAACGAGGGCTTTGAAAACTTCTTCCTCCTCGCTTTCCACTTTCCACTCACCATCTTTCTTCTTTCCTCCTTCTTTGCCCAGTTCGATCACCCTTACCTCTTCCTCAAACATCGCCAGCCTCTCCCCCTCCACCACAAAACTTCCCCCATCAAAGATCAACTCATCGTTCCCGCCAACGAGGTTGACAAATACAAATGGCACATCGCCCTTCGTCTGCGCTTCGCTTCGCTCAGGACGGATCTGTCGCGTTGCGTGATGCAACCTCCCCTCCCCCGCTCCTCGGCGGTACGGCGACGCGGAAACGCAAATCAACATCTCCGCGCCCAGCGCATTCAAGTCCGCGCCAGGGTGGATGGGATATTCCTCGTCCCACATATCCTCGCAGATCATCACGCCGACCTTTGTCCCTGCGATTTCGATTGGAGGCAAGGTCTTCTCGCCGGGCAAAAACCAGCGCGGCTCGTAGAACACGTCGTAGACCGGGAGCAATTGCTTGATCTGCGCGATTTTCATTTCGCCGTTTTGCATCAGGTAGGCGATGTTGTTCAACGACGGGTGTTGATAGAGCTTCCGCGCGGCGGGCGCGAACGAACCGACCAAAAGCGGCGGCAAACCTTCCGCTTGGCGCGCCAGGTCGCCCGTCGCGGCTTGAACCGCCTCGACGAACGACGCGTCGTACAGAATGTCGCGCGGCGGGTATCCGCACACGGTCAATTCGGGATAGACGATGATGTCAGGCTGTTGGTCCGCTACCGATTCCGCCGCGTCCAAAATGCGGCGCACGTTGCCCGCTAAATCTCCGACTGTGGTATTGATCTGGGCAATGGCAAGTTTCATAAAGGGTTTATGTCGTTGCGAGGAGGGCTTCAGCCCGACGAAGCAATCTCCTCGATTACAGAAGATTGCTTCGCCCTATCGGGCTCGCAATGACATGTCCTTCCCCATCTCTTCCAACAAATTCAACGCCTCGATCACAGACTCGCGGCGCAGGCAAACCGAATCGCCGAGCATGAACGTGCGATAACCGATCTCGAGCAAAAACGCCACATCGCTGATGTCGGCGCTCGCGGGGATGGGACTCAGCGCCATCGAATCCAAAATGCGGCTGGCGACGACCGCGTCTTTGTCCGCTTGGACGATTGCCTTCACAGCGGACGCGATCTTGTGCGGGCGAATCACCTCCACGAACAGGTCGCCGCGCGCCGCCATGAGACGCCCATGCTTCGCGCCGTGCTTTTTGGCAAAGTCAAGCCCGCGTTGCGTTTCGATCTTGAGGATGACTTCCGCGTTCGGCAGGAGGCTTTTCACCTCGTCCACATCCTCCACCGACTCGACATACGAAAGCATCACTTTCGTCATACCAAGGTCATTCAGCGCGGCGAGATAGGTCTTGTCCGTTTCGGTGAGCGTGCCTTCGATTTTCAGCGACGGGTGCATGATGTTGACCGACTCGCCCGGACCGACAAGCCGGCGCGGTCCGTCGGCTAGGATGAGTCGGTCGCCGTCCACTGCCGCCACGCGGACGCGTTCCAGTCCGTCGGAAAAATACGCGTCGACCGGCGTTTCGACTTTGATGCGATGGGAAAGTTTTATCTCCGTGTACGGCGGGATCGCCGCGCCGACCACACGCAACTGCCGTCCTTTCAAATCCACCCAGATCGGCTGTTTGAATTTGCTCAAGCGCTGCAACACCTCACGCTGCGTTTCGCGCAAAGGCATTACCGTGTTGAGGCGGAATCCGCTCACGATGGGATGCGACGCGACCTCGGCGAGGAATTCGGCGTAGGGCGGCGTGGTGACGATGACGTTCATGGTTTGTACCGCAAAGTTCACTTTGCGAGCGCAAGATAAATCTTGCGTTACAGCTTCAGCGTCGTCCCGCAGAACTTGCACTTGAACATCCCGCTCGCGTCCACGGGGATCGGCGCGCCGCAGCGCGGACAGATCATCGCAATCGGCTTGCTGACCTGCTTCACCTTCGATTCGTCCTGCCGCGCGCGCATGTTATCTTGGAAGTCGCCGAAGTAGCCCCACGAACGGGCGATCAGCCCCATGGCGTAATCCACCGCGCGTTGTTCATCTTCGATGTGGAATATCTTTTGTTCGCCGATGGCGTCGCCCCATTGTTTGTCCACCACGTCGCCGCGCTTGCCGCCGGGTCGGCGCAGGAACCAGGTGTTCCATTTCTGCGTCACCTTTTGCCATTCATCCACCGCGTCAAGGTCGCCCCACACTCTGTCGCCGAGATAATGACTCACCTGTCCGCTGTCCATTTTGGCGTGCATGTTGATGTCGCCGAAGACGATGAGGAACGGCGCCTCATCGTGAGATGGAATCGTCACATGCGTATTGACCCAGCGCGCGAACAGACCGTACGATTCGGGCGCGTCGCCTCCGCCGCCCTCGCCGTAAAGCGAGCCAAGCAATTGCTCGAGGTCGTATCCGCTGGCGAAGGGAGTTACCTGCAGGGGCCAGCGGTCCACTTTGGCGTCGCCGATCGCCGCGAACGAGATCGCCACATCCGGGCGATATTGCGAGAGCGTGTTGTACATCAACGGCAGGCGGTCGAAGATTTCGAAGGGCCACGATGCCATCGAGCCGGTCACGTCAATCGCCACGATAACGGGATTTTTCGATTCAGTGGAAACGTGTTGTTTCGGATCAATGATCTTTTCGTTCGGTCCCGCTTTCCTTTCGTAAGTGCGCGGTCCCGAAGCCGCGGCGCGCGCGGCAGACGCCGCCCGCGCAGGCGCCGCAGCGGGCGCGTACGCGTATTTCCCATCACCGTACCATTTTGAAGTGTCGTCATCCCATGAATACATGTTGGCTCCTTATCGGCACAAGTGCGTCGCACCTGACCTTTAGATTTTATCTATCTTCCGAGTGCGACGCACCCTCGACCACCGTCATCATTGCCAATGTTTCCAACCCGAACTCATTCCGAAATCTAAGATCCAAACGATTGGACTTAATATACTCTGCCACCGCAGTTGGGACAAGCGACTCCCAGTCCGCTCCCTGCGCCATCAACCGCCTCACTGCGGACCCTTCGGCTGGTACGCGCTCCCGAGGCGGAATCAACTCCACCGGGCGGATGACGCGGTAATCGTCCGCGAGCAGATGCGTCACGTAGGGATTTTCCGTCACGAACGCGTCGAGCGCGCCGAACAATTCCTTCACCATCACGCGCCAGCGCGGACCGTCGTCAAGGTCGGGGACGGGAACAATCCGATAATTTGAGAAGCCCGCGAGGACGAGTTGAATCATGTCCCGTGTTTCGTCTAGCGTGAACGGATTCCGCGCATTGTAACGGTTGGAACTGCCGATGCCGATGAGCGCCTCCTCCCCATTGCCGCACAACGCCCTCAAGATCGCCGCGTGCCCAAGATGGACAGGTTTCCAGCGTGCGATCATCGCGATGCGCGTATATTTTTTATTCGGCATGAAGGGATTATAACAAGAGGTTGAGACCTCACAGGTTTTGAAAACCTGTGAGTCTGGGCTTGTAAAATTAGAATATCCGTTCTATAATTGCCGCATGAACCCGCTGGACACTTTGATCGAACTTTCCAGCCAGATGGAGTTGGAACATGCGGAGGAGGCGCGGTCTTCCGCCAGCAAAGGGCGTGGTCTCGATACGCCCTCGGCAACAAACGCCTCGGGCTACTCGACCAACACCATCAAGCCCGCTTGCTTCACTCCCAAAGAGAAGCGCGCCGCGTTCACACATTCCGCACAACTGCCCAATGGGAAAAACATCGTCCTGTTGAAGACCCTGCTCACGTCGGCGTGCGAACGGGATTGCTATTACTGTCCCTTCCGCGCGGGACGCGACTTCCGCCGCGCTACGTTCAAGCCGCAGGAATTCGCCGAGTTGTTCATGAAGATGAATCAAGCCAAAATGGCGGAGGGGATATTTCTCAGTTCGGGCATCGCGGCAGGCGGAGCCAACACGCAAAACAAGATCATTGACACGGCGGAGATTCTCCGCAAGAAATTGGGCTTTCGCGGCTACATGCATCTCAAGATCATGCCTGGCGCGGAAAAGGGTCAGGTCGAGCGGATGATGCAACTCGCCGACCGAGTCTCGATCAACCTCGAAGCGCCGAATACCGAACGGCTGGCGAAACTTGCTCCGCACAAAATGTTCATCGAGGAATTGCTTCGCCCGCTGAAGTGGGTGGAGGAGATTCGACGGTCACAGCCCGCGTACAAATTCTGGAACGGGAAATATCCGTCCACGGTGACGCAATTCGTCGCGGGCGGCTCCGACGAAAGCGACTTGGAGTTGCTGACAACGACCAACTGGCTGATGAAAAATGTCCGATTGACACGCGCTTATTACTCGGCGTTCTTTCCCATCCGTGATACGCCGCTCGAAAATAAATCCGCTGTTGATCCTCTGCGAGAGCATCGTTTGTATCAGGCGTCGTTTTTGCTTCGTGATTATGGCTTCGATCTGGAGGAAATGCCTTTTCTGCAAAACGGCAATCTCCCCCTCCCCACCGATCCAAAACTCGCATGGGCGCAAATGAACTTGAAAGAAAAACCGCTGGAGATCAACAAGGCAGAGAAACGCGACCTGCTCCGCATCCCTGGCATTGGACCAAAAGGCGCGGAGGCGATCCTTCAAGCGCGGCGCGCAAGCAAACTCCGTGATTTGACCGCGCTTCGCAAGTTAGGTATCGTTGTTGCACGCGCCGCGCCGTTTTTGCTACTCGATGGAAGGCGTCCCGCGAGTCAATTGGCGATGTTTTAGAAGGAGCGTGAATTTATGTATGGTTTGATTGGAAAAATGAATGCAACGCCAGGTCAACGTGACGCGTTGATTGCCATTTTGTTGGATGGCATCCACGATATGCCTGGCTGTTTGAGTTATGTGATCGCAAAAGACCCAACCGACGAGAATGCAATTTGGATCACCGAAGTATGGGAAAACGAAGAAAGCCACAAAGCGTCGCTATCGTTACCCTCTGTTCAAAATGCAATTTCACGCGGCAGGTCGCTCATCGCTGGGTTCGGCGAAAGATTCGAGACAATCCCAGTGGGTGGTCATGGAATCTAGAGCGCGATCCACCCACCGCGCAAGCCAGCGCGCACGGCTTCGGTGCGGTTGGTCACGTTGAGTTTTGCGTAGATCGAAGAGACATGAAATTTCACGGTGTGTTCGCTGATCCCCAATTCGACGGCGATCTGTTTGTTCGCCAATCCCCGCGCCAATAAATTCAACACTTCCAATTCCCGTTCGGTGAGCGGACCGCGCTCGACGGGTTCGCTGTCCGATTCGAATAGCAACTGCGGCGCGCCGACGATGAGTCCTTGGGATAACGCGCGGACGGCGGCGGTCAACTCTTCGGCGGATGAATCGACGGGTAGGATTCCCCACACGTGGGACAATCGCTTCATTTCCTCGACGGGAAGCGGGTCGCCGCTTAGGAGGAGGACTCCAGCCGACGAGGGCGAGGCAGGCTCACGTCCCAGAATAGAAGCGGGCGAAGCGGACGTGATCATCACGTCCGCTTCGCTTTCTTCATCCAAAGAATCATTGACGACTTTAATCGACGCGTCGGTCGCGAGTAACGCTTGCAATCCAGCGCGCAAGGCGGGAGAGGAAATATTCAACAACACTCGAATCATAAACTCAATGCGCTTCGTCATTGCTTCGGGCGATGTTTCTCGCCCGAAGCAATCTCCAAACTTGCGACGGAGATTGCTTCGCCTTCGGCTCGCAATGACATGATGTTGCGAATCATTTGCGTTCGCCTACCTTTACGTTGACCGTTTCGGGTTTGCCGCCGCGCAACACTTCGACCGCGACAGACTTGCCAACGGTTTCGCTGTTGAGCGCGGCGAAGAGATCGTCGGGGTCGCTGACGGGTTGATCCCTAACCGCGATGATGGTGTCGCCGACGAACAAGCCGCCTTGTTGCGCGGGTCCATTTTCTTCGAGCCACAACACAAGCAAGCCGCTGGATTGGTCGCGCTTGAGACTCTTGCGCGCGGCTTCGGGGATTTCAACGGGCTGTGTGCGCACGCCAAGATACCCGCGCTTGACCGAGCCATGCATTGCGAGTTCGCCCGCGATGCGCCATGCCACGTTGACGGGAATCGTAAGCGCTGAACCGTGCGTGAGACCCGAGGTGTTGAGACCGAGGACTTCGCCTTCGGTGTTGACGAGCGGACCGCCAGAGAAGCCAGGGTATGGCGTCGTTTCGGTTTGGATGTATTCGTCGAGCAAGCCGCCGCGCTGCGTGCGCGCGGGACCAGCGATCGCAGTGACGATGCCCCACGAGGCTTGAATGCCTGAGGCATTTGGTCGCCCGAGCGCTAACACGAGTTGACCGACTTTTATCTCGTTGGACGTTTTTGCGGGAGTTAAAACTTTTTCCGTGAGTTTGAGCAACGCAAGGTCAGAACCTGCGTCGCGCCCAGCGACCGTCGCCGCGAGACTCTTACCGTCGGGCAATGTCACCTTGATGTCTTCACGCGTCACGACATGGTCGGCGGTAAGGACAAGGTCTTCGGCGTATGCGATTCCGCTGGCGGGATAACGCTTGCGTGCGTCGACGAGAACGGTGGACGCGCCGCCTTTTTCCACAGCGGAGGTAAGCGCGTTTGAGAAATTGGTTAGGTCAGGCATGATGCACTCCTTATATCATATTGATTTATATGTACCAAGCGTTGATAGTGTAGTGCATATAAAAATAAAATACATCGGGCGTTCGATGGGTTCGCATCCTAGCCGTTCGGGGAGTTTCTTAAAGTTTTTATTTTGGTTATCCAAGCCCTTGAAATTATTTTCATTGTCGTTATACTTATAAAATGTTCGTATGAACATTTACCGAAAGGATAAAACTATGGTTTCGATGGAAACGCTCGTGATCAAGACCGAGAATAAATTCAGAAGTCTGGTCACAAAACAGCAATACAAAAAAGGCGAGGTGATCTGCGAGATCCCGCGCGAGAAAGTGGTGAACAAACCGAATCGCTTCACCGTGCAGATCGATCGCACCGAACACACGGATGTGGGAAAACTCGCCGCGTTGAACCATTCCTGCGACCCGAATGTGATTCTCGACACGGCAAAGATGGAAATGGTCGCGCGCCGCGACATCGAAAAGGGAGAGGAACTCTCGTTCTTCTACCCCTCCACCGAATGGGAAATGGACGCGCCGTTCATCTGCCTGTGCGGTTCAGCGAATTGCATCCACGTGGTGGCGGGCGCGCGCTTCCTGCCACTCTCCACGCTGGAACACCACTTCCTCAATAAGCACATCCGCGAGGAGATGATTGACTTGTTGAACGCGACGGCAAAGAATTTGCCAACTCCGTAAATGCCATTCAGCAGTGCGTCGCACCTTACCGACGGAGATCGTTTCCGCCTGTTGAGTGCGACGCACCCCCGTATCTAAACAACAACCCGCCTTTCGGCGGGTCAATTTATTCTTTGGGGAAAATTATTTGAGCGATGAGACCACCCTCGAAATGACCACGTCCAGCATCGCCGCGTCCACCTGACCGTCCAACTTTGCCAGCACCGCAGACTTGATCCTCTGCTTCAACTCCGCGTCGCCAGCGGATTCCGCCCGCGGGTACGCCGCGACCAGATTCACCGATCCGCTCATCGTCGCTTTCGGCGCAGATGACCCATCGGCGCGTTTGATCTTCATCTCATAGCGCATGGCGCGCTCCAGCGCTAAATCTGTGATGACAACATTATCCGTTACGTCAATAGATTTGACGCCGCGCGCGTTCATCTCATCAACATCTTGTTCGGTGTAGAAAATCTTGGGCATACACCAGTCTCCAATCTCCAGTCTCAATCGAGCGCGGTGGTCTCGATACGCCCCTCAAAGAGCATTCGGGGCTACTCGACCACCGTAAGTTACCAATTACTTCTCTGGTCTTCCATCCAACCCCTCCAAAGCCTTGACCGCCGCGTTGCGCGCCGAAACGATCTCCGCCTCGGAGCCAGAGAGCCACATACGACCGAACCGTCCAACCGACGATACATGCAGGATTTTGATGTTCGCGCCTTTTTCGGCTTCGTTGCATGCGTAGTTGATGTACGCGGCGGGCGCGCATTCCAACACCAGCATCGTCTCGCCGGGGACGAGCATCGAGCCGCGGCGGAAGCGGTTCAACAACTGCGCCTGATACGGATCCACGTTGGTGATGATCTGCACCGAGGCGATGAACGGCTTGATACGTTCCTCCGGCTTGAGGTTCAACCGGTCCAAAACGATCCGCCCGGCTTCCAACACTTCCGCTTGCGAATGCGAGTGGACCTCGAACATGCCGAACTCGCGCTCGACCAGTTGCGCGCCTGGCTTCGCTTCGGTGGATTTGACCGCAATGTCAACGAGGCGGAACACCTCATTGCCCGGCGCAACCTCCACATACAAGGAAGCCATGGCTTCGGTGGGAAGGTCGCCCTGAGTGATCGTCCCGACGAACGCCGCGTACTGCGGCTGCATCCGGTCGAGGTAGGAGTACACGCGTAATGAAAATTGATCTGATGCCATAGATTCTCCGTTATCCATCGGTGGTCGAGTAGTCCCGCACGCTCATCGCGGGACGTATCGAGACCACCAGTGCGTAAAGTAATTCTCGCTACAAACTTTTTCTTGAACAGCGATGGTCTCGATACGGCGGACCGCTTCGCGGCGCCGCCTACTCGACCAACGGACTAACTCAATTATTCATCGCAATCCCAAGCGGGGTCACAAACAGTGGATTGCCCGGCAGCGCTGTTTCGATCCCGGTCATTTCTTGAATTACTTCATCCATGCCTGCAAACGCGCACGTGCCGCCGACTAGGTAGAGTTTGTCAACCGCATGACCTGCAATGTGCCGGTTGACGATTGAAGCGACTTTCTCCATCACCGGGCGGACAACGGGGAACAACCGCGTCTGCTCCGCCGGGTCCTTCTTCAGCGCCTCCGCTTCCTCGAACGACTTTCCCGTCGAGCCGGCGATGACCAGCGAAAAATGTGTGCCGCCTGTCGGCTCATCGGCAGTGTAGACTGCCTTTCCATCCTTGAAAATGGCAATGCCGGTCGTGCCGCCGCCCACATCCACGATGGCGCCGTCGCGGATTTTCAACACGTTATTCGCCGCGCTAGGCTCGTCAATGACGCCAGTGCAATCGAGTTCCGCGCCGTGCAGAACGTTGGCGGTTGCGCGCACTTCCGCTTGCGGCACACCCGGCGGATACGCCGTCGCGGCCGAGGTCAACTTGAATCCGAGTTTCTTCTCAACTCTCGTTTTCATCGAACGCAACAAATCCACCGCGCCGATGAAATCCACAACGAGCCCATCACGCGTCACTTCTGCGTATTGATACTCGCCTGCAATCGGCTGATGGTTTTCATCGAGAACGACCAGCACCGTATATGCCGTTCCCAAATCCACGCCGACGTGGACGCGTCCTTGGCCGTAGGCGCCGGAGGGGAGAATCAAGCCGGGGTCGGCGTGCCAGCCGTTCCCTCCGGACATGATCCGGTCGGTTTCGGTCAGAAGAGTCGAGAGGTTAGGATTCATCGTTATTTGTCATTGCGAGCCGCCGTTCTTTGGCGGCGTGGTAATCTCATGTTATCAAAAGCAAGTAGGTTCGATGAGATTGCTTCGTCGCTTCGCTTCTCGCAATGACATGGATCACTTTTCGTTCCAATTCACCGGAAACACCACATACACAAAGCGCGTCCAGTTGGGCGTCCCGAAGGTGATGCTCGAGCCTTTCGGGATGAAGATCACATCGCCCGTTTTGCCGCGCACCTGCTCGCTGCCGCGCGTGATCACGAGTTCGCCCTCCAGCACAATGTCAATCTCGTCATACGTCAGCGTCCACGCCATCTCGCCCTTATCGAGCGACATAAACCCCGCGCCCATCGGCGAGCGGTCCTGCGTGACGACCACATCCTTGAGCCAAACGTGCGTGCCCGGCGTGGTCCTGCCCTCGACGAACTGCTCCATCTGGACGTTCGCCATTTTGACGACTTTCAACGGCGGAAGATTCGCGGCAGTGGACGCGGCGCTTCTTTCCAACGGGACGGCTGATTCGGCTTCCCGAATCATCTTCACGCCCAAAGCGAACGCGACATCCTGCGCCTCGGCTGTGACGATATCATCGGGCGCAAGCACAAGCGGACCCGCGCGCTCACGCGCCAGGCGGCGGATATCCTCCGCAGTAAATAATTGACGCGGCATGAGGGACGGTTTTCACCGCGAAGCGCGCTAAGGTCGCGAAGGAATCAAAAAAAGAATCTTTGCGCTCTTTGCGTTCTTGGCGGTTAAACTACCGCGCTTTACTTCTCTTTGCCCCGACCGCCGAACGAACCCTTGCTATTCTGCGGCAGGATCATCTCGACATCACCGTGCGGGCGTGGAATCACGTGCACCGACGCAAGTTCGCCGACGCGTTTTGCCGCGGCGGCGCCAGCGTCTGTGGCGGCTTTCACCGCGCCGACGTCTCCGCGCACCATCACGGTCACGTATCCGCCACCGACATACTCACTGCCGATCAGCGTCACGTTTGCGGCTTTGACCATCGCATCGGCGGCTTCGATCGCGCCGACCAAACCTTTGGTCTCCACCATTCCTAAAGCGATCATTGCAACATCTACAGGCATGGCTTAAATCTCCTTTGAATAAGGTTTTCTCCGTTCTCTCGTAGTGGCGACTGAAGTCGCCACATGATGACTAAAGCCATCACTACGCTAGAAACTGGATGTCAGGGATTGAAATGAATTCAATCGCTCAAATCGAGCGTCTAGCAAAGTCGATTTTTCTATTTTCCAATTTTAGTTTCTAAGGATTCTATCATTGCCTCTATTCTTTCACGATTCGGTGTGTCTGGAACATATATAAGATATTGTTGAAAATCATCTATAGCAAGCTTATACTCTCTGATATTACTGTGTGCAAATCCCCTGTGGAATAAAGCCTCTTTGTTTTCATTTGATAATTCCAGCGCAAAAGTAAATGCATTGATCGCATCATCATATCGCTTGATATCAGAGAGTAATAGTCCGCGAAGAAAATGCGCGTCATAATTATCTGGGTCTATCTCCAAAACCTTGTCAATATCTTGGAGTGCTTTCTCGTATTCATAAACATAACGATAGGCTCTTGTCCGTTGAAGATATGCTAATGTGTTTTCAGGGTCTATATTTATTGCTGTTGTTAGACTTACAATTGCTTTGTCGAATTCTCTTGATTCGATGGATTTGAGACCTTCTTCATAATATTTTTCATATTCGTTGGCAACTTCATTTGCTGGCGCACACGAAATTAGAATAAACAATACAAACAAAGCTATAACAAATGCTCTTGTATTCATACCTCATCACTCATTCCTACTTCTTCAACTCCAACAACACCTTCCTGACTATCTCATCCACCTGCGAATCCACTGAACTCGGAGCGAGCGAGCCCGCTCCGCCAGTGAACGCGCTACGTTGTGCCTGCGTATCCGTTGAACCAGGTGTAAACGCGGCGTCTGGCGCAGTGCGGATTTCGTAGGCAAGCCGCTTCACATTATACATGTGATGCACGGTGATGTTATCGCCTGTGATCGCGCCGCCCACCCCGCCTGAACCGAGCGTCATGGAGGGCATCAAGCCAGTGGTATACCCAGTCGTGCCGAGTGTGCCAAATGTGTTGGCTACGATACGGAAGACAGGTTTCTCTAAGCCGAATTGCATGATCACATTTTCATCCTGCGCGTGGATGACGAGCGAATGCCCGCGTCCGCCGTAGGCGATCATTTCCAGCGAACGCTCACAGCCTGCCTCCCAGCCGTCCACTTCGTACCAACCGAGAACGGTGGTCAACTTTTCGCCAGAGAGCGGCTCGTCGCGCCCAACGCTGTTGAGGCGCACAACCAAAATTCTCGCCCAGTCAGGGACGCTGAACCCGTACTGCTGCGCCAATTGCTGTGGACTCTTCCCTACCGATTTCGGGTTCGGCAAATGCCCGACGAATAAATTCTTCGCCAAAATCTGTTTGACATTCTCGTCAACGAAATACGCGCCTTCGGCTTTCATCATCTCTTCGAGTTGCGCGGCGATGGGTCGGTCGGCAATGACAGCTTGCTCGGTCGCGCAGATCACCGAATGGTCGAACGCTTTCGAAGCGACGATGTACTTCGCCGCTCGCGCCACATCCGCTGAGCGGTCAACATACGCAGGGACGTTGCCAGGACCAACCCCGTAGGCTGGCTTGCCGACGGAATGCGCGGCACGCACCATGTCCGAGCCGCCAGTGGCAAGGATTAACGCGACATATTTGTGCTTCATCAATTCCTGCGTGCCAGGCAGGGACACTTTCGTCATGCACGAGATGAGTCCCTTTGGCATCCCAGCCCGCTCACCTGCTTCCGCCATGATGCGGATGGTCTCGGCACAGCATTTTGCCGCAAACGGATGCGGAGCGATCACAATCGCATTCTTCGCTTTGACGGCGATCAACGTCTTGAACATCGTCGTGGATGTTGGGTTAGTCGAGGGTGTCAACGCGCAGACAACGCCCATGGGCCAGGCAATGTCATACGTCCGTTTGGCTGGGTCACTGCGAATCACGCCGACGGTGGGAATATCTTTGATGGCTTCCCACAATAATTGCGACGACAACAAATTCTTCAGCGTTTTATGTTCAGGCACGCCGTAGCCCGTTTCTTCGTTCGCCATTTTGCCGAGAGTCACCGATGCGTCCGCCGCCGCCTGCGCCATCGCCGCGCAGATTCGGTCCACTTCGGCTTGCGTGGCGTGGAGGAATTTCCGTTGCGCGTCGCGCGCTTGCGTAGCAAGCGTCCGCGCTTCTTGGATGGATTGAAGATCGTTGTCAAAGTCGGTCATAACATTTCCTCATGTCATTGCGAGGGCGGCGTTCTCCCGCCCGAAGCAATCTCCTCATATCAGGCAATTGATTGCTGCGAGGAGATTGCTTCTCGAAGACTCGCAATGACGGGTGATGGTTAGTAATTTATCGGCTTACTCGCTACCTCTAACACTTTATTCTGAAACGCGGTTGCGGCGGCTTTGCAGGCGGGTTGGTCGCCTGTGAGCATTACGCCCATGTAATTGGTTTCCGACGGCGGCATGGTCAACGCGACGATGCTCACATCCGCTGATTTTAACGCCGCATCGAGCGCGACCAAACCTTCATTCGGAGTCGCCACAAGATACGCAATTGGCGAACCGACAGGGATGTTGCAAACCTGCGAAAGATAAGTTCCTGTCCTCGAAATCACATGCGGGAAGAACGCAATCGAGTCGTCGTCGTTGGCGGAATACCAGATCGCCTGTGTCTTGATGTAATTGACCGCCGCATTCAATCCCGCTCGGACCTCCGCTGGGTCTGGTCCAGCCAAAATTGCCATGATCTCGCCCGACCATTTTCCCGATGTGTGCTTGGCTCCCGCGTAAAACGACTTGGCGTAGACCACTTCCACGTTTGCCATCTTGGTCGCTTCGTCAATGGCGACGTAGGTGGCATCGTCGTTGTCCACGCTGAGCAGACCGATGGAGCGCTGATCGTCACGGAGTTTGAGATGCTCCGCAAAGTTGCGATCCACTTGAGGGATGAGTTGCACCGCAAGCGGTGTGCCGTATAGAGGGTCGAGGATTGCCATGTTTATTCCTTATGTCATTGCGAGGGCGATGCTCTTTCGCCCGAAGCAATCTCCTCGAAACAAGCATACACTTGATAACAGGAGATTGCTTCGTCGCCGCTTCGCGGCTCCTCGCAATGACATTACGTCGCTGTCTTCAACTTCACTCCAGAAGATTTGTGCTTCATCATCTTCTGGGCTATTTGTATCACAAACGCGCCGCCTTCAAGCGGATTGGTGCCGCCCTTCTCGAAGATGTTGCAGACCACGTCGCGGTCGGCGTCGCTGTCGCCTGTTTTAGGCTTGTATGCCATATACGCGCTCATGGACTCGGCGCGTCCCAGCCCAGGGCGTTCGCCGATGAGCAGGATGACCACGTCGGGTTTGACGATCTCGCCGATGTCGTTCATCACGCCAACGCGGGCGTACTTGATGAAGAACGGCGTGCCGAACGTCAACCCTGCGGCTTGTGCTCCTTGTTTGATGACGGGGAAGATTTGCCTCAGATTCGCTTCGATTGCCGCGGCGGAGAGTCCATCGCCGACGCAGAGTTGGATGTTGACGTTCTTCTGGCATTTCTCATTGACAATTCGCTTGGCGTCGTCGTTGAGTTGACGTCCGAGGTCGGGGCGGAGGAGGTATTCTTGCTTGCCACCAGAGATTTTGGTCTGCACGGTGAAGAGGTTGAATTCATCGAGAAGTTTCTGGTCAACGTCGCGGTAGAGGGCGTCTTGTGTTACGGCGTGGTCGCCTTGGAACAATAATAACGAGGCTGTGTTGTATCGTGGACCTGCGCGTCCCACGCCAATGCGGGCAGTGGTGGAGGCGATCATCGCTTTCACTCCGTTGGCGTCTTTGGGATTCTTGACGCGCATTTTGTAGCGGTGTTCGTCGAGGGTGGGGTCGGGGAGGTCGATGGAGAGGTTAGTAATTGGTAATTGGTAATTGGCGCGGGGTTGGGCGGGGACGGCTGGGGACGCGACAAGAGTCGAGGAGGGCGAGGCAGGTGTCCCTGAGGAGGAAGCGGGGATTTTCGTCACCGCGCCAGAGGCTTTGAGTTCACGGACGATTGCGTCCACGATTTCGTTGAGTTGGGTGTCGTTCATAAAAATCTCCGTTTCGTCATTGCGAGCGTTCGTTGCGAAGCAATCTCCGCCACAGTGTTGGGGATTGCTTCGTCGGCTCTTCGAGCCTCCTCGCAATGACGGAGGTTAACGCTTTAGAAAAAACGAAGGATCTCCAGCCTTTTCTGTCAGCACGCCATCTTTCATCAAGCCGAGGTCAACCAGCCATTTTTCGAATTCAGGCGCGGGGCGGAGGTTGAACAGTTGACGGAGCGAGGGCGCATCGTGATACGATGTGGACTGATACGAGAGCATCGAGTCGTCTGCCATTGGCACGCCCATGAAATAATTACAGCCCGCCGCCGTGAGCATGACGGCGAGATTCTCGATGGCGTTTTGGTCGGCGCGGGCGTGATTGGTGTAGCACGCGTCGCAACCCATCGGGATGCCCGTGAGTTTGCCCATGAAATGATCTTCGAGTCCTGCGCGTTGGATCTGGCGCGCATCGTAGAGATATTCGGGACCGATGAAGCCGACCACCGTGTTGACCTGATACGGATGCCAGCGTTTGGCAAGTCCGTAGTTGCGCGCTTCGAGCGTGAGTTGATCCCAGCCGTTGTGCGCGTCAGCGGAGAGGGCAGAGCCTTGACCCGTTTCAAAGTACATGAAGTTCGGACCTTTGGGGAAGCAATATTTTTTCGCCATCTCGTACGCTTCGTCGAGCAGACCGACCGAGATGCCGAACGAGTCGTTGCCTTTTTGCGATCCCGCAATGGACTGGAAGACGAGCCCGACAGGCGAACCCGATTGCATACATTTCATCTGCGTGGTGACGTGCGCCAGCAGACAATTTTGCGTGGGGATGTTCCACGTTTTGATGACGTCGTAACTCATGTCGAGCAGGCGCGCCACCGAGCCGTATGAATCGTCCACGGGATTGATGCCGATGACCGAATCGCCTGAGCCGTAGGACAGCCCCTCGTAAATCTCGGCGCGGATGCCTTCGGGCGAATCGGTCGGATGGTTGGGCTGGTTGCGCGATAGGAGCGTTCCTGGCGACCCGATCAGGTTGTTGCAAAACGCCGTGCGTGGAATTTTCTTTGCGGCGAGCATCAGGTCGAGGTTTGACATCAACTTTGTCACCGCAGAGACCATCTCGGCGGTCAAGCCGTCCGAAATGCGATAGATCATTTCGGTGGAGGTGGTGTCGGCGAGAATCCATTCACGGAACTCCCCCACCGTCCAGTCTTTGATCTCATTGTAGATGGTCGGGTTGACGGCATCTTGAATGACGCGTGTGACTTCATCCTGGTCATACGGCACGGCGGGATTTTCCCGCATCACCCACAACGGGACTTCTGCCAGCACCAATTTTGCCGCGACGCGCTCGGCGGCGGTCTCTGCCGCGACTCCCGCCAGACGGTCACCTGATTTCTCCTCGTTGGCTTTGCCCATCAGGAGGCGGATGTCGGGGAATTCGTAGGTTTTGCCGTGAAGTTTGGTTCGTAAAATCATTTTTTCACCACGAAGGACACAAAGGACACGAAGGATTAAGGACAGAAGAAAGAAGGAAAGAGGAAAGATTCATTTCTAGACGATGGTTAGGTAGATCTAAGAGAAAGAGTCTGCAAACTCACTTTCATGTCATTTTGATGCCCTTAAGTTACCGATACGGTGCACGCAAAAGCCTTATTGTCAATAGTATTGATGAGACACTAAGAATAAGTAGGACCGATTCTATAAGTGTAAATTCTAGCTTGATAATTCCTAGCGCTATAGCAAGAACTTGGGTAATCAAAACCAAGCCAGAAGTTGATATTCTCCCAAGTCGAGTAAATGGGTAGTCTTTATTGTGACTTGATTCCCATTGTATGCTCGGGTGTTTTTGCTCAATGTTTTCCTTTATATATCTCCCAATTTGCCTTATGACCAACCCATTATGCGCCCAACTATAAGCTAGAAACATGGCTAGTAACGGATAAATGAGCAAGATTGACGGTGAAATTGTCGGTTGGATGCCAACTGATAAAAATGTGCCTGAAACAATAAGTAAATAATTAATAACTTGATAGCGAATTTCAATGCGTTTAATTATTTCAGCTCGCAACGCCTTATATTCCTCTAAAATTACGGGCAAATTTTGGCTTCCTGATTTTGAATCTCGTTTTTTTACCTTGGGCATTACGACTCCGATAATTACATAAAATAGTTGGCATCAATGATAAAAAATCAACGTCTTCACACTCAATGGAACAACACGTCCATCCATCAACGGTGTGCCGATGTCAATGTAATCGCCTTCGGATAAGCCGACCTGGTCAATGACGAGGAGCGAGCGGTTGGGAGCGAGTCCCTTCACGGTCTGACCGAGCGCCTGGGCATAGTCTCGCTCGATGATGGCGATCAACGGACGGTCGGATGGCATAGTGCTGGCGAAATCGTTCAGTCCGTTGGCGAGTTGGGTGAGCGATTCGTAATCCAATGATCTGTCGAGTTCGAGCGCAATCGCAAACGGATCGGTGGCGAGGTTCACGTCCCAGCGGGTGACGGCATCGGCGATGCCTTTTGAAATGTTTGTAGGGGCGGGGTCCCCCCGCCCTATCTCGATAATCGGACGAATCACAGGCACATTCTTCAATGGCAAGATTTCTTTCTCTGCCCAGATCGTCGAGCCAGACAATGTCACCGTCTGTGTGCTGGCTCCAAGCACCGTCGCGCGGACCGTCTCAGCGGGCTGGGCAACCGAATACGAGTTCAACGTCACATTTTTTCGTAACGACTCCGCCAGCAACGGACCGACGTCACCGTGAATCGTCGCGTCGCTCACCGAGTTGATCGGAATCGGATTGTAGTAATAATGCCCGATCCCGCCCGAGAACATCAACACCGAGCCTTTACCCGACTCTCCCACAGGCGGCGTGAGATAAATCTTTTGTGCCAGTGGCGAGTTCGTCCCTTCGATGAGTTCAACGGTCATATCTGCCATGCGATCCGTAAAACGACGCAACTCCTCAAGCGAGGGCGAGTCTCCAGTCTCAAGTCTCAAACCCAAATCTTCTAATATCCGTTTAGCGGGTTCCGCAACATATCTCACTTTACCCGTCGCGTGCTCGATCTCCAAAATTCGTCCGCCGTAATTCATCGCCGCCGCGCCGATTAATTCTCCGCTGCGGAAGGTCGCACTGTTGGCGCTTCCGCCGCCGATGTCCACGTTCGTGACGGTCGCAAAATTCGTCTGTGAGTATTGCGCCGCGCCCGCACCCTTGCCTGCGATCAAACTTTCTACGTTCGGTCCCGCCACGCTGACGACGAACTCGCCAGCCAGCCCCGACAACGCCCGCAGGATTTCATCCGCATTCTTTTTCTTCGCCGTCTCACCTGTGATGATCACCGCGCCTGTCTCTACTTGACTCGGGTCCACACCAGCGGACGAATACTCGCTTCGCACAAGTTGATTCAGTTTGTCGGCGTCGATCGTTTCCGAGTCGATCAACGGAGTGAACACGATCGGGCTTTGATAGATCACCTTGCGATCGGTGATGTTGATTCTCGGTATCTGTCCTGGTCGCGACACATCCTGCAAATTGAGGCGTGAAAAGACGATCTGAGTCGTGGTCGTGCCAACGTCTACGCCGACGGAGAGGAGGTCGCGGGAGTCTGCCATAATAAACGCGTAGGGGCGATGCATTGCATCGCCCCTACATTATTCATTCTTTCCGATAAGATACCTTCCCCCCCAGCTCCAGCGAATCGATCACACCGACGATCACCGCGTCCACGGGCGCGTTGGTGGTTTGGTTGGTGTAACGAGCCGATGAACCGCCGGTCACCATCACCAGGTCCCCCGTCCCTGCGCTGACCGTGTCCACGGCGATATACGGCTCACCCGTCGGCTTGCCCGCTGTATCCGCATCCCGAACAATGAGCAGTTTCCGCCCCCGTATCACTTCATCCTTGATGGTTGAAATAGTCGAACCGATGACGAGCGCAATCTTCATAATTGACTCCAGAATCTTTACCACGAAGGACACTAAGGTCACGAAGGTTTAATTCCCTCAAGGCGCATTGCCTTTCCCCTTGGTGTACTTCGTGTCCTTTGTGGTTTAAAGAGAATGTGTCTTCGGCTTGCTCAGTTTACTTTACCATAACACACGGTTGCGTGACAAGTTTACAACTGTTTATACGCCCCCACCCAGGGTTTTCCCAGCCTGTGATTTTTGGCGATTTCCACCTTGCCGAACTTCTGGGCGATCTGCGCCGACAACATGGCAACGCTCGCCCAATCATCCGCTTGGACAGCCGCCTTCATTTTTTCGGCATATTGCCCCGTCCACATCCATTCCATGCGGAAGCGGTCGGCTTTGACCCAGTAATCGCGCTTCTCCCACGCCGCTACGGATGCGTCGATGCCTTCGGAAATCGTTTTCAGCGCCAGCGAGATGAACGCCGCCAGGTCTCTCGCTTCATTCGTGACCTCAGCCTGCCTCGCCAACTCACGCACCGCCAACACGATGGCTTTCGACAAACGGGCTCGGTCTTTACCAACAGTATCAATTTTGATGAGTCGACTCAAATGATTACTCCAAGATATGTATCAAGCGCTGGATTATACTCACCAAAACAAATTCGTCAATCAGAAATCGTAAATTAGCAGGTATAATTTCGCCGCATTCACCGCAAGGGGACGTGGTGGAATTGGCAGACACGCAGCACTTAGGATGCTGTGCCGCGAGGCTTGAGAGTTCGACCCTCTCCGTCCCCATTTGACCTCACCCTCACCCCAACCCTCTCCCAAAGGGAGAGGGAGTTTTACGGAGAAAACATTGAAAATCGAAAAGACAATCGAAGAGAATCACGAAGCCAAACTCGTGGTTGAAGTTGAACCTGAAACACTGGATACCTACAAACGCCGCGCGGCGCGCAAAATTTCTGAGCGCGGCAAGATCGCGGGGTTCCGTCCTGGCAAAGCGCCGTATCACATGGTCGTGTTGAATTACGGCGAACAAGCCATCGTCGAACAAGCCATTGATTTTTTCATTGACGCCGAATATTCGAACATCCTCAAAGAAGCGGATGTGGAACCTGGCGCGTCTGGACGACTGGAAAACATCGAATCGCTCGACCCGCCGAAGTTGATCTTCAAAGTGCCGCTCGCGCCCACTGTGGATTTGGGCGACTACCATTCGATTCGGATGTCCTACGAGTGGACGGGTCCAGCCGACGGGGAGGTTGACGCGGCGATGGACGAATTGCGCCAAATGTACGCGACAACCGAAACCGTCGAGCGCGAAGTGCAAGAGGGCGATTATGTTTTGGTGGACGTCGACTCGGAAACTGTGGAATTGAAGCGAACGGGGTTTGCAGCTGTCGTCCGCAAGGAAGATCGCGAGACCGAATGGCCCTTTACTGGGTTCGCAAAACAACTTGTGGGCATGAAGCCTGGCGAGACAAAGACGATTACGCATGAATTTCCTGCTGACCATGACCTTGAAGAATTAAAGGGAAAAAGCGCGGAGATGACCGTGACCGTGAAAACTGTCCGCGCGGTGACATTGCCCGAACTCGACGATGAATTTGCAAAGACCGTCGGCGCAGGCGAGACGCTCGACGCCTTGCGCGAAAGCGTGGCAAAAGATGTGGAAGCCCGCTCGCAAGCAAATTACGACGACAAATACTTCGTTGACTTGATCGAAAAGATCAAAGAAGGCGCGACCTTCAAATATCACCAAACCGCGCTCGAACACGAGGGCGAACATGTGCTTGAGGATCTGACCCACCGCCTTTCGCATCAAGGCATGGATCTGGAAACTTATTTCAAACTGCAAAATACCACGCGCGAGAAATTCATCGAAGAGGAAGCGAAGCCCGTTGCAAAGAAACGCTTTGAACGTTCGCTGATACTCGATGAGATTGTCCGCAAGGAAGAACTCGAAGTGGACAACGAATCGCTCGACAGCGAATTCAACCAGACGTTGAACGCGCTTGCTATGCAAGGCATGGATTTTGGCAAGGTGCGCGGCGGCAAGAAGGGTCAACAGCAGTTGGCGCAGGCGGTGGCGATGGAATCGGCGAACCGAGTGCTCACACGCCGCGCGCTCGACATGTTGAAGTCCATTGCGGTGGGCGAGTATAAATCGCCTGAGGAGCGAAAAGCCGAAGCCGCCGCGAAGAAGGCGGAAGAAGAAGCAAAAGCCGCCGAGGCTGAGACAGGCATCCCGTCGAATGAAGCGGGCTCGTCATCCGAAAACGAAAAAGCGGAAGTCGAATCGTCTGCCCCCGTGAGCGAGGCAGAGACTTCATCCGAAGCCGAGACAAAGAGTTAATGAAAATCCAATACACGAACGGTATCATCGTCGCAATTTAAAGGAGACAAAACATGATTCCCGATTTCAAAAATATTGTTCCGATGGTTGTGGAGAATACGGGGCGCGGCGAGCGGGCGTATGACATTTACTCGCTGTTGCTCAAAGAGCGCATCATTTTTCTCGGCACGCCGATCGACGATCAAGTGGCGAACGTGATCGTGGCGCAGTTGCTGTTCTTATCGCACGAGGACCCCGAGAAGGAAATCCGCATGTATATCAATTCGCCCGGCGGCGTGATCTACGCGGGACTCGCGATCTACGATACGATGCAGATCATCCCGAACCCGATCAGCACGGTTGCTGTTGGTGTGACCGCTTCGTTCGGGACCGTGTTGCTGGCGGCTGGCACGAAGGGCAGACGCTACGCCCTGCCGAACGCGACCATCCATATGCATCAACCTCTTGGCGGCGCGCAAGGACAAGCGACGGACATTGAGATTCAAGCCAAGCAGATTTTGCGATTGAAGAGTTTACTGCTCGGCATCATCGCAAAGCATACCGGTCAGCCGCTTGAAGTGATCGAGCGCGACAGCGACCGCGATTATTATCTCGAAGCGCAACAAGCTGTGGATTACGGGTTGGTGGACCAGGTTGTTGAAACGCCGGAGAAGGTTAGTTAGTTTGGTAGTTGGCTAGTTTGATAGTTTAGTAGTTGGGTAGTTTGATAGTTGGTTAGTCGCAGTCCGCTGAGAAATCGGCGGGCTGTTTGTTTGACGTTATAATCGCGGACTATGTTGCCATCGAATATCAAAGCACTCATCCTCGACATGGACGGCGTGATCTGGCGGTCGGATGCGCCGATCGGCGATTTGCCTGAAATTTTCAAACGTATCGAAGCGCGAGGATTGAAATATGTCTTTGCCACCAACAACGGGACAAAAACGCCCGAGCAATATGTGACGACGCTGGAAAAACTTGGCGTGCACGTTTCGACGCAACAGGTTATCACATCGGCGCAAGGATTGGCGCACTTGCTCAGTCACACCTTCGAGCGCGGAACGAAAATGTTTATGATCGGCGAAGACGGGATGCGGGTCGCGCTGGAGGAAAAAGGATTCGAGATATTGCCCGTCGAGTCCGCAGAGGAGGCGCAAATCGTTGCAATGGGCATAGACCGTGAGATCAATTTCGAGAAGATGCGCGAAGCGACCTTGCTCGTGCGGCGCGGCGTCCCGTTTTACGCGACGAATCCCGACAAGACCTTCCCCACTCCGCGAGGAGAAATCCCAGGTGCGGGCGCTTGGATTTCGGTTATCACGACGGCGACAAACGTCGAGCCGATTTATGCAGGCAAGCCGTTTCCGTTCATGATGGAACTCGCGCTTGAACGACTCGGCGCGAACAAAGATGAAACTCTCGTCGTCGGCGATAGGCTTGAGACCGACATCGCCGCGGGCCAGGCAGTTGGCTGTCCGTGCGCGTTGGCGCTGAGCGGCGTGTCCACCCGCGAGCAAGCAGAGGCGTGGGTGCCGAAGATTGATGTCATCGCTGATGATCTCGCAAGCTTGGTCGGATAATTTGCCATGCTGATCTACGATCTCGATTTGGATTCGATCTCAAACTTGTTGCAAGAGTGGGATGAGCCTGCTTATCGCGCTAAGCAAATCTGGCAGGGGTTATATCAACATTTGTACGATTCGCCAAGTCAATTCACAAACTTGTCGAAATCCCTGCGAACGAAGTTGGAAGAAAACGTTTCTTTCATGCCGTTCAAAGTCAACACGTATCTCGATTCGTCCGATGGCTTTACGCGCAAGACTCTTTTTCAATTCCCTGATAACAATTTGATCGAAGCTGTGTTGATGAGATATGGCGACCCGGCAGACAGCCCTCCCCCCCACCCCTCTCCCAAAGGGAGAGGGGAAAAAGTCAGGCGAACGTTGTGCATCTCCACGCAAGCAGGTTGCGCGATGGGATGTGTCTTCTGCGCGACGGGGCAGATGGGTTTCAAGCGGCATCTTTCCAGCGGCGAGATCATCGCGCAAGTTTTGTATTACGCCCGCATGTTGAAAGATGCGAATGAATCGGTGACGAACATCGTCCTCATGGGCATGGGCGAACCCTTTCACAACTACGACAACACGATGGCGGCGATTGATCGACTCAACGATCCGAGCGGATTCAACTTCGGCGCGCGCCGCTTCACCATCTCGACGGTCGGGCTGGTCCCTCAAATTCGGCGTTTCGCGGACGAGAAGCGACAAGTCAACCTCGCCATCTCCCTCCACGCGGCGGATGACGAATCACGCGTGGCGATGTTGCCCGTCAATAAACGCTACAAAATTGATGATGTGATCGAAGCCTGCAAGTATTACGTCGCGCAGACGCATCGCCGAGTCACCTTTGAATGGGCATTGATAAACGAAGTCAATGATTCGCCTGAGGTGGCAAAACAACTTGCCGCGCGGCTCAAAGGTTTGTTGTGTCACGTCAACGCCATACCCCTCAATCCCACTACGGGCTACAGCGGTCAAGCCACGTCACGCGAACGGGCGGCAAAGTTCAAAGAGTCGCTGGAGCAGGCTGGGATTCCGTGCACGATCCGCATGAGACGCGGGATTGATATCCACGCGGGGTGCGGTCAGTTGGCTGGATCTATTTACGGGTGAAATTTTTCTCTAGGTGATGTGTAAATTATTGGCTACGCGCAATTACTAACTAAAGAGCCTAAAAAACATGAAGGTTTTTACTTCCGCACACGTTATATATGCAGAGCGCATGGATACCGCTGAATCGTCACTGCTTATTTCTAGGTGCATTGCTGGAGATGAGTATTCTATTGAGATGTTTGTGCGCCAACACGAAATAGGCGTATTCAGGCTGGCGATTTCTATTCTGCGAGACCGTAGTGAAGCGAACGAAGTAACTCAGGAAACTTTCATTGCGGCTATCAAATCGTTGCCTTCGTATCAAGAAAGATCATCGCTGAAAGCCTGGGTGTACACGATCGCATTAAATATCAGTCGAAGTCGTTTGCGAAAGCGGAAGGTATTGGAAAAATTAAAAGGCTCTCTGAGCGCCCTGTTTCAAGTTGAGGCCCAGAAACACTCCTCCCCGGAGGATGCGGTCATTCAAACCGAAAAAGAAGCCGCAATTTGGAACGCTCTCAATGAATTGGATGAAAAGCACCGTATTGTCACAGTGTTACGCTATTTTCAAAGCATCCACACGACCGAGATCGCTGAAATACTTTCCATCAGCGAAGGTACGGTTCATTCAAGGCTTCATACTGCCCGCGAGCGATTGAGGATCGCTTTGCAACATTTACACGGAGACTAGATGCAAATTACACACGAAGAAGCCCATTGGCTTATTCAGCACGTTACGGATAATCCGCTAGATGCAAGGAAGAGAGAAATGCTGATAAAGCATCTTTCTGTTTGCGGGAGTTGTAACGCGTACGCAAGTGAAATCAAAGAGGTTGAAGTCACTTTGCAAAGCGTAATGAGCAAACAATGGCAAGGGAATCCCCTGCCCCTCTCAATGGATTTGATTTTGGGAAAGTACAAATCCAAGTCTCAAGCAAAGATGCTGTTGGCTACACGCTTTGCGATAGTAAGTGTGATCTTTGTCGTGTTCATTTTTAGCGCATGGCAGATCGAGATGACCAACAAGCAAACCGGTCAGGGTCAGCCGTTTGATATTTTGCCCATTCCAACGCCATCGCAACAAGCGACGCAAACCGAGGCAGCCTCGCCAGCCTGCGGTAACATTATTTATGTAACTCAAGAAAATGACACATTGGAAAGCATTGCCCGGCAGTTTGCAACACGCGAAGACCGGATCGCGAGCGAGAACGATCTAAAGACCACGCCGATACGCGCAGGAATAGAACTTGTCATCCCGACCTGCGCAACAACTGCGACGGTCACAGCCCATCCGCCCACATTTACTACCACCCTCACCCCGATTTTTCAATTGACAACATACACTCCGGGCCAATAATCATTAACGAAAAATTACACGCAAACTTGTCAGAACATTCGGATTGATGTATAAGTCATCCCATCTTTTATAGGTAACGCACCCAATGGAAAACGAAAAAACCAACTGGCTCGAACGCCCCATCCATCCCACCTTGCCGGCGATCACGAACGAAATGGCGCTCTTCGCCGGTATTATGCTGCTCGCGCTCGTCACGCGCTTTTATGATCTCGGGGCGCGCGTGATGAGCCACGACGAAAGCCTGCACACCTATTTTTCATGGCTTTTGTATCGCGGACAGGGCTATCAACATACGCCGATGATGCACGGACCGTATCAATTCCACCTCCTGGCGTTGTCGTATTACCTGTTCGGCGTTTCGGATTTCACCGCGCGTATCCCAGCCGTCCTGTTCAGCATTGGCACCGTGTGGATGGTTTGGTATTGGCGCAGATACCTCGGCACATGGGGAATGATCGTTGCCGCCTTCCTGATGGTGATCTCGCCGTATATGCTGTATTACGGGCGTTATGTACGCAACGAATCGTTTGTCGGTTTTTCGGGCATCCTTTTGTTGTACTCGATCTTGCGATACATCGAAAGCGGAGAGAAAAAATATCTCTGGTTCGTGACTGCCGCGACCCTGTTGCACTTTACGTCAAAAGAAACCGCTTTCATTTATACGGCACAGGCTCTGCTATTCCTCGGCGTTTATTTTCTGGCGCGCGTCACGCGCAAACCGTGGGAGGAGAAATATAACTATTACCGCGCTTTCATCATCACGCTGGCAGCCGCGGCGCTGATCGCAAGCGTTGGAATGGGATTCGCCTTAGTAAACCGCCATGCCGGAACGCTATCAGCCACCGAAACCGCCATGCCGGTGGACCCCAGCGGAACCGCTTCACCTTCCACGGACTCTACGGGCGGCACATCGGCATCTACCATTCTGTTTGGATTCGCCTTCGTCGCGCTGGCTGGAGCGGTTGTCATCCTCTATCTGGGGTACGGCTGGGGAAATCTGCTACAGGAACGGTCATTCGACCTGATAATATTGCTCGGCACATTCGTGCTGCCGATGCTGACGCCGTTTCCGATCAAGTGGCTGGAAAAACCACTGAACATTGTTGTCCCATCGGATGCGGCGTCGGTGATCGGGCTTGACCTCCGGCAAACGATAATCATCGGGGCGTTCGTTGTCCTCTTTTTGATCCTTTCGATTGTGATCGGGCAATGGTGGAACCGGGAATGGTGGAAATACGGAGCGTTCTATTGGGGCGCGTTCACCATCTTGTTTACAACCATCTTCACGAATGCGGCGGGGTTCTTCACCGGCATCGTCGGCTCACTGGGATACTGGCTCGTTCAGCAAGGCGTGGAGCGCGGTAGTCAACCCGAGTATTTTTACGTGCTGGTGCAGATCCCCATGTACGAATTCCTGCCGGCGATCGGCACGTTGGCGGCGATCGGCTTGGGCTTGAACAAATTGCTCAGGCAGAGACAAGCCGAACCGGGGGAAGAAGCGGAGGCGATTCCCGCCGCGAAAGAATCCATGTTTGGAGTCTTCTTCGCCTTGATGGCGTGGTGGTCCTTTTCCACTATTGCCGCATTCACGGTGGCGGGCGAACGTATGCCCTGGCTGACGTATCACATGGCGTGGCCCATGGTGTTGTTTACCGGCTGGGCGGTGGACCAAATCATCAGTTCGATAAGGAGCAAATTATCGGAAGAATCGCCGTGGCGTTCGTTGATCGCGCTTCTCGTTGCCGCAGTATTTACGATCTCCGTTTTCAGTGTGTTGCGCTCGGTCTATGGAGCCACTCCCCCATTTCAGGGGACGTCGCTCGACCAGTTGCAAGCCACATCTGCCTTCATATTGCCATTGCTAACTATGATCGGTTCGGCGACGATTCTCTGGTCGTTGATGCGGAACGATCTCGCCAGCCTAGGGATTCTTTTGCTCGCCGCGTTGATCATGGTTTCAGCGGGGTCAAGCATTTTGAACGGCGCGTGGCTTCTCTCTTTGCAATCTACGGCTGGCTCCGATACATCAATGATCGGCTCGTATGGGATCAAATTTGCCGCCGCGTTTTTGAGCCTGCTTTTCAGCATTGGCGGAATCGCCTGGCTTTCACGCGCGCAGCGCTCCACGCCGTTGATCGGATACGCGGCTTTGGCGGTATTCGGCTTGCTTGCGCTTCAAACCGCGCGCACCTCCTTCCGCGCGAATTACATCAACTACAACGATGCGCTTGAATATCTTGTATATGCGCACGGCGCGGGCGGCGTCAAGGAAGTCATGGCGCAGGTGGAGGAGATCTCCCGCCGCACCACCGGCGGTCTGGATGCGATCGTCGCTTACGACGCCAGCTCGCCCGACACCGGCGTATCATGGCCCGTCGTCTGGTATTTGCGCGACTACACTCAACAGCGTTCGTTCGATCAACCCACGCGCGTCTTGCGCGAGGCAGTGGCGGTGATCGTTGACCAAAAGAACTTCGACAAAATTGACCCGGCGCTCGGCAACGGCTACTATCGCTTCGACTACATCCGCATGTGGTGGCCCAATCAGGATTACTTCGGGTTAGACCGCGCGCGCGTGCTCAACGCCATCACCAACAAAGATATACGCGCCGGCATCTTCGATATTTGGTTCAACCGCGATTACACGCGCTACGCGCAAGCGACAGGCAACACCCACATGACGCTCACGACTTGGGATCCGGCAGACCAGATGAGGCTTTATATCCGCAAAGATGTGGCTTCGCAGATTTGGAATTACGGCGTCGGACCTTCTGTGGCTCCGCTCGCCTCGGACCCCTATGCGGCTGGCGCCATCACCCTTGCGGCAGATCAAATCTTCGGCAGTGAAAATTATCCGCCGTTGGGGCTGAATGCGCCGCACTCCATCACCGCCGGGCGCAACGACGATCTTTACATCGCAGACTCAAACAACCACCGCATCCTTCACATTGCATCCGATGGAAGCCTGCTCAATACATGGGGCTCGTTCGGAGATTTGAGCACGGGCGAGGCGCCGATCGGCTCTTTCTTCGAGCCATGGGGGGTGGCAGTTGGACCCGACGGCTCGGTGTACGTGACCGACACGTGGAATCATCGCGTGCAAAAATTTACGCCGGATGGACGCTCGATCAAAATGTGGGGAGAGTTCGGTCAGCCATCACCGGAAACCCCCAACTCGGAATACTTCTTCTGGGGACCGCGCGGCATTGCGGTAGATTCGGATGGGCGCGTCTTCGTCGCGGATACCGGCAACAAGCGCGTCCTCGTATACGACTCGAACGGGAATTACCTCACCGAATTTGGCTCCGGGGGATTCGATCCCGGTCAATTCGACGAGCCGGTTGGCGTCGCGGTGGGAAGCGACGGCACGGTGTACGTCACCGACACGTGGAACCAACGCGTCCAATCGTTTGTCCGCGTCGAATCAGCGGGAGGCGAAGTGTCGTATCAACCTCTCGCGCAATGGGATGTGAACGGCTGGTTCGGTCTGGATGGAAATATCCAGAGCCTGAACAACAAACCGTTCATCGCCGTGGACGGAAACGATCACGTCTTCATCACCGACCCCGAGGGTTACCGCGTGATCGAATTTACATCGTCCGGTGAATTCGTGCGCACGTGGGGCGATTTTGGCGGAGACGCCGACCAATTCGGCTTACCCACCGGCATCACAGTAGATCCGCTCGGATTCGTCTGGGTGACGGATCCGGGAAACAATCGCATCATGCGATTCAAACTTCCCTAGCTTGACGGGATCGAACAGCCCTCGGAAATTCCGAGGGCTGTTTTGCTATTTCGGCTTGCGCAAGTAAACCGACCAATAGACCGCCGCGACAAACACCGCTCCGCCGATGACATTCCCGATCGTCACGGGGATCAGATTGTTCACAAAAAACGCCGGCGCGGTCAGGCGATCAAGATGTGGAACTTGACCTTCCATCGCCGAAACGAACGCCGGGTCGAAATATTTGAGCGCGAGCGCGTAAGGGATGAAATACATGTTCGCGATGCTATGCTCGAACCCCGCCGCGACAAACGCCGAGATGGGGACAACAATCGCCAAAATCTTATCTGCCACGGTGCGCGCGCTAAACGTCAGCCAGACCGCCAGACACACCAGCGTATTGCAGAGAATTCCCAGGGCAACGGCTTGAAGGAATGTTAACTCGCTTTTTGCAACCCCGATCTTCAAGGCTGTAATTCCCACAGCTCCCGCCCCGAATGTATGTTGCCGTGAGAAAAACATCAAAACGACCGTGCCTAACGCGCCGACGAAATTACCGAGATAGACGATCGCCCAATTCCGCAACAACGCGTAACTCGTCACTTTGCCGCCCGCCCACGCCATGACGATCAGATTGTTGCCGGTGAACAATTCCGCGCCGCCGATGATGACTAGGATCAAGCCGAGGGAAAAGACGATCCCCGCCAACAAACGCGTCACGCCGAACGGCAGGCCGATCACAAAGGGAACGCCGCCGTCCGCCGTGGATGCGACCGCTAGACTCCCCGCGCTGACGGTGGTTGCAAAGATCGCCCCGAACGCGATAAACGCTCCTGCCAGCATAGCCAGCGTGAACGTTTTGAGAAAAGGCATGGCGGCTTTACGCACGCCGACTTGCTCTGCGCGTTCCGCCATTTCTTGCGGAAGCGCCGCATCAATACGAAATTCGCTCATTTTTCGACTCCGTAGATCGGATTTTCCATCTGCTATAGAGTCTATCAAATAGGTCGCAAAGCTGAAAATTTTTTGTCACCCCCGCAGAATGATATTCGTCCCGACTTTCCGCGTATCTTCGCTCAGCGTTTCAACGCAAGGATTTCATCGCCGGCTAGCGAACGCCATTGACCAACTTGCAAATCCCCCAACTCAATAGGCCCGATAGCAGCGCGGACGAGCCGCAACGTGAACAAACCGACCGCCGCGGTCATGTGTCGCACTTGCCGCTTTTTTCCCTCACGAAGTTTGATCTCGATCCACGCGGTGGGACCATGCGGAGTCACCGGCTTGAGGCGGGGAGGCAGGCTGGGGTCCGGGATGAGGCGGGCTTTACACGGGCGAGTCCGATAACCTTTGAGTTGAATCCCGTTCTCCAGTTGAGTCAATTTCTCCGGCGTTGGGTCGCCTTCGACCATGACCCAATATGTTTTTTCGACATGGCGCTGAGGGTCGGAAATTTTTTTGATGAGCGCGCCGTCGTCGGTGAGGAGCAACAAGCCTTCGCTGTCGCGGTCCAACCGCCCCGCCGCGTAAACTCCCGGAACGTTGATGAATTTTTTGAGCGTAGGATGACCCGTGCCTTCGTCGGTAAATTGCGAAAGAACGCCGTACGGTTTGTTGAACAGGATGTATTTCATGCTGTGTATAATCATACCCGATGCCTGAACAAACTTTTGAAATACGGATCTGCAAGAGTTGCGGACTGCGTTATCCGCTGTCCACTGGTCACACGCACGGGACGCGTTGCCCGATCTGCATAGGCGAGACGCGCGTCGCGCTTCGGCGAAACTTGGAGGTGGAACGGAATCGCCTCCCAGTAGACCTCACCCTCAGCCCCTCTCCTAAAAGGAGAGGGAGGGCAACTATTCTTCTCGATAACATCCGTTCGGCGGGGAATGTGGGATCCATTTTGCGGAGCGCGGAGGGATTCGGCTTCATGCACGCGTATCTGTGCGGCATCACGCCCACGCCCGAGAACGACGCCGTGCAAAAGACTTCGCTTGGAGCGGAGGATTCTGTGCCGTGGTCGTATCACAAGAACGCGGTGAAACTGGTTAAAGGTTTGAAGGTTGATGGCTGGAAAATCTATGGGCTGGAGGAAACCGCCAAAGCGTCTGCGATCAGCAAACTGAAGAAGTCAAAAGAAGATATGACGCTGATCGTCGGCAACGAAATCACCGGCGTTGACCCCGGCTTACTCAGCCTATGCGACGAGATATTCTTCATCCCCATGCGCGGTGAGAAAAAATCGTTCAACGCGGCGGTGGCGTTCGGCATCGCCGCCTACGCGTTGACGACGACCGGGCGAACAAAATAAGCCGCAAAGTTCACAGAGATCGTTGAGAAAGCGCCTGATCAGACAGTCAATGATGAGAGCGAGATAGCGTTTCGCTCTACCGTTTTTCCTGCGCGTGGAGCGCATCGCGCTGATATTCTCGTGTGTTATCATAGACACATCCGTATCACCAAGGAGAGGAACATGGCTATCAAATTGATCGTACCTGTCAACGGACCCATCACCCAACTATTCGGCGAAAACCCAGACTTCTACAAAAAATGGGGCTTTCCCGGTCACAACGGCATTGACTACGGCATCCCCAACGGCACGCCGGTCAACGCGGCGGCGGCAGGGACAGTGGCGCTCGTCGGTTTCGAGAACGGCGGCTACGGCAACTACGTCAAACTCAGCCATGTAGACGGAAGCAAAATCTACTACACCTATTACGCGCACCTCGCCAACGCGAGCGTTGCGGCGGGGCAAAAGGTAAAAGCCGGTGCCATGGTCGGTCATAGCAACAACACCGGCGCAAGCACCGGTCCGCATTTGCATTTTGGGTTGAAGATTGACGGCGAGAACCCGCCCTACAAGGGCTACGTTGACCCGATGCCCTATTTCTCCACAGCCGATTCAACCTCCCCGGAGGAAGAAGCGGTCAGTACCGACATCCCCGACGCGGTGAAGATCCCCTCCTCCCTGACGTTTGAAGTCACCGCAGACCTGCTCAACGTCCGCAATGGACCGGGCGTTGAACATTCCATCATCGGGCAGTTGCAAAAGGGCAAAACGTTCAGTGGGCGGCGACTACAATCGAAAAGCGTGTGGGTTGAAGTTGAAAAAGGAAAATGGGTCGCGCTGGCATTCAGCGGGATCGTGAATCTCAAAGTGAAATAACGGGCGGACTTTTATGCGGTTCATTCGACGGGTCAGCCTGCTCTGCCTGACTTCAATTTTGATCGCCTCATGCGGCGCGCCTGCGGAAACCGCCTCGCCGGGCGAAGTGCAAACCGTTGTGGCAGTGACCATCGCCGCCATGACGCGATCTGCCCCTACGCCGACGATGAACGCGCCTACTGAAACGCCGCCACCGCAACTGCAACAGACGCCAACCGAACCGGTCTTCAAACCGCATTCGGTCCAAACGATTGTGCAGAACGTCAACTTGCGCGTGGGACCCGGCACGTTGTTCAAAGTGAGCCGAGTGATGGCGCAAGGCACAACATTGGAAGTGATCGGCAGGGCACGCGGCGGCGGAGACGGGTGGTTTTATGTCAAAAACGAGGAGGAAATCTTTGGTTGGATACTCGCCGAACTTGTCGCAGGCGATTACGACGGACCTCCGCCGGAATTCGTCGAGCCGGAAAATGCGATCCTCATCACCGGCGTCGTCAAAACAGAATTCGGCATCCCGGTAACGGGAATCGGATTCGCCATCGAGCAAGGATCGAACCGCACAGACGCCAGCACAGATAGCGAAGGTCGTTTCTATGCCTACTTGCCCGCGAACTTGTCCGGCGCGTGGATGGTGAGTTATGTGTCTGTATATTGCACGAGCAATACAATGGACTCAAACTGCAATTGCAAAAGCGGATTTTGCGGGACGGCGAATCCACAAGCCATCGAAGTCACTCTGCCGCAAACCGGCGAACTCATGTTTGTGTGGAAGTGATAAAATCGCCCCGAAATTCGGGGCGATTGTTTTAACTTTATCTGCAGATTTCGCTGTTTTTTTCTGATTTTTCCAAATCCGCCCAATCTGTCACATCTACGAATTAATTCCGATAAAGCCTTTTTTCTATTCGGGCTTCTCGAAATTATCCATTTGCTTATGGATCTGTTCGAGCAGTTTCAGGATCTCATCACGTTCGGCGCGGGCACTGTCTAACGATTGTGCGACCGTCAGTTTTTCGTCCGCGTCCTGCGTGGCGCTGAGCAAATGCTCGGAACGCGTGATCTGAGCGTTCTTATGAAGCAGTTTGTTCTCAAGGCGTTTGCGGTAACCGTCGTAGAATTCAAAATCGCCGATCGTTTGATGGGCTGGCTTCACTTTTTGGGCGAGAATATCCGCGATAATGGGAAGGAATGTCTCGATATCCATTGGCTTTTCAATGAACTGCGTGACGCCAATGGCGAGCGCGAAATCTTTATCTTCCGGGGTGACGTAGGTGGCGGAGAGGAATACCACCGGCAAGTCGCGGGTGGCGGGGTTGATGCGGAGGTGGTGAACCAGGCTGAACCCGTCCATGACCGGCATGAGGATGTCCGCGATGACCAGCGCGGGGTGTTCCTTTTGAATGGCATCCAGCGCTTCTTGCCCGTTACGCGCGGCGATCACTCGATATCCTTTGAAGGTCAGCGTAGTCTTCAACAGGTTGAGGATGTCGGGGATGTCGTCCACGACGAGGATGTAACCAGACGCGGTCATGCGTTAATTGTACCAGTGGGAAACAATATAGACCATACTTGCTCGTCGCCCGCGAGCAGACTCAACTCTGCGCGGAAAGGTTTACCGCAGGGCTGGGCTTGGAATTCTTTGGCGATCTCCGCTGCGGCGGGAGAAAAATAGGCAATCACTTCGCAATGCAAGCGACCCTCCGATTCGGGGCGCGTGAACACCGCCATTTCTGTCGGCTTCTCAGCGGATGCAAATAGTTGTTTGAAGCGTTCTTCAATTTCAGCGGAGGGGATCGCCGCTGTCACGCCATCGCCGAGGCTGAGAGAATACCAAGTATCCATAGTATTTCACCGATTAACTAAAAGCACAGTTCCCTCTTCCCACTTCAACGTGGACGACGGCGCCTCTTTCTTGCGGACTTGTTCCGCCATATCCTTCACGATCTCCATGCGCCGCCCTGCCGCCCACGGATACTGCTTATCCCATTCCGCGTCGCTTTTGGGAAACCAAATGATGGCGAACGTTTCAGCCCCGCCAAATTCCCAATAAAACTCGCACGTATTCTTCTTGAACAACGAACCTTCGACATATTGAATCTTGCCCGAACGTCCTTTTGCGATCATGCTGACTTTTGCCATGAGCCGTCTCCTCAGGGATTAGATTTTTCTTCAATCTCATGAAGAATTGCAAGTGTAACGCTGTCAAGATTTTTGATCACATCGTTGTTCCAAAAGCGGATCACTTTGTAGCCAAGCGAGTTTAAGTATTTGGTTCGTTCTTCATCATACTCTTGTTGCTCCAAATGCTGACCGCCATCGAGTTCGATGATCAGTTTCTTTTCGATGCAGACAAAATCAGGGATGTACTTACCGATGGCGTGCTGTCTTCTAAAGTTGACTCCCAATTGATCGTTACGAAGCGCCGCCCAGAGTTTGCGTTCGGCGGGAGTTGGGTCTTTGCGGAGTTTGCCTGCGTTGCGCATGGTTTTAGGGTTACTGCGTTTTTTACGAGGCATGGTCGCACCCTTTCTGCCCCACCCCTGCCCTCCCCAAATGCGACGATAAATCCGTCGAATTTGGGGAGGGGGAAGCTTTACTTCGGGCATGAATAAAAATATTCATTTTGACTTCACATAAACCGCTCCAAATGCGACGATAAACCTGTCGAATTTGGGGAGGGGGAAGCTTTACTTTTGGCATGAATAAAAATATTCATTTTGACTTCACATAAACCGCTCCAAATGCGACGATGAACCTGTCGAATTTGGGGAGGGGGAAGCTTTACTTTGGGCATTAATAAATATATTCATTCCAACTTCCCATTCTCCTCCCCCGACTTCCGTGCTCTTCGGCAGTCGGGGGAGGACGGGAGGGGGCTATTGCTCGAACACCTCCGCCAGCAGACTCTCAAACAACCCGCGATCTGTTTCCACCGCAGAAACTCGACCCGCGCGCCACCACGCCTGCAATCTCTCGATTTTTTTCCATCCAATCTGTGCTTAGAATTTTTGCCATGGCATATACTTTGCTGATATCCGCTTTGCTCATACCTTTATCGCAATTGTACTTGACTACTCCACCGCCTCCCTCACCCACTCGATCGGATGCCGCGCCTGCGCGCCTGTTCCATGCCGCACCTGCATTCGGCACGCCGCGCCTGTCGCTGCGACTGATTCTCCATTCGCCAACTCTCTCACACGCGGTAACAACTTCAACTCTCCCACTTGCATCGAAAGCGCGTAATGCTCCGCCTCGAAGCCGAACGTCCCTGCCATGCCGCAACAGCCCGCGTCGCTCAACTCCACATCGTAGCCGCACTCGCGCAGTAACTCGACGCTAGCGTTCACCGACGATCCCTCCGCGCGCTGATGGCAATGCGGATGAAAAAAAATTCTCTGTTCGTTTTTTCTGGATTTCAAATCTTGAGGATTTAATTTAGCATCTAATTTGGCTACGCGCAAGTTATTAAACTCCTTCGAACTCAAAAGAAATTCATCCAACAACCAAACTCGTTTTGCCAACTCATGAATTTCGTCTGAATGCTCGGGGAGCAAATCCGCGTACTCGTTTTTCAGAAGATAAATTTCAGGAGGCTCCACCCCAACGACAAACGCTTCACGCGACAGATCGAGCTGATTCAACAACCCCAGCGTTTTTCGCGCGTGACGCCGCGCCGCATCCACGAATCCCTTCGAGAGCAGCGACGCCCCCGCGCCAACGACAGGCAGAACGCGCACACCATATCCGCACGCGGACAACACCTCCAACGCGGCATCCTCCACTTGCGGTTCGATATAACGTGAGAAGACATCGGGCATATAAATTATTTTTTCTCCGTGTCTCTGTGTCTCTGTGGCAAATTTCTTTTTTCTCCTACTCTCGAACTTCGGCAACGACCTCGCCTCCGCCAGCCCCAACACTTTCGTGATCAACTTCTTCGTCGGAACAAACTCCATCAACCAATTTGCAATCGGCGCGACTGTGGAAAGCGCTTTCGCCACTACATGGAAATACCCAAACACATAATCTCGCAACGGGCGACGATGCGTTTTGTAATATTCGTTCTCGAATTCATACTTCAACTTCGCCATGTCCACCCCGCTCGGACACTCCGCTTTGCAGCCTTTGCAAGCGAGGCACAGGTCGAGGGCTTGGAATGTCAATTCACCGATTTCATTCCTACGCAGTACGGAGTATGAAGTATTGCGTACTGCGTACTGCGTATCTCGTAACTCGTATCCCGAAATCAAAGCACGCAATAAATTCGCCCTCCCCCGCGTCGAATGCATCTCATCTCGCGTCGCCTGAAAGGACGGACACATCACGCCTGTTGATTTTCTGCACACGCCTTGACCGTTACATTGCTCCACTGCCAACTCAAAGCCGCCTTGGTTTGCAAATGAAAGAGACGGAGTCCACGCGTGCGTTTTGTAATCAACGCCGTAACGCAAGTTCGTATCCATTTTCGATGGGTCAATGATCTTGCCGGGGTTCAAGATATGATGCGGATCTGCGGCGTCTTTCAACAAACGCATCGCGCTCATCACATCCGAGCCGTATGCGCGCGCCAGATGTTCGGAGCGCGACAAGCCGTCCCCGTGTTCACTGCTGAAGGCGCCGCCCAGACTCAACGTCAGCGAAAGAACCGCCTCGCTGATGCCGCGCAGACTCTCCACGCCGCGCGTCGTCTTCAAATCGAGGACAGGGCGAATGTGCAAACATCCCGCTGAGGCGTGGGCGTAGATCCCGCCTTCGGTTCCGTGTGCGGATAAAATTTTTTCCACCTCGCGCACGAACTCGCCTAGCCGCTCGACGGGAATCGCGCAATCTTCGATGAACGCGATCGGGCGCGCCGAACGCGGTTGCGAATCCAACAATCCCAACCCCATTTTGCGCACATTCCAAACTTGCGCTTGCTCTTCTTTCGAATGCGCAATTGCAATTACATTTTCGCCGAGCGAGATTGTTTCTCGTCCATCGTCAAATTCGACAGCCAACACCGCGGCGGGGTCGCCTTGAATCCAACCCGCTTGACTCGCGTAGCCCGCCGAATTTCGCGCCGCGCGTAGAATCGTATTTGGAATTAACTCAATCGCAGACGGATCGTGTTTCAGCAGACGCGGCACATCGTCACACGCCTCAGCGACGCTCGGATACGACAAGACAACCAGCAGTGTCTGCTTTGGCTTTGCTACGAGATTGACTTTCATCCGCCGCATGACCGCCAGCGTGCCTTCGGAACCGGCAAGTAAAGGATGAAGGCTGAATGATGAAGGATGAATCGAAGGGTAATCATCCAGCCATCGCGGGGGTTTTGTCGTCGAAAAGGGCAAAAGGTAGTTCAAGCGATATCCGGCTGAATTCCGCCATGTTTTCGGATAATTCCGCTTAATGGCTTCGGCATATTTTTCTCGTATCAAAAAAGATATTGCCGCCACGCTCCCCATCAGGCTGTTTTCATCCTTCATCCTTCCAAATTCATCCTTCGTGAACTCCCTCCAAACCGCAATACCCCCATCCCCCAAAATCACGTCCGCTTCCAAGATGTGATCTGCGCTCATGCCGTAGACAATCGAATGCGCGCCCGTCGCGTTGTTGGCGATCACTCCACCCATCGTCGCGCGTTCAGCGGATGCGGGGTCGGGACCAAACATCAATCCATGCTTTGCCGCGATGCGATTCAAATCGGAAAGCACGACACCAGGCTCGACGATTGCGAAGCGCTCTTCGGGGTTGATCTCGATGATGTTATCCAACCAGCGCGAGCAATCGAGGATCAACGCTTCGCCGACTGCCTGCCCGGCGAGCGACGTTCCCGCGCCGCGCGGCAAAATGGGGATTTTATATTTCGCCGCTAATTCAACCGCCGCGTGCAACTCTTCTTGCGTTCGCGGAATCACAACTCCCAGCGGTTCGATCTGGTACATGCTCGCGTCGGTGCTGTACAGGATTTTGGATGCGGAATCGGTGCGAATATCGCCAGTGAAATGTTTGTGCAGTTCGAATAAAAACTCGCGAGGGGGGGGCATGCTTTGATTTTAATGCAACGCAGGGGCGAGTCTGAGACTCGCCCCTGCGGAACGAAACTTCACGATTCTATTTTGCTTTCCCTTGCTCTGCCACTGCCGCGGCTTTCTTTTTCGCCTCCTCGGCATCGCCGAGATAATAATGTTTGATCGGTTTCAAGCCTTTATCCAATTCATACACAAGCGGGAGTCCCGTTGGAATGTTCAGCTCCGTGATTTCCGAATCTGAAATTCCATCGAGATACTTCACCAACGCGCGGATGCTGTTGCCATGCGCGGCGACGATCAGGCGCTTGCCCGATCGAATTGCAGGAGATAAAGTCGAATCCCAGTAAGGCAGAACTCGATCCAGCGTGAGTTTGAGCGATTCAGTGGCGGGCAGTTGATCGGGAGTCAACGAAGCGTACCGCGGGTCGAATTTCGGATGACGTTCATCGGTCAACTCTAACGCAGGAGGCGGCACATCGTAACTGCGTCGCCAAATCTTCACTTGCGCTTCGCCGTATTTTTCCGCCATCTCCGATTTGTTCAATCCCTGCAACGCGCCATAATGTCGTTCGTTGAGTTGCCACGCGTTCGCGACGGGAATCCATTCGAGATCCAGTTCCTGCAAGATCGTCCACAACGTTTGGATCGCCCGCTTCAACACGGACGTGTACGCGGCGTCGAATACGAAACCTTCCGCTTTGAGCAGGCGCCCGGCTTCGCGCGCCTCCGCCCTGCCCTGCTCGGTCAAGCCGACATCCGTCCAACCGGTGAAGCGGTTTTCAAGATTCCAAATGCTTTGCCCATGACGAACTAAAACAAGTTTATACATGGCTTGTCTCCAAAAATTTATACGGATTATACAGCCTCATAGTACAATCACGCCATGCCCACCGACGAACTCACGCCGATCCGCCAGCAATATCTCGAAATCAAACGCGATTACCCCAACACGATTCTGTTTTTCCGCCTCGGCGATTTTTACGAAACCTTCGACGAGGACGCCGAGATCACCGCGCGCGAACTCGACATCGTCCTCACCTCACGACCCATCGGCAAAGGCATCCGCGCGCCGTTAGCGGGCATCCCCTATCACGCGGTCGAAAATTATTTGGCGCGGCTGATCGAAAAAGGTTATCACGTCGCCATCTGCGAACAAGTTGGAGACACACCCGTCAAAGGACTCTTCCCGCGCAAAGTAGTACGCGTGGTGACTCCGGGGACTGTGACCGAACCGGGACTCCTGCCCGGCGACGCGAACAACTACCTCGCTTCGGTTCTCATTGACGGGCAATCTGCCTCAGTTGCGTACGCCGACGTGACCACCGGAGAGTTTGCCGTCACCGAACTCCCGTTCGAATCCCTGCGCGCAGAATTGACGCGTTTGCATCCCGCTGAAATCCTTCATCCCGATAACCAAATTTTGCCGAATGAAATTTCCAGCCACATTACGCCATGGGCATCATGGAAATTTGAACCGGGCAAAAGCGCCGAAGCGCTGTTGGCGCATTTCAACACATCCACGCTCGACGGCTTCGGCTTGAAACAAAACTCCCTTGCAGTGCGCGCCGCTGGCGGGTTAATCCAATACCTCAAAGAAACCCAACCCGACGCGCTGAAGTTACTCACCTCACTGCGAACTTATCATCTATCCGAATTCATGACCCTCGACGCATCCACGCGCAGAAATTTGGAACTAGACGAAACCTTGCGCGGTGAACGAAAAGGTTCTTTACTCGGAACGCTCGACCTCGCCATCACACCGATGGGCAAGCGGCTCATCCATCAATGGGTCAGCCAGCCACTGCTCGACGCGCAAAAGATTCAACGCCGTCAGAACGGTGTGCAATATTTTTTTGAGCAAGGAATGGTACGCGCGGAAGTACGCGCCGCATTGAAACCCATCGCCGACCTTGAACGGCTGGTAAATCGAGTGATCGCTGGGCAAGCGCAACCGCGTGACCTTGTGGCGATGAGAAGCACATTGAGTCAGTTACCGACATTGAAAGAAGTGATCGGCGATCAGCCATCAGCAGAAAGTGGAAAGTTGTCGCTTTGTGAAGAAGAACTGGCTTTGTTACAGCATGCCATTGACGACGATCCGCCATCCACGTTGCAAAACACAGGCGTGATCCGCGCGGGCTATTCGCAGGAATTGGATTCCGTCATTGACGCATCCAAACACGCGCGGGATTGGATTGCGAATTTAGAATCGGTGGAGCGCGAGAAAACGGGGATAAAAACTCTCAAAGTCGGCTACAACAAAGTCTTCGGGTATTACATCGAAATCTCGCGCGGCGCGGCGGAGAAAGCGCCCGACCATTACATCCGCAAGCAGACGTTGGTCAACGCCGAACGGTTCATCACGCCAGAGATGAAAGAGTATGAAACGCTCGTGTTGAACGCCGAGGAACGAATCAAAGAGATTGAAACGCGTCTGTTTCGTGAGGTGTGCGCCGAATTGGGGAAATCCGCTCACCAACTTTTGTCAACCGCGCGCGCCATCGCCGAGGCGGATGTGCTGTCAGCGCTTGGGGAGGCGGCAGCGCTGGGAGGCTACGTCAAGCCCAACGTCCACGAAGGAAGCGGGTTGGAAATCCACGAAGGCAGGCATCCCGTTGTCGAACAATCGTTGAGGGGCGAGCGATACATCCCCAACGATGTCATTTTTGAAAAAGGCGAAATCGTGCGCGTGATCACGGGACCGAACATGTCGGGCAAGTCCACGTATCTGCGGCAGACCGCGCTGATCGTGTTGATGGCGCAAATGGGATCGTTCGTTCCTGCGGCGTCGGCGAGCGTCGGGCTGGTGGACCGAATCTTCACGCGCATCGGCGCGCAAGATGAGATCCACGCGGGGCAATCCACGTTTATGGTCGAGATGGTGGAAGCCGCGAATATTTTGCATCACGCCACATCGCGCTCGCTGTTGATTCTGGACGAGATCGGACGAGGCACGTCAACGTACGACGGCGTTTCTATTGCGTGGGCGGTGATCGAGTTTATCCATAATCATCCGCATTTGCGCGCAAAGACATTGTTTGCCACGCATTATCACGAGCTGACTCAACTCGCCGATCTTTTGCCCGGCGTCCGCAATTACAACGTGGCGGTCAGCGAGGCGGACGACAAAGTGGTTTTCTTGCACAAGATCGTCCCCGGCGGCGCAGACCGCTCGTATGGAATCCACGTCGCGCAATTGGCGGGCTTACCCGCGCCGGTGATTCAACGCGCAAGCGAGATCATGGCTGAGCTCGAAAAGACTTCGGGGCGCGCGGTAAAGATCAATCCGCACGCGGCGCAACAAGCCGCGCTGTTCCCCGAATCGAGTCCGATTTTGGATGAGCTGAAAGAGATCGACGTGAACAGCCTCTCCCCCATCGAGGCGCTGAATAAGTTGTTCGAGTGGCAAAAGAAATACACAAAATAGACCACAAGGGATATGAACAAAAAGCCAAGTAGCCTTTCGAGCGACGACATCGGAAAATTGCTTTTCATTGCAGGTCTGATTTTTGGCACGCTAGTCAGGCTTCAACCCGCATCGAGCGTTGACTTTCCGATTCTCGACGGAGGGTTGTTTTACCAAATGGTGGAAGCCATCAAAGCCAACGGGATGAGATTGCCGCTCTTCGTGGAGTTTAACGGTCTTCAAATCCCTTTCGCTTATCCACCGCTTGGTTTCTATCTCACTGCGGCAATCGGCAAAACGCTTAACGTTTCTACTCTCGCTCTCCAGATCTGGTTGCCAGCGATATTCACGATTCTGGTTTTACCGGCGTTTTACTATCTGGCCACGACCCTGCTCAAATCCACGCTCAGCGCGGGCATGGCGGTCTTTTTGTTTGCTTTCCTGCCCCGCTCGCTCACATGGATGATCATGGGCGGAGGCATAACACGAGCGCCCGGGCAGGTTTTATTCGTCTTGGCTGCTTCGCAATATTATCTGCTTTACAAATCGGGAAAAGCCAAATATCTTTTCACCTCCATCCTCCTCTCCTCGCTCGTTTGTCTGACGCATCCCGAAGCCGCGATCCACACCGCCGCAATTGCGCTTCTGATGTGGGGCGCATATGGGAGGAATAAAGAAGGGATCAAAAACAGCGTTATTGTGTTTATTGGAACGCTGATCGGCGCCGCGCCATGGTGGGTATCCGTCCTATCGCGTTACGGATTTGACCCGCTTCTTTCCGCCGGGCGAACTGGTCTCCACTCACCCATCGTCTCCCTTCAACTCCTGATGTCGTTCGCCGAAGAACCTCTAACCACGCCGATTACGATCTTCGCTGTGGTAGGTTTCTTCATCCAACTCGCACGAAAAGAATTCTTCCTTCCCGCATGGTTGATCATTCACTTTATCGTAGAACCGCGCAATGCGGCAAACGTGGCGATCTTTCCGCTTGCTTTGCTCGCCGCCATTGCCGTGACCGATCTCATCCTACCAGGTCTTGCAAAGTTTACCGCCCTCACGCACGAGCGCGTCTTCCAAACTAAGGCAGAAAAGTTCTTCCTGTTCTATCTGGCGGCGGTATTGATATTTAACATGCTGTTCGCAGAATGGAAGCAACTGACGCGCGTCCTCTCCGAGGAAGCGCGCGTCGCCATGCAATGGGTAAACGCGAATACCGCCTCCGACACCCGCTTTCTTGTCATCACAGGCGAACCAGAAGGGTTTACCGATTACACAAACGAATGGTTTCCAGTGATCGCGCGGCGTAGAAGCCAAACTACCATCCAAGGTTATGAATGGATTTCTGAAACCGACTTTACGTCGCTCGATGATACGATTTCAAATATACAAGAATGTGTTAGTAACGCTCAGCCTCTTCCCTGTATCGAGAAGATTGTCGCAGATAACCCTGAAACAGGATTTGATTACATCTTGATCAAACGAGACGCAGAGCAAGTTGGCAATCTCGTTATAGACATCAACTCAAGCGGCCGTTACCAGATAGTATTCACAAACAGTAGTGCCGTCATCTATAAAAAAGCGCCATAAGAGGTAAAAAAGGATGCAGCACTCAACGCTGGAATAGACCACTTCAAGTGGGACTTTCGTGACTGGAGGAAACTAACCATAGCAAGGATTTTCACAGCTCCAAAAATCGAGGGGATAAACAAAGCGTTCCCCACTGCTGAGGAACGCTTTGTTGCTTTATCTTCCGCTAAAACCCGGCTACTTCGTCATTTCCTCAGCCGATGCTTTCGAGCGCATAACCGCCCAGGCGAGCAGACCGACTAACACAGCCGCGACCGCCCACACTCCGAGTGAAGCGCCGCCAGCGTATTGCACGACGATCGGTGCAGTGATCACCGCGACGAGGTTCACGACTTTGATCATTGGGTTGAGCGCGGGACCCGCCGTATCCTTGAATGGATCGCCGACCGTATCGCCCACCACACCAGCTTTGTGACGCTCGGAACCCTTGCCAAGATTTTTGGCGGGATTCTTCGGCTCGTCCTCGATAAGCTTCTTGGCGTTATCCCACGCGCCGCCGGAGTTGTTGAGGAACACTGCCAGCAACTGACCGGAGACGATAATGCCGGCGAGGAAGCCGCCGAGCGCTTCCACTTGCAACGTCAAACCGACGACTATCGGCGTCACAATTCCCAACAGAGCGAGCGAAACCAATTCCTTCTGCGCGGCAGTGGTGGAAATTTCCACCGCTTGCTTGTAATCGGGCTTAACCTTGCCTTTGAGCACGCCCAGTTTGAACTGACGTCGAACTTCCAGCACGATTAACGAAGCCGCACGCGCGACCGCCTGAATGGCAAATGAGGAGAACAGCCACGGCAACGCGCCGCCGATCAACATACCGACGAACACTTGCGGAACATCCACGCGGATGCCGATAGATTGGATCTGTTGCTCAAGAGGCACGCCCAGCGTAGTCTGCGCGCGGGAAACGTCCACGAGGAAAGAGCCGAAAAGTGAAACAGCCGCAATCACGGCAGAACCGATGGCAACTCCTTTGGTGATCGCCTTGGTCGTGTTGCCCACCGCATCGAGGTCAGCCATGATCTGCTGAGCATTCTTGGTGGCTTTGTCGGTTTTGCCGTGCCAAGCCATTTCGCCGATGCCGTTCGCGTTATCCGAGATCGGACCGAACGAATCCATCGCCACGTTGTTGCCGGTCAGGGTCAACATACCGATACCGGTCATCGCGACGCCATACAAAATGAACGTGGCGCGATCTACGCCGGTAACGCCGGGAATCGTGCCAAAGATAAAGATCGAAGCGACGATAGTCAACGCGATCACCAGCACAGACCACACCGACGATTCAAAACCGACAGAAACGCCGTTGAGAATCAATGTGGCAGGACCAGTGTCCGCAGATTTTTTGATATCGTTCACAGGCTTGGCGTGTGTGCCGGTGAAATATTCGGTCAGGCGGTCAATCAGGATCGCGAGCAACACGCCCACGCCCACCGCCGTCGGCATGCGCCACCAACCGCCCCACTCGGTCATTTGCGGAGTATTCAAATAGAAGAAGCCCGCGATGAAGAACAACACAGACGAGATCACAGCCGATGTGAGAAAGCCTCTGAAGATGGCTTTCATCGCGTCGCCGCCTTTGTCCGCGTCACTGCGGACAAAATATGTGCCGACAATGGACGCCAGTACGCCGATACCGCGCACGATCAACGGGAAAATGATCCATTCGAGTCTGCCTGTGGCGTGCCAAAGTGCGAGACCAAGGATCAAACCGGAAACGATCGTCACTTCGTAGGATTCGAAGATGTCCGCCGCCATGCCGGCGCAATCGCCGACGTTGTCGCCCACGAGGTCTGCCACCACAGCGGGATTTCTCGGATCATCCTCCGGGATACCTGCTTCGACCTTGCCAACGAGGTCCGCGCCGACGTCCGCCGCTTTGGTGAAGATGCCGCCGCCCACGCGCATGAACAATGCAAGGAGCGTGCCACCAAAGCCGAAGCCGAGCAACGCATCCGGCGCGGCGATGCCAAGCACGATAAAGATAACCGTACCGCCGAGCAAACCAAGACCGTCCGTCAACATGCCGGTGATGGTGCCGGCGCGATAAGCAATACGGAGCGCGTCGCCGAACGAGCGTTTTGAGGCGGAAGCCACGCGCACGTTACCTTCCACTGCCATGCGCATACCGATCTGACCGACCGCCAACGAGAATCCCGCGCCCATCACAAAAGCGAAGGCGCGCGCCAGACCGATCCACAGCCGGACGGTTTCAGCGGGTACTCCCTCGAACCGTTCGAGCGCTTCCGGGGATGGCGGAACAATATAAACGGAAAAGAAGAGCGCAATCGTCAAAATGCCGATCAAAGGCAAAATGGAGCGCAACTGCCTTTTCAAATAGGCGTCCGCTCCATCTTTGATCGCGTTCCAGACCTCTTGCATCTTCTCCGTGCCTTTATCTTCGTGCAGGATCTGGGATCGAAGGAAGACCGCATACAACAAGCCGAGAATGGCAACGCCAAACACAGCCCAGATCGCGAGTTCCTCCAGTTGGGTAAGTCCTTCCATAGCGTACATAGGGGGTGATTCCTCCCGAACAAAATTTTTTCCGGGCATCTGCCCGGCAAAGCAGACGGATTTTACAGGCGCAAAGTTATTGTGTCAAGAAACGCAAATCGCTTATTTTCAGTTGACAGGTCTCCCCGAATCGGATAAGATTTCTCAGTAATCAGTCATCACACTCCACAAGGAGATACGCATGCTTCAAGAATTGAAACCACAAATCGCCATCGCCACTGAAACTCCAATACTTATGCTTACCAACGCGGCATCTGACGCGGTCAAAAATATCCTCAACGAACGCAACTTGGAAGGGTACGCCTTGCGTGTGTACGTCGCCGGAGGCGGATGCTGCGGCGTCAACTTCGGAATGGCGCTCGACAATAACTTCCGCGACTTGGATTCAACCTTCGAAATTGACGGCGTAAAAGTTGTCGTGGATGAAGTTTCCCTCGAATATCTACGCGGCGCCACTGTTGACTTTGTCAACGACCCGGAGCGCGGCGCCGGTTTTGCCGTAGACAGCCCGAATGCCAAATCGCACAGCCACGAACACGGCGAAGGCGGATGCGGCTGTGGCGGCGATGGGGGATGTGGATGCGGCGGCGGGTCCTGCTCCTGCCAGAACTAACGAACAGCTCGTGAAGGTAAAAGAGGCCGGAAGACCGGTCTCTTTTTTTTTATCTACCGCGCAGATAGGAAACCACGGCGCCAAAAAAGCCGAAAAGCCCAAGCGCAAGAATGATAAAACCGGCGGGGACGCTTGTGGTCGCCGAGGAGGAAGAAGAATCGAACGAAGGCAACTCAAGCGGGGGCGGAGGGGTGAACGTCGGCAGGCGAGTTTGAGTCGGTTGGCCGATAAAAGCCGCTTCGAGAGTCGGGTCAATGGTCGGTGTCGAAAAAGGTGTGGGCGTTGGGGGAACTTCGACCAACGGCAGGAGCGCGCCGGGCGATAGCGAAACGTACAAACCGAAGATCCACGCGGTGGAGCCGGGGACGCCGGCATAATAGATCTTAATCCAATCCTCCCTGCCGCTAGCGCGCCCAAGCGCTGGAGCAGTTTCGCCACCCAACATCACACCGACGGCGGGGTAATCGAATGAACTCGGACCCGCATAGACGCGAACTTGCTTGATGCTAGGGTCAATTTGAACGATAGGACCCGTGGCTGTTCCGGTGACGGTGGGAATAGAGCCGGTCGGCTGTTGAGCGTGCACAAGCGGAGGTGTGCCGCCAACGGAAAGAATCGTCAACAGAAGACAACCAGCAAGGATAGAGGCGAAGAGCGAAATCCGCGATTTGTGCGATACCCGCATAATCATGTTCATTTTCTGGAGATGAACGAAAAGGCTAATCCTAACCCGCCCAATATTCCAAGAATGAGAACGAAATACCCAAATGGGAGGCCCCGATTTTGCGGCGCGCTGACCGGCGTGAATTGCGGAATGGTCAACGGCGGAGGCGGCGTGAACGTCGGAATGCGGGTCTCGGTAGGTTGAGTATTGAACTGAGCCGCAAGCGTTGGGTCAATCGTCGCGGTTATCAGCGGCGTCGGCGTAGGAGGCGGCTCGATCACTTGCAGTTCGCCTCCCGAAATGCTGACGTACGATGAATACACCCAGCCAATCCCGCCTTCGTAGGAAATCTGGATCCATTCCCTGCCCGGCGAAATCCCCAAGGCGGGTCTCACATCGCCGGGAAATAACTGACCGATGATATCGTAGAAAGTGCCGGGACCCGCGCGGACATTCATGGGGTCGGTGTACGTTACTGTGATGACGATTCCACCCGGGGTAGACGCGTCTTGATACGCTTCAGCCTGCCTCGGCGACCAAAGCGCGAACACGCCTAAGCAGAAAACCACAAGCAATCCTGCTAGATATTTAAACCAAAGTCTTTGTAATGCGTATGGATTCATTGAGAGATACAACGCGGCGACGTACCGTCGCCGCTGATGAAGCAGATTATAATCGAATTCATGGACAGACGAATTTTTCACGGGAAGGTCGAACCGGGCGATATTGCCCAAGCATTAATGGCGGAATTCAACCGCGGGACGCTTCATGCCCAAGCGATCGGCGGCAAGGAAAAGATGGCGGTTCAGATCGCCACGCGCATGGGATCTATGTCCGGCGGACAGACGGCGCTCACCATCAGCATCCAAAAGGTTGAGGATGGGGTAATGATCGAATTGGGTCAGCAGGCGTGGCTGGGAATCGCCGCGAGTATCGGTCAGACGGCATGGTCGGCGTTGCGGAATCCGTTCAGCCTGCTTTCGAGATTGGACGATCTGGCGCAGGATATCGAGAACATTCAATTGAGCGAAAAGATCTGGAAAGCCATTGATAAAACGATGGCGGCGCTGGGAGCGAGTCACATGCTTTCGGAACGGTTTTCTCGGGTAACGTGCGGTTACTGTGGAACGGCAAATCCGCTGGGAGAAGGTTCGTGTTTCGCCTGCGGGGCGCCTCTGGGTGTCGCCCAGCCGACAACTTGTCCCAATTGCGGGTTCGTTGTGCGGACAGATGAAACCGTTTGCCCAAATTGCAACCGAAAACTCAAATAAAACCATTACATCTGGCATATTGTGAAACTGTAAGGTTGCAATCTTGCGGTTTTTTGATGTCCCTTCTATAATGTCCCTGCGTGCGTTCGACAGGGATTCAATGAAAAATAAACTTGACCAGTTGGAAGCAAAGTTGCAATCGCTAGTGGAAGACCAGTTGGTGGGGATCCTGCCCGGCTTGCACATCGAGGACCGGGTCATTCAGCGACTTTCCGCCGCATTAAGGCAGAATATCATCGAAAACAGCGATGAAGGCGCGATCGCTCCCAATGTGTATACACTGATCGTCGCGCCGGAGTTCTCTCCCATGTGGAAGGAACCAAGCACGCTGGACGTATTGAAAAATATCATCCTAACCGCAGGCAAAGAAGTGGGGCTCAAATTCACAGGTGCGCCGACGATCGCGATAACCACCGACGAAAAGTTTTCCAACGATGATATCAGTGTAGTCGCCTCGCACAAACTCGAACCTGTAGGAGACACAAAAGGTATGCCGAATAAGATCGCCACGTCGGAACTGGATGCGGGCGAAGCCCTTCCAGAAAACGCCTTCTTGATCATCGAGGGAGTCAAAGTGTATTCTCTCACGGAGTCGGTGGTCAATATCGGCCGGCGGCTGGAAAACCATCTCGTCATTGACGACCCCCGTGTTTCGCGGAATCACGCCCAATTACGCTCGATCAAGGGACGGTTCGTGTTGTTCGATCTTAACTCGACGGGTGGAACATTCGTAAATGGTCAACGCACAAGCCAGACGGTTCTGTACCCGGGCGATGTGATCTCGCTCGCAGGAGTGGCTCTCATCTTCGGCCAGGACAATCCTCCCGTAAGACCCGATCTCGCCGAGACGGCTCCACTCGAAGGATTTTCAGGCGGAATTAGCGAAAGACCCACCGCCTCGGTCGAGCATAAGACCATTGATATTAGGACGGATCAACTCAAGCAAGATAAAAACGGGCAATGATCGCGACCGTTGTACTCGTCCTGCGGCTGGCGCTCACGATCGCGTTATATATTTTTCTGGCTTGGTCACTGCTGACCATCTGGCGGGAACTCAAACAGCAGGCAACGACCCTTTCCGACAGAAAAAAAGTGGGGATTTCAGTTATTCAAAAATCGGAACAGGACAAAGACCGCGAATTCCATTTTTTTCAGACAGAGGTCGTCATTGGGCGTCACGCGCACTGCGATGTTTCCATTATTGACGAAGTCGTCTCCTCGCAACACGCGCGGCTCGCGTATCATCACAACCAATGGTGGCTGGAAGATCTAAGTTCGACGAATGGCACTTTTTTGAACGGCGCGCAATTGACCACCCCTGCCGTGGTCATCACGGGCGATGAAGTCCGCTGTGGAAACACACACTTTATCCTTCGCGTTGACACGGAAGAAAATCAACCGGATAAACATAAATAATCGGAGGAGTCAGTGGCTGATAAGTTTACTCTGGCAATTATCGGCGGATCAGGTTTGTATTCCATCCCCGGGCTTGAAGACGCAAAAGAACGCGCGGTGGACACGCCGTTCGGCAAAACCAGCGCGCCCATCGTGACCGGCACACTGGAAGGACAGCCCGTCGCGTTCCTCGCCCGGCACGGGATCGGTCATCACATCACGCCGACGGAAGTTCCGTATCGTGCCAACATCTACGCGCTGAAATCGCTGGGCGCGGAACGCATCCTCAGCATCAGCGCCTGCGGATCGCTGCGCGAGGATTTTGCGCCGGGACACATCGTCATACCGGACAACATCTACGACAATACCAGCCGCCGCGAGAGATCGTTCTTTGGCGAGGGATTGGTGGCGCACATCAGCGTGGCAGACCCCTTCTGCGCGGACCTCTCCTCCCAATTAGAATCAGCCGTAAGGGCGGCAGGAGGCGTGCTTCATCGCGGCGGTTCGTTCATCACCATCGAAGGTCCACGCTTTTCAACAAAAGCGGAATCAAATACATTTCGCGCGTGGGGCATGTCCATCATCGGCATGACCGCCTCGCCCGAAGCGTTCCTCGCGCGCGAAGCGGAGATATGCTACGCGACGATGGCGCACGTTACCGATTACGATGTGTGGCACGTAAGCGAAGAGCCGGTCACCGTTGAGATGGTCATCCAGACTTTGAATAAAAATACCGCGCTGGCGCAAGAGACGATCAAACTCCTCGCCCGCAATTTCAAACCCAACCGCGAGTGCGAGTGTGACCGCGCTCTTTCTACTGCGCTCATCACGCACAAGGACGCGATACCCGCCGAGACGCGCAAGAAGCTCGACCTGCTCGTCAAGAAATATCTTTGAGGCATGAACCGCGTTATTCAAGACAACCTGCTGCGAATCGCCGCCCTCTTTTTATTCCTGCAATCCGCGATCATCACGCTGTCACCGGCGGTACGCGCACGATCGTTCGACACGAGCCTTCTTTGGACTCAATGGGTCGCCATGTTGATCTGGGGGATTCTTGTCTTCCTCATTCACAGAGGCATTGCCAGACGACTCCCCGATGCAGATCCGTTTCTCTTCCCCGCCGCCGCGTTGCTTAGCGGCTGGGGCTTGCTCACCATTTGGCGGCTCGACCCCAGCCTCGGCGTTCGGCAAGCGCTCTGGCTTAACATCAGCCTGATCGGTTTTTTGTTTGGACTCAGGCTTCCAGCCACGCTGGAATTTCTGCGAAAATACAAGTACACCCTTCTCGCCAGCGGCTTTTTGCTCGTTGCATTCACCCTGCTCTTCGGCACAAACCCGATCGGGTTCGGTCCGCGCTTGTGGCTTGGGTGCTGTGGATTTTATTTTCAACCCTCTGAACCTCTGAAACTGATGCTCGTTGTTTTTCTCGCCGCCTATCTTGCCGACCGGCTGGCGATTCGCGTCAAAGCGTTTTCCCTCATCCTCCCCACTTCGATCATCAGCGGACTGGGGATTCTCCTGCTCCTCTTCCAAAGAGACCTCGGCACTGCTTCGATTTTTATCGCGCTCTTCACGATCATGATCTATCTGGCAACCGGTCACCGGCGAACGTTGATTTTCAGCGCGGCGATGATCGCGCTCTTCGCCCTCGGCGGCTACTTCTTGATTGACATCGTCCACACGCGCGTCAATTCGTGGCTCGATCCGTGGGCAGACCCGGGCGGCGGATCGTATCAGATCATTCAGGGACTCATGGCGGTCGCCAACGGCGGACTCGAAGGCAGAGGTCCGGGGTTGGGAAGCCCAGGACTTGTGCCGGTTTCAGTTTCGGATTTCATCTACACGGCAATTGCGGAAGAAACGGGTCTTTTCGGGACGTTGGGCTTGCTCGCCCTCTTCGGCTTGATCCTCGCCCGAGGCTTGCGCGTCTCGCTACGCGCCCCCGACCTGTTCCGCCGGTTGACCGCAGCCGGCATCGCCTCCTATTTTGGAATCCAATCGCTCCTCATCATCGGCGGAAACTTGCGCCTGCTCCCATTGACCGGCGTAACGCTTCCATTCGTCTCCTACGGCGGCTCCTCTCTACTGACATCGTTCGTCGCCCTGCTGTTCCTCATCCTCATCAGCAATCATCTGGATGAAGAACCGGCGCAACTCGTTAACCCTCAGCCTTATCTCCTTGTGGGTGCGTTGCTCTTCATTGGATTTTTCTCCGCCGCGCTTGCGGATGGCTGGTGGGCGATCGTCCGCGGACCAGATTTACTCGCCCGCACCGACAACCCGCGCCGCATAATCGAAGACCGCTACGTCCCACGCGGCGATCTGCTCGACAGAAATAACTCCATCATCACTACGACTGTCGGCGAGATCGGAAATTTGGAACGCAAATATGAATATCCCGACCTTGCGCCGGTCACCGGCTACAACCATCCAAAATATGGACAGGCTGGGATAGAGGCATCGCTAGACGACTATCTGCGCGGACTACAAGGCACGCCAGCCGCCGATATTTGGTGGAATCACATATTGTATGGAATGCCCCCGCCCGGCTTGGATGTGCGCCTGACGATTGATCTCTACCTCCAATACCGCGCGGACGAAATGATGCTCGGACATTCCGGCGCGGTCGTCGTCTTGAACGCGCAGACCGGTGAAATTCTGGTCATGTCTTCGCACCCGACGTTCAACCCCAACCATTTGGATGAGATCGGGGATCAATTGAAAGATGACCCGAGTCGTCCGCTCATTAACCGCGCCACGCAAGGCGTGTACCCCACCGGAACGATGCTCGATCCGTTTTCACAAGCGGTGATTGGAAGTTCGATCCTCACAGACGATGAGCGCGAGATCGTCCACCAGACGATTGGGTTTCATAACATACCTCAACTCCAATTGCCGGTCGCCGAGTCGCTTTCCAATTCGGAATTGGAACATTTCCATGTTTCTCCGTTGCAAGTCGCGTTAGCATCCGCCGCGCTGAGCGCTCATGGGATCATCCCTGCGCCGAGTATTGCATCCGCCGTTAACACGCCAAGCGACGGCTGGGTCACGCTCCCTGTGTTGGGAATGCCGACGAAGGCGACCCAGCCCGAAACGGCGGATGAAGCGGCTCAACTTTTCATCCAAAACGGAAATCGTTTTTGGTCGCACATCGGGTCTGCGGAGGAGGGCGATTCTTCGGTCACATGGTATATCGCGGGGACGCCTCCCAACTGGGGCGGAACGCCGATCGTCGTGGTGGTTTTGATCGAAGATAACAACATTCGTCTCGCGGAACGGATCGGCGAGGAATTGATCGTGGATACGATGAACCCCTAGCCTTGTTTGACGCACATTCAGGTGATATAATCTCGCCGCTTCACTCATGGAGCCTGTAGCTCAACGGCAGAGCGCTACACTGTGGCTGTAGATGTTGTGGGTTCGAAACCCATCAGGCTCCCAAACGAAGAGTCTCCCGCCGGAGACTCTTTTCGTTTCTTGTGGGTTCGCCCCCTGCGGGGATGCTTCGCGAAAACCCATCAGGCTCCCAGCAAGCAAACTTCCGAAGTTTCAGAAACCTCGGAAGTCTGCTTAAAAATCCGCTCTGATCTTTTCTCTCGCCCCGACCACTGGCTCTCTTGAAAACGAGTACAATACCGCACATGCCCCAAACCATCAACGTTCTGTTCCTCGCGGCGGAAGCCGAACCTTTCGTCAAAGTCGGCGGATTAGGGGATGTGGCGGGCGTCCTGCCGCGCGTGCTGCGGAGTCTTTCCAACGATGAAACTAAATTCGATGTGCGCCTCGTCCTGCCGCAACACGCGGTGATCAAAGCCGAGTCGCTCAAACCGCTGGGAATATTCTCCATTCCGCGCGGCAATTCCGAAGTTCAGGCAGAAGCGTTCGAAGGCGCGCTGGACGGAATGCCCGTCTATTTCATCAACGGCGAAGCGATCCGCGCCAGCGGCTCGGTGTATTCCTCCAACAACAAACTCGACGCCGAAAAATATGTTTTCTTTTCGCTCGCCGCGCTTGAACTGCCGAACCAGATCAATTGGATGCCGGACATCATCCACTGCAACGACTGGCACACCTCACTCGTCGCGTACGGCAATCTCGTCAAACGCTGGGAGGACAAAAAGCGGCGCATCGCATCGCTCGTCACGATCCACAACCTGCCGTTCCTCGGTCCCGATATAAAAGAAATCCTCGAGTCCTATAACGTTCCGCTGGCAAACACCGATCTCCCCGATTGGGCGCGCATCAAACCCATGCCGCTCGGTTTATGGGCGTCTGATTCCATCGTCGCAGTTTCGCCGACCTATGCCAACGAAATTCTGCATGAAGAATTCGGAAGCGGCTTGCAGGAATTTTTCAGGAATCGAACGGATACCCTGCGCGGCATCCTCAACGGACTCGATACCGCTTCATTCGACCCTCAAACTGATTCAGCCATTTCAGCCAATTTCAACGCCGAGACTCTTTCGCTCCGCCCCAAAAACAAAGCCGCCCTGCAAGAGAAACTTGGCTTGCCCGTCAAAGCAGACCTTCCACTGCTCGGTATGGTCACGCGCATGGATCCGCAAAAAGGAGTAGACATCGCCCTCAAAGGCTTGCGCATGATGAAGAAGCAGAATTGGCAATTGGTTCTGCTCGGCGCGGGCAACCCGAAACTCGAAGCGATGGCAAAGAAGTTGCAAGCGGATCTGCCGGACCGCATCCGCGTGGAAACGCGCTTCGACGCAAAACTGGCGCGCCAAATTTACGCAGGCTCCGACATTTTCCTCATGCCCTCACGCTACGAACCATGCGGCATCTCGCAGATGATCTCCATGCGCTACGGAAGCGTCCCGCTCGTGCGCGCTGTCGGCGGACTGCACGACACGGTCACCGACGCGGAAACCGGCTTCGCATTCGTGGAAGCAAAGGTGAAATCCTTCAACGATGCGCTTCGCCGCGCGTTGAACGTATTCCCTTATTCTTCGCGCTGGGCAAATTTACAGAAGTCCGGCATGGCGCTCGATTTTGGCTGGCAAAACTCGGCTCAACAATACGCAGAGTTGTATAAAAAACTGAGGAAGGAGTTCCATGCGGCTGAAAGGCGGCAGGTTCGCGAAGAGCCACCGCAAGCCGAAGGCGCACACGGTGAAAAAATATGAAAACACGAGCGGTCATTCTAGCCGGCGGCGAAGGCTCGCGGCTCGGCGTGTTGACAAAAAAGCGGACCAAGCCAGCCGTCCCCTTTGCCGGGAAATATCGCATCATTGACTTTGCTCTCTCGAACTGCGTAAACTCCGGCATCTTCGATTTGATGGTGCTTGCCCAATATCGTCCGCAATCGCTGATCGAGCACATCGGCGCCGGCGCGCCATGGGACTTAAACCGCGACTTCACCGGCGGCATCAAGGTGCTCACGCCCTACAAAGCCCGCAATGACGCGGATTGGTTTGTGGGAACGGCAGACGCCGTGCAACAAAATTTCGGCTTCATCAAACAAGGTTTGCCCGACCTCGTGTTGATCCTCTCCGGAGACCACATCTACACCATGGATTACGAACCGATGATCTCGTTCCACCTCGACCATCAGGCAGACGTCACCATCGGCACGATCAACGTCCCAATCGAAGATGCGCCGCGCTTCGGCATCCTAGCCACAGACCCGAAGGAACCGTACCGCGTCAAATCCTTCGTGGAGAAACCAGCCAAACCGCCCGGCACGCTCGCCAACATGGGCGTCTATCTTTTCAACCGCGGCGTGCTGGATAAATATTTATGGGAAGACCGCCAGCGCAAAGGTTCATCTCACGACTTTGGCAAAGATATCCTGCCGCGCATGGTGAAAGATAAAACGCGCGTCTTCGCCTTTCCCTACAGCGGATATTGGATGGATGTTGGAACGGTGCAATCCTACTGGCAAGCGCACATGGATCTATTAGCGCCATCGCCCACCCTAAAACTATACAACCGCAGTTGGATCATCCATTCGCGCAGAGCGGAACGCCCACCGGCGCGTTTCCCCGCCACCGCGCACATCTACGCCAGCATGATCTGCGACGGCTCATTCATCGAAGAAGGCGCGCACGTCGAGAGCAGTGTGCTTTCGCCGGGCGTCATTGTCCGCGCGGGCGCGGTCGTGCGCGAATCCATTGTGTTTACCGATACGGTCATCGAAAAGAACGCCGTTGTCGAGCGGGCTGTGCTAGATAAACGCGTGCGGGTCGGAGAGAACGTGCGCATCGGCTGGGGCGTCGCCGACCAAAACATCCGCATCGCGCTGGTCGGCAAAAACAGCGAAGTTCCCGCCGGGTTCACCGTCGAACCCGAAGCCGAGATCAGCACCGATGTTGTCGCAAGCGACTACACTGATTCGACCGTCCGTGTGGGGCAGATCGTAGAGACCAAGAGGCAGGCAAATGAAATTTGAGCGCGCGGGCGGCATCCTCATACATCCCACAAGTTTTCCAAGCCCCTACGGAATCGGCGATCTCGGTCCGCAAGCCTATCGCTTTGTGGATTGGCTCGCGTCCACGCACAGCAAACTTTGGCAGATCCTTCCGCTCGGGCCCACCGGCTACGGCGATTCGCCCTATCAATGTTTTTCCGCTTTCGCGGGAAACCAGTATTTGATCAGCCCCGAAATTTTGATTCAAGACGGATTGCTGACTCAGGATGACTTGAGGGACGCGCCATCCTTCTCCGCTTCGCGCGTGGACTTCAGCCTGCTCATCCCGTGGAAACTGAATCTACTCCGACGCGCCTACGCGCGTTTTGTCACCCTGAGCGGCAGCGAAGGATCTCTGCGCGCTGATTTTAATTATTTTTGCGCCTCGAACGCCGCCTGGCTCGACGATTACGCGCTCTTCATGGCGCTGAAAGATTCTCACGCCGGCAACGCATGGAACACGTGGGACGAGTCCCTCCGACGGCGTGAACCAGCCGCAATGGGCGAAGCGAAGCGGGATTTATCCGAAGACATCCACCGGCATTCGTTCTATCAGTTCTTGTTCCATCGTCAGTGGGAAAATCTCCGAAAATATACGAACGGCAAGGGCATCAAGATCATTGGCGATATGCCGATCTTCGTCGCCTACGACAGCGCGGACGTGTGGTCGCATCCCGAATTGTTTTATCTCGATGAAGCGGGGAATCCAACAGTGGTCGCGGGGGTGCCGCCCGATCTGTTTTCGCCGACGGGACAATTGTGGGGCAATCCGCTTTATCGCTGGGACGTTCACAAAGAGAGCGGGTACGCGTGGTGGCTGGAACGGATCAAATCCACGTTGAAAACGATTGACATTCTGCGGCTCGATCACTTTAGAGGTTTTGCCGGGTATTATGAAATCTCTGCCGGCGAAAAGACTGCCGAGCATGGACATTGGGTTCCGGGTCCCGGCTCGGATTTTTTCCGCGCCGTCGACGCGGGCTTGAGCGACGGACTCGCCACCTCAGAAATTGACCTGCCCATCATCGCGGAAGACCTCGGGGTGATCACGCCCGACGTGATCGCGTTGCTCGATGAGTTTCAATTGCCTGGCATGAAGGTGATGCAGTTCGGGTTCTCCGATCCCCAGAACCCGTTCCTGCCGCACAATTATCCGCAAAACTGCGTCGCGTACACTGGCACGCACGATAACGACACTGCGCGCGGCTGGTTTGAAACCGCGACCGAACAAGAGCGCGAGTTTGCGCTCAGTTATCTACAATCGAACGAGAAAAATTTTGTCTGGGATTTGATTCGCGCGGTGTGGTCGTCCGTCGCGGTGATCGCCGTCACGCCGATGCAGGATGTGTTGAACCTGGGCGGCGAAGCGCGCATGAACTTCCCCTCGAAGCTAGGCGGCAACTGGGAATGGCGAATGAACGAGGGCGATCTGTCCGCTTCGCTGGCGGAACGACTGCGTGAATTGAATTGGTTGTATTTGAGGTGAAAATCTCTTGCAGAAGCCGATCAACACAAAGCCACAGAGCACACAGAGACCTTTGAGAGAATGGATTTAAATCTCATTTTCTCTGCGATCTCTGTGGCAAAAGACTTTCGCAAGAGGCTTAAACTTTCTCGAACAACTTCAAATACTCCCCATACCCCTCTTCTTCCAACCGCTCCACAGAGACAAACCGCGTCGCGGCGGAGTTGATGCAATACCGCAGACCCGTCGGCGCGGGACCGTCGTCGAAGACGTGACCGAGGTGCGAGTCGGCGCCCTTCGAGCGGACTTCGGTACGCGGCATGAACAGTTTGTAATCCGTGCGCTCGATCACGCCATCCGCTTCCAACGGACGCGTGAACGAGGGCCAGCCGCAGCCCGAATCGTATTTATCGAGCGAACTGAACAACGGCTCGCCAGAGACCACGTCCACGTAAATGCCGTCCTGCTTGTTGTTCCAATACTCGTTGGAGAATGGACGCTCGGTGGCTTCGTGCTGGGTCACTTCGTATTGAAGCGGGGATAATTTCTTTCGCAATTCTGAATCAGCGGGCTTTTTGTACTCTTTCATTCGTGCCTCCTGTGCTGATTGGACGAGGCTGAGATGGTTGGGTTTACTTTGAAAGTCATTACGAGAAGATTACAGGTCTTCATCACGTAGATCATCGGTCAACCGAGGTGGGTTTTGACGATATTGGAGAACTCGGTCTCGAAATCCTCGGTGAACCATGATTGTCATTGCCTGGTTTTCGTAGTCCGCTTCAACGAGTTCCACTTCTTTCTCGCTGCACAATTCGCATTCAGGAAGATAGACAATGATATTTGTTGTGTCTTCAGGTCGTTGGTCTTTGAAAAGAATTCGTTCGACGATTGACTCCTCATCTGCCATAATGCGAACATACCGATCGGTATGCCGATTGCACGAGTAGCAGTAGGTCGGAAACTCATCCGCCTCAGACACAATGAATGGCGCTTGACTTGGGTCTACCCCGCTCATATCCATCACGTTCTCATGGCAAGTTGGACAGATATTGTCTGCCAAGGGAATCACGCGCGTATGACAATGTGGGCATTCAATAATTATTGACCGACCTTGTTCATCTAGATCATCCACAGAAACTCCTCACCTTGACTTCACACCATAAAAGATGACCCTCTCGCCTGTGAACAACTTCTGCTCCGCATCCCACGGAAAGAGGATCGCCACGTCGAATTGGATCGCCTGCCCTTCGGCGGGAGGCATATCGAGCCACGTTTTCTCATACGTACCTGTGACGTGCGCCTCCTCGAACACTCCCTGCGGACCGATGACAATGCGCTGTAAATCGAAATAAACATCGGGGAACGAGCCAAGTAGTTGCTGATAAAACTCTGTCGCTCCCTGCTTGCCGCGCCAAGTTGTACCAGAGTTGAGAACAGTGTAGACACAATCTTCGGTCAAAGTTGCCATCAACCCAGGGATGTCGCGCGCTTCCTCGGCGGCGGAATGTGCAATCCACAATTTGCGAATTGCGCGGTGTTCCTCCGCGTTCGGCTGGAGGCGCATTTGTTTGACGACAGAGGCGTGAAGGTCAGGTTTCATTTTCATTCTCAAGTAAATTTGGCGTCAATCCATACATATGAACACTCAACAGTGTTACCTGCGCGTGGGCGAATGTAGAATACCATATTATGTTTATTTGCGCTTATTGCTCATATCGAAATTTGGCTCATAAAGTCGTACTAAACCGACAATGAATTCTTGAGCCCTATCAATTGCCATCTTTGCTTCTTCCTTATTACAGAACTCACCTTGATGAACAATAGAATTTCGTTGTAGATTTATGTCATTAGCCAATTTTCTTAATTCCCTCATCTTCTTTGCTTTATCAGGCTCTGTTAATACTAATGGAATCAACAAACGCTCCAGTTTCCCAGATAAACCATTTGCCCAACGCAATAAATTATCAACAAATTCAGATTCCAAATTTCTCTTTGAAATTAATTCTTGACGTATCGCATAATTTGCGGCTATTTCGGCAGCGGTCGTAGCCCTGATGATTGCCGCCGACCATTCTGCTCGTGAATGTAATCCAGAAAATTTTGTCCACTGCTTTTGGAGATTTTCCAAGTCGGATAACTTTTCGAAGGCTTTTTTGACTACCATAAGGTCTCCTTGAACGCTCAACAACTTACATTATCTGCGCTAAGATGGGGAAGACGAAGCCGTCCAACCATAAATGCTAAAGTGTAGAAAATCATCTTGTGTAACCGCAGAATCTGATCCGTCAAATGTATACTCTGTTAAAGGTATTGTTTCTGTCAATCTCGTTTTTTCTCTATGAACTCAAATATTCCTTGAAATACTTGTTCGTAACTCTTGAATTCAACTTCTTTGGAAGGGAATTTCAGAACAAAGGGCTGAAATGTTACGTCAAAGTTTTTTGAATATTTTTCACCACCAATATCGACATAACTTAATGCACAGTGTAACCGAGGAGATTCAAGCCCTGTTTCTTCTTCAGGGAACGCTGTCCTATTGTCCGACTTATGATGACGTTTGTGTATATCTAAAAAGATCAGAATCGAAAATAATTCCAAGAATGAAAAAGGCAAAATTGACTTAAGTCCTTGAGATGTAACAGATGCGGGCATTAAGTAGGCGTGCTCCGAATTCAAAGTTGACTTAACCATTGCATAAGACTTGCTCTTCTTATATTCAATTGTCAGTGTGTCTTTTTGCGTACTTACAACTACTGGAATCGAATTGCGATAACAATAATCTTGAATGGATTTGACAACGTCAAGTAAGTCAAAGTCCCACATAATGCTGATTTCTTTCGCGGCGCCAGTGCCAATGTTGTAAATAGAAAATTGTGGATAATTTCTCTCTTCAACTTCACCGTTTGAAATCTCTTTATTGCTCCAGCGTGTGGCAAAAAACAAATCGCTATCGTTCGAGTAACCAAAAATCGACATATTCGGGATAATCAACTCTGGCTTCTGAGATGCTTTTCTTTGCTTTTCCATCTCTCTCAATGTAAAGAAAACCAATACGACAGTAACCCAAGTCGCAATTTGTCCAAATAGTTCAACAATTTGTTCAATCGTCATATCAACCCTTCTTGATCATTTATTTCATGGAGATATACATAACAAGTATTGCGCGGTCTACATAACCCTTTACAGACGAGCCGTATAGTTCCTAAATCGAAGTATACCGCCAAACCCTCACCCAAACACCGCCCTCTCCCTCACCGTCAAATTGACCACGATGGCGGCGCTCGCCTTCACCAAATCCTGTGGCGAGATCATGATCTCCTCGCCCCACACACCTGCGCCTGTGCCGAGGATGGGTTCGTTCAGGAGAGTCGCTTCAAGGAAGGAACGGAATCCTACGGGTTGCCAGCCGAAAGCGGGAATCGAACCGATGACGTATCCCGTCGTCTCCTTCACCGCCTCGGGCGTCGCCATCTGGATGTTGCGCGAGCCAAGCGCCTTCTTCAAATTTCCCGAGATCGCGTTCTGGTCGCCGCCGAGCATCACCAGCGCGCGCTCGCCCGTATCCGCTTGAAAGATCAACGTCTTCACCGCCTGCCGTTCCGAAAAGCCGAGCGCGTGCGCCACGTTCGCCGCGCCCTTTTCGGTTTCAGGCGGAAAACTGCACGCCTCATACGGGATGTTCCGTTCGTCGAGATACACATGCGGGGGAAGTTTCATATATCCTCATCACCGTCCCGCAGGCTTCCGTGAATCGTCATAATTAACGACAAATCCTGCGGGACGTTTGACTATCGCAAAATAAACCCATCATTCAACGGATCGTTCGGATTCAACCACAATTCATTTCTGCCGACGAGAAACGCTTCACCTCGGACCTCGGGCTGGATCGCCCGATGGGGACCGAACTCCGCCTCTTCGACCACTCGTCCGCTAAACTTGCTCCCGATGATACTCTCGATGACGATCTCCTCGCCAACTTGAATCTCGCCGCGTGCGTGGTGAATCGCCAGCCGTCCGCTCACGCCCGTCCCCGTGGGACTGCGATCCACCTCCCCATCGGCGAAGATGCACACGTTGCGGCTGTGCGACCCGTCGTCTTGTGGCTCGTCAACGAAGATCGTGCCGTATAAAAATCCGAGATCTTCCTCGAACGGATGAACAATTTTGCGGCTCGCCATCACCGCCCGCTTGATCGCCATCCCCTTCTCGATCAGTGGACGATAATCCTCCGCCGTGCATTTCACACCGACATCCTTCGCATTGACGTACGCGTAGAACGCGCCGCCAAAAGCGAGATCGTAGCGAACCTTGCCCAACTCTGGCACATCTACCATCGCATCCAATTCCGATACAAACGACAGCACGTTGTGAAACGAAACATTCTTCACACGATTATCTTCGATGTGAGCGAACGCCGTGATTAGCCCCGCAGGACTGTCAATTTTTATCGTGGTTGTCGGCGAGACCATCGCCATCATCCCTGTCTCCAACACGACGGTGGCAATGCCGATGATGCCGTGTCCGCACATCGTGCTAAATCCCTCGTTGTGGATGAACAGGATTCCAAAATCAGCATCGGGCGAAACGGGCGGCGTGAGGATGCAACCGTACATGTCCGCATGTCCGCGCGGCTCCCACATCAGCGCCGTGCGGAGATGGTCGTAGTTTTCTTTTGCAAAACGCCGTTTTTCAAGGATGGTCTCGCCCTTCAACTCAGGGAATCCATTCACGATCACCCGAAACGGCTCCCCCGCCGTATGCGCGTCGATGGCGGTGATTTTTAGCCAGTCGGAGGGAGGGGTGAATTTGAGAGCAGAAGTGAAGTTGAGCATTTGAAATCCTTTTATGCAATCGCAGGTTCCGTAACGCGACATTCATGTCGCATTTACTGCGCACACCGAAAAGGCGAGATAAATCTCGCGTTACGTTCGCCGCACCACTACTTTCCCATCACCCCAAACCTCAACCTCATTACCCGTCTTCAACTTCGCAAAATCGGATTCCGCCAACGCAACGAGCGGAATTGGCGCAGCGTACAACTCATCCGCCACGATGGAGGCGAGGGCGAAGAAAAAATCGGTCGCGGTGGTGAGGATCGCGGCGGGCGCGGTCTTGGCGCGGATCGCCTCCAGCAATACCGCTGTCGTCGTGGACGATCCACGCGTGAAGGGAATTGCCAACACTTTATCTTTTGCAATTGAACCCGAAAGCGGGTGCCTGCGGTCAATGATCTCGCCCGTCTTCCAATCGTAGCCGCCCCAAAACGAGAGCGGTTCGCTACTCACAAGCGCAATCCCCTTCCCCGAACCAGCGATAAACGGCTTTCCCGCGAGAATCAACTCAGCCATAGCGACTCATCCCGAACAATTCTTCCCTCGATTGCAGAGTTCACGCAATCTTTTAAACTTCCAAACGCCATCTGCCTGCCGAGCAAGCCAGGCGTGTAATAGGCAAACTTCGCCGAGTTGGTCATCAACCGTTGAATCTCAGGCGGGAGCATCGGCGTGGTGAGGATGCACGTGTCCACGGTCAACTGCGCGCCGAACGCTTGCAACACATCGAGATAGCCCGCCTGTTTTGCCAATTGAGTCATCGCACGGCTGGAGGTAACTAAAAATTTCACGCGCGGGTTTTTGCGTTTCCCCGCGACCAACGGCACGAGCGCTTTGAACTCCGCCAATGAAAAATGCGGACTACCCAACACGACCATATCCAACTCGTCGCCCTCGGTGTGAGTCAAGTCACGGCGCGCTTCACGCAACAAGTCCATCGTCACGTCAACAGTTTCGCGCGGCGGACGATTTTGAAACGCCGCATCCAACGTCGGCGCTTCGGGCGTCACGCCGACCACATGAAACAACGCTACCCCGCCCGACGAAGCCGCCGCGGCGCCCAACGCTTTGAGCGAGTCCTCCGCTGGCGAAACAGCCAGCCCGTCAATGACCGAGATTCGATCCCGCGCAATTTTGCCGACGAAGTGTCCCAACACGGGATAAAAATCATCCGCTTCTTGAAGCGCGCGCGGAATATCCTTCAATCGCAACAACAACTCGCCCGCGCGATTTTCCGTGAGATGCAATCCAATGGCGGGCGCGCGCCCCGTGATGGCGCAACAAATATCGAACAAGTCGGGATACCGCTCCGTGCGCGCGCCGATGACCGAATTGGCAAAAACGATCGCATTCGACTCGCCCCACGCAATTTGCTGACCAAACTGCGGACGCTCGCTCGTTTGATACGGCGCGCACGTCCACGTGGGAATCGTGCCCATGCTTACATACGCGTCCATCTGACGTTTTGCCTGCCTCGCCCACTCCGCGTTGACTGCCCATTCGCGCCAATGATGCTCGTCGAGTCCGCTCACATTGAGAGTCGTCGGCACGCGCACCTTCGCCCCGAGACTCGCCAGTCGTTCGGCAAACTCCAACCCCGCCTCGCCGATGTACACCGTGCTGTCAATGTGTGCTCCAGTAATGTCGAGTAACTCTTTCGCGCCCGATACTTCCGCCATACGCACGAGAATAGACATCGCCATCTTTGTCGCGGGACCTTCGTCGCCGCGCAACATTGTTTTGTCTTTATCTGATAATAGAAGAGTCATCGTTAGCCTGATTAACCGATGTCAGCAGAGGGTGCGTCGCACTTTTCCCGACGTAAGCGCTTTAGTCTGCTAGGTGCGATGCACTTCTTACGGTGAGCGATTAAAACACAAAGACCTTGAAACGTGTCAAGGTCTTTGTGCGATTGTTAATTTATTTCAGGTTTTTCTCGATCCGTCGATCGGGAATGAACCAGTGTAAAGCGACCATAACATACAACGCAAAAGAGAGCCAGGGTTTATAAAAAGCCACAGCGATCGCAATCGTATATCCCACCAGCGAGATCAGCCCCTTGGAATCCTTTCCAATTGCGACGGCAAGCGCGGAATCTTTTCCGTGATGGGCAATCATCGCGCGGACGAGGAGAAAATAAGCGAATGCCGCCATCCACAAGACAAATCCATAAGCCGCTATTGGTAATGCAGAAAAGAACGTCTCCCCGCTCCAAGCCGTAACAAATGGGAGCAATGACAGCCAGAAGAGCAAGTGCAGGTTTGCCCAAAGAATCTGCCCATTGACCTGTTTTCCCGCGTGCCACAAATGATGGTGGTTGTTCCAGTAGATGCCAACGTAGATGAAACTCAGCACATAGCTGACAAAGATCGGCGCCAGTTCCTTCAACGCGGCAAAGGTCGGCTCGTGCGGAACTTTCAACTCCAATACCATGATGGTGATGATGATGGCGATCACGCCGTCACTGAAGGCTTCGAGGCGAGTTTTATTCATTGGGCAAGGATACCAGAGAGTCTTGTGAGGTGGCAAGGGTGAATGACTCGTAAAGCGAGATAGCATCTCGCTCTACGGGAATGAATATCTTTCTTGACACACGCCCTCCACAGGGCTACAATTTTCTCCGCACCACACTTACTCAACTAATTAACAAAGGAGATCGACATGGCTTTTGAATTACCGAAACTGGCATACGCCTACGACGCGCTTGAACCGCACATCGACGCGCGTACGATGGAAATCCACCACACGAAACATCACCAAGCCTACATCACCAACCTCAACGGCGCAGTGGACAAGACTCCCGAACTCGCTGGCAAATCACTCGAAGCGATGCTGAGCGATTTGAACGCTGTGCCTGAGGCGGTCCGCGGGGTTGTTCGCAATCACGGCGGCGGCACGTACAACCACAATCTCTTTTGGGAAGTGATGGGACCCAAAGCCGGGGGCGCTCCGGGCGGCGAGTTGGCGAAAGCGGTCGAGGCAGCCTTCGGGTCGTTCGACGCGTTCAAAGAAGAGTTCGCCAAATCTGCCGCTGGGCGATTCGGCTCGGGCTGGGCTTGGCTCGTCAAAAAAGGAAGCGGCTTGGCGGTCGTCTCCACCGCGAATCAAGATAACCCGCTCTCCGACGGCGCGACTCCCATCCTCGGCATCGACGTGTGGGAACACGCGTATTACTTGAACTATCAAAACCGCCGCGCCGATTACATCGCCGCTTGGTGGAACGTCGTCAACTGGGACGCGGTTGCCGCGAAGTTCGCCGCCAAGTAACCAAACGCGGCTTGCATGGCTTGCAAAGGACGTTATAATTCAAGCCTCTTGAAAATCAAACCCATTCGGGTATAACATCCTAAAAGGAGATTTTTCATGACCCACATCATCACCAGTTTATGCGTTCGGGACCGCGGTTGCATTGACGTCTGCCCCGTGGAATGTATGTTGCCGGGCTTCCCACTCGACAAATGGCCCTGGATCTACATTGACCCCGACACCTGCATTGACTGCGGCGCGTGCGTGCCGGAATGCCCCTACCTTGCCATCTTCCCCGAAGATGAAGTGCCAAGCGCATATACCGCGAAAGGCGGCGAGTACATCAGCGCCGTCGGACTCACGGGTCACTTCGAAGGGACGAACCATCATGGCAAGCCCATCGTGCTCGACACCGCCCGCCAACTCGAAGCCGGCGAAGTGCTAGACTTCACCCCAGACATCAAACCGCACTACGATTTCTTCAAAGACGGTCCCGGTTACGGCGTCAAAGACCAGGACGACGGAAGATAATGAAAAGAGCCAGTCTCACAGAGGCTGGCTCTTTTTTATGGCTGTGTTCCTGCGGCAGTTGAACTACCGCACGAATGGGTTAGCGCAATTTCAAAACCGCTTCCGTTTCATCTTCGACGATCCGCCCCGTCTCGACAAAACCAAAACTGGCATACAACTTCCGCGCCGCTTCATTCTCCGGTTCGTAACTGATTGCAACCGCTTTGATGCGTTCATCGGCGCGAAACATTTCAATCATCTTCTCCATCCCAAAACGACCAAAGCCCTTGCCCTGAAAATTTTCATCCACCATCAAACGCTGGACAAACACTTGTTGCTCAGTGTGAGCAAAATTCAATCCATACATCAAAAAGCCGACCGGCGTGTCGCCGTCGTAGATGCCGTACGCGACCATATCCCAATGCCCTTCAAAATCATCGCCGAATTGCGCTTGAGCGATCGAATACAAATTGGAGGCGACAAAATTTTTCTGATCGTCGCGCACCTTGAGCCGAATCAACGCCTGCCAATTTTCTTTTGTGACGGGACGCAATTCAGGCACTGTTTAAAATTCCTTTTATGGATTCAAAAACCGCTTCTTTCCGGACCTGAACCTGCTCGCCGCTCGTCAAGTTTTTAACGACCACCAAGCCTTTCTCCGCCTCGTCGGGACCCACGACCAGCGCGACCTTCATCTTCATCCGGTCGGCAAATTTAAACTGCTTCGGCAGTTTCGCAGACTCGGGGTAGACCATCGCATTGAGTCCCGCGCTCCGCAATTCGTTCGCAAGCGCAAACGATTGCATCATCAACTTCTCATCGAACACAGTGACCAATACCTGCGCCGGGCTTGGCTGAAACTCAGGGATGAGTCCCGCCTCCTGCAAAATGATTCCAACCACCACATCGCCCATCGCAAAGCCGACGCCAGAAAGTGGTTGTCCGCCGACATCGGCAAGCAAATTGTCATAGCGGCCTCCACCGAAGATGGCGCGCTTGACCGAACCGCTCGTGTCGAATGCCTCGAACACCGTGCCCGTGTAATACAACAATCCGCGCATGATGTTCGGATCGAACTTCACATAATCGCGGACGCCCATCGCTTCGAGCGCGGCAAATGTCCGCGTCAACTCTTCGCTTTGCTTCCACAAGTCAAAGTTGCCGAGCAATTCTTTCAATCCATCGAGTTGCTTTTGGCTCAAGCCGATCTCGAGCGCGTATGTGTCCCACTTGGCAGATTCCATTTTGGCGCGGCGGTCAACGAGGTTGGAAACATCCACGCGCTTTTCCTTCGAGATGTCGAGCGCGTCGAACTGCGATTCCATCAGGCGGCGATTATTCACAAAGATTTGAGCCAGCCCCGAACTGAGTCCGACCGAGCGCAGGAAGGTCGCCCCCACCGCGATGAGTTCCGCGTCCGCTTCGGGCGAGTCTACGCCGAGCATGTCAATGTTCCACTGGAAGAATTCGCGCGTGCGTCCGCGCTGAGGCGACTCATACCTCCAAAACGGACCGAACGACCACCAGCGCACGGGAAAATTCAACTCGCCCTGTTTCGCCGCGATCATGCGCGCCAGCGACGGCGTCAGTTCAGGGCGCAACGCCACCGCCTCGCCGCCGCGATCCTCGAACGTGAACGATTGCTTCTTCACCAACTCCTCGCCCGATTTCGCCGCGTACAACTCGATCGGCTCGATGAACGGACCGTCCCACTCCTGGTAGCCGAACATCTCCGACGCGGCGCGCACTTTTTCATAGATAAAACTGCGCGCAAACATCTGCTCGGGGTAAAACTCGCGTGTGCCTTTGACGGCTTGAATGATCTTTTTCATTTTGTCTCGTTCAAAATTCAATGATTGAATTTTGTTTTATTTTTGGTATAATTTTTGAAGCCGCGAGTGCGTCGCACCCTCATCAGGAGAACCCAATGGAAATCAACTACCAAGAAACTTCAAAAGACTTACTCACCCGCATTGACATCCACGAAAAATATGGCTCAGCCAACATTGACGTGTGGACGAACGAACTGCTCCAGCCTCAGGCGGGCATGAACATCCTCGATGTCGGTTGCGGCGCGGGCAAACTGTCGTTTCTGTTCGACGATTATACTAAAGGTGGCGCGAAAATCACGGGCGGCGATTTCTCGGAAGAACTGCTGGACAAAGCCCGCGCCAAAAACAAGGAACGCGGCTCGAACATTGACTTCGTCTTTTTGGATTTCAACAAGCCGTTCAACTTCGCGGACGGGACGTTTGATCTCTGCACCAGCGCCTTCGCCATTTATTACGCTTCAAACCTCGACTTTACGTTTGGCGAGGCTCACCGCGTCCTTAAGCCCGGCGGACGGCTCTTCGTCTCGGGTCCACTGCCTGAAAACAAGCAGATGTTCTACGACATCATCAAAGAAGCGACGAACGCGACCATCCCGCCGATGCCCGGCTCCTCGCGCTTCAAAGGCGACATCTTCAACACCATAGATCGCATCTTCGCCAAAACGGAACTGCACAAATTCGAGAACCATCTCACCTTCCCCGAGGTCGCGCCGTTCATCGAGTATGTCCGCGCCTCGTTGAGCGAAGACCGCAAACTGTGGACTTCCATGTTCAACGGCAAGGACGAATACGAATCGCTCATCGGCAAGATCACCGATGTGGCTACGCGCTGGTTCAACCGCGACGGCAAGCTCGTGATGACAAAAGTCGTCGGCGGGATTTTGGCGACGAAATAGCGAATGTCATTGCGAGGAGCGAAGCGACGAAGCAATCCTCTCGCATCCAGGAGATTGCTTCGGGCAGAAAACACCGCCCTCGCAATGACATGATAAAACCATGAACTTCTTCGGCAAGCGAGTCCTCTTCCTCGGCGCGCACCCAGACGATATCGAGTTGGGATGCGGCGCGTTACTCCATCACATTGCGGGCAAGACTGAGGTTTTGTGCGTCACGCTCTCGGACAATCAAAAGAATCCCGACCTGCAAAACGTGAAAAATGAACATTACGAAGCGATGGCAGTGTTGGGTGTGCCTAAAGAAAAAATCGTCCTTGGACCCTTCACCACGCGCGTCTTCCCCGATGCGCGGCAGGAAATCCTAGAATACTTCCTCAAACTCCGCAGGGACTTCAAGCCCGACCTCATTTTCACCCACTCGAAACAAGACGTGCATCAGGATCACAACACAATGACCGACGAAGCCTTGCGCGCCTTTCGCGGCATCACCGTGTTGGGATTCGACGTTGTCCGCTCTTCGTACGGATTCTTTCCTCACTTCCTCGTGGAGGTCACAGAAGAGGATGTGAACAAGAAGATCGAGGCGTTATCCAAGTACGAGACCTATCGCGACCGCTACTACTTCAACAGCGAGTTGACACGCTCGATCATGGTTCGCCACGGCGCGCTGGCGGAACGTCCCTTTGCGGAGGGGTTTGATATTTTGAGGATCGTAGGGAGGTTTGAAGGATGAAAAGCTGACCAGCAGAGGGGAAGTGAAATTGGCGAAGTCTATTCCTTCGGTATCCCCACAAAAATCGTCCCATCGCGGACTTGCACCGGGTACGCTGGGATATCCTCCACGGCGGGTAATTTCACAGCCTTCCCAGTCCGCATGTCGAACTCGGCGCCATGCCGCGGACAGATGACGTTGAAGCCCTCCACGTCGCCTTCCCCCAGCGGGCCACCGTCATGCGTGCAAATATCGGCGATCGCGAAGTATTGACCCGCAATGTTAAAGATCACCAGCGACTTGTCTTCGATCTCCAAAAATAGGCGTTCCCCATTCGGCAGTTCCGAGGCGGGAACGATTTCATAAAATTCTATGTTTTCTGTTTGTTGTGTGTAATTGAACATGGGGGAAAGTATACAAGTAGACAAGGAAACAAGTAGGCACGGTTTTACCTGTGTACGTGTTTACCTGTTTACGTTTTTACTCCACAAGAGAATCACTCGCCTCACCCAACCCATACACCCCTGCCTTCAACACCTTGAGCGACAACAACGCGCATTTCAAGCGGACGGGTCCGAGTTCGATGCCGAGCATATCGAGGATGTATTGCTTGTCGAGTTGTTTTACTTCTTCCAGCGGCTTGCCGATAATGGATTCGATCAATAGGTCAGCAGAGGCTTGCGAGATGGCGCAACCATGACCGTCGAAGCGCGCATCCTTCACTGTCCCGTCTGCGGCGGTTTGGAGCGTGATCTCGATATGGTCGCCGCACAGGGGATTGTTATCCGCAAATTGAATATCGTGCGGGTCGAGGTGACCGCGATAAGAGGGATTTTTGTAGTGTTCGATGATGACTTCGCGATAGAGGTCGTCCATTTTCATTCCTAATCGGTGGTTGAGTAGCGAGCGTTCGTTGCGAGCGTATCGAAACCACCGATAACCAGAGAAATATTTGTACAAGATGTACTTTTGAACATCGGTGGTTTCGATACGGCGACGAAAGAGCATCGTCGCCTACTCAACCACCGAAGGCTTATCCAAACAATTCCTTCACCTTGTATATCCCATTCACCAGCAGGTCAACTTCTTCTTTCGTGTTGTACAAATAGAACGAAGCGCGGCTGGTGGCGGGGATGCCGAATTTTTCGTGCAACGGTTGCGCGCAGTGATGACCCGCGCGGACGGCGATGCCGTCGCGGTCCAAAATCTGCGCGACATCGTGAGGGTGAACGCCGTCGAAGGTGAACGCGGCGACGCCTCCCTTTTTATCTGCCGAGGGACCGAACAACTTCACGCCGGGGATTTCCTCCAGCCGTTCGAGCGCGTATTCGGTGATGGCATGTTCGTGCGCGGCGATGTTCTCCATGCCGACTTTTGTCAGGTAATCCACTGCCGCGCCAAAACCGACGGCTTCCGCGATGGCGGGAGTGCCAGCCTCGAATTTGTGCGGAAGCGTGTTCGGCTTGAACGAGCGGAGTTTCACTTCCTTGATCATGTCGCCGCCGCCGAGAAATGGAGGCATGGCTTCGAGCAACTCGGCTTTGCCATACAACGCGCCGATGCCTGTCGGTCCGCACATTTTGTGCGCGGAAAACGCGTAGAAGTCCGCGTCGAGGGCTTGCATGTCCACTTTCAAGTGCGGGACCGATTGTGCGCCGTCCACGAGGGTGATTGCGCCGACTTCGTGCGCCATGCGGATGATGTCTGCGGCGGGGTTGATCGTGCCGAGGACATTGCTCATGTGCGTAAAGGCGACCAGTTTCGGGGTCCGCGAAAGAAGCGTTTTGTAGGCGTCCAAATCCAGCAAGCCGTTTTCCGTCACGGGGATGAAATCCAATTCAATGCCGCGCTCCGCTTGCAACATCTGCCACGGCACGAGGTTGGAGTGATGCTCCATCTCGGTGAGGACAACGAGATCGCCCGCCTTGAGATTCGCCCGCGCCCACGTGTATGCCACGAGGTTGATCGACTCGGTCGTGTTGCGTGTGTAGATAATTTGCCGAGCAGAGGGCGCGTTGACAAACTTGGCGATCTTCTCGCGCGCCGCTTCGTACATGGCTGTCGCTTCCTCGGCGAGCGTGTGGACGCCGCGATGGATGTTCGCATTCGAGCGACGATAATACTCGTTCATCGCTTCGATGACGTGCGTCGGCTTTTGCGAAGTGGCGGTCGAATCCAAATAGACGAGCGGAACGCTGTCATGCGTCTTGCGTTGGAGGATGGGAAAATCTTTGCGGATCTCGTTGACGTTGAGCATGGGAAAGGTGCACAGGGAGACAGGTAAACACGAAAACAAGGTTGCACGAGTATGCGTGTCTACTTGTTTACGCGTTTACTTGCTCCACTAATAATCGGGAATCACTCGCTCTTCGCGCCGCGCCGACTTCTTACCCGGCACAGGACGCATGTGTTCGGAAGTCAGCGGATACCACAAGATACGGTCTGGCACCATCCAGCCGTCGGTGAGGAACACGTTTGAGCGGAATTGCACCGCGACCAATTTGTTATCCACCTGAACGACAGTGCCGCGAATCCAACCGCGCACGCGGTCGCGATTCTTTTCGTGATCGCAATATACTTCTACATTATCGCCAACCTGAAAATCGTGCATCGCGCCGGGCGGTTTCATATAGTTATACTGCGGTAAGCGCAGGCTCTTGAGCAACAACTTTCGTCCTTCGGCAGATGTGGCACGCGACGCGTAAGCCTTATTCGTCACACGGACTTTCGTTGTCCCGGCAGGGCGAGATCGCGCGGCTGAAGATTTACTCGGCGGCGAGAGAACAATAGACCTGGGCTTCGGACGAGTTGTCTCTTTTGTCTTACCCTTCGCGTTAGAGATTGGCGGCTTCGAACGACTGACAGATTTCGCGGCAACGCGAACCTTCGCCTTCGATTTACTTTTCGTCATCGTTTTTGTTTTTGCCATGAAATATCTCAATTCTTGTTATGACATTTTTTCAGCAATATATTGCTGGAATCGTTCGCGCACACCTTCGAATGGGATCCGCTGGAAGATCGGGTCAAAGAAACCTTCGACGACAATTTTCTCGGCTTCGGACTGCGGAATGCCGCGTGACTTCAAATAGAAAAGCGGCTCCGCTTCGAGTTTGCCGACGGTCGCACCGTGCGTACAACGGACATCATCGGCAAGGATTTCCAAGCCGGGGATCGAGTCGGCGCGGGCGCCGTCGCTCAACACGAGATTGCGATTCGCTTGATAACCGTCGGTCTTCTGCGCGCCGGGCGCCACGTAGATCATGCCCTGCCACACCGAGCGGCTCTTGCCTTTCAACGCACCCTTGAACAGCAGATCGCTGGTCGTGTGAGGCGCGAGATGGTTTTGTTGCGTGTCATGGTCGAGATGCTGGGTGCCGTCCGTAAAATAAAAACCAGACATGCGTCCCTGCGCGCCTTCGCCAGCCAGATCCAATTCGGAGAAATTTTTTGTGAGCCGCGAGCCAATCGCGCCGAAGATCCAATCGAGGTTGCCGCCGCGCTCGACGCGGGCGCGTTCGTGGCTGAAATTCCAAACGTGACGTCCCCACGATTGCAACTCGACGAACTTCAGCGCCGCGCCGTCCATCACTTGGATTTCGACGATTCCCGCGTGCAGGGAGTTTGCCCCAGCCTCGTCAGGCGACGCGGCTTCGTGAACGTACGTCACCGACGCGCCCTCGTCCACCAGCACGAGGATGTGCGAAACGTGAGCCAGATTCGCCCCCGGTCCCCACAGCACAGAGTGAAGCGGTTCGTCCACAACGACACCTTTGGGAACGTACAACACCACCCCATTCTGCGCGAACGCGCCAGCCAACGCGGAAAACTTTCCTTCTTCCACATTGACGGTCTTGCCGATCATCTTCGCGAGCAATTCTGGGTATTTCTGTTCGGCAGTGAGCAGGTCGGTGAAAACGATTCCTTTTTTGGAAAGTTTCTCGTCAAGTTCGATCTTTGAGCCGCCGGGGGTTAGAACAATCTGCCCGCCATGTTGGTCGGCGACGAGCGGGCGCAACAAATCTTCGCGCACGGGTGGCAAATCATTGAACGCGCCCGCCTGCGCGAACTTGAACTGATCCGCCGGCATCGCGTGGATGTCCGTGCGGCGCCACGCTTCGAGGGAGGTATCGGGGAGGCGATTCTTCGCGAAGGCGGACCAGGCTGAGGTCCGGTAAGAAGCGAGTGCGTCCGCTCCCTTGCGCACGTCCGCTTCGGTGAATGAGAAATCTCTCGCGGCTGATTCCGCGCGTCTAGTCTTTGAAATTACTACTTTTGGTTTTTCTTGCATGTTACCCAATACTTCCTTCCATCTGCAACGCGATCAGGCGATTCATCTCAACCGCGTATTCCATCGGCAATTCTTTGACAAGCGGCTCGATGAAACCGGAGACGACCATGGTGGTAGCTTCCTCTTCGCTAAGACCGCGGCTCATGAGGTAGAAGAGTTGCTCCTCACCCACTTTGCTGACCGAGGCTTCATGACCGATGGTGACATCGTCTTCGTCAATTTCGATGTAGGGGTACGTGTCGGAGCGCGATTGCGGATCGAGCAACAACGCGTCGCACACAACATTGGACTTGACGCCCTTCGCGCCTTTGTGCACCTTCAACAAGCCGCGATACGACGCGCGTCCGCCAGCCTTTGAAATGGATTTCGAAGTGATCTTGCTCGACGTGTTCGGCGCGAAGTGCACCATCTTCGAGCCCGCGTCCTGTGTCTGACCGGGACCTGCGAACGCCATCGAGAGCATCTCGCCGCGCGCGCCGGGCTCCATGAGATAGCACGACGGGTATTTCATGGTGACTTTCGAACCGATGTTGGCGTCCACCCATTCGTGCGTGCCATTCTCGAACACTTTGGCGCGCTGGGTCACGAGGTTGTACACATTGGTTGACCAATTTTGGACGGTCGAATAGCGCGAGCGCGCGCCCTTCTTGACGATGATCTCGATCACGCCGGAGTGGAACGAGTCGGTGGTGTATTGCGGCGCCGTACAGCCTTCCACATAATGCACCGAGGCGCCTTCGTCCACGATGATGAGCGTCCGTTCGAATTGACCGACGTTGGCAGTGTTCAAACGGAAATATGCCTGCAAGGGCAAATCTACTTTGACGCCTTTCGGCACGTACACAAACGAGCCACCCGACCAAACCGCGCTGTTCAACGCGGCGAACTTGTTATCTTCGATCGGGATGACCGTTCCGAAATATTCACGGAAGAGGTCGGGATGCTGACGTAACCCGTCTTCAATCGAAAGGAAGATCACGCCCTGTTTTTCGAGATGTTCTTGAATGGAGTGATACACCATCTCCGATTCGTATTGCGCGCCCAAGCCTGCCAGGAATTTTCGTTCCGCTTCCGGCACGCCGAGTTTATCGAATGTGCGTTTGATGTCATCGGGAACGTCATCCCATGACTTTTCGCTTTTCTCGGTCGGCTTGACGTAGTAATAAATGTTGTCGAGATCCAATTCTTCCAACGAGGGACCCCAGTTCGGCATTGGTCGCTTCATGAAATGGTCGAGCGCCTTCAAGCGGAAGTCGAGCATCCACTGCGGCTCGCCTTTCATGTGCGAGATCTGCTCCACCACTTCGCGGTCGAGTCCCTTGCGGGATTTGAAAGTGTAGTAATCGTCGCGGTCGTGAAAACCGTATTTGTATTCGCCAATATCTTCTAAGATTTGTGCATCTTCACTCATAGTGTCTCCAAATTATCAGCCACTGAGATCATAGAGATTCCGAGAGGACAAAAAACACATTTTTCTCGGTGAACTCTATCGCCAATTAGGCGGCAACTTCCTCGTGCTTCTCGCGCACCCATTCGTAGCCTTGCTCTTCGAGGTGGAGAGCCAAGTCGGGTCCGCCCGATTCGACGATGCGCCCATCGAGCATGATGTGGACGAAGTGCGGTTTGATGTAATTCAACAAACGCTGGTAGTGCGTGATAACCAGCACGCCGAGCTCGGATCCGCTCAAGGCGTTGACTCCCTCTGCCACGACGCGCAACGCGTCAATGTCCAGACCTGAATCGGTTTCGTCCAAAATGGCGATCTCGGGCTTCAAAGTTGCCATCTGCAGAATTTCGGCGCGCTTCTTCTCGCCGCCGGAGAAACCGTCGTTGAGATAACGCCCGGCAAAATTCTGATCCATTTTCAGCATATTCATCTTTTCGATCAGCATCTTGCGGAATTCGGGAATCGGGATGCCTTTGTCGGCTGGATTTTCCGCTCGCCGGCGCGCGTTGATGGCTGTCCGCAAAAAGTTGGCGACGGTCACGCCGGGGATAGCGACCGGATATTGGAACGCGAGGAACATGCCGAGGCGAGATCGCTCGTCCGGCTCGAGTTCCAACACGTTCTGTCCCTTGAATGTGACTTCGCCATGCGTGACGGTGTAGTTCGGATGCCCCATCAATGTATAAGCCAGCGTGGACTTCCCCGTTCCGTTCGGTCCCATAATAGCGTGGATTTCTCCTTGCTTGACCGTGAGCGTCAGCCCCTTGAGAATTTCCTTATCTTCGATGCTAACATGCAGATCCTTGATTTCGAGTTGCGACATGCGTGATTTGCTCCTAATGGATGACCGTCCCGCAGAGTTGTATGCCAAACCGAGGAACGTTATCGTAATTTTTTTGTTCGGCGGCATTATAGCAGAGTAGAAGCCAATAGTCAATATTTATGATATTTTTCTAGTATATTGACAATACAAAGGCGCAGGATTATACTCACCCACATGAAAAGCACGAAAGAACGCATTTTAGATACGTTGCATCGCAAGCCGAAGATCACTATCAACGATCTGGCTGAGGCGGTGGGAATCAATGCCATTTCCGTCCGGCATCATCTTACAAACCTCACCGCGGAAGGATTGATCAAAGCGGATGAGGAACGCCACGGCGTAGGGCGCCCTCGGCTGGTTTACTCGCTCACTCCCGACGGGATGGAACGCTTCCCCACTAAATATCTGCGGCTCACGACCAAACTGCTTGCGCAGATGAAAGAATCGCTTCCGGGCCCAGCGGTTTCCAAGTTGTTTAGCCAGGTGGCGGAGGGGATGGCAAACGAATACGCGGAGCAGATGAAGGGTCTCAGCATGGAAGAGCGGCTGAACTTGATGAAAGAAATTCTCGCGCAAGAAGGTTTCACAGTGGAATGGGAAAAGAAGGACAAGGAATATCAGATCCACGAAATTTCATGCCCCTACTTTCAGATCGGCATCTCTCATCCTGAAGTTTGCACCGTTGACCAGACGCTGATCTCAAAAATGCTTGCGCTCCCTGCCCAGAAAGTCCAATGTGTATTGGACGGAAGCGCGCATTGCACGTATGTGGTAAACACCGGAATAAAAAACTAACTTTGTTCGTTATTGCGAGCCCGCCAAGGCGAAGCAATCTTCATCGTATTGACGGGGATTGCTTCGTCGGGCAAAGCCCTCCTCGCAATGACAGAGGATGAAATGACAGAAGAAACCATCAACGAAATCCAATGGACGATCCATCAGACGAACCCCGAACTGGTGAAACCCGCACGCGAGAAACTCTCCGAAGTGATTGACCCGGAGATCGGGATGCATATCATTCAACTGGGATTGGTGCGCGATATCTCCGTAGACAACGGCGTTGCCCACGTAAAGATGATCCTAACTACGCCGTTCTGCCCGTACGGTCCGGCGATGATCGAAATGACCAAAGCCAAAGCCGTGGAAGGATTGAACATGCCAGTCACCATCGAAATGGGTATGGATATGTGGGACTTTTCGATGATGGAAGACCCGTCCGCGTTGGATTGGGGGATGTACGCATAGTTAGTTTGATAGTTGAATAGTTTGCTAGTTCGATAGTTTGGCAGTTGAATCAAAAAGACGCCGTCCGAATGGAAAGCGTCTTTTTTTGATTCGAAAATCGCTATTGCGATTTAGGCTCTTCTGTGATGGTTATCGTTTCGATCACGTCGCCCGTAAAAGTAGGCGCTTGGTCGGGATCGCGGCGCGTGATCCCATTGACGACATCCATTCCTTCGATCACCTGACCAAAAATAGTGTAACCGCCGTTTAGTTGAGGCGTTGCGCCGAAGGTGATGAAAAACTGACTGCCGTTCGTATCACGTCCAGCGTTCGCCATAGCGACTACGCCCGCCTTGTCAAAGGTCAGATCGCTATCTTCGTTTTCAAACTCATAGCCAGGACCTCCCCTGCCGGTGCCGGTTGGGTCCCCGCCCTGAGCCATGAATCCCTCAAGTACGCGATGGAATGTCACGCCGTCGAAATATCCATCACGGGCGAGGAAGACAAAACTATTCACGGTTTTCGGCGCTTTATCTGGGAAAAGTTGAATGACAAACTCCCCGCCTTTCGCCATTTTCACCGTAGCAAAATACTCCTTCTCCGGGTCAATCGTCATCGGCGGATATTCAGCGTACTGTTTTGGATTTGTCGAAACAGCGGCTTCCTCGGCAGGAATTTCCGGCTCAGGTTCTACCGTGGGAGGCAGGGTTGGGATCGGCGATTCAGGAACGCTTAAACGATCGCTCCTGAGAAACATATATCCCAGCAACACCACGACAACAACGATGATGCCCAAACCGATCATCCTCATCCGCTGTTCAGTCCTCCTTGTCTGCAATGCTTGCAACCGTTCCTCGATCTTCTTCTTGTTTGCCATCTTGTCAAATCTCCTGGTTTGAAAAAATGTGATTCTCCCGTTAAAAACGATAGAGCCGAGATTGTTTAAGCGCCGGCCTGCACGCCGATCCGTTCATTGAGTTGCCTGACTCGCCCGGAAATATGCCGCAATACCGAAATCGCCACTTCGGGACGATCGAGCAAAATAGAATTGAACGAATCTCCGTCAATCACCAATACGCGCACGTCGCCCCGCGCCCTCAATGTAGCGGAACGCGGCATTGATTCCAGAATCGCCATCTCGCCAACAAACTCACCGGGTTCTCGCGAAGCGATTACGTTTTCCGTTTTGCCCGCAGCGATGACCACATCCACGCGTCCACTGACGATGATGAACAATGTGTTGCCCGGGTCGCCCTCCTTGCACAACAGAGAACGACTCAAAAACAATTGTTCCTGCGCGATCTCGGCGATCTTCTCGAGGTCTTCGGGAGATAACTTCGAGAACATCGGCACCTCCCGCAACAACAAGATGCGTTCCAACGTCGAAAGCGTTTTCATCGTTTTCATTTTCACCTCGCCATCCATATGGGCAAGCGCGTTGCGCACCGCATGTCTTACAAATTGTACCGGATCATGACGCAGCACTCGAAGGACAGGCTGAAATTCTTTCAACTCGAGTTCAGGGACAGACCGCGCCGCGAGGGCGCGCAGCCAGTAATCTTTATCCTTCAACAACAAAAGGATCACCTCGCGCGCCGACATAGCGCTATCGGTTTCTGATTGAAACATCCCGCCGCGATCCAAAATCGGCAAGATTTCGCGCGTCACTTCTTTGTCGCCGAGAGTCTCCAACGCCTCCAACGCGGAGGCGCGCGCATTGGCATTGCCTGCGTTCAAACTCTTGCGCACCAAATTCATCGCCTGCGGATTGCCGAACAATCCCACCGCCTTGATCAAACGTTCCTCGCTCGACGCTTCCCGGCTCCGCAAAGTTTGTTCGAGTAAACGCGTGGCAGGTCCAGAATGGCTTTGCGGAATGGACGCGAGAAACATCCGCACTTGTCGAATGTTCGACACCTCGCCTTGGATGTATCTTCGCAATGTATCTTGAATTTCGGGATCGCCCGGCGGAACCGAATCCAACGCGGCGTCAACCGACGCGCCATCCGCCGTCTCAAGGATGGAGACGATCACGCTTCGCGCCCGGACCCACGCCTGCTTCAGCGCTGCGGACGCGCTTCGCCGCACCCCGGCATCTTCATCCGCCAGCCGCGCCGCAATGGACTGGATCGCCTCATCCCAATTCAACTTGGACGCCGCGCGGACCGCCTCACGTCGCACCAGCGAAGAAGGATCGCTAAGCGCGTCCAGTATCGGTTGTGGATTGAATCGCACTGTGGCATTACGCTTCATCGTATCCAGAATATGCCCGTATGAATCGATCGCAATACACCGCTCCTCTGCTTCCTTCGATTTGAGCAAGCGCACAAGCAGATTTAACCCGCGACGGTTATCGCTGAAATAGAGCAACGCCACAGCCGCGTGCGCGGCGATCTCCACGTTGGGATCTTTGAGCAAACGTTCGAGGGAGCGGATCAGTTGAGGGGATGAGTCAACCTCAAGTTTGGGAAGAACCGTGAGCGTCTGTTCCCGCACATAGTCATCGGCATCATCCAAGCCGCGGATGATCTCGTTGAACGTTGATTTGGATCCAAATTGAGCAAGCGCCTGAATCGCCGCCGCGCGGATGCTCGCATCCGAATCGGCGAGGCGTGGAAGCATGTCCGGAATGGCGAGCGCAATTCCCATTTTGGCGAGCATCTCGATAGCGAGGCGGCGCGTGAAAGCCTTCGGGTCGTTGAGCGCGCGCAGGAGAATCTGCGCCGCTGAAGGGTCGCGCTGATAAACGACAAAGACATCTTCGTCTTCGCCGCTGAACACCTCGGCGCGCCCCGCGCGCAGCGCGTCCACCAACGCTTCGCCATACGCGGGAATCATTTTCCACGTGAGATAGGCGGTGAGGAGCGCGAACAATACGCCAAGCGCCAGCACAACTTTGGTATCGAGAAATTGTTTGCCGAGAATGATGAGCAAGCCCGAAACGATCACGCCGATCTGCGCCGGGACGCCGTTGTTGAACGCCAGCACCTGCCCGCGCCGCTCGGAGGGAATCACGTTGAACAGCGCGTTCCACGCCGTGCCAGAAAGCCCGCCCAGCACAACGAGTTGCGAGAAACGCGCAAACACCGCGCCGTAGATATTGAAGTAGAAATAAAAAACGATAAACCCAATCACGTAGGTAAGCGGCATGATGAGAACCGTGCTGACGATGCCCAACCGCGTGTATAAACGATTTGCCAGCAACAACGAAACCAAAAACGTGACCAGCGTGGTAACGCCGGTGAACGCGCCTTTGAACCCCGCCAAACCCGCCTCGTTACCGGCAAATTGCAGAGAGAGCGTTTCGCTGAACGGAAAATCCACTGCGAAAAATAAGACCGAATACAAGATCGAACTCACCGCGATGATTTTGAAAAGATTCGAGCCTGAAACGAATTCATAGCCGTTCCGCACATCTTCCAACGGATTGAACTTCGCATCCGGCGGAATGACTTCCGGCTTGAAGTATTCGCGCGCCACCGTCCGCGCGGCGAGAAAGCCGACGCCGAGCAGAAGCGCGTAGAGCAAGATCAAGCTTTCCGTCCCGGCAAGATTCGCAATGAAGCCGGTGAGCGCGTTGCCTAGCACGCTTCCCAAAATCCCCATGCTGGTGAACAACGGGAAGAGTCGCTTCGCCTGCCGCGCGTCGCACACTTCACCGGCGGTGGTCCAGATCAACGTGCCGAGGATGACGCTCATACCAAAAGCCGTCAACCAAAGCAGCGGATAGATCGGAAGTTTCAACAAGACAATGGCAGCCCATTCCGCGAAGAACAACGCGACAATTCCCCCGAACAGATATGTGACTACGCTCGCATTTTGGAAGCGGCTCAAACTCGCTGAGTACATGATCGAGCCGATAAACACCACCACGCCCAAACCCATGTACATGTACGGCAGTAAATCCACGTTCAGGCGCGAAAGGAAAAGAGTGAACGCGGCGTTTTCCCCGATCCCCTGTCCCGCCTGCACCGACAGGAACAGAGCCGCCATCAAAGCGACGAGCCGCGCCTCCTCCGGGCGAATCTTCAGCAAGGCAATAAGTCTTTCCCGATTCATGGCTGAATAATGCGAATGATTCTAGCACACTCACAAACCGAATATAATGGCGGCTATGCCAAACAAACTCTTCCGAAAACACATCGCGATTCCGCAGGATCACGGCTCGTGGGTTTTCATCCTCAGCCCACTGCTCATCGGCATCTTCGCCGGAAAAACCTTCAACTACGCTACATTCAACCTCATTTTGGCAGCCATGTCCGCGTTCATGCTCCGCCAACCGATGACAGCGCTGATCAAGGTCCTTGCCCGCCGCCGTCCAAAAGAAGAATTACCCATTGCAAGGTTTTGGATCATTCTTTATTCGGGCATCGCGCTTCTATCCGTAATCGCGCTTGTCCTCGAAGGCTTCGAAGATATTCTCTACCTTGCCGTACCGGGCGCGCTGGTCTTTGGCTGGCATTTGTGGCTGGTGAGCAAACGCAAAGAAAGAAAACAAGCCGGGGTCGAGATCATCGCCACAGGCATACTATCCCTCGCCGCGCCCGCCGCGTACTGGATCGGCGTCGGGCATTACGATCCTACCGGTTGGTGGCTGTGGATACTCGTCTGGATTCAATCCGCGGCGAGCATCGTCTACGCGTACTTGCGGCTTGAACAACGCGTATTGGATTCACTCCCCACCCGCCGCGAACAATGGAAGATGGGATTCCGCGCCGCGCTCTACACGACATTCAACCTCGCTTCCACCCTGACGTTGGGCTTGGTCGCGGCTTTGCCGACTTTGCTCTTCCTCCCCTACCTGCTACAATGGACGGAAACAATGTGGGGCATCTTCCACCCCGCTGTCGGATGGAAACCCACGCGCATCGGAATCCGGCAATTGATCGTAAGCACGCTGTGGACGATCCTTTTCATTTTAGTTTGGAGATGACATGGACGAACTCAAATGGGAATTACTCACTGAAATACAGGGTCGCTGGGAAGCGGACATCATCAAAGCGATGCTGGCAAGCAACGGAATCGACTCTGAGTTATTTCAAGAATCAGTCGGCGCGCTCTACCCCACATCCTTGGACATGTTAGGTCGCGTTCAAATCTTCGTTCCAAAAGAGCATGTAGAAATCGCTAAAAAACTTCTGGAAGAATACAACGAATCCCCAGAATAGCGCATGAAAAATACCGTTATCCTACTCACCAGCAACGGCATGGGCAGAGCAGATGAAAAATTGAGTCGTTTACTGTTGGGTAAATATCTCGATCTGGTTATACAGAGCGATAACCTGCCCGCCGCGATTTGCTTCTACACCGAAGGCGTAAAACTCGTCTGCGAAGGTTCGCCGGTTGTAGAAGAACTCTGCGCACTTGAGACAAAAGGTGTGCGGCTGATCGTCTGCTCCACATGCCTACACTATTTCGATCTCACCGACAAAGCGCTGGTCGGCATCGTCGGCGGCATGGGTGATATTCTCGAGGCGCAAACAAAAGCAGAGAAGGTCATCACACTTTAGATAAGGATGGATCATGAACTTTGACCTAACCGAAGAGCAAAAACTTTGGCAAAAAGCAGTTCACGATTTTGTCGCGAAAGAAGTACAACCCAAAGCCCATGAAGTGGACGTAACCAGCGAATTCAACTGGGATGCGACGCGCAAGATGGGTCCACTGGGATTGCTGGGACTCAACATCCCCGAAGCCTACGGCGGCGCGGGCGTAGATGCGGTCAGTTCGGCTGTCGCAATTGAGGAACTCGGCTGGGGCTGCGGCTCGACCGCATTGGCGATTGCCGCGCACAACGGGCTTGGCACAGCGCCCATCGCGCTGTTCGGGAGCGAATCCCTGAAAAAGAAATGGCTGCCTGTCGTCGCAAACGGAAAAAATAAACTCGCCGCGCTGTCACTCACCGAACCCGGCGCAGGCTCCGACCTACAGGGAGGCGTGGTTACGAAAGCGGTCAAAGATGGGAACGAGTGGGTCATCAACGGCGCGAAAATGTGGTGCACGAACGCCTCCATCGCGGAATACATCATCACGCTCGTCCGCACCGACGCGAAAGGCGGCTCGCGTTCGTTGAGTCAAATCCTCGTGCCGACAAATTCGCCGGGCTTGAAAATCGGTCCCGCCGAAAAGAAGATGGGACTCCACGGCTCCCCTACCCACGCAGTGACGTATGAAAACGTCCGCGTGCCGCTCGAAAATCTGGTCGGCGAGGAAGGGAAAGGCTTGCAACAAACACTTGCCGTCCTCGATGGCGGACGAATCGGCATCGCGGCGCTTTCGATTGGGCTCGCGCAAGCCGCCTTCGAGTACGCAGTCAACTATGCGCGCGAACGCAAAGCCTTCGGCAAGCCGATCGCCGAACAACAAGCCATCCAATGGATGCTGGCGGACGCGGCAACCGAGATCGAACTGGCGCGTACAATGCTCTACAAAGCCGCGTGGCTCAAAGAGCAGGGACGCAACTATAACAAAGAAGCCGCTATGGCAAAGATGTTCGCCACCGAAATGGCAGAACGCGTCTGCCGAAATTCCATCCAAATTCACGGCGGCTACGGCTATTCGAGCGAGTATCCCGTAGAGAGAATCTACCGCGACGCGCGCCTGATGACCATCGGCGAAGGGACGAGCGAAATCCAGCGGATGGTCATTGCTAGGCATGTTCTGGCAAACGAGTAATAAAAACTCCGAGTTCTTCAAGAACTCGGAGTTTTTGGTTGTTGGTTGATTATGAGGTAAAGTCTATCGCTGATTCGATGATTCCCTTGTAGTGCAAATGCCGCTCCGTTTGACGATGGAATAATACTTCTTGTTGCGCCGTCTTTCACTTCGTTCTGTCCGCCCATGAAATAGGAGGTGATCGAGTCGGGCGTGCCGCTCGTCCCTGTGAAGTGGGCGGTGGAGACGCGGTTTTCGTCACCATCGTAAGCGAGCATCGCATTGATAGCGTAGCCATAGGTGTTATTTACTTTTCAATAATTTCGATCTTAAGCGTACTTAAAATGATCCTCCCGTCTGTTATCTGAATTTCATAATTTCCTGGGGGAATATAAACATCCAGAGGAATTACCATCTCTCCATTTGAGACCCATACATTTTCATAATATATCGGGGTTTCAAGAATATCTTGCTTCCCATTGTAGATACAAATTTGCATCTGCTTATGAAGATTTTCAACAACGGAATTTACTTGAGTACAAATACTGATTGTTTTATTAACTCCGAAAACACTAATGCGATCCATCACTCCGTCTCTTTCTTCACAGGTAAATGTATTTTGCAATGTAAAGTAGGCAGGTTTTGATGATGGGAGGATAGAGAATGCCCATCTCAACAGAACAATCAAAATGAGGAGTATGAGGAACACAATGTAACTATGCTTTTTTATATCGCTTATCTTCATGACTCACCTCATTATTTTGCCCACCAAAATTTACCGCCATCTACAACATACGAATAGCTTGCCCCAAGCCGGATCGAGAAATCTGCTCCATTCGGCACACTGTTACCACCAATCACAAGACTATTTTCGCTGGTGTTCATTAGCTCTTAATTTGTAGTGAAGACTGACATACCATTAGATTGCAGATCAATACTAACCCCTTTCTCTAATACAGCAATCAGACCTAAATCCAAATTGCCTGAAATGGGGCCATCAGCTTGTGGATTTGCTAAAAACCCCGAAATGCCTTCCACTCCAGCAGAGGGATGCCGTGAACATTCGATGTGCCAAAAACAAACCTCCTTCTATTCCAGTTGGAGCGCCACCATAAGCGAAACCTCCCACTCCAGTATCCCATTTTCGCTTATGGCCTTCCTTTTCCAGTTTAGCAAGTTTCTGGGCATTTAGTATCTTTTGATACTCGGTTAGGCTACAACCTTCAGTACTACATCTATCATCTAGCTGAAACTGCTTACTCCCCCACCGTGATCAAATCCTTGATCCGCTCGAAGGTACCGGGACCGATTCCCGACACATCCATGATTTCCTCAATCGTGGAGAAGGGTCCATTCTCCTCGCGGTAGTCAATAATTTTTTGGGCGGTAGTAGGACCAATGCCCGGCAGAGACTCCAATTGAAATTGAGAAGCCGTGTTGATGTTGATCAACTCCGTTTCACCCGGGTCAACATTCTCAACCTCGGGCGTGGGAATAACAAGCGACGCGCCCTCGCCGAATGGAATATCCAATTGCTCGCCGTCTTCGAGCAACTGCGCGAGGTTGATGCCGGTTTTGTCGGCATCCGCTAGAAAACCGCCAGCGGCGGAAATCGCATCCTGCACGCGCGCGCCCTTCGGCAAGGCATACACGCCGGGACGCGGCACCGCGCCGGTGATATGCACCACGATCGGCGTATCCGTCGGCACGGGGCGCAGCGTTACCGCCTCCCCGCTGGGGTTGCGCGCCACAACCCAAATCAACGCGGCGACGAACAAACCGAAAAGCGTTCCCGAAGCCATGTATAGAACGGATTTGAGCATTTGCATAGCGGTTATTTTACTGTAACTTCATCACCAGCAGGTATTCGTCCTCCCGCGTAAAAGTCAGCATCGCGTTCGCCACTTTGCTCAATCGCTGAAAATAACGCGGCATATCATTATATTCAAGGCTGGCAAAACCGAATTTTTCATAGAATGGACCCATGGTCGAAATACAAGTCAGATACAGCGGACGCGGACTGTCCTTCAACAAATGTTCGATGACGGCGCGGGCGATTCCTTGCCCGCGATGTTCGGGCTGGACCGCAATGGACGAAAGTTCGAGAACGCCTCCGCCGTGCGGCTTCAGCTGTCCCGTCGCGACGATGCGGTCTTCCGCGTCCACAGCCACGATAAAACGCTTCCAATCCAGTCCCATCGGGTTGATCCCCACTAGGCGAATCAACTCCTTGATTTGGCGGGATTCAGCCTCTCGCGCCGAGCGGAGGGGAAACGCAGGGACGGGGTTCCTCCGTCCAACGCTATTCATGCTTATCTCGCCGCGACGAAGATGATGAAGGTCGCGATGAACCAGTGAATCAAAAACGGATAGAGGAACGATTTTGTTCTCCATGCTACCCAGCCGAAGGCGAAACCGCCGAAGATGGTGGAGAGCGTCTCCACTTCGGGTTTGCCGTTGTGCATCAACGCGAACGGGACCGCTTGAATCCACAACGCCTCGGGTCCGAATTTCCGGGCGTAGCCGAACAGAAGCCAACCGCGGAAGATAAACTCCCAGCCGATCAGGTCGAGGAAGGTCGTCCATGGGAGTCCGTTCATGTAGGGTTGGTAATATTTCTGCATGGAGGCGTTATCACTGCCGAGATAATAGATCACTGGAGCCATGAATAAGATTCCGATGGCAGTGACGACAAGTCCCGCTTTCCAATCGCCGAGGCTGAAGCCATATTCTTTGGGGTTTTCACGGAAAATAAAAAGTATAAAAAGAAGCGGAACAACAAGATACAAAACCACTCGAAACCAGTGGCCCAATTGTTCAAACAGGAATTTTCGATGATAAAAATCAGCCATGAATAGCAGCGTGGAAACGATCGTGATAGTGACGATTTTCCAGTCGAATTTGAGGCGTTCGCCGAGGAGGAAGTTCATAGTTATCAGTGAGCGGCGATCAGTAGGGGAAGTAGGATTGATTTCCGTTGGGACCGAGAAGTTGGATAATTTTATCCCAGTCACGGATGAGTTCAAGTCCCCAGTTGGTTACGAGCAAAAAAACACAGAGAACTGAGAGGATCGCGAGAATTTTTCCCGCTGACGATTCTCTCCAACGGGCTGTGAGTGCGTCAAAGCCTTCCATCCAAAATTGCGCGGCGAGGATGGCGATATACGGCACCAGCGCGAGGTGGAAGCGGTCTTCGGCAAGGATGAAGATATGCGGAACGGTATACAAAATGAGCAGAAGAATAAGCATCCACATCTTCGGATTCGAGCGGAGAAGCGATAACCCCAACGCGGCGGAGATGGAGATGACCGCGAACGGTAAAAGCAAAATCGCTGAGATGGTCAACAACAATGGAAGCGGAACAAATCCGATGAGATTATTCCCGTAGAAATACATCAGCACGCGTTTCTCAAGCCCGAAGAAGAAGCCGAGGCGGTTAATCGCCAATGGAAAAAATCGCTCGGGCTGTGCTTTGATGAATTCAAGCGCCTTTTCCGTCCCGATCCTGTCGCGTTCGGCATCGTCAAGGATGGGAAGCAAATCCAGCGAGGGGCCGAAGATGAATGAGCCGTTCCCCTGCGGATGGTAGCCGAGATAGAGGTTGTAGCCCATCGAAGTTTCGATGCCGGTCAATTTGCCGTGCAGGAGCGAGTTACGGACGATCCATGGCGCAATGACAACAGAGAATGAGAGGATCGCGAGGAGCGCGCGTTTGCCATGCAGATAGAATAAAAGACAGAAGGCGGCGACGGCAAAGGCAAGGATGACAGAACGGGTGAGCGCAGATAAACCGATGAAAACACCGGAAAGTAGAAAGTGGAAAGTGGAGGGTCGTTCAATGGACAAAAGAAGAAAGAGAAAAGAGGCAAGGAGCAAGACGAAGAACGGGTTTTCTGTGCCGAGTCCGAGAGGATAGACGAGAAGAAGAGGGTAAGCGGCGACAATCCACGCGGAGGCGCGCGCCGCGGACTCAAACCTCCCCCCCAACCCCTCTCCTAAAAGGAGAGGGGGGAATAATTTTTTATGAACCCAATATGTCAACGGCGCGAGCGGAGCGCCGAGGAAAACCGCTTGCGCAAGACGCGCGGCGAAGAAACGTGAGAAGTCAATTCCGTTGAAAAAATATACGATGGCGAGAAAAAACGGATACAACGGCGCGCGGAACGAGGTGGGAACACCGATGAGTGGATCATATTCCCTAGCGCTAGACAGGTCGAAGTCCACGAAAGAAGCGAGTTGCTTTAAGTCCACTTCTGCATACCAGCGGAATCCGTGTCCCTGCGCGAGACTGCGCGCCAGCATGTCATATTGAAACATGTCGTCGAGTCCGATGCCCAAGCCACGCGCCGCGAGAACGGGAATCAAGCGAAGCGCAAGCGCAACGAGATAAATTTTGAATGGAAAGGATTTAAACATGATGACAGGAAGGCGCGACGCGCTTTTAAAACATAAAACGGATTGCACAATTGTACCGTGCAATCCGTTTGGTTTAGGCGGGTACCGCTTTCGCCTTGAGCGCTTCGATGCGCCGCGCCAGATACGGCATGAAGTAGCCGTTATATTTTTCCCATAACTCAGGCTTCGACCAATCATTGCCTTTCACTTGACCGCGGCAACTCGCGCTCCCGCAATAGCACATGAATTCATCGTAATCTGAGCCGTCGCACATGGCGTAATCGAAATTGAGTTCCTCGCCCGCTTTAATATCGCGCATCGCGATCAGACCGATCTGCCCCGTGAAACCTACATTGGGTTCGCACGAGTGATTGAAACAATCGGACGGCTCGAGCGGAAGCGGCGCTTCGAGATACAACCCTTCCTCGATCTGCAAAATGCGCTGCGTGAAGAACTCCATGCTGGGATCGAGCTCACTCGCAGCAACGATGCGCCCGCCCCACAAACAGATCAACTCGCCTTGCTTGATTGGCTCGCGGGCAAACACGCCGCACCCGCCTTTTTCTTCGAACGCGCCCGAATCGCATTTCGGGTTGAGATGGGAATAATAGTGACCGGTCATTCTTTCCTTTCGTTTTTATGGGCGTATTCGCCCAAGATGATCCTTTGGCAACATGCGCCAAAGGGAAAACACTTTTTTAGCCGCAAAGAACACAGAGCACTTGAGAAAACCTCTATGGCTGATCAAATCTCAGGCAAACAAAAACAGCCAAAGCACAACAGCTCTGAACCACTGTGTTGACTGCAATATCCTTAAGCAGTCCCGCCGCCTCACCAAGTCTTAATTGGAGGGCGGCGGAAGCCAGATTTTATTCGTGGCGTAAATTATAGAAAAGGCACAAGCATTCGTTCATTCACACTCGTGCGAGTCGTTAGAATATCAACGCTCCTTGTAGGATAATGAAATAAATTGTAACGGGAAATGACGTGCTGTCAATCTTTTTGAAGGACGAATTTCCGCTTCGCGCCGACGGGAAGGCTGGCGCGCCAATTTCTACTTTGTTCCACCTTCGGTATCCGAGCTCTGCGCGGACAATCGCTGCGCGAGAAAGATGGGAATGAAAGTAATCAACATCACGAACATCGCCACAACATTTGTCACGGGCCTGTCGCGCGGGCGGACGAGTTGGCTGAAGATCCAGATCGGCAGCGTGGATTGTTGTCCCGCGGTGAATGTCGTCACGATGACTTCGTCGAAAGAAAGCGCAAACGCCAACATGCCTCCCGCAAGCAACGCGGTGGCGATATTCGGAAGAATCACATAACGAAATGTTTGAAACGAGTTCGCGCCTAAATCCATCGAGGCTTCGATCTGCGAACCCTGCATCCGGCGGAAGCGCGCCAGCACATTGTTATACACGACCACGACACAAAATGTGGCGTGACCGATCACGATCGTCCAGAACGAGAAGGGGATATCGAATCCACCGAGAGCCGTGCGGAGAGCAATTCCGCTCACGATACCGGGCAGGGCAATCGGCAGGACCAACAGAAACGAAATCGCCTCCCTGCCGAAGAATTGACTCCGCCAAACCGCCGCCGCGGCAAGCGTCCCGAGGATGAGAGCCGCCGCCGTCGCCACAGACGCCACTTGCAAGGACAGCGTCAACGCGCGCCAGAGGTCTTCACGCTGAGCCGCAATCCCAAACCATTTGAAGGTGATGCCGGGGAGTGGGAAGGTATAGGTCGTTTCATCGGGGGTCAGCGTGTATAAAAAGATGATCAGGATCGGCACATGCAAAAACAACAGCCCGCCCAGAGCGGCAAGTTTCAATCCCCAGGATGCTTTTTGTTCGGACGAGTTAGAGTGCATCGAACGCTCCAAGTTTGCGAGCAATGAGGAGGTAAACGATCATGATCGCGATCGGTCCCATCGTCATCGCCGCGGCAAGCGGAATATTCCCCGCCGTACCTTGATAGGAATACACCGCCATGCCGATGAAGAATTTTGAGTTGCCGAGCGCAATGGGGGCAATGAAATCACCGAGAGTCAATGAAAATGTAAAGATCGAACCGGCGATCACACCGGGAAATGCGAGCGGAAGAATCACCGTGCGAAATGTCTGCAAAGGCTTCGCGCCGAGGTCGCTGGAGGCTTCGAGCAGAGACTTCGGCACTCGCTCTAGCGATGTCAGAACCGGCAGGATCATGTACGGCAGCCAAATATACACGAACACAATGAACAACCCGATGGGCGAGAGCGCTAAGGATGAACCGCCAATGGATTCAAAACTGAGCAGCCACCGAAGCGCGCCGTCGAGATGAAGGAGATTGATAAACCATGAAAGTATCCCCTCCTGTGCGAGGATCAACTTCCACGCGTAGATACGGACGAGATAACTTGACCACAACGGCATCGTGATCGCGATGACGAGCCAGGTTTTCAAGCGAGGCGAAGCGAACTTTGCTGTGTAATATGCCAAAGGAAAGGCGATCAACGCGTCCGCTAGAGTTACAGAGATCGCCATGATCGTTGTACGAATAAAAATATCGCGGTTGGCTGGTTCAAACAGCCGGGCATACGTGGCAAGCGTAAACTCGCGCACGATCAAACCGCTAAAATCTTCGAGGGAATAAAAACTATAGACCAGTAGATTGAATAACGAGCCGAGATACACAACTAGCATGTACAACAACGGCGGTCCGAGCAACAATGCCAGCACAAAGCGTGGCCGCACATACAAAAACGTGGAAATTTTTTGCAACATGCTAGCCGCCCACCTGCCGGATATGTTCCTTCTTCCAGTGCAGACGCACACGCTGTCCTTTGATCTTCAACACATCCATGGAGGTCGTCTTCAAGTTCTGTTCCACCACGACCAAATCTCCGCCGCCGTCTAATTCGACGAGATACCGCGTATACAAACCGAGATAAATCACGTCCCGGACATTCCCGTCAGTGATAAAACTATCGGATGGCGCGGATTCATTCGCGCTTCCTAAATGGATCTTCTCCGGTCGAATCGAAAAAGTGACGTCTGATCCTGTTATCCGTTTTGCCACTTCGCCGCTGACGAGGTTCGATGTGCCGACAAACCCGGCGACGAAGGCAGTGGCAGGATGTTCGTAAATTTCCGCAGGGGTCCCGATCTGTTCGATATGACCCTGATTGAACAAAGCGATGCGGTCGCTCATCGTCAACGCTTCTTCTTGATCGTGCGTAACAAAGATAAATGTAATTCCCACACGCTGTTGAATGGCTTTCAATTCGACTTGCATTTGCTGTCGCAACTTCAAGTCGAGCGCGCCAAGCGGCTCATCGAGGAGCAGAACTTTGGGGTGATTGATCAACGCCCGCGCGAGAGCCACGCGTTGCCGCTGTCCGCCGGAAAGTTGGGATGGTTTTCGCGCCGCGTAGCCGGGAAGTTTGACCAGCTCAAGCATTTCGTCCACACGCTTCATGCGTTCGGCTTTGGACACTTTCTTGATCATCAGCCCATAGGCTATATTGTCTCCTACATTCATATGCGGAAAGAGCGCGTAATCTTGAAAAACAGTGTTCACATCCCGTTCGTATGGCGGCAAGTTCGAAACATCCTGCCCATACAAAAAGATCTGACCGGAAGTGGGCCTATCGAACCCAGCGATCATTCTCAAGCAAGTGGTCTTTCCCGAACCGGATGGACCCAGCATGGAAAAGAATTCGCCGTCGCGGATTTCAAGGTCGGCGCGATTCACCGCTTTCACCTCCCCAAAGTGTCGGCTGACATTTTCGAATTTGATGGCAGATGTGGAAGGATTGGTCATTGAGGGGAACTCTTCGGAATGGAATTAAGAACATCAGGCGAGAACGAATCCCGCCTGATGTTTTCAAGCGCAAATCGGATTAGCGACCGCCGATCACCGCGACATAATTGGTGACCCATTCATGGTACGGAACACAATCTTCTTTTCCTCCGGCGCCGTCGCCGCAATCGGAAGTGGGTGTGCGCCACCACTGGATCTTATCGAAGTCATTCAAGCCGTTGTTCACGCAGCCATCGGCTCCGAGTAATTCGTTGCCTTCGCAGGCATCGAGGCGGACCGGTACATTCTGGAACCAAGCGGCAAGATCGCCCTGAACTTTCGGATCGAGCGAGTGCTCCATCCACATGTAGGCGCAATTGGGGTGAGCGGAATCCACATGCAACATGGTCGAGTCAGCCCAGCCGGTCGCGCCTTCCACAGGGACAACCTTCTCGATCGGCGCGCCGCCGAACTTCAACAGGTTTGCTTGGAAGGGCCACGAACCGGAAGCCGCAACGCCCTCATTAGTGAAATCATCCATCTGGATGAAGGCATCATGCCAGTAACGGTTGATCAATGTGCGTTGCTGGCGGAGGAGTTCGATCGCGGCATTGAACTGATCGCGGTTCAACGCATACGGATCGGTGATACCCAGTTCGGGGCGAGCGCTCTTCAGGTAAAGCGCAGCGTCTGCCACATAGATCGGACCATCATATGCCTGAATGCGTCCTTTGTTCGATTGACCATCAGGCAAGGTCATTTCCTCGAAGACCACATTCCAACTGGTAGGAGGCTCACTACCGAAAACATCTGTGTTGTACATCAAGATATTCTCGCCAGAGGAATACGGCACACCGTAATGTTCCGCCGTGCCGTCGCCGTCGGTATCCACTGTATGCCACGGGGCATTCTGTAAGCGCGAGTCAATTTTGTTGTACGAAGGGATCAGATCGAGATTGAGTTCCTGCACGCGTCCGCCGGAGATCAGGCGGTTGGAAGAATCGCCGGAGGCAGTCACAAGATCGAAACCGCCCTCGTTCATCAGCGCCACCATTTCATCCGAGGTAGCCGCCGTTTTGACAGTGACCATACAGCCAGTCTGCTCTTCGAACTTAGTTACCCAGTCGTAGGCAGGGTCAGTTTCGCCGCGTTCGATGTAACCAGCCCACGCCACGATGGACAACGCTCCTTCGCCATCGCCCACCGATTGTTTCGGTCCGCCAGATTCGCTCGCCCCGCCGCCTGCCCCGCCGCACGCTGAAAGCAAAAGGCTGGCGAGCGCCAAAACACTGCATACGATAAACCACTTGGACTTCATAGCTCTCTCCTTAAATTGTAATTGGGTTGGGTCATGAAATGAGAAGTTGTACAAAATGCACCCCGTTCTGCCACCTCCTTCCAAAGGATACCAATACAACACCGGTTGTCCTTTTCGGATGCGCCATGTCTAATTATAAAAAAACAATCTCTGAAAAGTCAATCAGTTGTTTCCGATTTGGGGAGGAAAATGGATACACAACTTTGGACGCGTTCCGCTTCGCGCCGACGGGAAGGCTGGCGCGCCAACTTCAACGTTGTGGCGCGGGGAAGCCTCCAGCGCTACCCCGATAAAGCCAGCGTGACCATGGCGCGGAAGCCGCGATAGACAACATCCATGGTTTGCCCTGTCAAAGAGACGCGCGTCTCTTCACGGCTTGAGGCAGGCATAAGGGCGGCGCGATCCGCCATATCGGAGGTGAAAAATTCCACCGTCGCGCGAATCGGAGAATCCAAGACGAAGGGATCGGGCGAGTCGCCATCCGCAAGCCGCGTCACGGCACGCGCGGCGGCGTTGAAGATCAGATCCTGCGTCAACTGCGCCGGCAGACATTCGGCGGCAAATCGTCCCGTTGCCTGTTTCACTATCGCATGTTCCATGTCGCCAAGTAGATTTTGAACCTCCGCACAAGCGGTCTGGTCGCCGGTGACCATGATGACCGGCACCCCGAAATGACCGGCAAGCGCGGCGTTGAGACCATATTCGCCGGTGAGAATTTCGTTGAGCCAGAGATTCGCAACCGTTTTGGATGACCATGTATGATCGAGGATTGCATTTTGCATTCCATTGCGCGCATGATAACCGACGAAGAAAACTCCATCCACAGATTCGTCAATGCCCTGCATCATCGAAAGCGGAGAGGGCGAGCCAGTGTTGAGGCGGGCGCGTGGATCAAGTTCTTCGATGAGGATGTTCGAGCCGTTCCAGTGACCATCCGCGACGATGATCTCGTCTGCCCCGGCTTCGAACGCGCCGCGAATGGCGGCATTCACATCCTGCGTCATCAAACGACGGAAGCGCGCATACTCCGCGTGACCGGGAGTCACCTGATCCCACGTAGTCACTCCGGTGATACCTTCCATGTCTGTTGCGATAAGAATTTTCATTAGAAATTTTCCTGTAAAGTTTTTTAGCCACAGAGAACACAGAGATCATTGAGTGAAGTCCATTAACCATCTGTGGACTCTGCGGCTTAAGTTGTTTGAACGTGGCTCCCGCTGGGGATCCATCTCGCAATCAATTTGCCGATGATCGGGTAACGATAATCATCGCCTTTGAGCACGCGGCAACCCGCCCACTGTCCCATGATGTGAAACAGCGGAATGAAGAGCAGGATCAGCAAGGCAATTAGCATCAAACCAAACATGAGGAGTACGGCGATGAGACCAGTGCCGGAACTCATTGGCGTGCCCCCGATTCCAGTCAGCGCGATAAAAACGATAAAGCCAGACATGTAAAGGAAAAGCGCAATGAAACCCAACAGAAGCGTGCATGCGTGAAGCGCGATCGCCTGCGCGGATTGAAACTTCAACCACACGCTGCGCTTGCCTTGCAAAATCCACGCGGTGACCGGGGCGAGCAATCCCCAAAACGCGATGATGACACTGAAATGTCCCGCCGCCGCGACCCAGCGATCTTCGTGAGACTCGTTCAATCCGCTTTCGGAAGCGTAATCGAGGTACTTCGCAAGGCGCGTCCCCATGAATGGATAGCGAAAATCTTTGCCGAGCGCGCAAGCCAGCGCGGCAATGACTGGGAAAATGTAGTACAAACCAAGCAAGGCAAAAGTTAGGCTGAAATGACCGATCATCCAACTCGTGAGCGCGGCTTCGGAACGCAAGGCGTCGTCCATATTTAACAGCAGGAAAAATATACTAACGACCGCCGCGAGCAAGCCAGCGATAACCCAAACCGTGTACCCCAACGTTTGATAGCCCAACGCCTGCAAAGACTGAAACGCGACATACTTCGATTTTCTTCGCTGTTCCGCCCAACCAAGGACCGGAAGAATCAACCCCATGCCCATCGCGAGCGCGGAGAGATGCGTCAACACAGACCAGACGCGCTCTTCAACGGCAGGCTTGGGATTCATGCGACGAATTGTATCAGAGGGATAAGACCAATTCCAAAAACAACCCCTCTCGCAAATTACAAGAGGGGTTGAAGATTCAGCCAAGCACAGGCGACAGGACGCGTCAGGATTTGGCAAACTCTTTCAAAACCCGCGCCATGTGCCGCGCGTGTTTCAGGTATAAATCGAGCCGAATGTTTTCGTTCGGCGCATGAGCCAGCGTGCCCGGGTAGCCCAAGCCTGCCGTAGCCACCGGTAAACCAAGATCGTGCACAAAAGGATAATTCGGACCGGAGCCGCCGATCATCGGGACGATTTCCATCGGGAACTCATACACCTCTTCGGATGTCTTCACCACGGTTCGCACGAACGGGTCGTCTGGATCCGTCCTAGCCGCCGGCTCGCCCCCGAGGAATTGAATCTGCACATCCTCGAAGCCTTGCGCGTCGAGGTGAGCGCGTAACTTCCTTACGATATCCTCAGGCATCTGTCCGGGCACGAGGCGGAAGTCCACTTTGGCGGAGGCTTTCGCAGGCAGAACCGTCTTCGAGCCGGGACCTTGATAGCCGCTGGTGAGTCCACAGATGGTGCAAGTCGGGACGAAGACCTCCTCCATTTTGAGGTCGGTTCCGCCGGTGAGTCCCTTGATAAATTTTTTCACGCCGAAGCGTTTAGTGTATTCTTCGGCAACGTCGGGGAGCGCGTCCATCAATTCGCGGTCGCGCTTCGATGGCGGTTGGATGTTGTCGTAAAAGCCGGGAATGAGGATTTTTTCGTCGGGTCCTTTCAACGTGGATAGCGCCCACACCAGCCGCCATGCCGCATTTTCGAGGATCGAACCGCCGACGCCGGAATGCACGTCTGTGCTCAACCGTTCGACGGAAAGTTCGACGTAGCAAATGCCGCGTAAGCCGAGATATTGCATCGGCACATCGCGATGATCCACGCCGCCGAATTCCCAAATGCACGCGTCGGCTTTGAGTTTGTCTTTGTTCTGCAGGATGAATTCATGCAGGTGAACGCTGGCGGTTTCCTCTTCGCCCTCGATGATGAATTTGACGTTGCACGGAAGTTCACCGTCGGCGTCGAGCAGTGCGTCGATTGCGAACAACCTCGAAGTGATGTGCGATTTGTCGTCGCTCACGCCGCGCCCGTAAAGTTTCCCTTCACGAAGCGACGGTTCGAACGGAGGCGAGTCCCAAAGTTCCAGCGGCTCTGGCGGTTGCACGTCGTAATGGTTGTAGAAGATTAACGTCTTGTCCGCTTTGCCCTTGCGCTCGCCGAAGACGACCGGCGCGCCATCCGTGTCCATGATCTCGGCAGTGAAGCCGCGCGCGCGGAGCATGTCCGCAACCATTGCCGCGCATTCTTTCAATCCCACGCCCTGCGCGCTGATGCTCGGTTGCGCGACCAGTTTCGAAAGCTCGGCGATGCTCTTGTCCATATTCTTTTCGAGATACGAATCGATTTTGGTGAAGTCAGACATGTCAAACTCCTTTTGATTTTGGGTTTAGCCCTCTTGCGAAATTAATTTTAGCCACAGATTTCACGGATTTTCACTGAATTATTCAAAAATCCGTGTGAATTCGTGCAATCCGTGGCAAAGAATTTAGTTGAGCCTTTACGGTTCCAGCGTATGCAAGAGATCTAGTTTAGAAATTGTGCCAGCCACTCTAACGAATATTTGCCCGCAAATGCAAACATCGTCATCTTGATCAGTTGACCGATCCACACAAAAAATAAAAATGTGCGCAACGGCATTTTGGCGATGCCCGCCGCGATGCCCGCCGCGTCGAAAAATGGATTCGGGATTGCCGACAAAACCAAAATTGCCCAGCCGCCGTATTTATCGATCCATGGCTTGGTGCGTTCGTAGATATCAGTTCGCTCGACAACGGCTTGACCGCTGAATCCGGCGAGATAGCCGGAGAGTTCGCCGAGCGCGCCGCCCGTCCCTGCCGCAATTCCCACTCCAAGCGGATGGAACACCGCGCCCATGGCATAGATCACTGCCGCGCCCGGCGCAGGAAGCAGGATGGTCGCGTTGGCAAGTAAGGCAATCAGAAAAATTCCGGGGTAGCCGAATTCTGAAAACTGAGCCACGCGATCGCGGATGCTGAAAATATAAACCGTGATAGCGACGACTGCGCCCAGCGCGAGTACGCGCAAAAGATTCGTTTGGAGACTCGACTGGGGCGCCTCGACAGCAGGCGCAGGCGATTCAACCGCCGGTTCAACCCGGACCTTCTGCCTGCTTGCCCTAACCTTCGGCTTCTTCGCCGCCTCGACGCGTGAAGAGCGCGCAGAAGTTTTCTTGCCCTTCTTCTGCACGCTTTTGCTTCTTTTCGGCGAGACTTTCTTATTCGCTTTCTTCGATGTTGACACGGATGATCTTCACTGCCGGGGCGTTCTTGTTATTTGGGTCGCGCGCTGGGATGGATATCAACACGTCCAATCCCTCTACCACCTGACCAAACACGCTGTGCCGATTGTCAAGGTGAGGCGTGGGAACGTGGGTGATGAAAAATTGCGAGCCATTCGTGCCAGGTCCCGCGTTTGCCATCGAGAGGATGCCTTGCTTGTCGTGTCGCAGGCTGGGATGAAACTCGTCCTCGAATTTGTAGCCCGGTCCGCCCATGCCGGTGCCGGTCGGGTCGCCACCTTGCGCCATGAAGTTGTTGATCACGCGATGGAATATCACATCATCATAAAACCCCTCGCGCGAGAGAAAAACAAAATTATTCACAGTCTTCGGGGTTTTGTCCGCGAACAACTCGATCACCATGACGCCGTTGTCCGTTTCCATGCGGGCTTTGTATTTTTTCTTCGGGTCAATTTGCATTGCGGGAGCGGACTTCCATTGTTTTGCCATTTTGATTCTCCTAAATCGTGTTGTGAAGTTATTTTGTCGTTCTTTCTTCTTTCTTCGATAACGAAAGAGGAAAGAAGAATGATTATTTGAGTAAAGCCTCGATGCGCGCCACCACCATGTCAATCGCTGTAGCGTTGAATCCGCCTTCGGGGATTATCACGTCGGCGTAGCGTTTGGACGGCTCGACAAATTCGAGGTGCATTGGTCGTACGGTGGACTGATATTGTTTGATGACCGATTCAGTCGTGCGCCCGCGTTCGGAAATGTCGCGTTCGAGGCGGCGGATGAAGCGCAGGTCGGCGTCGGTGTCCACGAAAATTTTCACGTCGAACATTTTCCGCAATTCAGGCTCGACGAAGATCAGGATTCCTTCCACGAGGATGACGTTACGCGGCTCGACGGTGAAGGTTTTGTCTGTCCGCCGGTCGGTGGAGAAATCGTAAATGGGAACTGAAACAGGCTTCCCGTCCCGGAGCGAAGCGATGTGTTGAGTCAACAGATCTGTTTCAAGAGAATCCGGATGGTCGAAGTTGATCTGGGCACGTTGCACGGGCGGAAGTCCACTGAGGTCTTTGTAGTACGAATCGTGCTGGAGGAAGGCGATGCGGTCGCGTCCAACTCTCGACAAGATCGATTCTGCAACGGTGGTTTTTCCAGAGCCTGATCCGCCGGCGATACCGATGACGAGAGGGTCTGGATATTTCATACGCCAGATTATACGTGATTTCGCTCCGTTCCCGATTGTTAGGTATAATACTCTGCTGATAGATTATGAAGAAACAACGAGGAGCCTGCCTTGGCGTTCAACCCGATTAATTGGCTGTTGGGCTTGTTCTCGCTGGATATTGCGATTGATTTGGGGACAGCGAATACACTGGTCAACGTGCGCGGCAAAGGAATTGTGATCAACGAGCCGTCTTGGGTGACGATTGATAAACGTCTGCGCCAGCCGCTTGCCATTGGCTTGGAAGCCAAAGAAATGATGGGACGCACGCCAAGCAACGTGGCGGTCGTTCGTCCGCTGCGCGATGGAGTGATCTCTGAGTTTGATATTACTCAGGTGATGCTGGAATATTTCATTGGGCGCGTCCACGAACAAAGCGTTGTGCCGCTTCCGCGTCCGCGTGTGGTGGTCGGCATTCCCACAGGCGTGACTGAAGTGGAAAAGCGCGCGGTCTACGACGCGGTGATGGCGTCCGGGGCGCGCGAGGCATTTATGATCGAAGAGCCGATCGCTTCCGCTTTGGGCGCGGGCTTGCCCATCGGTGAGATTCGGGGCAGTATGGTTGTTGATATCGGCGGCGGCACGACCGAGGTGGCGGTACTCTCCATGAGCGGCGTCGTCGCGTCACGGTCCCTGCGTGTGGCTGGCGACGAAATGGATCAGGATATCGTGCAGTATTTACGCAACAAATATAATCTGCTCGTCGGCGAAAGCGTCGCCGAGCAGATCAAATGGAAGATCGGTTCGGCATACCCACTGCAACCCGAGAAAACCATGGAAGTCCGCGGGCGCAATCTCGTTACCGGGTTGCCGGAGAGCGTGGAAATCTCATCGGTCGAAATGCGCGAGGCGCTCGCCGGTTCGGTGCAGGTGATCGTGGATACGATCCGTGACGCGCTCGAAGAGGTGCCGCCGGAGATCGTTTCGGATCTCATGGATGTGGGTATCTGCCTCGCGGGCGGCGGCGGACTCTTACAGGGACTCGCCGACCGACTCACCGACGAACTGAAACTGCGCGTGTGGGTGGCGGAAGATCCGCTCACGTGCGTGGCGCGCGGCGCCGGTATGGTGTTCGAAGATTTCGATAATTTGAGTCGCTACCTTGTTGGACTCGAACGTGGAAGCACGCGTCACAGTTTGTAGACTTGCCGCCCGCGCTGCGGTTTGCGCCGAGCAGGTTCTCGTTCAGAAGCCGCGAGATTCCTTCAGCCGCTTCGCTCCCTCAGAATGACATTCCATACATAAACATGAGAAATTTACTTTCACGCACGCTTCAAACGACGATCATTTTTCTGGTCGTGGGCGGAGTGCTGGCGCTGGCGCTCGGCGGCTACTTCGGACCTGTTTCAAACGTGGTTTCACGGTCGTTCGTCAATTTGCAGACATGGTTCTCCTCCCGTTTTGTGGCGGTTCAAGATATGCTGACCGCGCCGCGCGATGTCGCGTCGCTGCGGGAACGCAACGCGGAGCTCGAAGCCGAAGTGTCTGAGTTACAAGCCCAAGTCATTCAGTTGCAACAGCAAGTCGGCGAGACGGAAATCCTCGCCGCGCTCGTAGATTTCTCGCGCGCCAACCCGGAAAATACATACTTGGCGGCGGCAGTCATTGGCAAGGATCCCAGTCCATTCTTACATTACGTGGTTATCAACCGCGGCTCGAACGATGGCATCCAACGTGGAATGCCGGTGGTGACGAATCAAGGCTTGGTTGGGCGGGTTGAAGCGGTCATTGCCGACGCCGCGCGCGTACAGTTGATCACCGACCCCGCCTCCAATGTGAACGTCCGCCTTCAAAACGCGGAGATCGAAGCGTCGCTCATCGGTTCGGTGACAGGCGACCTGTCGCTTGAACTCATTCCACAAGACGTAGCGATCGAAGCCGGCGACCTCGTTCTCACGTCCGGATTAGGAGGCGGCTATCCCCCGGATCTGATCGTTGGTCAGGTAGTAAACATCCGCACCCGCGAGTCGGATCTATTTCAACAAGCCACCGTCCAGCCGGTTGTGGATTTCAACCGCTTGCAGATCGTTTTGATCATCGTCAATTTCACGCCGGTGGATATCTCGCCGCTTTTGCCTGCTCCGTAAACTCCCATGCGCAACCTGATCGCTATCCCTATCATTATTCTATCCGTGCAGTTGCAGATGTCCATTGTCAGCCGCGTGCCCCTGCTTTCCGGCGCGGCGGATCTGCCGCTGGTCGTTCTCGCGGCGTGGGCATTGCAAGACGGGGTAGAAACTTCCTGGCATTGGGCAGTGGCGACCGGTTTATTGGTTGGGTTCGTCTCAGCCCTCCCTTTCTTGGTGCCGGTTATAAGTTATTTATTCGTGGTTTTGATCGCCTATTTACTGCAACGCCGCGTCTGGCAGACGCCTTTACTCGCCATGTTCGCCGTTTCTTTTGTTGGGACGATCTTTCTACAAGTTTTCTCTTTGATAACGCTCCGATTATTCGGTATTGCGGCGCCTTCAGGCGAATCATTCGGACTTTTCATCCTGCCATCCACGCTTTTGAACTTGCTTCTCTCTGTCCCTGTTTTTGCTGTAATGCGGGACATCGCGCGTTGGGTATACCCTCTACCGGAACTTGAATGACCTCAGACAATAAACACCAAACTCAGCCATGGCGAGTGTTTCTCGTCTACCTTGTGATCGTTCTCGTGGTCGCGACGATATTATCGCGCTTGGTCTCCCTCCAAATTTTTGGCGGACAAGAATGGACGGAGCAAGCGGTCGAGAACTATCGCTCGGAGATCAGCGACCCCGCGCCGCGCGGAATCATCTACGACCGCAACGGCTACATTCTGGCGCGCAACATCGCCTCCTACAACGTGGTCATCACACCCGCTAACCTACCAGACGATGACGCCGACATTCAACGCGTCTACCGGGAAGTCTCGGCGTTGACCGGTGTACCGGCAGGCGGTCCCGTCACAGACGAATCGCTTGAAAACGCAAAATTGTTTTCGGCGTGCGTGCCGGGTCCAAGTATTGCGGATATGGTCGCGCTGGGCGATTCGCTCGCTCCCTTCAACCCGGTGAAGATCATCTGCAATATCAACGAAGAAATGGCGCGCGTCATTCGTGAACGCTCCGTGGATTGGCCCGGCGTCTCGTTGGAGATCGAACCGGTAAGAGATTACCCCACCGGCTCGTTGACCGCGAACGTCATCGGATTTTTGGGACCGATCTACTCAACGGTTCAGGCGGATCTCGAAGCCCGAGGCTTTGTCGCCAACCGAGACAAGATCGGTTACGCCGGCGTCGAAACTTCGATGGACGATATTCTGCTTGGACGCAACGGCTTGCGCGTCGTTCAAGTGGATGTAGCTGGCGAAATCTTGAGGAATCTCGAACCGCCGATCGCGTCTCAGCCCGGATACAACGTAGTCCTCACAATTGATACGCGCTTGCAAAAAGCCGCCGAAGCCGTGCTGGTGGACGAGATCAATTACTGGAACACCTTTTTGAGAACGGATCGCATCTCCAGCGGCGTGGTCATCGCGATGAATCCAAAAACTGGCGAGATTCTTGCCATGGTCTCATACCCTTCCTACGAGAATAACCGCATGGCTCGTTTCATACCCGGATATTATTACGAACAGTTGGCGCAAGATCCGCGCAAGCCTCTCGTCAACAACGCCATTTCAGCGGAACTCGCTCCCGGCTCGACGTTCAAACTTTCCACGGCAACCGGCGCGTTCAACGAAGGCGTGATCAAGTTAGGGCAAATCGTGCAGACGCCTGGCCGCCTCGTGCTGTGCGAACGCTTCTCTCCAAACGATCCTTGCGTAGAAGGTCGAAACATGCGTCCCTTCGTGGATTGGATCTACGAACGCAACGGCGTCATTAACGAAGCCGGTTTCGGCGCTCTCGATTTCCTGCACTGCATCGCCTACTCGAGCAACGTCTGTTTTTACAAACTCGGCGGCGGATATGAAGATGAAATCAAAGAAGGACTCGGGATCTTCCGTCTCGGCGAATACGCGCGTGCGCTGGGATATGGCGCGCGTTCGGGGATCGAACTCCCCGGCGAAGAAGACGGGTTGGTTCCCTCGCCGCAGTGGAAACGCATCAACACCGGGGAAAACTGGTCCACAGGCGACACCTACATCGCCAGCGTGGGGCAGGGATACGTTCTCGGCACTCCATTACAAGTGTTGATGTCCGGCGCGACAATCGCCAACTACGGAAAACTGATGCAACCCACCATCATCCGCGAAGTGCAGGATGAGGAAGGCAGGGTAGTCCCGTTATGGTTTGACCCTGCCACGTTCAGGATTTATGCACTGCGCGAACTTTCGGATGAACAGGGTAAAAGCGGACAGATATGGATTAATGTGATTGATGAAACCGATGTGCATTCATCTCCGCCTGAGGGAAGTTATCAGATCTCACCGTTCACACCCAACATGAAATGGGACGTAACCGTGGATCCGTTGATCCGCGAGTGGAGTTGCGAAGCCGGGTACTGCGATCTGACCGGAAACACCAAGGTGGTTCAACCCTCCACCATCGAAGCGGTTCGCAACGGCACGCGCTTTGCAGTGACAGAAAATCCGCTTGGAACATTGCACGAAGTTTTCAATGATTTTTTCCCCCTGCCAGTAGCAGTGGCTGGAAAAACCGGCACCGCCGAATACTGCGACGATGTGGCGCGCGCGTTGGATAAATGCCGCTTCGGCGCGTGGCCCACGCACGCGTGGACTCTGGCGTACGCTCCGTTTGAAGACCCGGAGATCATCATCCTTGCGTTTGCTTACAACGGCGGCGAAGGCGGAAGCGTTGCCGCCCCGATCGTGGCGCGCGTGATGCAGGCTTACTTCGAACTTAAGTCCATTGACCTGACCGAGAGCGGCGGCGGATAAAATCTACTGGAAACTTCATGCTATAATCGCGGACAATTAATCGAATTAATTCATGGAAGAAACAAAGTCTCTCGTTCAGATCAAAGGCTTGCGCGATGGCTTGCTCATCTCGCTGGACGACGCGCCCTGGGATGAACAACACGCCGCGTTGATCGCCCAAGTGGATTCGCAACCGGCGTTCTTTCAGGGTGCGCGCTTGGCGCTAGATGTCGCTTCGCAGGTTTTACACGTGAATGAACTCGTCGAATTGCGCGACCGACTCTCAGACCGCGGCATCTCGCTCTGGGCGGTGATGAGCGAATCGCCCACCACCGAACAGACCGCTCAATTACTTGGGCTTGCCACGCGCATTTCCAAGCCAAGACCCGAAGAGACGCGACAGTTTTCGGTCGAAGATCTGGGCGAGGAAACCGCGTTGTTTTTGAACCGCACGCTCCGTTCGGGGACGCGGATAGAATTTCCCGGTCATGTGGTTGTGCTAGGCGATGTGAATCCCGGCGCGGAGATCATCGCCGAAGGGAACATCGTCATTTGGGGACGGTTGCGCGGCATGGTCCATGCAGGCTCGGGCGGCGATACAAGCGCAGTCGTGTGCGCGCTCGATCTGTCCCCCACCCAGCTGAGAATCGCCGACGAGGTCGCGACAACCATACGTCCGAGTGAAGAGCCGCAGCCCGAAATGGCGCGCATCAACGAGGAAGGCAAACTCCAATCCGAAAACTGGTCAGCGGACCGGTAATCCAATGTAGGAACATCGAATGCCCGCACAAGTCATCACCATCACATCCGGAAAAGGCGGCGTAGGAAAAACCACTGCCGTCGCCAACCTTGCCGTCGCGCTCGCGCTGGAAGGCTCGAAAGTTGTTTGCATTGACGGCGATATCGGCTTGCGTAACCTTGATGTGATTCTTGGGCTTGAGAACCGCATCGTGTACGACATCGTGGATGTGATCGAAGGGCGATGCCGGTTGAAGCAGGCGATGATCCGCGATAAGAAATTGCCGGAGTTGTATTTGATCCCCGCCGCGCAGACGCGCGATAAAAGCGCGGTCTCGGCGAGCGATATGACTCGCTTGATGAAAGACTTGCGTTCGGAATGCGATTTTGTGTTGATCGATTCGCCCGCCGGTATCGAGCGCGGATTCCGCAACGCTATTGCCGGAGCAGACCGCGTACTGGTGGTTACCAACCCGGAGGTCAGCGCGGTGCGCGATGCAGACCGCGTCATCGGCATTCTCGAAGCGGAGGAGAAGGGTCCCGCGTCGTTGATCCTGAATCGTTTGAATCCAACGTTGGTGAAAAGCAAAGATATGCTCTCGCCCGAAGATGTGCTCGACCTGCTTGCCATCGAACTCATCGGCATTGTGCCTGAAGATGAAAATGTGATCATCGCTTCGAACCGCGGCGCACCGGTGGCGTACGATACAAAAAGCAGGGCTGGGCAGGCGTTCCGCAACATCGCCAAACGAGTGAAAGGCGAAACGGTTCCATTCCTCGACCTCGAAGCGCAAGGCGGATTGTGGGATCGCATCCAGCGGCTGACGGGGAGGAAGTGACATGGGCTTCTTCGATAAATTACTCGGACGCAAAACCAGCGCGGACAGCGCGAAAGAACGACTTCAACTCGTGCTGATTCACGACCGCACGGATCTCACCCCGGCGGAACTTGATTCGCTTCGGGACGATTTGATCGCCGCTGTCCGCCGCCACGTGGATGTGGATGTGCAAGCCATGCAGATCGGCGTGGAACACGATGGGCGTTCGCAACGACTCGTGGCAGACATCCCATTGAAACCTGCACGGCGAAAGGCAAGAAGGACTAAATAAATTGGTTCCTGACTGTTCTTGCGGCAGTTGAACTGCCGCAAGAACGAGAAGTTTTGCAAGAAATCCCTTCATGTTACGAAACATTTCATGGCGTTATTTTGACTTCTGGCTGTTGGGCGCAGTGGTGCTTGCCGCCGCGTTCGGCACAACGATGATCCGCTCTGCCGTAGCGGGGAACGAAGTGCTGCTTCCGCTCATCAACCGCCAGATCTATTTCGCGCTGCTCGGAATTATCCTCATCTTCGTCGTCGCGGCGATTGATTATCGCTATTGGATGGCGTTATACCGCCCGATGTACATCGTAATTCTGATTTTCCTCCTCACGTTGACCGGCTTCGGGCAGACCGCGTTCGGCGCGCAGCGTTGGTTCCAAGTGGGCGTGTTATTCCTCCAGCCGACCGAATTTGCCAAGATCGTCGCGATATTGATTCTGGCGCGTTACTTCCAAGCCACACAGAACCAGCCTCGCGATCTGCGTTGGCTGATCGGCGCGGTCTTGTGGGCGGCTGGAATTATCGTGTTGATCTTGTTACAGCCCAATCTAAGTAATGTGGTTGTGTTATCGGTGATCCTTGCCGCGCTGCTTTGGTTCAACGGAGTGCAGGTCAAGCATGTGATCATCTTGGGTACAGTTGCCGCGCTTTCGCTGATCACGGTAGTGGGTTTGACTGCGGCAGGGATTCGTATTCCGTTCTTGCAGGAGTATCAGCAAGACCGTATTGCGAACTTCATCCTGCCGGACCCCAACGCGAGTTTCGGCGCGACGTACAACGTGCAACAGGCGTTGATCGCCATCGGCTCCGGCGGCGTGACCGGGCAGGGCTATGGTCATGGCACACAGACGCAATTGCGCTTCCTCAAAGTGCGTCACACCGACTTTATCTTTTCGGCAATCTCCGAAGAGTTTGGCTTCATCGGTTCCTTGTTGGTCGTCGTTATTATCATGCTGATCATCTGGCGGTGCTTGCGCGCCGCGCAAAAGGCGCGCGACGTGGCAGGCATGAATATCGCCTACGGCGTGGCAACTTTGATCTTCTTTCAAGGCATGGTCAATATTGGAGTAAACTTGAACATCGTGCCGGTGTCGGGTTTGCCGCTTCCGTTCATCAGTTACGGAGGGAGCGGTCTCACCTCGCTCATGCTAGGCATCGGACTTGTGGAAAGCGTTGCCATGCGGTATAGGCAATTGGAATTTTAATTTGTTTTTAGCCACAGAGCGCACAGAGACCTCTGAGAATTAAACTCAAAATCTCTGTGATCTCTGTGGCAAACAATCGTGGAGGATTTTTGAATTGAAACCAGCACGCACACGCATGGCGCCATCGCCAACGGGGAGATTTCACCTCGGGAGCGCGCGCACCGCGCTCTTCAATTATTTGCTCGCGCGCAAAACGGGCGGGCAGTTCATCCTTCGGCTTGAAGATACGGATCAGAGGCGATTCGTCCCTGGCTCGGAGGAGGAGATCATGCGCAGTCTCGATTGGCTCGGCATCACTCCCGATGAAAGCCCGATTCACGGCGGAAAGTTTGGACCGTATCGTCAAACCGAGCGACGCGAAATCTATCAGGCTCGCGCGAACGAACTTGTGCAAAATGGGTTTGCCTATCCGTGTTTTTGTTCGCCAGAGCGACTGGAACAATCGCGCAAGGAACAGGAAGCGCGCAAAGTGGATCGCGTCCGCTATGACGGGTTGTGCCGCGCGCTTGATCCGTCCGAGGCGGCGAAGCGCGTCGCCAGCGGAGAGAAATATGTCATCCGATTCAAGATGCCGCAGGAAGGCTCAACGACCGCGCACGATCACCTGCGCGGCGACATCGTCACTGAAAATAAATATCTTGATGATTATGTGATCGTGAGATCAGACGGCTTGGCTCTATACCATCTCGCCGCGATGGTGGACGATCACGAAATGGAGATCACACACGTCTTGCGCGGCTCAGAGTGGCTTTCGACATTTCCTCTTCACGTGAATATCATCCGTGCATTCGGGTGGGAGGAGCCCGTATGGATTCATCTTTCCGTATTTCTCAAGCCGAGCGGCAAAGGCAAGATGAGCAAGCGCGAATCGGCAGAGGCGATGAAAGACGGTCATTCCATTTTTGTGGACGACATGAAAGGTTTGGGCTACACACCCGAAGGCGTGTTGAATTGGATCGCGTTGATGGGGTGGGGGGTTGCCGAAGACGATGTGATGTCGCTGGATGAAATGATTCAACGGTTCAACATCGACACGTTGACTCCCTCGCCTGCGGCGATCAACTTTCAACGCCTCGACCATTTCAACGGCGCGCACATCCGCCTGTTGTCGGACGCGGACCTGTCGGCGAGGATCAAGCCGTATTTTGGCGAGGCAGGCTTACCCGTCGAAAATGAAGCGTTGATGAAGATCGCGCCGCTCATCCGCGAGCGACTCGTCACGCTGGATGATTGTCTCACGTTTGCGAGTTTCTTCTTCAAAGAGGACGTGTCGCCGAGTCCCGATGAATTGATCGCGAAGGGACTCGACGCGAAGCAGTCCGCTGAAATTGCAAAGAAGGCTTACGAAGTGTTTTCGTCGCTGGCCGATTTTTCGCACCAGAACGCTGAAGCGCCGATGCGTGAGTATGTGGAGCAATCGGGCTTGAGCGCGAACCAAGTGTTCGGCGTCATCCGCGTTGCAGTGACGGGACAAAAAATCAGTCCGCCGTTGTTCGAGAGCATGGAGATCATCGGGCGCGAAAAAGTGTTAGCGCGCTTGCAAAACGCGGTTACGATTTTGGAACGAATGTAATCGGGTGTTTGCTGTTATACTTTTGAAAATCAAATTTTAGAAAGGAATTTTTATCATGCCACAAAATTCAAGAGGAACTCGTAGAGCACGAACTCCGAGCAGCGCTGGCGCGGCGGGACCGAAAGGCGGCGCGGATTTATCCGCGTTGTTCGGCGTGGCCGCGAAAGCGCTCGCCGCGAATCAACAATCGTTGAACCAGGCAGACGCGCACAATGGCAACCATGGCGATAACATGGTACAGATGTTCAACATGCTCACGCAGGTGATGGGTGAACAGAAAGGCGCATCTCCCTCGAAACAGTTGAGCCACGCGAGCCAGTATCTTCAACAGCACGGCACGAGTGGATCGTCGCAAGTGTACGCGCAGGGATTGGCTCAAGCCGCGCAACAGTTCAAAGGACAGAAATCCATCAATCAGGATAACGCGATGATGTTGGTGCAGTCGCTTCTCGGCGGAGGTCAACCTGCCCCGCAACAAAGCGGCGGCGCGGACTTGCTCGGTTCGTTGCTCGGCGCGGTGACGCAATCGCAACAGCCGCCACAACAGCAAAATGATGGCATTGACATGGGCGACCTGCTCAACGCGGGCATGGCGTTCATGAACGCGAAGAACCAAGGACAGGATAATTTGCAAGCGGGCTTATCCGCTCTCATGGCGGCGGGACCGCTCGGCCAGAGTCCGCACCGACAGCAATCGGGTCAGGTGATTGGGAGCGCGCTCTTACAGGCGATCTCGATGATGGGGCAAAAGTGATCGGTTGACGTAGAAAATGGAAACTCCGCGCTGAGAGGGCGCGGAGTTTTTTTGTTGCCATGAGACTTGGCTACGGCAAGATGCTGACCCTGATTTGCTCAACCGCGCTGGGACGACCGCACCCAGGTTGGATGTTCAGCCGTAAAATATCGTACTCCGCTCGTGGAGGGATGTAGGTGAGGGCGCAACTGTCCTCTCCGTCCAGTTGTCCGTCTTCGAGAGAGCGCCAATGACAGGTCATGTTTTCCGTTACTGGGACAGGTTGAATGAAAGCGGCGGACGAACTCCCAAGCGTGATGATCTCATTTGGCGCGATGTGTTTTTCCCCTTTCTCACGCGTGAGGACAATGAACTCTTGTAATGTGAAGTGGTCGCCGCGGACGGATTTCAGCGGGGAGTAGCGATAATCGCTGAGCCATAATGTCAGCGCGATGAGCAGGGCGTTTGTGATAAGGATCAATTTGTAAAAGCGGGGAGATATTCGTTTGCCGATGAAGCATACTAAAACGAGTGAGCCGAGTAAAGTTAGGAGTAGATTCTGCGCTGGCGGGTGAAGGCAGGAGGGCATTTGATTGGAGTATAGCTCAGATGTGATCTCACTTTAGCGAGCGATCTCAATGAAAGGCGAGAATGGGATATAGGCTCAAAAAAAATCGGCAGAGAAATTGCCGATTTTTTTCGGTGTCATTCTGCAAGTCTTCTCGCAGCGTCTTTTGGTAATAGAATTCTTTTCATTCTTCGTTGAGAACTATTCGCAATGCTTGTGCCAAATGCTGAAATGACTAACCCTTCAAGTTCGTTAATATGGCGAGTATCGGAAAGAAAAAATGCCGAAAAATGTGTCCAATGGTGATAGTATTTTGCGTTCTGGCTTCCAGCATGACGGCGAATTCGTTTCCAGAGATTTTTTGCCTGACCTACATAATAGGGCTGTCCATTTTGATACAAGATATAAATGCCAGGCTTTTTTTCTAATTCTCGATAAATGCTTTTCAGTGGTTTATTGCCATCTTTGAGACCAAAGACCTCGCGAGGCCACATCCGTATATAAGACTTTATCATTGTATTGTTATTTTTCATAATGCACTCCCAAAAGCTTATTCTAGCATAGGCAGCTCAGTTTGAACTTCAAAAAACTATTCCTTCCGATACTCCACCGCATAGGCAGGGATTTCGATTCCCGAAATCGAAATCTTCAACTCGCGCGCCTTGATATTCGCATCGGCGGGAATCATATCGAACGCGTCTTTGGTGATGAGCACTTCGCCCGAGGCGGCGATGTCCTCTCCCATTTTACTGGCGCGGTTGACGGGGTCGCCGAAGCAGTCTTCGTGTCCAACCACGAGGATGCGTCCGTAGTCAATGCCGCAGGCGATGTGGATGTCGAGATCGTCCGAGGTGAGCAGGTTTGACGCGTTGAACGCGTGTTGCATCGCCACCGCCGCGTTCACCGCCGCCAGCGGGTTCGGAAACACGGCGAAGCAATTGTCCGCTTCGTATTTGATCATCGTCCCGTCAAACGACTCGACGATGGGACGCGTGGTCAACTGCATCCGCCGCACCATTGAAAGATAGTGGACGATTCCATACTTGCGCGTCAGCAGTGAAAAGCCCGACATATCCAGCACGAAGACGGCAAACTCCGCGCCGAAGCTGTCCCATAATTTCCGCTCGAGCGATTTTCGCTTGAGCAGTTGTTCCTCTTGTGAAAATTTGAGGAGCAGGTCCTGAAATATTTTTGCGGGATTTTTGGTTCGCGCGGTTTTTGCTGCCATGTTTACCTCGTAAAAGACCTGACAGGTTCTCAAAACCTGTCAGGTCTTATTATAAATCAGCGACATCAAATCGGCTCAGGCGGGATGCACGCTTTATCAAATTCAATCGTCGTGAAGATTTCCGCCTGGACGACCCATTCGCCGTTACGCGTTCTCTGCCATTTGGCGGAATACACGCCCGAGGCTTTTACCTCTTCTTCCCCGACAGTGTAACTGCCTCGCCAATTCCCCAACTCTTCCGCCAACCCCCACGCCTCGTTGACGGTGATCTCGCGCGGCGTGCGGACGTACACCGCTGTCGGGTCCGCCTCGAACACGCCAGCCCAACGCCGCGCCTCCTCGTCCGCACCGTGAGATTGGTCACTGCGCCCCGTGACGATATGATAACTCGGCGCAAGCAACGAGCAGATCATTTCCGCATCCTTGTTTGCGATGGCGAGGTTGAATTTTTCACGTGCCGCGCGGATTATTTCGTTTGAGGTGGGCATTGCGATTTTCCTTGTAGGGGCGAGGTCATCTCGCCCTGCTGGGCGGGGGGACCCCGCCCCTACGAAAATAATTATTCGTTCTCCAACTTCCACAACTCACGCATTTCTTGGCTTGTTTCAAGCAATTGATCGAGCGTGCCCTCGGATTCAACTTTACCATCTTTCAACACGATGATGTGGTCAGCGCGGCGGAGGAGGGGGCGGCGGTGGGATACGACTACGCAGGTCACACTTGCACCTGACGCAAGTGCAGGTGTTTCGGCGCCCGTTTCGAAGATCCGCTCCCAGAGTTGGCGTTCGGTTTCCACGTCGAGGGCGGAGGAGAGGTCGTCGAACACGACCAGTTCGGGTTGGCGGATGAACATGCGGGCGGCGGCGGTTCGTTGCATTTGTCCGCCTGAGAGTTTGACACCGCGCGCGCCGACCATCGTTTCGAGATCGTCGTCGAGTTGTTCGAGGTCGCGATCCATCACGGCGAGTTTAGTTGCTTCGTAGATTTCGTCGTCGGTTTTGTTCATGCCGAGCAAGATGTTGTTGCGAAGCGTGTTGCTAAACAAGCGCGGGACTTGCGCGGTGTAGGCGCAACGCGGAGGAGTGAAAAAGTTTCCCGCGTCTGTGACGAGTTCGCCGTTCCATTTGATCTCTCCAGAGTCGGCGGGGAGCAAGCCGAGGAGCGTGCGGAGGAGAGTCGTCTTGCCTGAGCCGATGCGACCTGTGATGACTGTTAACGAGCCGCGTGTGATTTTCAGCGAGATGTCCTCGATGCCGTTGGAGGATGAGGGGTAGTGAAAAGTCAAATGGTTAGCGACCAGCTCGCCCAGTCGGTCTGAAGCGGTTTTCGTCGGGTAAGTCACAGTGGGCAATGGCGCGGAGAAATCCACTGGGCTGTGTTCGGCGAGCGCGGTCAATGGCGCGTTGTCCATCAGGCGATACATCCGTTTGACGGAAACTTCGAGTTGTTTGTAGCGCGCCCACAACATGCCTGCAAAGGTGGTGAGGTCGCCCATCGAGTTGAGGAGGTAGACGAAGAGCGAAAAATCGCCGAGGGTGAAGTTGCCCGTGCGCATGGATTGACCGACGAGGATGAGGATGACGCCCGTGCCGAGCGTGGACGTGTTGCGATAGATCGAGCCGAGGACGTCGTCGAATAATTTTTCACGGACGGTGACGACGCGGCGGGCGTCGTTGATCTTGTGAAAGTGGCGGATGATGTTCTTTTCGGCGTTGGCAACTTTGACGGCTTGCACTGCGCCGAAAAATTCGCCGATGAAACCAGAGACGTCGCCAGCGGCTTGGCGAGAGGCGGCGCGGTAATGTTCGATCCGTTTGGTGGCGATGTTTGCGACGATGCCGACGACGATGAGAGGAATCAACGCCATGATCGTGACCGAGACGCTGATCTGCGCCATCAGGTAAATCGAATAGCCGATGATGCCCACACCGACGAGGATGTCGTTGATGAGAATCACGAAGAGCGGAATTTGATCCACGTCGGTTTTGAAGCGGCTGACGGCTTCGCCAGGGGAATCGGGGAGTTGCGAGGCGCCTGGGCGTTTGAGGATGTGCGTCAACAAATTTTTTCGCATCAGAGTGTTCATCTCAGCGAAGATGGGAACATCTGCATAGTAAAAGCCGTAACTGGCGACGACGCGTCCGAGCCACGTGGCGACGAGGAAGGCGACAATCGTCCAGATGCCGAATGCGAGAGTCGCTTCGCCTGTGAGCATGTCGAAGAAGGCTTTGATGATGAGCGCGGGCGCGACTTGAGCGGCAAAGCGGAAGAGGGCGACGGAGAAAAAGTCGATCACGTCCAGCCAGGGGCGGAAGCGAATCATTTCCCAGATCACTTTCCACGCGGGGAGGGAGGGGGATTCAATCATAGGGGGTTCCTTGGTGAGGTCGTTAGTAGTAATTGGTAATTGGAGACTGGAGACTGAAGATGAGGATTGGAGAATTAGAGAATTGGGGGTAGTGAGTTGCAGAATCTCTAACTGTTTCCTTGTCTACATGTTTCCTTGTCTACTTTGTTTCCGTGTTTCCTTGTTTACGTTTTTACCTTTTCTATGCCAGCACTTCTTCCACGCCTGTTTGCAGGAGTTGGGCGAAGCGGGAGGCGGGGTCGTCTGCGAGGGCTTTGCGGTTGCCGTATTCGAGGACGTTGCCGCGTTCGAGAATCAGGATATCGTCGGCGCGTTGGATGGTGTCGAGGCGGTGAGCGATAATGATGGCGGTGCGGTCCTTCAGCAATTTGTCAATGGCGTGTTCGAGTTTGACTTCCGTTGCTGGGTCGAGGCGCGACGAGGCTTCGTCGAGAATCACCAAGCCTGGATTTTTCAAGAAGACGCGTGTGAACGCGAGCAATTGCGCTTCGCCCGCAGACAGCGACCGTGATCCCGTTTCAAGTTCGGTATCCAAGCCGTTTGGCAGAGTGCGATACCAGTCGCCGAGTTCGAGCTCTTCGAGGGTGGCGATGATTCGTTCATCGGGGATGGTTCGGTCGAAGAAGGTCAGGTTCTCTCGGATGGACGCTTTGAACAGTTGCACGTCTTGAGTCACGATGGCGACGTTGCGGCGGAGCGAGTCGAGGTGCAGTTCACGGAGGTCGGCGTTGTTGATTTTGATTCCACCCGCGCTCACGTCGTACAAACGGAAGATCAATCGTCCGATGGTGGTCTTTCCGCTTCCCGTGCGACCAAGCAGACCCAAAACTGAACCAGGTTGAAGGTCGAAAGAGAGGCGGGTGAGGACGGAGTCGTCGCCGTTGTAGGAAAAGGTCACGTCGTCGAACGTCAGCTGAATCGGATGGGAATCCACTGTGGAGCCCGCGTCATTCCTGACCTCGGGCTGGAACGCCTTGAACTCGGTGAGTCGCTCGACGCACGCGCCGATGGTTTGAAAACTTTCGATCTCGTGAGTCATTGCCCAGAACGGTTCTTCGAGCAGGTTGATGTAATGCACGAAAAGATAGACCGTGCCGATGGTGATGACGCTCGCGGTGAACAGCCAATAGCCGCTGACGATGGCGAGCAATGTGCCGAGCGTGAGGGCGAGACCCATTGCGTTTTCGATGATCCAGCGTTTGAAGTGCGACTTGCGGTTGTGTTTGAGAATCTCGCCTTGATGGCGAATCAACTCTCGGATGGAAAACCCGACCGCGCCGCTGGAACGGATGTCTTCGGCGCCGTTGAGTTGCTCCTCGAGGAAGCCGTAATATTGCGCTTCGGCTTCACGCCGCGCTTTTTGATGCGGCACGGCGATGTCTTTCACTTTGCCGAGGACGAAAATGGTGAGGAACGAATAGACGGTGAACGCCAAGCCTGCGCGCCAATCTTCGATGAACAAGGCGATGAGGATGCCGATGAGAAGGAATCCGTTTGCGATCAGGTTCAATGCGAATTGCGAAAAGAACGTGGCGAGTTCGGTCACGTCGCCGTCAATGCGTTCGATCAATTCGCCTGGGGTGCGGTCGTTGTGGAATTTCATGTCGAGGTACAAGGCGTGCTCGGCGAGTTCGGCGCGGAGTGCGTTGGTGGCTGTCCATGCGACGTTTTCGCCCAGCCAGGTGACTCCGATGGCGACGACTTGTTGAATCAACGCGACGCTGATGAAGGCGAGGGCGGTCCACGTGAGGGTTTGAAGCGCTTCGCCAGCCAATGCCGAATCGATAAATTGCCGCATGATCTGAGGCGCGTAGATGCGAAGCCCGATACTCCCGAAGAGTAACGCGGCGAGCAGGAAGAACCGTCCACGCTGAGGGCGGATGTGGTCGGCGAGGAGGCGGTAGTAGGAGGAGAAGGAGAGGTTCATAGGTGTAATTGGTAAGTGGTAAGTAGTAATTGGTAATTCTGGGTTAGAGAATTAGAGGATTGGAGAATTGAGGTTGGCGACTGGCGGTGGTCGAGTAGCCCGAAGCGATAGCGGAGGGCGTATCGGGACCAACAAAAAAGCCACGATGCGAGGTGCACCGTGGCTGGAACGACACAGAAGGAGACCGTCTATCGGCGGTCAATGGGCGCACTTCGAGTAGGGTTATTGAATTGGCTGGTGTTTTCGATCAGTTTCAACATGCGAAGTGCGCTCCTTTCTTTGAGATTTACTTGCGGGCGGAGTTTACATGAGAGGAGGGTGAGTTGTCAAGATGGAAAAATCTTAGGAGGTAGCTCATTGAGTGTATTAAGCCACAGAGCACACAGAGATTTTGAGTTTTTTTTCTCAAAGAACTCTGTGATCTCTGTGGCAGAGAAAGTTTTTGCCCACCCTATCTTATCCACTCTTTTTCTCGATCTTCGCCCAGGTGTCTTTCAGATTCACCGTCAGATTGAACACAGGTTTCTCAGGCGTCAAGGATGCTTCGGCGGATACAACAAGATTTGTAAAACGCGTACCGAAACCACCGACGCCTCCTCAAATGATCTTCCTCTTGCTTTCAAACACAGGCTTATTCGCCGCAATGCGGTCCACCGAAAAAATGGACAGGTCGAGAGTCGGCGATTTGTTGAGCATCAGTTCGGCAGTGTATCTCCCCACCGCGTGGCATTGCTGAAATCCATGACCCGAGAAGCCGTTGGCAAAATAGAATCCCTTCACCTGCGACGACTCGCCCAAGATTGCGTTGCCGTCCAGCGTGTTGACCTCGTACAGTCCCGCCCAGCCGCGCAGGATTTTGAGTCGGTCAAATTCAGGGATGTATTCCACCAGTTCGTGCCAGACTTTCTCCTCGAAGGTTTTGCGCTCCCACGTGAAATCGTCCGTGCCAATGGGATCGTCCGCAAAAGATTTGCCTACCATGAACAGACCTTCGCCTTCGTGAATAACGTACAACCCAGACGGCAGGAACAAGCACGGCAAGACGCGTTCGCCGCGATAGTTCGTTTCGACAATGGTGACCTGTCGCTTCGTCGGCACGACGGGGAGGCTGATTCCCGCAGTTTCGGCGATTCCCGCCGCCCACGCTCCCGCCGCGTTCATGACGATTGCGCCGTGGAGAAAATCCTCCGAAGTCAATTTCACACCAGCGACACAATCTCCGTCCCGCAAAACCTCTGCGACCTCGGCTTGGATGTATTTCGCCCCGAGGGCAATCGCTTTCTTGCGGTAGCCGTTCAACACTGCCATCGGAGACATCGTCCCATCGTGCGGACCGAACGTCCCAGCCGCACATCCTTTCAAGTTGTAAATCGGAAAATACTTTTGCACGCCTTCAGGCGTCAGCCATTCGACTTCACAACCGAGGCTTCTCTGCAACAACATTCCTTCGTGAGACTCGTCCTTGCTCGCTTCATCCAAAACGAACAAATTTCCCTGTTGGCGAAAAGCGACATCGGGTTTCTCGCCGTCCACTTCCATCTCTTCGGCGAAGGATTTGAGAACTTCCAGTCCGTACTGCGACATCTGGATATTCTCTTTGATGTTGAACTGGATACGCGTATTCCCGTCCGATAGCGGCGTGGAGGCGCGCTCGTAGGTCGGGTCCTTTTCGAGGATGGCGACATTGAGGTTCGGGTCGAGTTTGAGGAGGTGATAAGCGGTTGCGCATCCCATCACACCGCCGCCGACGAGGATCACGTCATAGTTGTTTGTCATTTTGCCTCAGGGTTGATCACAAAGGTCGAAAGAACGGGTAAATGATCCGACCCACTGCTATTCGAAACTTTATACGTGCCAGCGGGCAGGACTTCACCTTTATACCAAACAAAGTCAATGTGCCAAGGGAAAACATCACGTTTTAATTCACCAGACGAGTCAATTGGCGCAAGCCCGTTTCTTGAACGTGCGGAATTGTCCATAACCTGATCCAGCAACCGATACGAACTTGAGGTTTCATAACCGTTGCAATCGCAACCAAGGATAACAATCCCATCCTTACTTTTTATCTCATCAATGAGCAAAGCCGCCTGACGATTCTGATTGAAAGTCCGCTCCATCACGGTGGCAGGGATGTCTTTCAGCTTTGTCCACCAAAGATTGTATGCAAGTAAATGAGTGGAGACAAATGTAATTGTCTTACCTTGAATCTCCACGGTTACGATTACGGCAGGTCTGTCAGCCTGCAAATCCAAGATGTACGACTCCATAAATGGATAACGGCTGAAAACGGCAGTTGTCCCATAATCGTTTTCAGTTCCCAGCAGCGAATGTGGATATACAGCCTGAAGTCGTTTTTGCAATTTATCCATCATCGCAGGTTGAACTTCTTGCAGTGCAACAAGGTCTGGCTGATTGGCGAGAATGGTTCCTGCCACTGCGTCGTAATTCTCGTTGCTAAAAAGGACGTTATAAGTTAAAACGCGTATAACTTGAGCGTTTGGTGCGTGCAAGGCTCCTTTGGGCAAGAGGTATGGATTATATAGCCAGAGAAAGATCAGGCTTGGAAAAATCAACCAGATGGCAGATTTTTGCTGATGCCTAACGAATGAGTAGAGAACTAAAAACGGAGTAACAGCCAAAAGCCAAAAAATATACCGTTTCAAAAGTACAAGAACCCGGTTTGCGTCACCGACTGTTATCCATGAAATAAACCAAACGATGATAACCAGCGCGTACGTTGGTGCGAGAAAGTTTGGCGAGATTACACACCCCAGCGTATGCTTCATCTTCTATTTATCTCCCACTCCACGATAAATTCCTCTCCTACTATTCCGCCGCCGACGAGGAGGATGTCGTAGTTTTTATCCAACATGAAATCGAAACACCGAAGTGAAGGCGGATGCTTCTTGCTTTCACGATAATAGTTAATGGCGCCTATCAAAGCAAAAATACTAATTAAAAACGTTGGTAACGACGCGGCCAAGAGCGTGGAAAGTAAACCAACAACAAGACTCCAGCAAGACAAAGCGCTATTCCAAATATTGCCGACCCCCAAACACCTCTTAAATAATTGCTACCAAGGCGGTAGTATTGGCTCTTGAGTCGTTGAAATACATCGTTTATTTCTCGCACCTGAATTTCACAACGATCTTTGCAGGCTAATCCATTACCAACGTCGGTGCAACATTCTTGACACAATCCTTTTTGGCAATTCTTGCACAATCCAACAGCCTGAACAGTGGGGTGATAATAACATCACATGCAAAACCTCCTTGAGCGTCAACTAGGTATCTTCGGTGCGACAACTACGTATGATTATACTGCCTCGCAATAACCGATTGCCAATTATCATATTCAATCTAGTCGGCGCATGCAGCGGACGCTGGGAACTCGGCTCGGCTTACAAGCATTTTCTGTACTTTAGGCTTATACTGCTCTCAATCTTTTATCCCCTCGTCCCAGCGCAGGTAACGCAAGCCGTTGGGCGGCTTCGCCAGCATTTCCCACCATACCTAAAAAGAATGATCAGACAATAACCAAGAAGGGGTAAAATAAAACATGGTGCGATTAGTTCCAATGACAGAGAGTGAATTTCAGATTTATCTCAAACACTCTATTGAAAGTTATGCTCAAGAGCATGTCAAGGCAGGCAACTGGGACTCTTCGGGCACTCTTCAGAAAGCCGAAGAAGAGTTTCTTCAACTTCTTCCAGAGGGCATAGCATCCAAAGAACAACATCTCTTGTCAATTGAAGATAATCATACTGGCTTGAAAGTCGGATTGACTTGGTTTGCCGAGAAACACGAAGCATCGCGCCCATCTGCTTTCATCTATGACTTTCTGATTTACGAAGAATATCGAAAGAAAGGCTACGGCAAGCAAACTTTGACAGCGCTGGAAGAAAAAGTAAAGGAATTAGACATAGAGACAATTTCGCTTCATGTGTTTGGTCACAATCAAGCCGCTATAAGGTTGTACCAAAAGGCAGGATACGAAACAACCAACCTTCATATGGCAAAGAAAGTGAGCGTTTAGAGCGAACGCCGCCCACCGATAAACAGTAGCGTCGAAGGGGAAATGAAAAAATGGATCAAAAAAGACCCTTCGCCGTGGAAACGGGCGTCGGTTCTTTCCATTTTGGGATGATTTGGAAGCCTCTCCCCATCCAATTTTCCAGCCAGAGACAGAGCGCCATCACCGCCCTCGTTCCATTTTTTTAGGGCGGGGTTCTCTCGCCAAGCGTGAAGGCGTCTGGTATTACTCGATCTGGTGGAGCGCAGAACTTCTGCCTCGCTCGCCAATCGGCGTGGATACATCGGGTTGAAGACAATGCGGGTCAGATTCATGTTTCACGCCCCTCCTGTTCATTCTAGTAACAAAGCGCGCTGTAGATAGCGGGGATTCTGCACCTTCAAGTGGCATTTTCCGCGCTTCAAGTTTATACTGATCCCAAGTGAAACGCTCGCTTGCCTACGCGCAGGCACCGCAAAAACCTACACGGCTTATCCCTTAAAGCGCATTTATCAAAAACTGTAAAAGAATGGAATAGGCAATGGAAGATTTTGACCCCGCTACAAGTTTTGGTCCAGATGTAGCCGCGCACTATGACGATTACAAGCGCGGCGACGAAGATTCTGTCGCCGCTTTTCTTGCGGAATTCGCCAAAGAAGGTTCCGCGCTTGAATTTGCCATTGGCACAGGACGAATCGTTCTCCCGCTAACAAAAAAGGGCGTCAAAGTTGACGGCATCGAACTATCGCCTCACATGATTGAAAAACTTCATGCAAAACCAGAAGGAAAAAACATCAATGTAATCATTGGCGATATGTGCAGTACAACCACCAACCGCCGCTATTCGGTCGTGTATCTGGTCTACAACACAATATTCAGGCCCGCATTGATGGAATGAGTTTAATGCACAGATTTGCTAATTGGCAACGGGGCATATTTGATATAAACAGCAAGGTACATGTGTCAATTTACGGTTTCCAATAAAGCGAGCGCTTTCACCGCTCGATAAAGCGCGGCAAATCGCTCAAATACCGTTCCGCAAATTCAATAATGACCACATCGGGCTGGCGTTCATCCACCCACGAAAGATTCCACAAGCCGCTCCCGCTGTAATTTTGAACATACAAACCGCTGTGAAAATGTTCTCCCAGTATGGGGATCACATTGAAAAAGAAAGAGTCATAATACAAAACTAGATCAGGCAGGCTGGAATCCGGGTTGTACGAAAACATCAACTTGCGTCCGCCGAGATTCACAGTTTTGTAATTAGCGCTCAGATCGAATAAGGGAGCAAATTGGATTTTCGATTCGTCGAGCGTCGTCGCCCCGATGACGCTCGCAAGGTCAAGCGCATCCGGCTCGCTGACAACCGGCTCAAAATCGGACGGGAGATGTGCCTCAGCGGCGGGGAATTTTTCACTCACCTCAGCCATCAGCGCGGAATAAGCAATGTACGCGCCATAGTCGTTCCAATGCGTATCTGTCGCGTAATACATTTGCCGCTCCTCTTTCGCGGCGAGGAGCGCGGAACGTAGGTCAATCACTTGCTGTCTCCCGTTCGCGCGGAGGTAATTCACCAATTGATCCAATTTCGATTCGCTCCCGATGACGGGAATCTGACTTGGGACGCGTTCGGGGTAGATCGTGTTCTTGTTGGGAGGAATGACGATCAGTAAAGTGATTCCCTGTTCCGCGTATCTTACGGAAAGCGAATCCAAGTTTTGCTGGAACTGGTTGAGTTCCTCTTCGGTGAATAGCTCCACCTTTTGATAATCTTCGATATCACCTTCGGCGATGTAGACCAGCCAGCCATTGTCGCCCACAACGACCTTCGGAAAGACGCGGTCCCCAATGGCTAGACGCAGATTCGACACCAAAGTAACCAGCCGTCCGCGCAGGTAGAACGAGTCTTCAATAGCATACGGGTCGAGCGCGAGAGTCCGCAAAGGGACGAGCAACAGCCCGATAAAAACGGCGATCAAAGCGATGGAATATTTTTCTTTCATCAGAAACTCTGGTAAATGCCAGGCAGGAATTGGCTATTTGTCATCACGCCGACCGAGATAATAAACAAAACTAACAGCAAAAGATCGGTTGCGATTTTTAACGGGAGCGACTTGTCAACGTATGGCTTGACAACGACTCCAATCGGCAGGCAGAACAAAACGCCCGCGGCAAAGGCCAACAAAAAGGACGGCTCGATGAACGGGAGCGGACTGGTCGCGCTAAACGACAATTGCATTGTCTGCCCGCTGTTGCTGAACAAAAACAGCAGGAAGTTGCGCGCATAATCGAGGTCCGGCGAGCGGAAGATCAACCACGCGAACAAAACAACCGCGAGGGCGTAAACATGGCGGATGGGTCGAAACAGGCTATGTTTCAGCCAACGGTTCAAGAAAAGATTTTCGAGCACGATGAAAAAGCCGTGGATCAATCCCCAGAGCGCGAATTCAATCGCAAAGCCGTGCCATAACCCAGTCAGCAGGAAAACGATCAGCACATTGAGAGATTGTCCTACCACAGGGATTCGCCACCGTTCCAGCGGAAAGAACACATAATCCCGGAACCACGTCGAGAGCGAGATGTGCCATCGCCGCCAAAAATCGCCGATACTCTGCGCTGTGTAGGGAGCGTTGAAGTTCTCCGAGAAGCGCAGTCCCATCATCGCGGCAAGTCCGATCGCCATGTCGGTATACCCCGAAAAATCATAATAGATCTGCAGGGCATACCCGGTCAGAACAAGCCAGCCAACCAGCGGAGTTGTCGCGCCGATCGGCAGACCGAAAACGGTGTCCACTACTTTTGAAAGCGTATCGGCGATCAGAATCTTTTTTGCGAAGCCGCCCAGAAAGCGGCGGATACCGTCCGCTGCCTGATTTAGGTCCAGCGTTGGCGCGGGGAGTTCTTGCGCCAGCGTGCGATAACGCACAATCGGACCAACCAGCAATTTCGGGAAAAGCAAAACGTAAAACGCGAACGGGATCAACTTCTTTTCGGCTTTCACAGTCCTCTTGCTCACATCCAACAGATACGAAATCAATTGGAAGCTGATATACGACAAACCAAGCGGAAAGGTGAAAGGATCTAAATAACCGCCGATCTGTTCGGGAAGCCGCTCGATCAGGTGCGGCAATAGATTTCCGCCATATGAGACAAGCCATTTGAACGCGATCAAAGTCCCCAAATTGACTAACAACCCCGCAAAAAGAATCCATTTGGAAGGCTTGGCAGAAAGAAGCAAGCCAAACCCATAAGTAACCGCCATTAAACAGAGGATGACAATTAGATTAAGCGCGTTCCCCCAAGCGTAAAATAACACGCTGGCGAGAATCCCAACGACGAGCCGCCAGCGCGGTTGTGCGAAAAAATAAAATAGCAGAAAGAAAGGAAGGAATAAGAATAAAAAGAGCGCGGTGTTGAAATTCATGGAGAGGACTCGACCGCAATTATACCCACAGCGCTACACCCCTCCCCTCGCCTTCTTCCAATATCGCAACAACCCGTCCGCGCTCATGCCAAGAGGGTTTGCCAGTTCGTAGGCTTTGACCGCCTCGTCGCTCAAGCCGACCGATTTGCCTTCCTCAAAAATCCAATGCGTGAAACTCTCGCGCAATTCTTCGATGGACGGCTCCTTCACCATCGCTTTCTCCAGCCAGCGTTCGGCGGAGTCTAATCCTTTTTCTACTTCGCGCAATTGCCAGTCGGGATCATCGTAGACGCCAAAATGGGTCGGCGCGAGGCGCGCAGGCTTGAGGGCGCGTAATTTGACGAGGCTTTCCTTCCAGCGCTCGATATGCAGTTCGGGCGGCGGCATCGGCACGCGCAAATATTGATAACCGGGAATCCGCACTCCGCCCACATCGCCGCAAAAGATAATGTCTTCGAACTGATACGCAAAATGATGTTCCGCGTGACCGGGTGTGTTGTGCGGAATAAATTCCATGTTCCCGATCTTGACCGCCTCTCCGTCTTTCGCCGCGTGTAGTTTGTTTTCAGGCACCGGCAGGAACTCGCCCCACAGCGAATCCATGCGATCGCCGTAGATGCGCGTGGCGCTGGCGAGCAATTTTTCCGGGTTGAGCATGTGCGGCGCGCCGACGGGATGCACATAAATTTCGGCGCCCTGGTTTGCGAGCCAGCCCGCCGCGCCGGCATGATCGAGATGAATGTGCGTGAGCAGAACGTGAGTCACATCACGCGTGGATAAACCTTCCGCCGCGAGACCAGCCGTAAGGGAAGGAAGAGTCGAGCCGGGTCCGCTTTCGATCAGGACGACGAAATCCGAATCCCGAATCAAATACGCGGCAATCGCATGTGGGCGTCCTTGAAAATTTAAGTCAAGTGTGACAATACGGGTTTGCGCCATGACGAATCCTGTGAATTGATTTGTGAATAGAAACTTGAGAGGGTCACGCCGAGATCTTCGTCGCAATACACGCGGCATACCGGAACTCTGCGTTCTTCGAGTGAGCGCGCCAAATCTTCATTGCCGACGCGCGCGCCGAATGAAATGGTCATCATTAATACGACCACGGGGCGTAAGCCGCGACGCTGTAAACTGTCCACCGCGAGCGTTAGTTCGGAATGGATCGTCGGCGTGACAAGGATCGCGCTGGAGCCTTGCGGCAACTGCCCCATCTGCGCGGCGACGAGCGCGGGAAGCGTGAACAGACTCTCAGCGTGGATGAACGCCAACGCTTCGAGAATTTTCGCCTCTTGACGCTCGCTTCTTTCCGCAGGGATAATTTTGTACGTGCGCCCCGACGCCGTAACCAAACCGACGGAGCGTCGCGCCGCGAGAAAGTAATTCGCCAGCGACGCCGCCGCGCTGATCGAATATTCGAGCGAAGAGGGTTGCAATTTGATCTTGTGTCGTCGCAGTAAAAAAAGGTCGTCGGCTGGCGGCGGCACGAACGTCTCGCCGGTCTTTGCAATATGCGCGTTATGAAACGCGTCGAGGAACAGCCACACTTCCGATTGCGGGTCTTGTTCGAATTCTTTTACCATCAACTGTCCACGCCGGACGCTCGTGCGCCAATGAATCCGTTTGAGCGGATCGCCCACCACATATTCGCGTACGCCTGAAGCGTGCGGCGTCACATCCGCCGATTTGCGGCGGATCACTTGTCCGCCGGGGAGCATGCCCGGCGGTGAAAGGAACGAAGCCACGTTGAACAACATCGGCAGGACGACGAGCGATTCCTTTGCGGGAAAAACTTTTGAAACACGGAAGATCCCGAACGGGTCGCCGGAACTAATGCGCGTGGGACCAAGCGGGAACCCGCCGCGCGCGGTGAGCCAAGTGCGAGCAGTGTATGAATATTTTTGTTTCGGGGCGATCAAGGTTAGGACGCGTGAGCCGCGCGCAAAAGGTATCGTGGTTTCGTTCGATAACTCCAGCCAGAATTTCCTCGCACGGCTGTTGTTGGTCACCTCATAATGCTCTTCGAACACATCGCCGACGGTGGCGCGCAGCGAACGCGCTTTGCGTTCGACACGGATTCCGCGCAGCGAGGAGATCGCCAGCCACCCCGCAAGCAACAGGAGCAATAATCCGATGTAGAACAGGCGCACGTAGAATACCTGCCCATCTACGAATGCGCCGACCCCGCCCACGATGAGGATGAGAAAAACGAAGACGCGTCCGGCGGTCACTTCGATTGACCCTTATCCTTTTCCGCCGGCACGCGGTAATCGCCGCCGGGCGCCGCCGCGCTTTGAATCACTTCCTGCACGATGCGGTCTGCGCTCAACTCGCGTAAACGCGCGGCAGGCGAAACAATGATGCGATGACCAAGCACCGCAACAGCCAACGCCTTGACGTCATCCGGCAAAACATGGTCGCGACCGTGCAACGCGGCACGCGCTTGCCCGGCGCGGAACAACGCCAGACTCCCGCGCGGGCTCGCGCCGAGGTACACGTCGTTGCTATGACGCGTGCGTCCAACAAGGTCAATGATATATTTTTGCACAGCGGTAGAAACATATACCTTGCGGACTGCCTCGACAGCTTTCAACAACTCTTTGACTTTCACCACCGATTTCAACGCTTCGATCGGGTGTTTGAGTTGCTGACCGCTCAACACTTTCACCTCCTCCGTCGGGCTGGGATATCCCATGCGGATGCGAAGCAGGAAGCGGTCTAACTGTGCCTCAGGCAACGGAAACGTACCTTCGTACTCGATCGGATTCTGTGTGGCAAGCACCATGAACGGTTTTGGCAACGGATGCGTAACTCCGTCTACCGTGACCTGCCGTTCCTCCATCGCTTCGAGAAGCGCGGCTTGAGTCTTCGGCGTGGCGCGGTTGACCTCATCGGCAAGGACGATCTGTCCCATAATAGGACCTGCACGGAATTCAAATTTGCGTTTCTGTTGATTAAAAATAGATACACCCGTAACATCGCTGGGGAGCATATCGGGCGTAAACTGAATACGGTTGAACGAACAATCGAGCGATTTGGCGAGACTGCGCGCCAGCATGGTCTTGCCTACGCCGGGCACGTCTTCGATAAGCAAATGACCCTGGCACAATAAGCCGATGACGACAAGTTCCAATGCTTGACTCTTGCCCACGATAACTTTTTCGAGATTGCCGGCGAGATTCTCGCCGAATGCTTTGAGGTCGGTCATGAAAGAGGTATCCTTCCCGTTCCAGAGGTGTTAATGCCGCCTTGATTGTACGGGTATTCGATGGCATGGGCAAGTGAATTTCACCCCTCTGCGGAGGGGTATCGGTATTGTAAACCGCGAAGAACGCCAAGGACGCGAAGATTCATTATGACCTTCTTGGCGGTCTTTGCGCGCTTTGCGGTTCGAGACTCTTTGAAGGCGATTCTCTTTGGTGCATTTCGAGTATAATTTCGCGCGCCCGTCCCCGTAGCTCAATGGACAGAGTAACAGACTTCGAATCTGGTGGTTGCGCGTTCGACCCGCGCCGGGGACGCCTCTTCTTTCATGCGCGCTCTTCCCGCTGAAGCACAAACGATCGCGATGCTCCTCAACCGCCTCGAGCGGATCTCGGTCGATTCGGTTTGGGCGCATCGCGCCAGCGGACTGCGCGGCAGTCTGCTCCACATATTGGAACAATTCGAGGAGGGGAATCCGCCGGAACCGGCGAACATCAAATCCCTGATGCGAAGCGGGTTTTACATCCTGCGCGAAGCGGCGAGAGAGATGAGGTAAGGATTCTTTCTTAATCCCTTCCAACACAGTAGAACATCAAAACAGAAAACAGAGATATGACTGACCTATACACCCTTTCACCTTCTCAAATCGTCATGTATACCACCGAAACTTGCTCGGACTGCGTCCGTGCGAAAAAATTCTTCGACGCGCGAGGCATTCCCCACGTCCGCGTGAAACTCGAAGGGGACGATCAAGCCACCCAGTTCGTGATTCAGGTCAACCGTGGATTCCGATCCGTGCCGACGATTGTCTTCCCCGATGGTTCGGTGTTGGTCGAGCCGAGTTGGGATGAGTTGAACGCGAAGTTTTGATAGTAGACATTTATCCAAAATTAAATCGAGACGCCGATTCGCGCTGAGAAACGCAGATTTTCTTCTTGATTTTCTTCAATCAATGATGTTACGCAGTATTCGCTAAAGCATGTCACCCTGAGGACGCCCGCGTCCCGAAGGATCTCTACGACAATCGTATGGGTTCTTCGCTTCGCTCACATCGTCCCGACATCCTTCGGGAGAACGACATTGCGTAACGTGAGTTAAATCAGCGAAATCAGCGTTTACCTGCATCCCACGAACAAAACATTCCGAATAGCCAACAGGGGGCTATCCTCCACCCGTCAACAAGGATACAATGAGGGCGAGGAGAGAAAATGAAACGATTTTTCCCTTACTTTCTCATCGCCTTGCTACTGGCATCCTGCAACGGCTGGATCATTCAGCCCTTGCCCGGCAACCCGCCTACGCCGTTCCTGCCGAACACACAAGTTCCGAACGTGTTCACCGCCACGCCGGTCGTGATCGGAGTTTTTACCGCGTCTCCAACGCCGAATGTCAGCACGCTCACGCCGAGCGTGACGCCATTTGCGACGATCACCAGCGCAACGCAAATCGCGTCGTTCACGCCGACAGCGTCCGCGACGAACACGCCGCCAACATCCACCGCGCCAGCCATTGCGCTCACTGTGCTGGGATGCAAAACCAGCGTGGACATCCTGCACGGTATGGGCGAAGTGACCGACGCCTACGTCACGTTGAAAAACACCGGCGGCATCCAATTGACAAATATAAAAGTTGCCCTGCTCGCGCTCGACCCCGGGCAACAGACTCACCCCGACCAAACCGCGCTGGTTCCGTCGTTGCCGATCGGCTATCAGGTAACGTTGAAATTAACTGCGGATACGACCTACAAGCAAGCGACTCCCATCCAAGTGGAAGTTAACAGCGACCAGGGACTCTTCCCCCGTGAAGGCGCCGCTTCTTGCACGGACATTGGGCTGTTTGCCCCTCCCCCCAGCGGACTCAAAACCCCGGTCCCCATCACGCCGTAAGCATGTCATTGCGAGCCCCGTAACCAGCAGATCGCTTCGCCACTTCGTGGCTCGCAATGACAAATTAAACTATAATAAGCCCCATGGCAAACGAAAACCTAAACACACTTCGAAATAAGATCGCCATCCTCATTGACGGCGACAACGCGCAATCTTCCCTGCTCCCCCAAATGCTCGTGGAAGCGGGCAGGCACGGACAAGTCACCGTCCGCCGCATCTACGGCGATTGGACGACGAACAGCATGAACTCGTGGAAAGAGACGTTGAACTTCCACGCGTTCCAGCCCATCCAGCAATTCCGCTACACCGTCGGCAAGAACGCCACCGACAGCGCCATGATCATCGACGCGATGGACATCATGCACTCCGCCGTAGTGGACGGATTCTGCCTCGTCTCGTCCGATTCCGATTACACGCGGCTGGCGACCCGCATCCGTGAGACTGGCATCTTCGTGATGGGCATCGGCGAGAAGAAGACGCCCAAAGCGTTCGTCAATGCTTGCGATTTGTTCGTCTACACCGAAAACCTGCAAACGGAAAAGAAAGCCGCGCAACAGAAACAGTCTCACGCGAGAAAGACCACGAAAACCAAAGACGGCAAAGAAGACTCAGACCCGACGCCCATGCTCAGTCAAGCCTTCGAGATGGCGGTGGGACAAGACGGCTGGGCTCCGCTCGCAGGGATGGGCAACGCCCTCTACCAACTCGACCCAGGCTTCGACCCGCGCACCTACGGTCACAAACAACTCTCGAAGATGATCGCCAGCCTGAAAGACCGCTTCGAAATGAAAACGAAGGATATGGAAGGTCAGCAGATCTTTTATGTGAGGGTGAAGGAGTAGGGATTATTAGGAGTTTTGCAGACGATATCTGTATAAACAGTAGTTGGGCGCTTATTCTAATTTGCAAACATAGGAGAGAAAATATGCCGCCTTTATTCACAATGCGAGGAGTTCAAGATGTTCTTGAATTATACGAAGACAGAGTGACAATTACTCCGAAGGGGATTTTTGGCGCAATTAATAAAGGTTTCAAGGGAACAAAGACAATTCCATTTACTTCAATCACGGCTATTCAATTTAAAAAGTCTGGTATTTTAAGCGGCTATCTTCAATTTACGATACCTGGCGGCAATGAAAGTCGTGGTGGAGTTTTTGACGCAACTAAAGATGAAAATTCGTTTCTATTTGCTGGCACAAAAGCCAATGAAGACGCAGAGAAAATAAAAAACTACATTGAAAAGCAGATACAAAAACTTCGTAATCCTGTTGCGCCAAGACAAGAGTCGTCGTCTATTTCCAGTGAACTTGAAAAATTAGCCGAATTGAAAAACAAGGGCGTTTTGACTGACGAAGAATTCCAAGCCGCTAAAAAGCGATTGCTTGGACAATAAGCAAAACATCGAAAAGGAGTAATCTCATGGCGGACGAAAGAAAAATTAAGCAGTTGATCATGGAAACCCGGAATATTCTTGCGAGAATAATTGATGAAGAAGGTAAATTCAATAGAGAGTTACCTGTGTTTGCGTGGGTACTTTATGATGATGACGATATTGAACCCTGGTTTATTGAAAAAGATTTCCAAGCCAATGAATACCCGTATGGCGTTGATATGATAAAACGAATAAGCAAAAGGGACGTAGGCATTGTTGAATATAAATGGGAAAGAGAATAGCGCAAACGCACTTAACTAAGCGCACTCAGAAACCATCTCATCAAAAGCAAAGCTGAGACGATTGTTCAAGGCGCGGATCGAGATAAATGCAAGTAGTTACGCGAGCAACTCGTCCAAGTGATTCAATGCAATATTCCATGCCCAACAAACATCAGCCATTATTTTTGCCCCAACCCCTCATACACTCCCACAATCTGCTCTGCGACCTTCTCCCACGCGTAATCCTGCGCGTACTCGATGGCGCGCTTGCTCATCGAATCGTACAGGTCGGGGTCGTTCAACAGCCAGGATAATTTCTCGCAGGGCGTTTCGGGTTCCTCGGCAGGGACGGTGAAGCCCGGCTAACCACCAATCAAACATCTTTTGCAATTACAAAGAGCGGTATAATCAATCTCGAAACGAGGCGCCCAATGACCACAATTTCGCTGGATGAAAAACAATTCAAGGTCTTGTTGAAGCAAACCCTGATCGAGTTGTTCGAGGAACGACGCGACATTTTCTCGGCAATCGTCGCGGAAGCGCTCGAAGACATCGGGGTCGCAAACGCCATTCAGGAAGGGCGAAAGAACGATTTTATGTCGAGAGAAGAAATCGAGACTATTCTAGCGGGGTAACTAATGAAGGTCTTGTTTGAGAAAAGTTTCGGGCGCGATCTCAAAAAGATAAAAGACAAGCGGCTTCTTCGGCAGGTTCAAGAAGTCATAGTACACGTGGAAGTAGCATCGGCATTAAGCGATATATCGGGGATGAAGAAATTACAAGGTTACGACACATATTACAGAATCAGGGTTGGCGATTATCGAATTGGCATTGATTACGCAGAGGGACAAGTTATCTTTGTCTGCTTCCTTCATCGCAAAGATATCTACCGATATTTTCCGTAAACCTGACAGTCATTACCCTTCGGTAGATTCTCGTATGTCCGCTACTTCATTTCCAACCCCTCATACACTCCCACAATCTGCTCTGCGACCTTCTCCCACGCGTAATCCTGCGCGTACTCGACGGCGCGCTTGCTCATCGAATCGTGCAGGTCGGGGTCGTTCAACAACCAGTATAATTTCTCGCACAGCGTTTTGGGTTCCTCGGCGGGGATGGTGAAACCCGTCTCGCTGTCAACTATTCCTGAAGAAGTCGCTCGCTTGTTTTTGGGAAGTCAAAAATATATTAGATCTCTTGCAAAAGTCCGTCAGCCACAGAGAACACAGAGAAAAAGAGAATTGCTCAAAGGTCTCTGTGGACTCTGCGGCAAAGCAAGAAACACGTATGCAAGAGGTCAATTCTTGGAGAGCTCTTTTATGGTCAAACAGATAAATTCAAAAAGTATTTTTTCAGTACATCCATCCGCTTTTTTACTGTTCGTTCAAATCGCCAGCCTATTCCTGTACGCCGGTTTTGAGGGAATTCCTTCGGGCAGGGCAATGATCGGCATCGCGGGCGTTTTGGTCCTGTTGTTGGCGGTGTGGGTTGTGAATCGTAGTCCGTCTGCCAACTGGATCGCCTGGACGCTGGCGATACTGGTATTCATATTATCCCTGTTATCAGAACTAGTCGAAAGCAACTCGATGCTGATCGTCGCCAGCATCATCGAAGCGGTTTTGTACTTTTACACAGCCGGCAGTCTCATCGCATACATGATGGAAGACAGCAACGTCACTACGGATGAAATGTTTGCCGCCGCGGCGACATTTACAGTGCTGGCATGGGGCTTTGCCTACTTATACCTTGCTTGTCAAACGCTATTCCCCGATAGTTTTATCACCGCCAATCTCAACCAGCCTCAAACTTTCCTCGAATTGTTGTTCCTCAGTTTCGCTAATCTCTCTGCCACCGGGCTGAGCGATATCCTCCCCGTTACATCACCCGCGCGCGTGTTGGTCATGCTTGAGCAATTTGCAGGCGTGGCATATATTACAGTTGTAGTATCCCGATTAGTTGGCTTAACGATTCTGCGTCGCGGAAACAAAAGTTCTCGCTAAGCTTCTAAATATTAGCGGCTATTTGGAAAAGCCCTTGTAGACTTCCACAATCTGCCCAGCGACCTTCTCCCACGCGTAATCCTGCGCGTACTCTACGGCGCGCTTGCTCATCGAGTTGTGCAGGTCGGGGTCGTTCAACAGCCATGATAATTTCTCGCACAGGGTTTCGGGTTCCTCGGCGGGGATGGTGAATCCCGTCTCGCCGTCACGGACGAGGTAGGCGAGCCCGCCCACTTCGGAGGCGATGACAGGCGTTCCGCACGCCATCGCTTCAAGCGCCACCATGCCGAACGACTCGTAATGCGACGGCATCACCACCACCTCCGCCGCCGAGTAATAATACGAAAGTTTATCCTGGTCGCGCACGCCCAAAAACACCACCGATTGATCCAGCCCAAGAACCTCGCATAAATTTTTCAGGCGCGCCATTTCGGCGTTCATTTTTTCGGGGCTTGCCGAAGGGTCGCCGCCGATGATCGCCAAATGCACAGGGCGCGACTCCTTCATCTGCAAACAAGACATCGCCTCGAGCAACGTGTCCACGCCTTTGAGCGGCTCGATGCGCCCCACGAACAGGATCATCCGATCGTCGGGTTTCAAGCCCACAAACTCTTTCGCCTCGTCGGATGGAATCGGATAGAAGCGACTCACGTTCACGCCAGGCGGGATGACGACCATTTTGGACGCGTCCGCTTTGTAGAGGAATCGCAACTGCGTCAGCTCTGCCAATGTGGCGACAACGATTCGGTCCGCGCGACGGATGACCTGCCTCTCACCCTCGATTCGATACGCCCCTTCGCGTTCCTCGTCTGAGCGGGCGATGCGGTTCTTCATCTCGCCTAACGTGTGGAACATGTGGACGATGGGCGCGCCAGCCCAAAGGTCCGAAAGAGACGCGGCGGCGATCCCAGACATCCAATAGTGGCTGTGGATGACATCGTATTGAATCTTTTTGTCGCAGGCGAATGCTTTGATCCCCTCGACGAATTCGGGGATGTAGTTTGCGAGTTCCTGTTTCGGCACGGGGTGTTCGGGTCCCGCTGGGATGTGGACGACGCGGTTGCCGTAGCCGAGTTCGTGCAAGACGTGCGGCACGTGATCGTCCTGCGAGCGCGTGAACACGTCCACGTGGATGCCCATTTTGCCGAGTTGGCGCGTGAGCTCACGGACGTAGACGTTCATGCCGCCCGTGTCTTTGCCACCAAGCGTGGCAAGCGGGCAGGTGTGATAGGAAAGCATTGCGATTCGCATGTTGTAAATTCCGTCGTCCTAGACGAGGCGTGAGGTTGAAAACTTGCGGGAAACTTTGGTTGCCTTTATAATTCCCGCCGCTGTTAAAGTAGCGCCGACTTAAGTCGGCGTTACGGCGAATTGCCACCGTAGCTCAGCTGGTAGAGCAGACGATTCGTAATCGTCAGGTCACGAGTTCGAATCTCGTCGGTGGCTCAAACGAAGATGTGGTTTTTCCTTCTACAAAAAGGCCATTCAAGAAGGAAAAACCATTATGTTTTCCCGCACCTTGCATGACCCGACGATTATCGAAATTTCACAGGGGGATTATATTGCCATTCTTGCCGAGTCGTTCCTGATCGACCGACAGGCAGGCGAGCTTTCCAAGCATACCATAAGGTTCTATCGACAATATTTGAGGTCCTTCATTGAATATTGCGACGCCAATTCTTTGAAGCGGATCGGTGAAATCACACCCGACTTTCTCCGTCGTTATCAACTCACCTATGCAGAGACGCATAACTCTGGCGGAGTGCATGCGCTATACCGAACCTTGAGAGCCTTTTTCCATTGGCTTGAAAAGGAGGAGGTTATGCCGCCGATTTGGAGAAACCCAATTCTCAAGGTCAAAGCGCCGAAGGTAGCGACCAACTTACTATCCCCTATTTCAATTGATACGATACAGGAATTGATCGGCATCTGCCAGCGGGGTTCCTTCATTGGAGAACGCGACCGAGCCATATTCCTATTCTTGCTGGACACAGGCGCAAGAGCTCAGGAGTTGTGCAATATTGACCTCAAGGACATTGACCTGAACACGGGAGCGATTGTCATCCGATACGGAAAAGGCGGGAAAACACGAACCACGTTCATCGGACGAAAAACTCGAAGGGCATTACGCTCTTACCTCCGAACACGAACGGATCGCTCCCCTGCCCTATTCATCTCAAAGGATGGCGAACGCCTCACCTATGAGGGGCTAAATCAGATTTTGGAACGCAGCGCAAAGAAAGCCAAACTGAATGCCAAGCCCACTCTTCACAGCTTCCGTCGTGCGTTTGCTTTGAACATGCTGCGAAGCGGCGTTGACATTTTCTCCCTACAACGGCTCATGGGGCACGCCGACCTACAGGTTTTGCGACGCTATCTTTCTCAGAGCGACGAAGACAATCAACTGGCGCATTTGCGAGGAAGTCCAGTGGATAATAATTTATGATAACCACCGCTTTGGGCAGAACTGGAAACCCCTTTCACGGTAGCCTTCGGCGATCTTCCTTTCAAACTCGATGTGCTGAGCACCTTCGCTATTCCGCCAAAGGATACATTTCTTGTAATTTGGCAATCAAATCAACAATTGAAAAACCCTTTTCTTTATCAATCAAACGATCACAATTATAGTTTTGCAAATAAAGAATATCTCGTGGTGATAGATAGTTACCATACACCAAAACTTCACGAATTTGGTCGTCGGTTGAAATAAATTCCCGAGCATCAGGATCTGCGCTTACGACAAGGAAATTCTCATAAAATGCTCCAATCACTTTCTCGGAGTGGAGCTGGATTACATCCATAGAATTGAGAATTTCGTCAATCTTTTGATCTATTGTCTTTTGGTCTCTAAAATATATATTTCCATTTGAGTGAGCAGCATCATTCCGTTCTCTTACAAGTTTTGCGCATTGTCCTATTGTGGAATTGCTCATTCCAATAAGTTTGAGAAATCGAAAAACACTGGTCTCATTTACACGCCATAGCATAAACGGTGTTGAAGCTATCATCAACTCGTTTTCCATCTCCTTGTTGAAACCTACCATCGCTTTTTCGAAATCATTAGCAGAATTAACTTTGATCTGCCAAATCTCAAAATACACAAAACTCATAAAGAGCATATGGTAGGCTAGGAATGCAAAATGATACTTTTCGCTTTCGTAATTGGCTACAAAGGTTTCCCATAAAAAATTGACATACTCCTGTTCCGTCTCATTCCGAAACGAGATAGGAAGATAATCAAATATTCTCTGGGCATCTTCAACCATTTCGCTACTCCTCCCGCATCTTCTCAATGACCTGCTCAACCTTCTCCTCACACAACCGAATCAACACACAATTTACTCCAACGAGAGCAGGCGTTCTTTCATAAGCCGTTTGGCTACGTGCATTACACATTTGCCGCCTTTTTATTTCAGTTTCTCAATTCTATCTTGGAGGGCGTTTCTCAGCGCATACACTTCGCTGATCATTTGGTCCTGAATTTCATTCCATTCCGTCTTGTCTTTTAGACCCTTACCTTCGACAGAATAGCAGATGCGGCAACCTTGACGTGCCTCAAGTCGCTGCCAATCCAACGGTTTTCCAAAAGCGGATTCGATCTCTTCCCTGCTTTCAAATAATTCATCAAAGAAGCGTTTATTGACTTCTTGAGTGGGTGTTCCTATAAATAGCTCCACCCTCCATGAACTCATCATGATGATTTGAGCGTAATAGATGCCGCTTTTTCCAGAGCTTGTTTGTATCCAACTTTCTTTCGTAGGGGAGATATTGGAAAAGAATGTACCAAGCCGTTTGTGTTTATCGATAAGCTGTTTCCAAAACTCAAGCCGCCCATTGTCGGATTTGGCTGGCTTCAACGCTTTGATGACCCCTCTACCGAGAGCCCGTGTAGTCTTTTCGACACCCGACTTGTTAGCGAAGCTCACAGGCAGGGACAATTCGTCAACAACCGCTCGTAGAAACGGTTTGACAGGCGTTTCATAAGCATTGTTGTCCAGGGATAATGCACGGACGGCGTTATTGGTTAGTCGTTCAATTCTAAAACGACCGAACGAAACCTTTACCTCAGCCGAATCCGCAACCCCAGCGTCTTGGATCTCATCTTCTGCTTGCGGCGTCTCTAAATCGGTTGAAAGGTCAACGTCGAGATAGGTATGCAGTAACTCAACAGCCAGTCTCATATACCCTTCGAGTTGATTCATGGGTATGGTTGTGACTTGGTTGCCCTGATGGTAAAGCGTGTTGCGCAGGTTGTGATAATACTCCAAGTAGGCAAAGTTGAATTTAGCCGCTTTTTTAGGGTCGGCGCTTTGAACTCCACGCAGTAATTCATGGAAATTCCCTTCGGACACAGCCAGCCTCTCCCCACGCTTGAGTTGAAAATGCGTTACGCCTTCAGGCAGGGTGAGATACGTTTTGAAGAGCGTTTCAATCCCCACATCCAGAATCAAGAACGCCAAACGACGATCAAAATCGCCAGCTTTATGCATGCGCTCCAATGCAAATTCGATAAGTTCGGTTGGACCAACCTGCCAGGGATGTTGTATCTTTGTCATATTCTCGTTTCACCTTTCGCATTTCAGAGACAGTGAGGGTCTATCCACTACCCGTCCCATACCTTCTCAAAAACCTGCTAACCTTCGTTTCATAGAGCCGAATCAATTCACGGATGCCTTAGATGGTGATACGCTCACCTAGCTGTCGCCAATGTCAACGGTTGGGCTTTTAGTTGCAGTAATATCGGTCGGATTTGTAAACCAGGAAACCTTCCCAGTAAATCTAACATTTGTCCAAAGAATAAGCAACGTGATCAAAGATGTCACAATAATCGTTGTAAACATTCTGAGCGACCGATTACCTAAAAAAACGGACACTATGACGCCAACCACAATTGCAAGAAAAAATATCAAAAAAGCTAATATTACGAGAAAATAAATGTTGCTAAACATCTTGCGCCTCCACGCTAAACAGGAATTCCATAGCTTACAACTATCTGAGATAAGAGCTTTTCCGAATCCTCAGATGACGCTCTCAAACTACTCCACCTGAAAACTCTCGGTTGCACGAACAACCCATACTTAAAGGCCAATTCGCTTGATTGATGAGTTATTTCCTTCATAATAGCATCCGAACACAAACAGGATTTAGCCAAAAATATTCCGATATCCAGATCGCTGTCTAGCCGATAATCTCCTCGGGCACGGGACCCAAACAAATACACAGCCTCAATCTGATTTCTAAATTTAGCGCACAAATGTTGTTTTAACTCAACGGTCGCTTCCAGCGCTTGCGTGTCGACTGCTTGAGCCTTTTTATCCCTAGGCAAACCGATAAACATCTGATCACGCCGAACTCGGGCAATATCGACTCTAGGATTTAATAATCGCCCTAACTTCTTAGAAGTGATTCTGATCAACGCTTTTATAAAAACATTTAGCCCCCTTCGCAATCTTAAATCTCTAAGCGCTAAGCCGACAAAAACTCCAAAGAACAGACCAGCTATCACCACAGACAGGAGATACAAGAATATATTGAGCATGTTATTCTCCAGATTTGGAATTTACGGCATTTTGGTTTATCGATTCTTTGATTTTCATTATTTGGGTTGTTTCAGCCTGCATTTTTATGCGACGCCATGGTTTAACAGCAAGACCGAATGCAAATAAAAGCGGCACGAAATCCCATACAATTTGCGGTAATTGGCTTAGTAAATCGCTCGGCAGACCGTTAATGAAAGCTGATATTTTGAAAACGAGTCTTCCCCAAACTGTTTGGTAGATTTCAAAAAATGGACTTGCATAGTTCTTCAGGGTAGAGAAAAAACTATACCAAGCACCAAATTGTGCAATGTAGATAATTTTCGAGTAATGAGCTAAGACTAGCTTTTTTAGGTACAGGCTAGGATATATCCTGATAACTTCAAAAAAACCATAAACAAGAAAGGGAATAAGTAGCGGCATGAGGATCGAATCTACTGGAGACGGAAGAAGTAAGAGCATTAACACAATCAACAAAGCTGGCAGCAGAGAAGTTCCTATTTCTTGAAAGTTGACATTTGAAACATTCGCTTCATAAATTTTCGTTTGATGCTTGGTTAGTTTAGACGAGAAGTACACGAAGAAAGCAACAATACCTAGCCCCATGGCTTCAGCGACCAACAGCAAAAACATGTTATTTTCGCTGTCTTGATCGGGCGCTGGCGGATTTTGCGGCGACAAAACGGATTGTGTCCCAACGGGCGCTGAGACTGGGTTGATCATCGGGGTTGCGATAGACGACGAATTTATTTGATCTTGAATTTCATCGAGTTTATTGGAAATACTTACCAGCTCTGTCGAATCGCTAGATTGCCTTATCGATTGCCCTAAATAATATACCGACCAGATCAAAGTGAATGCGATAACGATCCATAAAGCAACTTTAAATGCATCACGGAACAAGACTTCTAGGTTTATCAAAGTTCTATTGGGTGTTTTTCCCGCTGATTCAGCCTGAATTCTCAAGAATTTTGTAATAGCCGCAGCAAGACCAGTAACACTAAAAAACCACTTTATGAAATCCCAGAATGCCTCAGACACAAGATTGACAGCAAAACTCTTGGTATCGTCATTTTTTTGGGAAGCATAATTTTGTTCGAGAGTACCAAGCTTTTGAATAATCTCAGCATTTTGAGTCTGTAGCGCTAGAAATGCGTTATCGGTTGGCGTTTGGGTTGGGGTGGCGCTAGGCGACGGGGTAACCGTTAGCGTCGCCGTTGGGATGAATGTTAGCGTGGCTGTATTTGAAGGTTCAGGAGTTGATGTAGCCGCTTCCTGATACGGCGTCATTGCGAGAATCGAGAGTATAGAGCCACTCATAATAGCGATGATTATTGCGCTCCAGATTTTTCTACGATTTCTTGTCATCGCTATCCCTCCCGCACTTTCTCATTAACTTCCTTGAGTTCCTCATAGATCGGTAGCAACTTACAGTTGCCTGCCATAACCTGCACACCATTGCGAGAGACAGCGAAGCAACCCTCTTTTAACAGGGGATTGCTTCCCTTCGACAAGCTCAGGACAGGCGTCGGGAAGAACGCCACTCCTCGCAATGACATTATGCCTCCCAGACCTTCTCAATGACTTGCTTGACCTTCGCCTCGTAAAGCCGAATTAGCTCACGGTTGCCTTCGACGATTTTCCTTTCAGCCTCGATGCGAGCGACGATTTCTCGCTGGATTTCCAGCGGCGGCAAAGGGATTTCCAACTCACTCAGCATTCCAATATTTACAGCGGCTTGACCAACCCATTTGTTGCACATTTCTAAGAAAATATTTTGTCTCCATAAATGATATAAAACATTAGCCAAGAATAACGGCTCTAATCCTTGAGAGGTCCTAATTCTTGTCATATGATTTGAGAATAAGTATTCAGCGTCATTTCTCACATAACAAGTTTTACCAACGAGCTCCTTACTATTTGTGTTATTGAAAATAACATCGCCTTTTCTGATCACGTAGTCTGCATACTTTTCTTTCTCCGAAAATGGAATATACTTTACATCTTCTAAGACCAAATCACCATTGGTGTTGATATTCATCGGTCGCAAATGGGGAATTCCAGAACTGTCTCTTTCTGATTTTCCAAACGCAAAACCAGATTTTATTTCATTACAATAACCGCCAAGCTTTACCATTTCCCAATCACTATCAAACTCAATATTCGGCTTCCACCCTTCGACAACCTGACGGGCGCCGTCAATGATGCGTTGGTGGGCGGCGATTTCGTCCACGATTTGGCGTTGGATTTCAAGCGGCGGCAGGGGGATTTGCATTTTCTCCATATTGGCTTTTGTCATATGGAGCATTGCTATTCCATGTGTTTCACCTCTTATCGTCTCTGTAATTTTTTGCAACATATGATACAGAAACATCTTTTCAACACGATCTGAATGTTCTACCTTCCAGATGTGGTAGTGATAAATTGACTTCGGACCATTCCAAATAAAGGGACCAAAGGATGCAGACCAAGCATAAAGTAAATCTCCTGTTGAGCAATATTTACTTTCATCAAGTTTAATATCAGAGTAATACCAACTATTATTTGTAAATAGATTTCCAACTCTCAGCACGGGAGTTTTACTTTCGTCATCTAATAGTTCTTCTTGTTTATAAGCACGACCATTGTAAAGTGTCGCAATTTCTCCCAATGCAATCATCGGGTAAGTTTGTTTGCCAGTGCGAACCACTTCACGATAACGGTCAGCGCTGAGGTTGTAGTCGCCGTTCTCCGCTAAACGGGTGGTAGAGACTAAAAGCGCCGAGGCAACTGTCCCGTGGAAAGAAGCGGGCTTTCCATCCAGCACGGCTTTGTGCCACGCTTGCAAAGTAGTCAATGCATCGGGCAGGTCGTTGCGGTCAATCGGGCGGCGTTGTGCCCCCAGGTCAAAGCCGTCGGCTTCCACTTTCACGAACAAAATCTGGTCGGTCCCTTCGGCTCCGCTCAGGGCACGCTTTTTGGCAAGAGCCTTATCCAAAAACAGAATCGAAGTCTTCACGCCCGAATAGGGATTGAACACGCCCGCAGGCAGGGAGACCACCGCCCACAGATAATTTTCCTCCACCAGATATTTGCGCAAACTCTTGTAGGCAGCGCCCGATTGAAAGATGATGCCCTCAGGCACGATGAAAGCGGCACGTCCGTTTGGCGTGAGATGCTCCGCCATGTAATCCACGAACAACACTTCACTGCGGTTCGAACTCACCGAGAAACGTTTATGCGGCTTGATGCCGCCCCTCGGCGACATGAACGGCGGGTTGGCAAGGATCACGTCGGCGTACTCGTCCCAGCGGTCTTCGCTCGTGAGCGTGTCGTATTCGAAAATGTTCGGCGTGTTGAAGCCGTGCAGGTACATGTTCACCAGCGAGAGCCGCACCATATCGGGCGAGATATCGTAGCCCCGAATGTTATTCGCCAGTTTTGTGCGTTCGCTCGGCTCGAGAGAGCCGCCCGCCTTGCCATCCTTCGTATTGGACGCCATCACGTGCTTGTATGCCGAAATGAGAAAGCCCGCTGTGCCGCAGGCGGGGTCGAGAACAGACTCGTCTTTTTGCGGATTCACCGCCTCGACCATGAACTCGATGATGTGCCTCGGCGTGCGGAACTGACCCGCATCTCCCTGCGACCCGAGGACTGACAGCAGATATTCGAAGGCGTCTCCCAACCTTTCAGAATGGTCGTAGTTGAACTCGTTGATGGTCTTCAGAAAGAGTTTGAGCGTTTCGGGGTCACGATAGGGCAGGTAGGCGTTCTTGAAGACATCACGGAATAATTGCGGCACGCCCTCGTTGCGGGTCATCTTGTCAATGGCTTCGCTGTATAAGTTGAGCATGTCGTAGCCGCCCAATGCAGGGCTCATCAACTTCGCCCAGCCGAACTTTTCGTATTCGCCGACGAAGTGTTTGCGTATTCCGCCCAGCTCTTCCGATTGCGCATCCATGTCGTCCATGAATTTATAGATTAACGCAATCGTGATCTGCTCCACCTGGCTTTTCGGGTCGGGCACTTTGCCCACGAGGATGTCGCGGGCGGTGTCAATGCGGCGTCTGGTTTCGGAATCTAACAAGGTGAGTCTCCATGATATTTATGTCGTTGCGAGGGCGTTCTGCTCTTTGCCCGAAGCAATCTCCTCATTTTAACTATGTCATTGTGAGCGACCGCTGGTCGAGTAACGTTTTTTTACTTATCGAGACTACGGGAGCGAAGCAATCCCATTCTGGAATGGTTCTCCTCAAAACAGGGGATTGCTTCGGGCTATCGCCCTCGCAATGACATGGTGGTCACATAAACTGATTCAGCGGCACGTAATCTTTGATGTACTCAGGCACACGGGTCCGCCATGCGGGGGGCACGGCTTTGAAATCCTGCATGGTGAAAGTTGGATTGGTGTTCAACTCGGTCAAGCGTTTGTTTTCGATGATGTCTCGCACCATGTTATCGGTGATATACGCTTTGAAGAAATACTTTAGCGGAACGATGATGTCGGGCTTGTCGGGCTTGGCGTCCGCAACGAACTTCTCGAACTCCTCATCGAGCAGGTCGTCCCTGCTCTTGAACCTCTCGATGAACCCATACGCCTTTTCGATGATCTCCCGCAATGATAACCGACGGTCAATGCCTGCCGCCCTGCGCAGTTTCTCCAGCGTAAAGAACTCCTCGGGCTTATCCAGAATTTGGGCGGTCACGTACTCGATGATCCGCTCCCAATTCCCCTCCTGCACATTGGATTGAATGAACGTATCTTCCTTGACCCGTTCCTCGAACTTTTCGAAGAACATGCGGTCAATCTTCATCCCTTCCAAACCGATCTGCTGTTCCCGAATGGACTTCAACGTGTCGGGATCGAAACGCTCGTATCCCTCGATAACGAAAGGAGCCCCGCTTCCTTCCCCGCCTGAGCCTGATCCCGTTTTCGAGCGATACGGCAACTTTAAGATTTCGTCGTAATTGAACTTCACTTCGAAATACTCGCAATTCGCAAAGAAGTCGAACAACTTGAAATGCGTCTTTTTAGAACTCCCGACATCGGACTTGAGCCTGTCATCGAACAGGGTCCGCACGAAATCATAGGTGCGTGTGCCCCGCCCCTTGATTTGGATGAAGTCCGTCGGCGAAAAGATCGGTCGCATCAGGCACAAGTTGAGAATGTCTTCGCAGTCGTAGCCTGTGGTCATCATGCCGACCGTCACGCACACCCTCGTCTTGGAGGTCTTGTAACTGGGGATGAAGTTTGCCGACCCGCTGAGATTGTTGTTGGCAAAATTAATCGTGAACTGCTGGGCATCCGCTATCGCCGACGTGACCTGCATCGCAAAATCGGATTGATACTTCCCAGGGAAGATCTGGTCGGCTAATTCGTTGAGGATCTGCGTCAACTTCGCCGCATGGTTCTGGCTGACCGCAAACACGATCGTCTTGCCGATTTCCCCGCTGATCGGGTCTCGCAAGGCATTCTCAAGGAAGGTCTTGCAAAACAGGTAATTGGTATCTTCCGAGAAAAACTTCTTCTCGAACGACCGCTGGAAGAAAGTCTCTTCCTGCTCTTCGCCTTCATCGTTTTCCACGACCGCCGCATAGCCTTCGTCCGATAGCAATTGCGTTGTCACATCGGTGCGTGCGTCAACGACAAGCGGGTTGATCAGGAAGCCGTCACGCACGCCATCCAATAATGAGTACCTGAAAGTCGGCTGTCCGCCTTCGCAACCGAACGTACGATAGGTGTCCATCAGAATGCGCCGCTCCAATTCACGTGGGTCACGGGCATTGGAGTTATCGAATTTCTTGAGGTAGTCTCGCGGCGTGGCGGTCAGTCCCAGCTTGTAACCGATGAAATACTCGAACACCGCACGGGCATTCCCGCCGATGGAACGATGCGCCTCATCCGAGATGATCAGATCGAAGTCTGTTGGCGAGAAGAGTTTCTTGTATTTGTTATTGAACAACAGGGATTGCACCGTTGTGACAACGATTTCGGCTTTCCGCCACTCTTCCCGATTCTCTTTATAGATCACCGTCTTGAAGTCGTTTTTCAGGAACTGGACGAAGCGCTTCATGGCTTGGTCTTCCAACTCAAGCCTGTCCACCAAAAACAACGCCCGTTTCGCATTGCCTGTTTTCAGGAACAACTTGATGACTGCCGCGGCGATCAACGTCTTGCCTGTGCCCGTCGCCATCTCGAACAGGAAACGGTCATTTCCCTCCCGCACAGAATTCTGTAATGCCTGAATTGCTCCCACTTGATAGTTTCGCAGAAATCGCAGGGAATTCTTTTCAATGAAGGCTGGGCGTTCCTGTTCATTCTTCCACGCTGCTTCTTCTTTATAGTTGGGGTATTGAGTTTGAACGATAAAGTCCGTGGGAACAGATTCTTCGATCAACTGTTTCGGGCTGGGTCGGGTGGTCTGATATCCCTTCACCGACCACGGCTTCGGGAACTGCGTGATCACATATGGGTTGCCCCGCTCCAAATCCCAGAAGTAGTGCAGGTTCCCATTGGAGAGAATCACAAAGCGGCAATTGACCGACCGAGCATACTTCCTTGCCTGCTCCTTGCCGACCAGCGGGTTGAGTTCTTCCTTCTTGGCTTCCAGAACAATCAGCGGGTATCCACGTTCATCCAGCAAGAGAAAGTCAACAAAGCCTTTCGTGGTCGTCTCAAAATCCTCCCCAAACGCATCCACTTCCTTCTGCTTGATATTCGTATGCAATTCCAACTGGATATTGGCAGGACCATCATCCGTGTCGAAAAATCGCCACCCTGCTTCTTCCAGTAGCCTGTTGATTTTGATTCTGGCTTTGGCTTCCTTCTGTCCCATTATGGCGCAATTATAGTAGCTCAGTATGGAAACGACCAAATAATTTACATTGCAAATTAATCAGCGCTGGTCTCTATCGAGAGTCCTCTACACTTGTTTTTCACGAAGTCGTGACGAATAGCCGCCAAAATCTACGTATAAATTTGCGCCAAGCAATTTATACCTAGAAAAAATCTCGGGGGCGGAAATTTTCAAAGCACACCAATAGATAGGTATGCACCCATCCAGAATGA